>Ga0209056_10001824_pt1 | contig 23287 bp, 19 predicted proteins | sample GraSoiAngelo_114_FD_185876 | JGI IMG/M metagenome (GOLD analysis project Ga0209056, IMG submission 185876) | Grasslands soil microbial communities from the Angelo Coastal Reserve, California, USA - 14_0903_13_40cm (SPAdes) (version 2) | ecosystem: Environmental > Terrestrial > Soil > Grasslands... | reverse complement strand
CCTGGACTCCGCGCACGAGAACGAAAAGAGCGGCGATGTAGATGAAGAGTGTCGGGCTGATGTGTGCCCGAAGGTCCTCACGCGATACTCTGCGGCGCAGAGCCGCGATGGCCAACAGCCCGCCACTGCCGGCGATTGCGATCACACCGAGCGGCAACAGGAACGCTGAACCGATCACGTAGGCGAGCGCGAGCAGACCGAGGCTGGCAACCACCAGGCGAAAGAAAACGCGGTCGGCGGCAACTGTGGTGAGCGCGGCCCGGAGGTCGAAGTCGAATCGGCGGCCGGTGGCACTCCAGAAAACGGCCATGAACACGCCAAGGCAGATCGCGGTCGAAGCAAGCGAAGCGGCCAGCAGGTGGCTCTCGTACACGCCCAGTGACGCGCGGAGGTGATCGGCCGTGAGCACGTTGATCGGATTGGAGATCGGCAGAGTCATCGACGCCGCGTTGGCGACGAAGCTGACCGCAAACAGATATGGCATGACGCGGAGCCGCAAGCGAGTCGCCATGGTGTAGACGACCGGCGTCAGGATGATGGCAGCAGCGTCATTGGACAGAAAGGTGGTGATAACCGCACCCAGGATGACGACGTTGAACAAAAGCCGGCGGCCGCTGCCACCGGCCGCAGCCGCGGCGAGAGCGGCAGCCCAGTCGAAGAACCCCGCCATGTCCGCTACAGCCGCAATGAGCATCAGGCCGAGGAAGAAGAGGAAGAGATTCCACTCGGCGCCGATCGCGGCCAACGCCGAACCGACGTTGACGGCTCCAGTGACCAGCATCAGCGACGCGCCTGTTAGAGCCGACCAAGCCTCGCCAATCCGTCGCGGCCGCGTGACGATTGCAATCAGCGTGGCCGCGAAGATGACAGCAGCGAGGGCGACATGCATATCCGCTGGCTAACCATCGCGGAAACTGAGCCTCGCCGGGTCCGCCGTCCATCAGATCCTGGGCGCTGGCTCCTTGATTGCAGATTCGGATATGCCTACATGCAAGTCTTCGGACCCCCAAGAGTGACCTCGGGCCGGTTCGCGTTACGGAAACTACGGCCCAACACAAATTCGGCGGGCTTTACATAACGCGAACCGTTGAATTCAGGCACGGACTTCGACGATGTCGACCACGCCCTCGAGTCCGCTGAAGTCGTCGATGTTGCGGGTGTACAGCGGTAAGCCGACGGAAAGAGCGGTGGCTGCGATGAGGAGATCGATCGCTCGCTTGCCTCGCGCCTTCCGCCGCGCGCCTGTGATTGCTGCGAAGACCCTTCCATAGGCTCGCGCCGCATCAGCGTCGAACGGGAGGGCTTCTAAGGTCGCCTCGACTCGTTGTAGACGATCCTGCCGTGCAGCCCGCTCATTTGGATTGCGCGTAGCGTGGACGCCCGCGACCAGCTCGGCGAGCGTAATGGCGGCGACACTCGCCTCTTCTGGCATAGCTGTCTCAGGCGGAGGGTCGATCAAGACTGACGTATCGACCATCCCCCGCGCCCGTCGCGGCTCAGGCACGCGGTCGCGGATCCTGATCGATCAGTTCGTCAACATCCTTCCGGAACTTGATCGGATCGATTCGCGGAGCGCCAGCTAAGGCAGCCAGAAGCTTCTCAGCCGGCACGGCCTCACGGCGCCGGACGGGCATGAGTTCCCCGACCGGCACGCCATTGCGTGTGACGATGTAGGACTCGCCGCGGTCGAGCCCGCGCATGATTTCGCCGCTCTCATTCCGGAGCGTCCGCTGGGTGATGACCTTCGCCATAGGGCCAGCGTAGCACGTGTGCGACAGAATGTGCCTCCTACGCCAGAGCCGGATCCGCGCGCCGACTAAGGAGAGCCTCGCGTGAGGCCGGCGGTGGATGTCGCGGTCACGTCGGCTTGGCGAGTTTTCGAGCGGCCAAGGAGCTGACGAGCGTGAGCAGGTAGGGCACGAACAGCGCCAGAGACCCGACCGACAGTACGTTCGCGATGGCGGCCGTGCCAGCGTTGTGTGCGCCAGGAGGCGGGGCAGGGTTTGTGGTCAGGGCCGTGTTCAGGCCAGCCACCCCCGTGACCACTGCTGCGACGAAAACCACGGCCAGCGATGCTAATCCGACCCAAGCGAGTGCCGCGCGGCCGAACAGGTGCGCCCCCGTCCCGAAGACCGCCGGCAGGAGAAGGGCAACCAACAAGGGCAGCTCGAGCCACGCGGCCAAGCCCCAGAACCCGGCCGGATCGACCCTCAGGATCGTTCCCTGGCCCTGGGTACCCGAGCAGGCGGCAAAGCAAGCGACTGCACACGCGATGCTGATCACCGAGCTCCAACGTAGGCCTCGTGCGGCCGCCGCGACGGAGCGGGCAACCACTGCACCGGACGCGATGCGAGCAGGGTCACCCCATGCGGACACGATCGCCATGATCAGCGCCGCGGGAGCGCCAAGGAGCAGCACTAGGTAGATCGCAGCCATCGCCACGCTGACCGACGCGACCGGGAACGTGCTCGTCAGCAGGTCGTAGACTCCGCCCGCCGCCCCGACCACCAGCACGGCCGCCCACGTTTCGATTCGCTTCACGCCGGCATTGTCGCCCCTAGGGTTTCAGTTGCCAGCGGTGCATCGTCCGCGGACAGACGCCCCAGTCGGTTGCCACCTCCCTCACCGTCCGACCATCGGCGATGACCGCCAGGATTGCCTTGTACCTCTGCTCAGACACGCTCATCTCCCTCACGCCCGGGAGCGTGACAAATCAGCCGAAGTAGTTGTGACGAATCAGCCGAAGGTGTGTAACGCATCAGCCGAAGGCCTTATGAGACCTGTCAGCCGAACTTGCACACGAAAATGGTGCCGGCGACAGGATTCGAACCAGCGACCCTCGGTTTAAAAGTCCGTCCCGACCTCCGCAGCACGCCGTCCCAGGGCTCCTCGCGTATTGGCTTCTCCGCCCCGCGCCTCCTCACGCCTCCCTGAGCCGCGCCGGCTTGGCTATACGAAATGGCTGTACGGAAAGGTACCTAGCACGCGGTCGAGCCACTTATGTGAGTCCGCCAGGAATCAGCGGACGACTTGCACGCGCCTGTCAACGCCGCGCCATCTCGAGTCGGCGGTCAGGATTGCGGATGCGTCGGTAACCCGCCCTACCGCAAGGACCAGAGCGTCAGGCAGCCTGAGTGACTTGTGGCGAGCCCGTAACGCCGCGGCAATCTTGGCGACGTCCCGGTCGATTGGGTGGACGGTATCGACCACAGAGTCAACAAACGCCTCGGTCCGTCTAATTGCTTCACTTCCGAGACGACTCGCACCTACCAGTACTTCTGCGAAGGCGCTCGCCGGCAGATAGATCTGACGCCCACGAGATCGGGCTAAGCGTAGGGACTGGACGGAGGCCGAGTGATGCGCATCCTGCGGGTCTAGGACTCCCAGGAGCACACTGGCGTCTACGACTACCGGCCCCACTCGTCCCGCAACTTCTCAAGTTGGGTTGCAGCCGCAAGGCCAGGAATGGATCCGGCGAATTCGACGAGTGGATCGACGAAACGTTCGAGCAGAATCCGGCCGTCTCCCTTTGCACTCACGCGCAACTGGTCGCCCTGCGAGACGTGAGCGGCGGTTAGGGCCGCGACAGGAAGAGTCACCTGGTTCTTCCGAGACAGCCGCGTCGTGCCGCGACCACGCTTTACTTTTGCGGCCATAAGTAAAGGTTACCACCGTCCTACCGGCAGCGACGGATGACCGCTCAACGACGTGCCGATGGGCGGCCGAGAATGGCCGCCCTTCGTCTGGTGCGTTGGCCGCTTCCCTCAGCTCAACGGCTCGCCGCCACCTGTGGCAGGAAGGGGCCGATCGCGTCGGCCACCTCCCGCGGCCGCTGGCAATAGGCGAGGTGGGTTCCCGGGCACTCCAGCAGACTTGTTCCGGTCTTGGAGGCGAGCCATTCGGACGCGGCGATATTGTCTGAGTTCGCGTTCGGTCGTAGACAGGGGGCCCCCCAACTCAGAGATCCTCTCCCGACCCTCCCTTTTCCGTGTCGCTTGGCTATACCGATGGCTATACGGAAGCAGCCCTGAAATACGGCCAGCCGCCGACTCCGAATACAAGAATGGTGCCGGCGCGGGGACTCGAACCCCGGACCCTCGGTTTAAAAGACCGCTGCTCTAACCAAGCTGAGCTACGCCGGCTGAATGGAAATTGTGGCGATTCCAAATCTAGGCCGAAGCCAGGCGGGCTGCTCGCGCGCCTTGCGGCACCCGTTAGCCTTCCCCCGATGCGCGCGCCTGCCTGGCTGATCGCGGTCGTCATCGCTGTCGTCTCCTGCAACCCAAACCCCAGCCCGACACCCTCACCCGAGCCGCTGGCCGCTGACCAGACGCTCAGCTTTCCCATCGCCCAGGACGTCGCCGATTTCGATCCCGCCCTGATCTCCACCGCGGCCGATGTCGACATCCTTCGCAACGTCTTTTCCGGCCTCTACAGGTTTGACGATCAGCTGCACGAAGTCCCCGACATCGCGGTCGGCCAGCCCACCATGTCGACAGACGGGCTCACCTACACGTTTCGGATCCGGACTGACGCAAAGTTCTCGAATGGCGACCCCATCACGGCCGGCGATTTCGTCTACAGCTGGAATCGAGCGGCCGCGCGACAAGGCGATTACGCGGGCCTGTTCTCGATCATCGCCGGCTACGCCGCGGTCGCGTCTGGCAAGAGCCGGGTGATGACAGGGATGAACAAGGTCGACGACACCACACTGACGGTCACGCTCGTCAAGCGCGCGAGCTACTTCCTGACCGAGATCGGCCTGTGGCCCTTCTGGGCCGTCGACCAGAAAGTCATCTCCGCGGCAGGTGAGGATTCCTGGTTCGCCAAGCCTGAGACGTTGGTCGGCAGCGGCCCGTTCCGGATGACGGCACGGACGCCCGGCCAGTCGATGGACTTCGAGCCTGTGCTGGGCTGGTACGAGGGCAAGGCGGGCCTTCTGACGCGCATTCACGTCGAGGTGGTGGCCGACACCGTCGCGCAGGTGACGCAGTACGAGGCCGGTGTGTTCAGCCTGGTCGGCAACGCCCGTCAAGGTCTTCCGCCCGCAGCTGCCACCCGTTACACGAGCGACAGGAAACTCAAGGGCCAGCTCAGCCTGGTGCCGATCGGCACCACGTTCTGGGTCGGCTTCAACCTGAGGTCAGGGCCGTTTGCCGGCGTCGAAGAGGGCCGAGCCGGCCGGCACGCGTTCAGCGAGGCGATCGATCGCCAGGCGCTGGTCGAGGCAGTCTGCAACCAGAAGACCACGTGCACCGAGGCGACGGGCGGGGTCGTGAGCAAAGGCCTCGACGGGTACCTAGGCGATGGCGCCGACCACAACATCAAGTTCGACGCCGCCGCGGCCAATGCCGAGTACCAGAAGTGGGATCCGACCGGGGCGAAGGTCAAAGGCCTCGCCTACACCTATGACACCGACCCATTCAACAAAGCCGTGTGCGCAAACCTGATCGCGCAGTGGAAGAAGAACCTCGGCGTCGACGTGCGCTGCATCGAGATGGACCGCAAGACGTTCTTCGACCAGCGCAACGGAGCATGCGCGTATCCGATGTTTCGCCAGAGCTGGGCCGCCGACTACGACCACCCGCAGAACTGGTTCGACTATCTGTTTGTGACTGGCGCCAGCTCGTCGGGGTCGTGCTACTCGAATCCAAACCTGGACAAGTTGGTCGCGAGCGCCGACGCGGGATCGCCGGGCGCGGGAACATCCGGCTATAAGGTCGCGGGGTTCCTGCTGGTCAACGACTCAGTCTTCGGCGCCCTGCTCTACGGCGTGCAGCAGTACCTGGTGCATCCGTACGTGAAGGGCGCAGGCGGCAACGCGCTGTACGACTATTCCTGGACGGGGGTCCGCATCCTGAAGCACTAGTTTCACTTCCCCGCTCGCCGGGGAAGGTGGCCCAGCGCGGAGCGCTCGGCCGGATGGGGGTGTGGCTTTAGCTAAACCTCGTTTGAGAAGTGGCAGGCGGCGAAATGCCCGCGCAGCTTTTCCTCCAGCGGCGGTTCGACCTCGGCGCATGGCGTAGGCACTCGCGCGATCGGGCAGCGCGTGTGGAACCGGCAGCCGGACGGTGGATTGATCGGCGACGGGATCTCGCCCGAGAGCTCGACCAGCCTCCGTCCGCGCTGCAGCTTCGGATCGGGCAGCGGAATTGCGGACAGCAGCGCCTTGGTGTACGGATGCTTCGGGTTCGTGTACGTCTCTGTGCTGTTGGCGATCTCCACGATCTTGCCGAGGTACATGACCATGACCCTGTCGCTGATGTGCCGCACCACCGATAGGTCGTGAGCGATGAAGAGATAGGTGAGGTTGAACTCCCTCTGCAAGTCCTCGAGCAGGTTCACGACCTGGGCCTGGATCGAAACGTCGAGCGCCGAGATCGCCTCGTCGCAAACGATCAGCTTGGGATTCAAGGCCAGGGCGCGCGCGATACCGATGCGCTGACGCTGACCACCCGAGAACTCATGCGGGTACCGATTGTTGAAGTTGGGGTTGAGCCCGACCACGCGCAGCAGCTCCTGGACGCGGTCCCTTAGCTTGCGCCCGCGCACCACGCCGAAGTTCACCAGCGGCTCAGCGATGATGTCGCCGATCGTCATCCTCGGATCGAGCGACGCGAACGGGTCCTGGAAGATGATCTGCATCTGCCGGCGCTGCTGACGGAGCCTCTCCCCGTGCAGGCTGGTCAGCTCGACGCCATCGAGAAAAACCTTGCCCGACGTCACCGGGATGAGCTGCATGACGAGCCGGCCCAGGGTGGACTTGCCGCAGCCGGATTCGCCGACGAGACCCAGGGTTTCGCCCTGGCGGATCTCGAAGCTCACGCCGTCGACAGCCTTGACGCTCACCCCGATGCCAGCCGGAAAGTGCTTGACCACGTTCTCGACGCGAACAAGGACCTTCGCCCGGTCGCCCACCGGCTCGGGTACGTCCGCCCGTGCTGCCTGCGCCGTCACGGGATGATCTTGCCGGGTTCGAGGCCCGACGCGGCGCCCGGCCTGATGTCGAGCAGATGATCGGCCCCCATCTCCTTCTTGGCGCGGTCCATCGTCACCCAGCAGGCGGCGAGCTGGTCCGGCTTGACCTCGGTGAGCGGAGGCAGATCGGTGAGGCATTTCTCGACGCGGAACGGGCATCGCGGATGGAAGCGGCACCCCTTGGGCGGCCGCAACAGGTCGGGCGCGAGGCCTTCGATCGACCGCAGACGTTCGTGGCGAAGGGCATCGACACGCGGAATCGACTTCAGCAGCGACCACGTGTACGGGTGCTGAGGATTTTCAAAAATCTGGTCGACGGGACCCTGCTCCACGATCTGTCCCGCGTACATCACGAGCACCCGCGTGCAAAGACCCGCCACCACACCCATGTTGTGGGTGATCATCATGATCGCCGTCCCGAGCTCTTGGTTGAGGTCCGCGAGCAGTTCGAGGATCTGCGCCTGCACGGTCACGTCCAGAGCGGTTGTCGGCTCGTCCGCGATCAGGATCGACGGCGCGTTGGCCAACCCCATGGCGATCATCGCGCGCTGGCGCATGCCTCCACTCAGCTGGTGGGGATAGTCCTTGACCCGGCTTTCGGCGGCCGGTATACGTACACGTTTGAGCAGCTCGACGGTGCGTTGACGCGCCTGCTGCTTGGTCGCCTTCTTATGAGCGAGCATTGCCTCCGCGATCTGGAAGCCAGTCTGCAGCACTGGGTTGAGGGAGCTCTGCGGATCCTGAAAGATCATCGCGATGTCCCGTCCGCGAATGTCGCGAATCTCCTCATCGCTGATCTGCATCAGGTCTTGGTCGCGGAACAGGACCTTGCCACCCACGATCTTGCCTGGATCCGGCACCAGGCGGAGGAGCGACAGCGCCGTCATCGACTTCCCGCTGCCTGACTCGCCGACGATGCCCAGGCTCTCGCCCGGGTACAGATCGAACGTCACACCGTCGACGGCCTTCACGATGCCGTCGTGGGTCAGGAACTGTGTCTGGAGGTCCTTGACTTGAAGGATTGGTGCCGGCAAGCGCTTAGCGGCGTCCGCGCGGGTCGAGCGCGTCACGTAGACCGTCGCCCAGGAAGTTGAAAGCCATCAGCGTGAGCGACAGCGCGATGGAGGGCGCGATCACCATCGCCGGCGAGATCCGAATGGTCACGATTCCCTCTGCAGCCATCCCGCCCCAGGTCGGCGTCGGAGGTGGAACACCCAATCCCAGGAAGCTCAGAAACGCCTCGAAGAGGATCGCGGCCGGAACGCCAAAAGTCGCCTGGACGATGATCGGCCCCAGCGCGTTGGGGAGGATGTGACCGAATAGGATCTTCGCCGGCTTCGCCCCGGCCGCGCGGGCGGCTTCGATGAACTCGCGCTCGCGAAGGCTGAGGGTCTGGCCGCGAACAAGGCGAGCCATGTCCATCCAGCGCGTAACGGCGATGGCGATGATGATGTTCGTCAAGCTCGGGCCAAGCAGAAAGACGAGGATCAGGGCGACAAGCAGGTCGGGGATTCCGTAGAAGAGGTTGATCAGGAAGGTGACCACCTGGTCAAACGCTCCTCGGAAGTAGCCTGCCGCAAGTCCGATCGGGACGCCGACCGCCAGCACAAGGATCTGGGTGCCTATACCGACGATGAGGGAGATCTGCGCTCCCGCCATCAGGCGGCTCAGCGTGTCGCGTCCCAAACCATCGACACCCAGCAGGTGGTGCGTGTTGGGTGCGGCGTACGGGATGCCGACACCCACCTGGAACGTCGGATACGGAGTCCAGACAGCAGAGACGAGCGCCACGATGACCACAAACGTCAGGTAGATGACGCCCGCCAGGGCGAGGCGGTTGCGCCGGAGCCGGCGCCAGGCGTCGCTCCACAGGCTGGCCTGCTCCGGAGCGATCGGACGGGTGACGACCGCGGCTGCTGTGGCTGCCACTAGTGGACCTGCGCGGGCGGGTGGGCCGAGATGCGGTCTGGCTGGCTGCGCAGATCCACTTAGTAACGAATCCTCGGGTCGATCACCACGTAAAGCAAGTCAACACCAAGGTTGGCGAGGCCGACCAGCGCCGCGTACCCCGTGAACACGCCGATCACGATGTTGTAGTCGCGGTTTAGGATGCTGTTCGCAAACTCCTTGCCAAGGCCGGGGATGCCGAAGATGTTCTCGATCACCACGCCACCGGTGATGATGCCGATCACGAGCGGGCCTAGGATCGTGATCACCGGGATCAGCGCGTTGCGAAGGCCATGGCGAACCATGATCACCGCCTCGCGCAAACCTTTGGCTCGCGCGGTGCGTATGTAGTCCTGACGTATGACCTCGAGCATGCTGGCACGAGTCAGGCGGGCAACGATGCTCGCGTAGGGAAATCCCAACGCGAAAGCGGGCAGCCAGATCGCGCCGATGCTGCCGTACCGCCCCGGCCAGCCGATCTGGAAGTAGAACGTGCCTTGCGTGAAGTTGTCGAGCCAGATGCCGAAAACCAGGATGAGAAAGGTCGCGATCACGAAGTTCGGCATGCTGTAACCGATCACCGACGTCGTGCTCAGCACGTAGTCCATCCAGGTGTTTTGTCGGATCGCAGCGACCACGCCGAAGGTCATCCCGATGCCGACGGTAAAGATCAAAGCCACGAGCCCGATCTCGGCGCTGACCGACATCTCACGCAGCACGATCGGGGTGATGGGAACGCCGCGGTTGACGAGCGACTCGCCCAGATTGCCATGGATCATGCCGGCAAGGAAGTTGACGTACTGGACCCACAGCGGCCGGTCAAGCCCGTAGTGATGGAGTGTCTGCTGGTACTGATCACCGTGCAGGTGCTCGCTGAACAGGGCGTCGCCTGGGAGGCGGTGGATGCCCAAAAACACCAGCGAGGAGACACCCAGCACGGCGAGCACGATCAGCACCAGGCGCTGCCCGATATAGATCAGCGTTCCGCGGGTGAACAACTTCCCAGGCTCCCCGTCAATGATTCTCGCTTATTAAGAGAAGAGGGCGCCCGCCCGAGCGAGCGCCCTCGCCGAATTGCCGGTTAGTGCGACTGGATCGAGATACCGTTCCAGAGGTTGTCGGAAAAGCTGTTGCTGCCGGCTCCCTTGACGTACGGCTTGATCAAGAAGGCGCCGACCGAGTAGAAGAGCGGGATGTAGACGACGTCGTCGATCAGCATCTGGTTGAGCTTGGCGTAGTCGGCCTTGGCCTGGTCCAGAGGCTCGGCGTCGGCTTTGGCCAGTAGGTCGTCGTAGGCCTTGGTCGTGTAACCGGTGCTGCATCCGGAGTCAGGGCATCCGACCTTGGTGCCCCACAGGTTGTCGAACCAGTCCTGGGGGTGGTTGTAGTCGGCCTGCCAGCCGTCGCGGGAGAGGACGTAGTCGCCCTTGAGGCGGGCCTTGATGAATGGCGAGTGCGCAACCGGCAGCAGGTCGACGTGCACGCCGAGGTTCTGCTGCCACTGCGCCTGGAGGAACTGCGCGCTCGCGACGTTGAGCGGGTTCTCAGGGTCGTAGGCGTACTTCAGGCCCGACACCGCGCTAGCGCCGCCATTCGCCTGAAGCAGCTGCTTGGCCTTGGCGGCGTCGAATGCCGACAGCGGGTCGGTCGAGTCCAAGTGGCCGATGAGTGTGGGCGGGATCAGGCCGCCGGTGGCCGCGGTGCAGACGATGCTCTGGCAGACGGTCTGGACAAGAGCGTTCTTGTCGACCGCCAGAGCAAATGCGAGACGGAGGTTCTTGGCCTTGTCTCCACCGGAGAGCAGGAACGGACCCCCAGCCTGGCGCGACGCGTCATGCACCATGTTGAAGCTGACCCAGTAGCTGCGCACCTTAGGGTGGAGCAACAGCTGAGCTGACTCGCTGCTCGTGTTCTTGATGCGAAGGATGTCCGCCACGGGCAGGTTGCTGTAACCGCCGTAACCGACGATGTCATAGCCGCCCTGCTCGTACTTGGTGATCGCAGTCGAGGCGTTGGTCACCGAGATGTCGATCTTGACCTTCTTGAGGGTCGGCTTCGGGCTGCCCCACCAGTTGTCGACCGCATCGAACTCGACCGACTGCTTGGGGGTGTAGGAGACCATCTTGAACGGCCCGGTCCCGATCGCGGTCGCCGGGTTGGACCACCAGTTGTCGGGGTTCTGCTTGACGGCGTTCTGGTCGACGATCCAGCCCGTCGTTCCCTGGAGAGCGATGGCGGTCAGGAACCAGCCGGCAGGCTGCGAAAGCTTGACCTGCACGGTGTACGGGTCCGGCGCCGTGAGACCGGTCAGCGTCACCGACGGGTCGTTCTTCTCGAGGAGCGTCTCGAGTTCCGCACCGGCCTTCTTGTTCTTGGCCACAGTGTCGTAGCCGGCGATGGCCGAGAGGTTCGTGGCGTACGAGCCCTGGTAGGCCGCTGCCCGGTTCCACGAGTAGAGGACGTCCTTGGAGGTGAACTTGTCACCGTTCGAGAAGGTGGCGTCGTGGCGGAGGTTGAACGTGTACGTCATACCGTCTGACGACGGGGTCGGGACGGCGGTCGCCAGGTCGGGAACGATGTTCAGGTCATTGTCGAACCTGACCAGGCCGTCCTGGAAGTTCTGCTGGATTTCCGAGTCGGTCTCCGCGTCCGCGACCGCCGGGTCGAGTGTGCCGAAGTCGCCGAGGATCGGGAAGTTCAGCGTCTGGTCGGACGCAAGCCCGCCGTTGCCGCCGCCTCCGCCCCCTCCACACGCCATGACCGCGAGGCTGGCCACGGCGCTTATGGCAAGAGTCTTGAGGATCCGAAACGAGGTTGGAGCCATATAGCTTCCCCCTGTGAAGCGAGTAACCACTCCCCCCCGCCTTCTTCCCGGTTGCCTCTTCGCGGCAAAACCGGGGCGAGAGCGCGCCGACGAGGGGTGGCGGCCACGCGCCGCCCCTTACTCCATCAGACATTGTCGCTTGGCGAGCCGCGATTGTCTACTTTGAATGGGATGCGAAGGCAGGAAGGCGGCGAAAAGGTAACCGGTCAAACTCGATTCACAGCCGACCTGGAGCTGCCCGGATTGCTGCATGTGCACCTTGTGGTCTCGCACTCGGGGAGCGCCCGGATCCGCGCCATCGACACACGGGCGGCCCTCTCCGTGCCGGGCGTCGTCGACGTTGTTAAGGCGGCTGATCTGGGCTTGCTGAACAACCCGGGCCCAGACCTGCCTCTTGCCGCGGACCGAGTCTTCTACGCCGGGCAGCCCGTCGTGGCGGTGGTGGCCGAGAGCGAAGCTGCGGCCGAGGATGCGGCGGCGGTGGTGGACGTCGAGTACGACGAGACGCCCGTGGTCGTCGAGCCGTCGCTGGCGATCCGGCCGGACGCGGCACAGGTGCTCGCGGAAGACGAGGCCGCAAGCGAGGAGGACGCATCGATACACGGCGCTTCGGCCGCCGCCGACGAGGCTCCCACAGACCGGCCGCCCAACGTCAGCGGGGTGGCGCATCTGACCCGCGGGGACACCGATGCAGCCTTGAAGAGCGCGGATATCGTGATCTCGGCCACCTACGAGATCGCGCGCGCGCATCAATCGTTCATGGAGCCGCACGTTTCCGTGGTCCGTCCAGAACCCGATGGAGGACTGACCATCTGGTCGTCCACACAAGGTCCGTTTGTGGTTCGCGACGACATCGCACAGCTCACCGGGCTTCCGACCCGCAAAGTCCGCGTGATGCCGATGCCGGTCGGCGGCGGGTTCGGGGGCAAGATCGAGCTGCTCGAGCCGCTGCTCGCATTGCTCGCCCTGCGGCTGAGACGGCCGGTGCGCCTGGTCCTCGCGCGATCTCACGAGTTCGTGGTCGGGCGGCCTGCTCCCTCTGCCCATTTCGAGCTCGAGCTGGGTGCCCGCCGCGACGGCACGCTCGTCGCCCTGCGCGGGCGCTTTCGTTACGACAACGGCGCCTCCGCCGGATGGCACGGTGGACTCACGGCCGGCTTCCTAGCAGGGACGTATCGCATCCCGAACTTCGACCTGCAGGGTTTAGAGGTCGCGACCAACAAGACGCCGGTCGACGCGTACCGGGCCCCGGGCGCGACGCAAGCTTTCTTCGCCCTCGAGTCGGCCATGGACGAGCTGGCCCTCGCGCTGAACATCGACCCCATCGAGCTGCGTCTCCTAAATGTCTCGCGTGAAGGCGACCCGACCCCGGACGGCAATCAATGGCCGAGAGTCGGGTCGGTGGAGGTGCTCGAGGCAGCGAAGACGCATCCCCTTTACGCAGCTCCAATTGGCGACCACGAGGCAGTCGGCGTGGCGCTTGGTTCGTGGGGCGGCGCGCGCACCCCTTCGGCCGCGGGTTGTCGGGTCGAGCCCGACGGAACCGTCGCGATCACGGTAGGTTCGCCCGACATCAGCGGCACCGCAACCGGCCTAGCGCTGATCGCGGCCGAGGCATTCGGTATCGCGCCGGACAAGGTGCGCGTCGAGGTGGCCGACACGGCGAGTGCCCCCTTCAGCGCGACGTCGAGCGGCAGCCAGGTGACATACAGCGTCGGCGGCGCGGTCTACGAAGCCGCCCAGGAAGCACGCCGCCAGCTGCTCGAGATCGCGACCGAAGAGCTCGAGGCGGCGGCCGAGGACCTCGACATCGTCGACGGCCGCGTCGCTGTGAAGGGCGCGCCGAATCGCTCGGTCGAGATCACCAGGCTCGTCCAGGTGAGCCGCGAGTTCATGGGCCGGCACAAACCGATCGAGGCTGTCGGGCGGTCCGCTGTCCAGGTCGCATCACCCATGTTCACGGTGCAGATCGCGCGGGTGAAAGTGGACCCGGACACGGGCGCGTACCAGCTCACGGGCTACGCGGCGATCCAGGACGTGGGTCACGCGATCAATCCGCCCGAGGTCGAGGGACAGATCCACGGCGGCGCGGTGCAAGCGCTGGGTCGCGCGCTCGGCGAAGAGCTCGTGTACGACGGTGACGGTCAGCTTCGCAGCGGATCGTTTCTCGACTACGAGCTGCCGGCCGCGGATCAGATCCCCAACATCGATGTGCGCCTGATCGAGGTCCCCTCGCCAGTCGGTCCGCTGGGCGCCAAAGGGGTCGGTGAGCCGCCGGCGATTCCAGGCACCGCCGCCCTTGCGAATGCAGTCTCGCGTGCGGCGGGCGTGCGCGTTAGAAACGCGCCGATCGACCGCTCGCTACTCGTCAGGTCGTAACTCCTCCCCATTCATGGGGAGGTGGCCCCAAGGGCCGGAGGGGCAGGGGAGGGCCCTAGCTCGACTCTCTAGCCCACTCCACGATCTCTTCGAGCACCGCCGCCGCTCCGGCGGGGCCCGGCACGACCATGTCGCACTTGTCGAACAAGCCCGGCGGAGCTTCGGGCGACCAAACTCCGACGCATGTGTGCGGGATGTCGAGACTGCATACGTACTCGAACATCGAGCGATCGTTCTCGTCGTCACCGAAACAGATCACGGCGCCGGGGTCTTCGCTCGGGATGAGCGCGGCCAGCGCGGTGCCCTTTCCAGCCTTTGGCGCATGCACCTCGATGACCTTGCGGCCCAGGGCGCCGGCCAGGCGCGCACCGTCGAGCAACGGCTGAAGCAGCGCAAGCATCTGGTCGCCGGTCATGTCGGTATTGCGGAAATGGATCGCCGTGCTGGCCGGTTTGACCTCGAGCCATGCGCCCGGTATGCGTTCGAGCATCTTGCTCGCGTCGGCGTTGAAACGATCGAGCGCCTCCTTCAACGCATGACGCGGCGGGGCGAGCCCGCTGTCGCCGATCAGCCTCACCCCGGATAGCGGGATGAGCGACTCCAGCTGGGCGGGCGGACGGCTGCTGAGCACGACCACGTCGGCGAGGAGCGGGACAAGCTCATGGATGGCGGCGAGCGCTTCGGGTGTGGCCCGCGCGCCGGCAGGATCTTGAACGATCTCGGCGAGGGTTCCGTCGAAGTCCGTAACCAGCAAAACCTCGGCTGGCTGTATTCGGGCGACAGGCGACTCTTTCCAGGCGTGCGTAATCTGTTCGGCTTCTTGAATCATCCCTCTCCATGAAAATGCGGATTGTGGCGCTCGATCACCGATTGCAGCCTTTGTCCCTTTGGCAACACACCAAACGTATGTCCCCATTCGCCGCCCAGGCGCGAGGCGCAAAAGAGCTCGGCCGCCGCCGGATCGCCGAAGCGCAGCATCAGCGAGGCCTGAAGCGCGACGGCCATTCGTTCGACCAGTCCCCGAGCTCGGGACTCGCCATCGGGCTCAGGGATTTCCCTCTTCAATTCCTCGACTGCACGACGTAGGCGCGCGTCGTTCGGCGCGGAGGTCACCTCTCCAAAGTACGCCGAAAGCGAATCCGGCTCGCGCTGCATGGCGCGCAACACATCGAGCGCATTGACGTTGCCCGAACCTTCCCAGATCGAGTTGAGCGGGGCTTCCCGGTACAGGCGAGGCAGGATCGACTCCTCGACGTAGCCGTTTCCACCGTGACATTCGAGGGCCTCGGCCACGACGGAGATCGCGCGTTTGCAGGTCCAGAACTTGGCGATTGCGACGCCGATCCGTTTGAAGTGCGCCTCGCCGGGTTGGTCTGCGCGGTCGAACGCACCGGCGAGCCTCATCATCAGGATCGTCGTCGCCTCCGACTCGACCGCAAGGTCCGCAAGCACGCTCACCATCAAAGGTTGTTCGCTGAGGAGCTTGCCGAACGCACTGCGGTGCGCGGCGTGATGGGTCGCCTGCGCGACGGCCTGCCGCATCAGCGACGCCGAGCCGATGACGCAGTCGAGTCGGGTGTGGTTGACCATGTCGATGATCGTCCGTACCCCTCTCCCCTCTTCGCCGACCAGCACCGCCCAGGCCTCGTCGAGCCCGACCTCCGATGAGGCGTTGGACCTGTTGCCCAGCTTGTCCTTGAGCCGCTCGATGTGGAAGTTGTTGCGGGTTCCGTCCGGCAGCACACGCGGAAGCACGAAGCACGACAGGCCGCCAGGCGCCTGCGCAAGGACGAGAAACGCGTCGCACATGGGTGCGGAGCAGAACCATTTGTGGCCGGTGAGCAGATGCTCGCCGTCGGCTCCAGTGGGCACGGCGGTCGTGGTGTTAGCGCGCACGTCCGACCCGCCCTGGCGCTCCGTCATCGCCATGCCGAAGAGCACACCCTTCTTGGCGGCGGCTGGGCGGAGCCCGGGGTCGTAGTCGAGTGTCGTCATCAAAGGCTCCCAGTGCGCGGCGAGCTGCGGCTCTCTGCGCAACGCGGGCACCGCGGCGTAGGTCATCGAGACCGGGCATCCGTGGCCCCCCTCGACCTGCGACCACACGTAGAAGGCGGCGGCGCGAGCGGCATGCGCGCCGGGCCGGGGATCTCGCCACGGCAGCGCGTGCAGGCCGTGGCCGATCGCGACCTTCATCAGCTCATGCCAGGCCGGGTGAAACTCGACCTCGTCGATCCGGTTGCCAAACCTGTCGTGCGTGCGCAGGCGCGGCGGATTGTCGTTGGCCTGAAAGCCCCAGTTGATCGCTTCCTCAGTGCCGGCCAGGGCCCCCAGCTCGTGGACGAGGTCATGCGCCCAGGAGGCGCCCTCGCGCTCGAGCGACTCACGCAGCGGCGCGTCGGATGTGAACAGGTTGTAGTCGACGAGCGGCGGCGGCTGATTGCTACTCACTTGCCAGCTCTGCGACGAGACGCAGTTGCTCCTTCCTCTCGTCTTTGTCCGGCAATACGGGCCAGACGATCAGCGTGTCGACGCCCGCGTCGCGAAAGGCGCGGATCTTGGCCTTCGCGCGGTCGCGAGGTCCGACGATCGAGACGAGGTCGATGAGCTCGTCGGGGAGCGCGAACATTGCCTCGGTCTTCTGGCCGGCGAGATACAGGTCCTGCACCTTTTCGGCCTCACGCTCGAATCCGTAGCTCGAAACCAGGCGGTTGTAGAAGTTCTGCTCCCGCGAGCCCATGCCACCGACGTACAGCGCAAGGATCGGCCGCATCATGTTGCGCGCGTTTTCAATATCTTCGCTGATCATCACGTTGACCGATGGGCAGATCCGGAAATCGTCGAGCGAGCGGCCGGCTCGCGCGGCGCCTTCCTCGAGCGGTCCGCGAAGGGACGTCGTGTGCTCGGGCGAGAAGAAGACAGGCAGCCAGCCGTCGGCGATCTCGCCCGCCAGCGCCACGTTCTTCGGGCCCAGCACCGCCAGGAGGATCGGGATCCGGTCCTGAACAGGCCTGATTGTCAGCTTGAGCGCTTTGCCCGGACCATCCGGCAGCGGCAGGTCGATCGTCTCGCCGTGGAACTCGATCTTCTCGCGGTTGAGCGCCTTGCGCAGAACCGCCACGTACTCACGCGTTCGTTGCAGCTGCTTGGCAAACCGAACGCCGTGAAACCCCTCCGAGACCTGCGGCCCGGAAGTGCCGAGCCCGAGCAACATGCGGCCGCCCGACAGGTTGTCGATCGTCGCCGCGGTCATCGCGGTCATGGCGGGGCTGCGCGCAGGGATCTGGAAGATGCCCGCACCGAGCTTGATCTTCGTTGTCCCCGCGGCCAGCCAGGCCAGCACCGTGGCGGCGTCGGACCCGTAGGCCTCCGCAGTCCAGACGGAGTCGTAGCCGAGCGATTCGGCGGTCTGCGCGATGTCGAGCTGGTCGGCGGCGGTGAGCCCGAGGCCCCAGTAGCCGACGCTCACGCCGAGCTTCACGAGACGAGCTTAGGCGGTCACGATCCCCCGAACAGCGTCTGGTAGAGCAGGAACACGTTCAGGCTGATGATCAGTGCCGCAACTCCGTAAGACGCGTAGTTGGTGAACCGGCTGTTCGTGAGATTGCCCATCAGCTTTCTATTGCGGGTGAACAGCACCAGCGGGATCATGGCGAACGGAATCCCGAACGAAAGGAAAACCTGGCTCAGCACCAGCGCGCGCGAAGGGTCGAAGTTGATCCCGATCACGATCAGCGCCGGCACCATAGTGATGGCGCGGCGCAGGAAAACCGAGATCCTGCGGTGGATGAAGCCTTGCATGACGACCTGGCCCGCCAGCGTGCCGACCGACGAAGACGAGATGCCCGAGGCGAGCAGCGCGATGCCGAAGATGAGGCCGCTGTTCGACCCGAGGTAGTGCTCGAGGCCGTCGAAGACCTGGGTCAGGTCACTGCCTACGCCGCCCAGGCCTCGGGAGTTGAAAACGGCCGCCGCGGTCGTGAGCATCGCCATGTTGATCACGCCGGCGATGCCCATCGCGATCACCACGTCGGCCATCTCGAAGTGGAAGATCTTTCGCCTGGCCTCCGGGTTGGCGCCGACGATCCGCTTTTGCGTCAGCGCGGAGTGCAGGTAGATGACATGGGGCATGACGGTCGCGCCGAGGATGCCGGCTGCGAGCAGCACGGAGTCACGCCCGTCGAGGTGTGGAATGAGCGCACTGCCGGCGACTGAGCCCCACGATGGATCAGCCCGGAAGACTTCAAGTCCGAACGCGATCACGATCAGGCCGACCAGCGCGGTGATCGTCGCTTCAAGGCGGCGAAAGCCCCAGGCCTGCAGACCGAGAATGCCGAAGGCTGCGACGCCGGTCAGCAGGGCCGCGCTGAAGAGCGGGATCCCGAATATGAGGTTCAGGCCAAGCGCCGCGCCGACGAACTCGGCGAGGTCGGTCGCCATGGCGATGAGCTCTGCCTGGACCCACAGGAACCAGACGACCGGACGCGGAAAACGATCCCGGCAGACCTCCGGCAGGTTGCGCCCGGTCGCGATGCCGAGCTTGGCGCTCATCGACTGGATGAGCATCGCCATCAGGTTCGCGGACAGCACGACCCACAGCAGCATGTAGCCGTACTGCGAGCCGCCCGCCATGTTGGTCGCGAAGTTGCCGGGGTCGACATAGGCGACGGCGGCGATGAAGGCGGGCCCAAGGAAGGGAGCTACCGCTCGCAGGCCGCGGCGCTGGCCGTTCAGCGATCGCTCCGCGGCGCGCAGCACCCGGAGCTCGCCGGGGAGGGCGTTCTCGGCGCCAATGACCATGGGCTTGGCGACGACGGCCCTTACCAGCTCGGCCACTAACGCGCCTCGGTGACGAAGATGGCCCTAGCAAGGCCGAGAGGCACGCTCTCGCGCCGGCCCTTGATCCTGACCTCGATCGGCCCTTCGAACTCGCTGCCAGCGGTGACCGCGATGCGGGTGCCCGGCAGCAGGCCGCGACGCTCGAGCTCGCGCAGCTTGCCGGCGTCGTCGTCCGAAACCCCCGCGACGACGAGCTTCTCGCCGGGATGGCAGTCGCTGAGGGCGCGGTGGCTCACGGAGCGGACCTTGCCGCCAAGGGTCGGAATGACATGGCCGTGGGGATCGAGCTCGGGTCTGCCGAGCAGCTCGAAGATGCGCTGCTCCATGCGCTCGGAGATCACGTGCTCCAGTCTCTCCGCCTCGTCGTGGACCTCATCCCAGCGGTACCCAAGCACCCGGACCAGGAACATCTCGAGCAGGCGGTGGTGCCGGACGAGCTCCAGGGCGGCCTTGCGGCCTTCGCGGGTCAGCTGCTGGCCGCGGTATCGGTCATGCTCGACGAGGCCCTGCGCGGAGAGTCGGGTGACCATCTCGCTGACGCTGGGGGACGAGATCCCAAGCCTTTGGGCGAGCTCGCGAGTCGGGACCGGACGCTGGTCGCCGCCGAGAAGGTAGAGGGCTTTGAGGTAGTCCTCCTGCGACCGGGTGAATGTACCGCGATGCTCGAGTTGCTCGACCATCGTGCCCTAGGGCTTCCTAATTCGAATTGCGGGTTTGCCTATCACGAAAGATAGGATAGCCTAACTCTAGGTTGGGCAGCGAACCTTAGCGAAAGTGTGGCTCCAAGCCCCTCGCCCCATCCCTCTGGCTTGCAGGGAGAGGTGTTCTAGGCGCAGACGCCTGTTGCTTTCGATGCCGGGTTGTACGTGACGCTTATGTTCGGGGTCACGGTGACGGCCGAGGCCGCGGTGAACACCGTCACGTAATCGGCGCAGCCCTCGGCGAGATGGAAGTCGTACTTCACGCTGGTGACGCTCAACCAGCTCATGACGGCGCCCGAGTAATGCATGCAGTAGTTGGCGGAACCTGCACCCGAAGTGATGCACTGGACCGCCTTTGCCCACTGTTCGAGAGTCAGGATGCTGACCGACATCGGTCCCGTCGATGTCGCCTGGAGATGAAGCGTGAAGGTGTCAGGCACGCTGCCGGCGAGATACCAGGTTCGGTCTTTGATCTTGATGGGTGCGTTGGAGATCACAACGTGCGGGTGCTCGAGGTCCGCCTTCGTCTGGGCCAGCTCGCCGAGGGTGGCCGTCAGGTTCGCCTGGGTCTTGTCCAGCTGGTTCTGGAGGATGAGGTTGCGGCCGGTGAGGGACTCGTTCTGCGTCGTGAGCGATCGGATCGACGCCTGGTTGCTCGAGTCGTCGATGTACAAGAAGCCGACGCCAAGCGCCGAGATCAAGACGGTGGACGTCAGCGCCGTGGCCCACCAGCGCCGTTCCCGAGTTTGGAATAGCGGCACCCGCGCGGGCGGCGCCGCGGTGTGAACCGCTGGCGCCTCGTAGGGCTCAACCGGTTGATGCGATGCCGGTTCGGACGTGATGTGGTCCATCTCGGTCGCCGCCATGATGGCACCACCCCGAGCCTCGGTTGTCATACCTGGCCAGGTCTTGGCCACGCGCTGTAGACCTGGCTGATCTTGGAGGCGGTTTCCGCCTGCGCGGCGACGTCAAAGGTGAAGGTCTTTCCGTCGGGCTGCCAGGCCGGCCCGATGCCGCAATTGGTCGAGCACACCGCCTCCTCGGCGTAGAAGAGCTCCGTCGAATTGAGCCAGATCGGGGACGACCGCACGTTTGGAAGCTGGCCGCCTGAGCGTCCGCCGTGCCCGTACAGCCAGACGTGTGGCGTCCCGGCGGTGTCGCGAACGGTGAAGGCGATGTTGTCGTCGCCTGCGTCGGCGCGCGGCCGGATCCACGACAGCTGCTTGGCCAGAGCCTGAGAAACACCGGCCTTGGAGTCCCAGACCTGGACGAGGCTCGAGTTGGGCATGCGGTAGTAGAGCCGGCTGCCTGTGCTCCCCCAGGTCGCCATGGTGCCCTTGGAGAGGCTGAACGCAAGGCTGCCGTCGATCGTTCTCCGAACCTGGAGCTGGTCGCCGGAGCTCGTGAACGTCTGGACGAGCGCGAAGTAAGCACCGTCCGGTGAGAAGGCGAGGTATGCATCGTCCTGGTTGGGGTTGGGGCCGCGGCCCGGGACAGGGCCGAGGGAGGCCACGACGCGATCGCCGCCGCCGCTGAGCAGGTGAAGCTCGAGCGAGCTGGCGTTGGAGGCCATGTACGCGAGGAATCCGCGGTCTGGGCTCCACGCGTGAAGTCCGTCCATGATGCTGCCACCCGACCACGTGGCCACGACTGTCGACCCGCCGGTGAAGAGATCGAGCGCCGCGATGACGCTGGTCGCCGCGGTGGTCGGGTTGCCCTGCGTCGCGTACCAGGAGATCATCGTCTGGGTCACGAGCTGCGGCTGGAACGAGCCACCGCTGATCCCGCAGACGGTGCGTGGGCTCTTCGCGTTGGAAACGTCCGCCAGCACGGGGTTCGCCGCGCCCTGAAGCTTGAGCACCGCCTCCTGCGCTGCGGGTGAACCCGCGCAGCTGGCGTGCAGCGCCGCCCACGCCGGCACCGCGACTGGGCTGGGCGGTGTGATCGGAGAGGGGGACGGGCTGGGAGTCGGGCTCTCGAGGGGGGTCGGCGTCGGGCTCGGGGAAGCCGTGGGCGAGGCGGGCGAGTGCCTCGCCTGGGGCGCCAGCGGGCCGTTGGCCGTGCAGGACGCGACCGCCGCCAGGGCGACGAGGAGAACTACCCCTTTCCTCACGGTAGATTGCAACGAAAAGACGTACGGCCGGGTTACGCGCTTCCGCTCCTGGCGCAAGTCGCACACAATACCGGGTGCTCGTTTAGTAGTGGGTTAAGGATCGACGACGATGACCCGCTCGATTGTTATGTTTGTGTTCCTGGCCACCGGTTTGTGCTCGACGCCCGAGCCCCTTACCGCGATCGTCGATGCCGTGGCGACCCAATCCGCGAAAGTCGGCGGCACTGTTGAGCTGGTGGTCGCGGTGTAGAACACGGGGCCTGCCATCCCCCACCTCGCCCTTGTGTTCCGGACGCCGGACCGCTGGTACGAGCGCCACGAGATGACCGACCTCGGCGGATGCACCATCGCCGAAGACGCGTCCGGATTCGATTGCGGCGATCTGCCTGCGAACGAGTCGAAGACGTATTCCTTCCGCGGCATCGCGAGCACCGCCGGGACATTCCACTTCGAGCTTGCCCTGCGTGCGCTCGTCCATCCGTTCGGATACGTCAACAACCACTCCGACGGAGCGGACGCGAGCGTCTGGGACGAGACCGTCAGCTAGGATCTGTCTGCGCTTTCCGCTCGAAGACGAGATCGCCGAACGTGACCGTCGGTTCTTCGGGCTGGAAGACATCGGCACGCTGGTTGTAATCCTCGAAGCCTCGATCGTGATCGTGCTCGTGATGCGCATCCTCGTCGGCGGTCACCACCTGGAGCACGTAATCCTGGATCGCCTCCGAAGCGAGCGCGCTGTATCGGCATCGGATCAGGCGAGCCTCGACGAATCGACCTCGCGCGGTGAAGTCGTCCCAGCGCTTGAGCTCGTCATTCTCGAACAGCTCTTCGAACTCTTTGGCGCGGTCCTTCGCGATGTGCAGAACAATCGTGGTGTATTCACGGGCCACGACCGAATTATCGCGTTGGGCTCACCTGCGTCTTGAGTCCGCTTCCCGCCAGAAAGGCGTCGATCGCCTTCGAGTAGTCGTCCAGGCCGAACTGGGCCGTGATCATCGCCTCGCAGTCGATCACGCCCTTGACCAGCAGCGCGAGCGCTCGCTCGAAGCTGTGCAGGACGGCCATCGAGCCGACGATCTTGATCTCATCGTTGTAGACACGAAAAGGCGAGAACGTGGCCGTCGCGTCGGCCCGCGCCACCCCGAACATCAGGAACGTGCCGCCGCGGGCGACCCTCCCCAATCCGTCCTCGATGGCCGGCACCACGCCGGTTGCGTCGATCACCACGTCCCAGCCCTGGGGGCGGTCTAGGTCAGCCGCGGAGACCGCGACACGGTCCGCGGCCAGCCGCAAGCCAAGCGCGTGGCGTTTGGGGTTCGTCTCCACCATGTCGATCCCGCTCGCCCCGCTGTGCTTGATGAGCTGCCCCAAGAGAAGGCCCATCGTGCCGGCGCCGTAGATGAGGTAATTGCCTGCGACCTGGGCGTCGATCATGTCCAGGCCGTGGACGGCGCAGGAAAGCGGCTCGACTAACGCGCCCCATGGGCGTGCGAGGTCGGCGGGCAACCG
>Ga0209056_10001822_pt1 | contig 23302 bp, 24 predicted proteins | sample GraSoiAngelo_114_FD_185876 | JGI IMG/M metagenome (GOLD analysis project Ga0209056, IMG submission 185876) | Grasslands soil microbial communities from the Angelo Coastal Reserve, California, USA - 14_0903_13_40cm (SPAdes) (version 2) | ecosystem: Environmental > Terrestrial > Soil > Grasslands... | reverse complement strand
GGGACGTCGAGCGCAGTGGCGTCGCCATGTACATTTCTCCTAGCTCAATCAATTCCGGGTATAACGCGGGCATTTTCCCAGGTGTGGTGCTTCCTGCGCAGCCGACGTTGAGTACTGGACCAGCGGTTTTGTTCGATCCGGAAGGGAATTACTCCGGGGTCACAAGCCCCTACATCAACGGCGGGCGCACGCGCACCAACGGTGTTGACCTCGGTCTTCAGCACCAGATCGACACGGACATCGGCACGTTTTCACTCTTAACCCGGTGGAGTTATCTGAACGAGATGGTGGTCAATTTCCCCAATTCAAGGCCGCGGCAGGCAGCTGGTAGCTCTAGTTCGGAGTGGTATGTAGGCAACTTTTTCGGGGACGTAACCAATCCACAGGCGTGGCTGAAATGGAGAGGGGACACGACGTTTGATTGGACATGGCACAACTGGGACTTGAACTGGACCGTGCATTTCCTAGACGGATACTGGGAGCAGCTCTATGCAGTCCAGTTTAACGGCTTCTGGAAGCGCCACTGGGTGCATCCCACTTGGTTCAACGACGCGCAGCTTTCCTACACCCTGATCTTCACGCCTCCGGTGGAAGCGGCGCCGGTGCCTGGGTATTCGAAAGCCGGCAAAGAAGTGGTGGGCAAGGAGAAGGAATCGCCTCCGGTTCCTTACGCCATGCCGTGCTGGAAGAATATTTTGAATAACACCACCTTCACGGTGGGTGTGACCAATATCTTCAGTGAAGACCCACCAAAGTCGTTTGGATTCGAGCTTGGCAACAGCATCGGGTATCCGGGCAGCCTCTATGACAACCTGGGGCGGTTTTGGTATGTGAGGATGATCAAGAAATTCTAGAAGCCTCACAGAGCGTAGTTTTACAAAGAATTCGTAAGGATTCGTGTAATTCGTGTCTTTACGGCTGCCTTTCCTCGCAGAGAAGAAATTGCCAAAAACCTGCAGATTTTGCTTCCCTTCGACAAAGCGGATGCGGTAAAGTCGGCGGCCTTAGGCAAAAAATGGATAACATCATCGAGGCGAGAGAACTGCAAATCGAGCGCAAGCATTTCTACGTGGAGCTCCGGGAGAATGACCGCGGAAGATTTTTGCGCATCACCGAGGAAGCTCACGGCCGCCGCAACAGCATTATTGTGCCCAGTACCGGCGTCGATGACTTTACGGCGACGATTGCTGAAGTTCTGACAAATGGCGAAACTGCGCCAGCGTAACTGCTGAACCGCTGGTTCAGTTTTTCGCGAGCGCGGCACCGCGGCGGCAATGGTCGCATACGCGACCGACGAGCCCGCCATTAAAGCCGTTCTCGTGTGCGTTTATTCGCTCCCTGCATTGACAGCGTGACACCCGAAACTAGTTTGCCGTTTCGGTCCGTTGACGCTCTCCCGGATCCCTGATCATGGTTACTAAGAAAAAGTCCAGCAAACGAAAACTGACTCAGCGCTCGCGAAAGAAGTCCACGGATGGTGCGCGCCCGCGAACTCGTGGATACCGAGCGAAATCGCCTCGTTACGTCTATTACTTCGGCGACGGGCACGCAGATGGATCAGGCAGCATGAAACCGTTGCTGGGTGGCAAAGGCGCAAACCTCCACGAGATGACGCGCATTGGTCTGCCTGTGCCGCCGGGATTCACCATCGACACCGAGGTGTGCACTTACTTTTACGATCACAACCGCGCCTATCCGCGAGAGCTGCAAGCGAAAGTCGCCGCGGCAATGGCGAGAGTCGAAAAATCCACCGGCAAAAAATTCGGAGACAAGGAGCGCCCGTTGCTGGTTTCGGTGCGCTCAGGCGCGCGCGATTCCATGCCCGGAATGATGGACACGATCCTGAATCTGGGAATGAACGATGAGGTGGTGGAGATCGTCGCAAACAAAACGAATAACGCGCGTTTTGCCTGGGACTCATATCGCCGATTTCTGCAAATGTACGGCGACGTGGTCATGGGCGTTCAGAAACGGCAAGGCGAGGACCATGAGCCGTTCGAAGCTGTGATCGAACACCTCAAGGACGAGCGCTACGGCAAGCATGATTTTCCCGACGTGCGATTAACGGTCGCCGATCTGAAAGAGCTCGTGCAGCGTTTCAAGGCGTTGATCAAGGAGCGCACCGGCAAATCGTTTCCCCAGGATCCGAACGAACAACTCTGGGGCGCAATCGGCGCCGTGTTTGGTTCGTGGATGAACGATCGCGCGATCGTGTATCGACGGAAATACGGCATCCCACACGACTGGGGAACCGCGGTGAATGTCCAGACGATGGTGTTTGGCAACATGGGCGAAACCAGCGCAACCGGCGTGGCCTTCACGCGCGATCCCGCGACCGGCGAGAAAGTTTTCTACGGCGAATATCTGATCAACGCGCAGGGCGAGGACGTGGTCGCGGGCGTGCGCACGCCGCATCCGATCGATGATCTAGCCAAAGAAATGCCCGCTGCGCACAAGGAGCTCATGAAAGTGCGCGCCACTCTCGAACGTCACTTCAAGGACATGCAGGACCTCGAGTTCACCGTAGAAGAAAATCGCCTCTACATCTTGCAGACGCGAAATGGCAAGCGCACCGGTCACGCCGCGGTCCGGATTGCGGTCGATATGGTGGACGAGAAGTTAATTGATAAAAAGGACGCCGTGCGACGTATCCCGGCCGATTCGCTCTCGCATCTGCTCGCGCCAGTTTTTGATCGTCAGGCCGTGCGGAGCGCAAAAAAAATTGGCAGCGGTCTCGCCGCCGGACCTGGCGCGGCCTGCGGCCATGTTGTTTTCAGCGCCGAGGAAGCGGTCTCGCGCGCGGAAAGAGGCGAAAACGTCGTGCTCGCCCGCATCGAGACGTCGCCGGAAGACTTGCGCGGCATGATCGCTGCCGAGGGAATTCTCACTTCGCGCGGCGGCGTTTCTTCGCATGCGGCGCTGGTCGCGCGGCAAATGGGGAAAGTGTGCGTGTGCGGCGCGACAGGGATTCAAATCGATTATCAACGCCGTACACTCAGCGGAAACGGCACGACGCTGAATCGAGGAGACTACATCTCCATCGATGGAACCGCAGGCGAAGTTTTTGCCGGTGAAGTCGCTACTGCGCCATCTGAGATTGTGCAGGTGCTGGTGAATCGGTCGCTCGATCCGAAGAAAAGCATCACCTATCAGGAGTATGCGAAATTGATGAGGTGGGCGGATGAATTCCGCGCGCTGGGCGTGCGCGCAAACGCTGATACGCCGGAGCAGGTAAAAAATGCCGTGGCGTTCGGGGCGGAGGGAGTTGGGCTCTGCCGGACCGAGCACATGTTTTTCGAAGGCGACCGGATCGACGCGATGCGGGAGATGATTCTCGCCGACACGAAAGACGAACGTGCGCGGGCGCTGGCGAAACTGCTTCCCTATCAGCGCGGCGATTTCATCGGCATCTTTACCGCGCTAAAAGGGCTGCCCGCAACAATCCGCTTTCTGGATCCGCCGTTGCACGAATTTCTTCCAAACGATCCCGCGCAGCAAAGCGAGTTGGCGAACAAGCTTGGTGTGGCGGTTGAGCAAATCGCGCGGCGTGTTCACGAGTTGCACGAGTTCAATCCGATGCTCGGTCATCGCGGTTGCCGGCTCGGGATCACGTTTCCGGAAATTTCCGAGATGCAGGCGCGCGCAATCTTCGAAGCCGCCGCCGAAGTCCAAGCAAAGGGAATCAAGGTTCATCCGGAAATCATGATTCCGTTGGTCGGATTTCCGCGCGAGCTAAAGTTGCAAATCGAGATCGTCCGCCGCGTCGCTGCCGAGGTTGCGAAGCAAAGAGGAACAAAGTTCAAATACCTCGTCGGGACAATGATCGAAATTCCGCGCGCTGCGCTCGTGGCGGACCAGATCGCGCGGGGCGCCGAGTTCTTCAGCTTTGGCACGAACGATCTCACGCAGACGACACTCGGAATGAGCCGGGATGATTCGGGCAGTTTCCTGCCCGCTTATGCCGAGCTCGATATCGTGGATACAAATCCGTTTGCATCGATTGATCAAAAAGGTGTCGGACGCCTGATGGAAATTACTCGCGATCTCGGACGCAAAACGCGCCCGGACATCAAACTGGGAATCTGCGGCGAACACGGCGGCGAACCGGCCAGCGTTAAATTCTGCCACCGGCTCGGCCTGGATTACGTCAGTTGCAGTCCGTTCCGGATTCCCATTGCGCGACTGGCAGCAGCGCAAGCAGCGCTCAAGAGCCACGACTCTCGATAAAATGGTAGGGCGCGACCGCCGGGCGCGCCGAAAACTTGAAGCGTGTCTGCCGCTCCGTAGTCTCTTCCCATGCAAACGCGCGAAGAAACAATTGACGTCGATTCATTCGCGCGTCGCCACATCGGTCCAAGCGAAGAGGAAGTTGACGCGATGTTGCGCCAAGTGGGCTTTGAAAATCTCGATGCCCTGATCGACGCCGCGGTTCCAAAGAACATTCGCTTTAATCGACAACTTAACTTGCCGAAAGCGAAATCGGAGACCGAAGCGCTGGCGGAGTTGCGGAAGATCGCAAACAAAAACAAAATCGCGCGCTCGTTCATCGGCGCCGGCTACTCCGATTGCATTACGCCGCCGGTTATTCAGCGAAACATCCTGGAAAATCCTGGCTGGTACACCGCTTACACCCCTTACCAGGCCGAAATCGCGCAAGGCCGCCTGGAGGCGCTGCTCAATTTTCAGCAGATGATCATGGATCTGACGGCGCTGGACATCGCAAACGCATCGCTGTTAGACGAAGCCACCGCCGCCGCCGAAGCGATGTCACTCTGTTACGCTGTAGCCGGGATCGGTGATCCCAGCCGCGCCACGCGGAAAACGTTTTTTGTGGCCGATAATTGTCATCCGCAAACGATTGCCGTCGTTCAAACCCGCGCGAAGCCGCTTGGAATCGACGTGGTAGTGGGCGATTTCCGCGAATTCGATTTTGAAGTAGCGCATGCGTCTCGCTTGCGTTCCAAAGAAGGCAAGCCGGAGGCATGCCCTACGTTTGGCGCGCTCGTCCAGTATCCGGCGACCGACGGCGCGATTTACGGCTACGCCGATTTCGTCACGCAAGCGCACAACGCGGGCGCGCTCGTGGCGGTCGCTGCGGATATTCTTGCGCTCACATTATTGAAACCTCCGGGCGAATTCGGTGCCGATGTCGCCGTCGGCAACACGCAACGCTTTGGGGTTCCGCTCGGATTCGGCGGCCCGCACGCGGCATACTTCGCCACGCGGGATCAATACAAGCGCCACATGCCAGGCCGGCTGGTTGGGGTTTCACACGATATGGAGGGCCGCCCCGCCTACCGCCTCGCGCTGCAAACGCGCGAGCAACACATCCGTCGGGACAAAGCCACCAGCAATATCTGCACGGCAGAGGTTCTCCTCGCCGTGATCGCGTCGATGTATGCGGTTTATCACGGCCCAAAGGGATTGCGCGCGATCGCCGAGCGGGTACACCGCCTAACGAGTCAACTCGCAGACGGTTTGCGCGCCCTTGGCTGCACAATGACGCACGAAAATTTCTTCGACACGATTCGTGTTGAAGTTGAATCGAGCGAAGTCATTCTGGAACACGCGGCAAAATCCGGCTGCAATTTGCGCGCGCTCGGTCAACGCGCAGTCGGCATTTCATTCGACGAAACAACAATGCCGCGAGACATCGAGCTGCTGATGTCGATCTTCCGCGGCACCACCGTGCGCGATTTCGCCGATGACGATTTAGGCGAGCCACCACTGCGCATTCCGCAATTCGCAATCCGCAATTCCGAGTTTCTCACTCATCACATCTTCAACACGCACGATACCGAGACGGAAATGCTGCGTTATCTGAAAAAGCTGGAATCGCGCGATCTGTCGCTGACGACATCAATGATTCCACTTGGCTCGTGCACCATGAAACTCAACGCGACTGCGGAAATGTTTCCCATCTCGTGGCCGGAGATTGCCAAGCTGCATCCGTTCGCCCCCATTGAACAAGCAACGGGCTACACGGAAATTTTCCGGCAGTTGGAAGACTGGCTTGCGGAAATCACCGGCTTCGCGGCCGTGTCCTTGCAACCAAATGCCGGATCGCAAGGCGAATTCGCGGGTCTGCTCGCCATTCGAGAGTATCACGCGTCGCGCGGTGAAGCACATCGCAACGTTTGTCTCATCCCCACCTCGGCGCACGGCACCAACCCAGCCAGCGCGGTCATGGCCGGATTTAAAGTTGTCTCAGTTGCCTGTTTGAAAGATGGAGACATCGATCTTGCAGATCTGCGTGCCAAAGCAGATGAGCACGCACGCGATCTCGCCGCGTTGATGGTCACGTATCCGTCCACGCACGGTGTATTCGAACCGACTATCCGCGAAATCTGCGACATCATGCACACGCACGGCGGGCAAGTTTACATGGACGGCGCGAACACGAACGCGCAGGTCGGTCTTTGTCGCCCCGGCGACTATGGCGCCGACGTTTGTCACTTGAATTTGCACAAAACGTTTTGCATCCCGCACGGAGGCGGTGGGCCCGGCGTGGGGCCGATCGGTGTGGCCAAACATCTCGCACCGTATTTTCCGCGACAATTCATTCTCGATCCGGAGACTGGCCGAATCTTGTTTGGCGAAGGAGAACGTGGCAAACGCCCGCCAACCGGAGGCGGCTCTGATTACCGCCACGGCGGCGGCAAAGGCGGCAATGTTTCGGCGGCGCCCTGGGGCAGCGCCAGTATTCTGGCGATCACGTGGATGTACATCCGCATGATGGGCGCGGAAGGATTGAAACGAGCGAGCGAGGTAGCAATTCTCAACGCAAACTACATCGCCAAACGTCTCGACCCGTACTTTCCAGTTCTGTTCAAAGGCAAGCACGGCCTGGTCGCGCACGAATGCATCATCGATCTGCGCCAGTGGAAAAGCGCAAGCATCGAAGTCGAAGACGTGGCAAAGCGTTTGATGGATTACGGCTTTCATGCGCCGACCATTTCCTTTCCAGTTGCCGGCACAATGATGATCGAGCCGACCGAGAGCGAACCGAAACACGAACTCGATCGTTTCTGCGAGGCGATGATCTCCATCCACGAGGAGATGCAAGCGATCGCCGACGGAAAACAAAATCGACAAAATAACTTGCTCAAAAACGCGCCGCACACCGCGCGCCAAATCGCGTCCGACAAATGGGAGCGTCCTTACTCGCGCGAACAAGCAGCGTTCCCCGCGCCCTGGACGCGCGAACACAAATTCTGGCCCGCCGTCGCCCGCATCGACAACGTCTATGGCGACAGACACCTCTTCTGCGCCTGCCCACTAATTGAAGAAGACGGCGACTGACCGACCGCCGATTTCCTCCGCGTAAATGCATCGCAGTACAAAGGACACTCCTGATCTCTTTACCCTCGGTCATTCCCCCGACCCCGACGACGCGTTCATGTTCTACGCGATCGCGAAAAATAAGATCGACCTCCGCGGTTACCAGTTCGAACATCGGCTGGAGGACATTCAAACACTGAATGAGCGGGCGCGGCGCGGCGAGCTGCATATTTCCGCGATCTCGATTCACGCGTATGCGTATGTCGCGGACAAATACGCGCTGCTGCCCTGTGGTGCGAGCATGGGCGATGGATATGGGCCGATTATTGTTCAGAAACGGCGAAACGGCGAAACGGCGAAACGGCGAGGTAGGACGCGCACTCCCGTGCGCGCCGCGAGGCCGCCAACGACTGACGAAGCCGCTCGCGAGTCATTGCGAAGTTGCACAATCGCTGTCCCAGGGCGCATGACCAGCGCATTTCTCGCGCTTCAGCTTTTTCTCGGGGAATTCGATTATCTTGTCGTCCCGTTCGATGAAATTTTCGACGCAGTCAAAACCGGTCGCGCCGACGCCGGTTTGATCATTCACGAGGGGCAACTCACTTACGCGCGATCCGGTTTCGAGAAAGTGATCGATCTTGGCGAGTGGTGGAAGCGCAAGACCGGCTTCCCGTTGCCCCTTGGTGCAAATGTGGTGCGCAAGGATATCCCGCCCCGAGTCCGGCGCGATCTCAGCGAAATTATTCGCGAAAGCATCGACTACGGCCTGGCGCATCGGGACGAGGCGGTGCGCCATTCCCTTGCTTACGCGCGCGACATGGGCGCGACGCTCACGGGGAAATTCATCGGCATGTATGTGAATGAGTTTACTCGCGATTATGGTGAGACCGGTCGCGCCGCTGTCCGCAAATTCCTGACGGAAGCGCGCAGCAAAGGCTACATCGACATTCCAATCCAAATAGACTTCGCCGAATAATCCGTTTTTGTGTGACTAGTGATTCGTTGAGACGTTGAAGCGTTGAAACGGATCACGCCGCGAGGCGGCATTCTGGGGAGCACAGGCTGCCAGCCTGTCCTTTTCGGCAGCCTGCCGAAAAGCTTCTGCGCTCACTGAAACTCCCGCTTGGCTCCCGGTGCGGTCATCGGCAAGCTGCCGACGACTACAGGCTGGCAGCCTGTGCTCCCCAAAGTCTCGCGCGATGCGCAGGTTTCCATAGAGATTTCCGAGCCAACGAAAACATCTTGTGCGCGCGGCGGTTCTCCGGCAGTTTCGTTCTGTCATGGCGGGAAATCGCACACTAGGTTGTCTCAGCATTTTCTTGTTCGTCGCGCTTTGTGCCAGCTTGTTTGTTAACTTTGTGCTGATAGCGGCGGTGTTTCAGCGCCTGGCGGGGATCCGGGAACCAGAGCCGATCCCGCGTTTTCGCGAGATCCTGCTTCAAAGGAGCATGCGCGGAAGCCTGGACAAGGTCGCTGTCATCAGCATGCACGGCTTGATTAGTTCTTCGCTCCCGGGCAGCGTGAGCGATTCAATGGTCGATGACATGCGCGCGGCGCTGCAACAGGCGCGCGATGACAGTCGCGTCAAAGCCATCGTGCTGGAGATCGATTCGCCCGGCGGTGAAGTGACTGCGTCGGATGCGATCTACAGCGCGGTCGTCAAAACGCGCACGAAGAAACCAGTCGTCGTGTATATGGGTTCGCTGGCGGCATCCGGCGGTTATTACGTCTCCTGCGGCGGCAAATTTTTGATGGCAAACGAAACGACCATCACGGGCAGCATCGGGGTCATCATCCAAACGCTTAATTACGAGCAGTTATTTAACAAGGTCGGGCTCGCTTCCGTGGTTTTCAAAAGCGGTAAATTTAAAGACATGCTTAACGGGGACCGACCGGTGACGCCGGAGGAACGGCAGCTGGTGCAGAACTTCATCATGGAAACGTACGGCAAATTTCTCGGCGTGGTGGCGAAGGAGAGAAATCTGCCGGCCGATCTTTTGCGCACCACGATCGCCGATGGTCGAATTTTGTCGGGCAAGGAAGCGCTCGCACATAAATTAATTGATGGCCTTGGTGAATTGGATGACGCCTTCGCTAAAGCAAGAGAATTGGGTAACGCGCCGGATGCGAAAGTGGTGAAGTACGGACCACCTTTCAGTCTGAGCCGCTTCCTCCGGATATTTGGAGAAACGGATTCAAAAATCGAACTCCAGCTTCCGAAGCAGTTCATTCCGCAGTTGGAATCGGGGCGCGCGTATTTCCTGCCGAGTTACTACGCGCCGTAGGGCTGGGAAAACGCATGCCATCCGGCAGTCTCTTCGCGGCATTCGAAGCCACTTCCAGTTTCCCTTTGGGCCTTCTTTCCCTCCTCTATCTTCTGGCTGGCTTTTACCTTTATATTTCCCTGATTCACCAGATCAGCGCACGATCATCGGCGCCGCCTGGTGCCCCGGAGCGAACCTTCGGGCTGCCCGAAGCGATACTCGCGGGGCTGTTGATCCTTTTCCTTTTGCTGAATATCGGCACATCCATCTCCCATCCTTCGGTCCAGTTCAGTACGCGCAATCTTGTGGCGAATTTCCTGCTCACCGTTTTCGTGGTGCTCTTCATCGTAACTCTTCTCCAGCTCCGCGGATTTGATGTTGGCTCGTTAGGCGGGTTTTTTAAAATGAGTTTTATCCGGACGTTGGGCACCGGAGCGGTCCTGCTTTTTTTCGCTTATCCATTGATCTTGTTGTGTGACGCCGTTACGCAGCGGGTCTTCGGGGGTGGCTCGAGCAAACAAAGCATCGTGGAGTTTTTCAGCGGATCGCGCACCATCGAGCAGCGGGTTGCGATTATCGTCTTCGCAGTGGCCATTGCGCCGGTAATTGAAGAATTTCTCTTTCGATTTTTCCTCTACAACGTGATCAAACGCTATTTGGGGCGCCTCCTTGGCGTGATACTCAGCGCGCTGTTGTTCGCCGCGGCGCACGCGCATTTCCCGTCGTTTGCGCCATTGTTCGTTTTGGGAAGTTGTTTCGCCATCGCCTACGAGTGGAGCGGCTCCATTCTTGTCGCAATGACCATGCATTCGCTCTTCAATTCGCTCACCCTCATCGTCCTCGCATTTCCAGAAATCCTTTCGCAATGAGACTTGGCGACCTGGGCGAAGACCAGTTGCTTGGCCAGCTTTTGTTCAATCTTCCCCTCGCAAGAACAGTCGCCGCAGGGCCGGGTGACGACTGCGCTATCGTGGAAACGCCGGATCACCGCGAGCTCCTGGTGCTCAAAACCGATTGCGTTGTCGAAGGCGTGCATTTTTTGCGAGGAACGAGTGCACTGGACGTGGGATGGAAAGCAATGATGCGCCCGCTCAGCGATTTTGCCGCGACTTCAGCCGTGCCTCAATTTGCTCTGATCACGCTCATGGCTCCCAAACAAACGGAGGTCGCGTGGGTGAAGGAACTTTATCGCGGCCTGCGCCGGGCCGCCACGCGATTCAAAGTCAGCATAGTTGGCGGCGAGACAAGCAGAACACCAGGGCCAATTGCTATTTCGACAAGCGTTGTTGGCTGGGTCGAAAGAGACCGTTGGGCATCGCGCCGCGGCGGCAAGGTGGGCGATGATCTTTTCGTTACCGGCCGGCTCGGAGGCGCACTCAAACGAAAACATTTGCGATTCACGCCGCGAATTGCCGAGTCGCGCTGGTTAACGAAAAATTTTTCGATCCACGCCATGATGGATTTAAGCGACGGGCTGGGAACCGACCTTCCGCGGCTCGCGCGCGCGAGCAAGGTCGGATTTGAAATGGAGATGAAAAACCTGCCCCTTGCCCGCGGGACTACAGCCGACGACGCAATTTCAGAGGGCGAAGATTATGAGTTGCTCTTCGCCATTTCACCGCGCGACAGGAACCGGCTCGAGCGACAATGGGGGAAAAAATTTCCGAACTTACCGCTTACTCGAATTGGCTCCCTCTCTCAACTCCCAACTAAAGACCGTCAACTCCTGCCCCGTGGCTATGTTCATTTCCAACAGCCCAGCTGAAACCGACGCAATTGGGCGCCGGCTTGCAGGGGATGTCGATGCCGGATCGATTTTCGCTCTAAAGGGCGACTTGGGGAGCGGTAAAACGATGTTCGTCAAAGGCATTGTCGCCGGGTTAGGCAGCCGCGCCGAAGTGACCAGCCCGACGTTTACCATCCTGCACGAATATCGTGGAGGGCGATTGCCCATTTACCATTTGGATTTTTTTCGCCTAGAAGATCGACAATCAGTCGCGCGACTTGGCTTGGATGATTACCTTTTCGGTGACGGTGTTTCGGTGATCGAGTGGGCCGATCGCTTTCCCGAATTTATTCCACAGCATGCGCGCTGGATTTTGTTCGAGATAAAATCAGAAAATCAGCGCGCGATTACCTTCCAAGGAACGGCGCCCTCCCGGTCGTCATTTAGAGACGGCGGACTAGAGACCGCCGCTCCTTGAGATTGCGATGAAAATCCTTGCCATTGAGCTTTCCACCGCCCGCGGCAGCCTTGCCTGGCTGGATGGCGAAATCGAGGTCGCGCGCGAGTGGCCTAACGACCGGAAAAATTCCGGCGCTCTTTTCACGAACCTCGACGCCATTATCAAAAAGTTTGGCTCTCCCGAGACTATCATTGTGGGGCTTGGGCCAGGCTCGTATGCCGGAACACGTATCGCTATTTCCGCCGCAACCGGGTTGCAACTCTCTTCTGGCGCGCGCCTGATCGGTTTTCCTTCTGCTTGCGCAATGGAATGCGAGGCGGCCGAATATTGCGTGATCGGCGACGCGCGCAGGAAATCGTTTTTCTTCGCGCGCATTCGCGAGAACGAACTGGTTGAAGGCCCCGCTCTTTTCTCTGAGCCGGACTTAAAAGCGAAACTCGATACGCTTGAGCCGACGATGCCGGTCTTCTCTTCGGAGTTGCTCCCGCAATTTGATCGTGCCGTGGTTCACTTTCCCTCGGCTCTCGCGCTGGCAAGAGTTGCGCGCGAGCCAGAACGCGGTTTTCATTTCCCCCCGCTGGAGCCGATTTATTTGCGTGAGCCGCACATCACCTTGCCGAAATGAAAGAAACTTATCGTTGTTGGGCTGAAATCGATCGCGACGCGTTGCGGCACAATGCAAGAATTGTGCGCCAACGGATCGGTTCCGCCGAGATGCTCGCCGTAGTGAAAGCGAACGGCTACGGCCACGGCTTACTCGGCGTAGCCCAAGCGTTGGCCGATGACGCGCAGCTATTTGGCGTTGCCAATCTGGAAGAAGCGCTCGCGCTGCGCGAGTCGCTCCCCCACCCCATAGTTATTCTCGGCCCCGCAATTCCTGAGGAAAGATCGATCATCGCCGAGCACGGATTTATTCCGACCATTTCCAGCCTCGAAGAAGCGCAGGCGTTCGATCAACTCGGGCCGGTGGCGATCAATTTCAAGATCGACACCGGCATGGGGCGAATGGGCGTGGTGCAGAATGAAGCGCACCATGTCTTCAAACGCGTGACGGCGTTGCCGAATATTACCATTCACAGCGTCTCGACCCACATGCCGGTCTCAAACGAAGATGAGAAATTCACGCGCGGCCAGCTCGTCCGATTCCGAAGAATCGTCGAGCGGATTCGCGCTGAAGTTCCGGGAAGTTACAAGGCGCACGTCTTGCAGAGCGCAGGCGCACTCGCGTTCAACCCGACCACGTTCGACATCGTGCGAGCTGGCATCATGCTGTACGGGATTTCGCCGCTCCCGGAATTTCAGAAGCTGCTCAAGCCAGTGATGACATGGAAGACGCGAATTTCACTCGTGCGCGACATGCCCAAAGGCAGCTCTATCAGTTATGGCCGCACCTTCATAACGCCGAGAAAAATGCGGATCGCAACCTTGTCGGCTGGTTATGCCGATGGCTATCCCTGGCATCTTTCCAATCGCGCCGCCGCCGTCCTGGTACGCGGGCAACGTTGCGCCCTTATTGGCCGGGTAACAATGGACTTGATGATGGTCGACGTGAGCGCCATCGACAATGTGCAGGTTGGCGACGAAGTCATTCTGATGGGGCGCGATGGAAGCGAGGAAATTTCATGCATGGAACTGGCCGAAAAGGCCGGCACGATCACGTGGGAAATTATCACCCGGATCGGCGCGCGGGTGCAGCGAGTATTTGTTTAAACGGTCGCCTCGGAGCATGATTTAACCTTGTAATACTTTTAGCCACTTTAACTTTTCTGCCGGTGTTCCAAATCATCTTTAACGAACTGAGCGCGGCCGAGATCTCAGCGCTGCCAAAGAAATTGCAGCTTGAGTTGCTGACCGAGTTTCAAATCCTCCCCGAAGACCTGGATCAACTCGATTCGGACCGGTTTGGCGTGATCGAGCGCAAGGGAAAAAGGTTGTATCGCTACCGCGCGAAAGATTACCGGATTTATTTCGCGAAGACCGACAAAGGCATCAAGGTCCACCGCGTGTTACACAAAAACACGTTCCGCGATTTTCTTTTCCGCAGCAAACTGCCGGTCTCCGAAGACGCGCAACTGGGCGAGACCCGCGAGTTTTGGGAGCTGATCGAGGAAGGCGAAAGGACCCGGAAGGGGCGGTGACGGGAAAACGTCCAACGCTCAACGCCCAATATTCAACACCCAATTGTTGTAGGGCGTTTCTGTGAAACGCCCACATCATTCGAAGCAGCGGGAGATCTGCTCTGATGGGCGTGAGCGACGGCTTTTATTGAGAGATCTCTCCAGCCTCCGCATAAAGCTACGGCTTGGCAGGCGGCTTCGCTCGGGATGACAAATTTGGCGCGAGCCAAATTTGTCACTTCATCAACAGCACGGAACGGCTGCGTTTGATCTCGCGCGTGATTCTGCGATGCAGGTGCGCCGGCATGCCGGTTACGCGACGAGGAAGGATCTTCCCGCTCTCGCTGACAAATTTTTTCAGCAGATCGGGGTTCTTGTAATCGATCGCTTCGATGGCGATATCGATCCGGCGCCGCGGCATGGGGCGATTCGCGCGGCGGAACGCGGAACGGCGTTTTGGGGTTTTTGGCTGCATCAATTGCTACTTGGTTTCGCGGTGCAACGTGTGTCGCCGCAAAAACGGATTGTATTTCTTTTTCTGGAGGCGATTCGGCGTGCGCGGACTTTTTTTGTTTCGCGTGGTCATGTAGCGCGAGACGGGTTTGCCCAGCGCTTTAGCCTCAGTGCATTCCAGCGTGACAATTTCCTGAGCCATTCCGCGTCACTCCTTCACTTCCGCGGGCGTGGCTTCCTCCTCCTCGGCCTCGCCGCCTTCCTCCTCCGTCAAGCCGAACAAAGAGGTGACCGATGGACGTACGCGGGCCGCTCTACTTTGTTTTTCCAGCTGCGATTGGCATTCAACGGTGAAACGGGCAAATGGGATCGCTTCAAGCCGCGCATGCGGGATTGGTTTGCCCGACATCTCGCACTTTCCGTACGTCCCCAGTTCGATGCGCTTGAGCGCCTCATCGATTTCGTAAAGCGCGTCCTGCTCCTGCGAAAGCAAACTCAACGCGAAATCGCGATCGTAGGCGTCGGATCCGGCATCCGCCTGGTGCATGCCAAAAGCGGAAGCTTCGCTGCCTTCAGCGCGGGAGCGAAGCGTGCCTTGGGCCACACCGGCCATCGAATCGACCATGGCATCGCGAAGCTGGAGGAGCTTTTGTTTTTGCTTTCGGATGAACGGATCGAGCCTCTTTTCGCGATGATTCAGCCCCAATAGTGTCGCAGGCGATTCTGTGCTCTCTCGTTTAATTTTCGGCGCACGTCGCGCAGTCTTCGCGCCGCGCACAGCCTTTTTCGAGCCCGCCTGCCGCGCCGCAGCCCGCCTCCGGGGAGCCTTCTTGGCGTGGACCTTGCGCGTCGGCCGCGGCCTTCGCGCAGCGGACTTTTTCGCAGAACTCTTCTTTTTCGTTGGTTTTGCCATAACTGTAAGCGCCCTCTAATCGCCTGGCGCCGGAAAAATGGACGCTTAATTAAGAATATTTCGTCCACTGCGCAAGCGGATATTTCGTAACATAGAGCATCCGTGCCTGTTCTGTCATGCAGGCTGCCAGCATGTATCTTGTTTTCAGGCAAGATGCCCGATCGACAAGACAGCCAAGATGGCTGTTTTACGAGCTCGCGCTGGAGTAATGCCGCAGGGCAAATCTCCAGAAAACGCGGGACAGCCAAAAAACAATCGTCGATGCGACAACCAGGTGAAACATCAGCGGAAACGGCTGTCCAAAGGATTTGATGAGCAGGCGCGCTGGGATATTCGCAATGATCACCACCGGAATGACCCAGCCGAAGATGATCCGGAAAAGCCACGGGTAAATCACGTCGGGATAACGCGCAATGTTCAGAAAATTGAAATAGCCATAGACCAGCCCCTGCGCGCGGACGATCCAAAAACTGACCGCCGCGAGACCGAGCATGATGGAATAATGCACGGCGATGCCGAAGCAAAGCGCCGTGAGGTACAGCAAGATAGAAAGCGGATTTGGCACCACGCCCAACTTAGACAACGAAACGCAAACCACTGCGCCACCGAGCGCTGCGTTTACGATGCTGTCGAGCCCAAATTGTTTCGTGGACACCGCAAACTGGCTGTCGATCGGCAACACCAGAACGGAATCCAACTTTCCCGTGCGCACCAGCTCGGGGACGTTTGCGACGTTTACAAAAAAGAACGCCTGGAACAGTTGCGCGATAATCTGGTGCGTGCCGACGAGCAGCACGACTTCCCATTTGGTCCAGTCGCCAATGTGATCGACGTTGCCAAAGATGATGCTGAAGAAAACGATCTGCCCGCAGAACCAAAGGATCTCCACCACCATCCACAGCAGAAAATTTGCCTTAAAGCTCATCTCGCGAATAAGCGAGTTGCGAAGCATGATGGAATATATTTCGATGTAACGCCGCACCGGCTCCTCCTGTCTTTTACTATAGGCGCGTCAACCGCTGATTAAATGAAACGTTTGTTCCCCTGGCTCGTCGTTATTGTCGGGCTGGTAATTGTCCTGCTTGTTGTCCGGCAGTGCCGCAACAGTGGCGCTGCAAATTATCAGACTGCAACCGTTACGCGTGGTCCAGTCACTCAGGCGGTTACCGCGACGGGCACGCTCAATCCGGTGGTCAACGTGCAGGTTGGCAGCCAGGTCTCGGGGAACATCGCGAAGTTGTTCGTGGATTTTAATTCGCAGGTCAAAGCCGGCCAGGTAGTAGCGCAGATTGATCCGGCGCTTTTTCAAGCCACTGTCACCCAGGCCGAGGGCGACCTGGCCAACGCGCAAGCTGCGCTCGAGCTCGCAAGGGTGAACGCAAAACGCACACAGGACCTCTTCGCTCGGAAAACATCTTCTCAAGCCGATCTCGATCAGGCGATGGCCAATCTTCATCAAGCCGAAGCCAACGTGAAAATCAAACAAGGCGCGCTCGATAAGGCAAAGGCGGACCTCGAGCATTGCACCATCACGTCGCCGATCGATGGCGTCGTGATCTCGCGCAGTGTCGATGTCGGCCAGACCGTCGCCGCCAGTCTGCAGGCGCCGGTCATTTTCCAAATCGCAAATGATCTCACCAAAATGCAGATCGACTCGAATGTCGCTGAGGCGGATGTCGGCGTCGTGCAAGTGGGACAGGATGTCGATTTCACCGTGGACGCGTTCCCGATGCGCACATTCCACGGCAAAGTTGTGCAAGTGCGCAACGCGCCCATCACAGTGCAGAACGTGGTGACTTACGACACGGTCATCGGCGTAAGCAATCCGGATTTGAAATTGAAACCGGGAATGACCGCGAACGTTTCAATCATCGTCGCACATAAGGACAACGTGCTCCAGATCAAGAACGCCGCGCTGCGTTATCGCCCGGCGGAAGCGGCGCCCCCCGAAATGGGATCCAGATCGCCCGCGCCCGCAGGCGCGCGTGGCGTCGGTGCGCGCCAGCGACGAACGAGCGAGCGTACCGTCTATGTTTTGTCCGGCAACCAACCGAAGCCAGTGCAAATCAAAACAGGAATCAGCGACGGCGTCGTGACCGAAGTTGTTGAAGGATTGAAGGAAGGCGATCGCGTTGTGACCGCAGAATTAACTTCTGCAGCCGCCAGAACATCGACTCCTGCAAATCCCTTCGGCGGCCCGCGGAGGTTCCCATGATGGCGAGGAAACGAGAACTCGCCATTTTACTCGCGGGCTACTGTAGCCGCTTCGCTGTGCGAAGCGCAACGTTGGCTTCACACGCACGTCCCGCGCGTCTCACAGAGACGCGGCTACAACATCTGCCAGCGAACTTCAAGCCATATGACAGACGGTGCACTCGTTAGGTTGCTGGAGGTCCACAAAGTTTATCGCACCGGCGAGATGGAAGTGCCCGCCGTGCGCGGCGTGTCGCTTGAAATCAAACGCGGCGAATTCGTCGCGCTCATGGGTGCCAGCGGCTCGGGCAAATCAACACTGATGAACATGCTGGGCTGCCTCGACCGGCCAAGTTCTGGGCAGTACTTTCTCGACGACGCAGACGTTTCCGGACTAAACCGCGATCAGCTCGCCGATATTCGCAATCGCAAAATCGGTTTCGTGTTCCAAAATTTTAATCTGCTACCGCGCACGTCCGCGCGCGAGAATGCCGAGTTGCCGCTGATTTACAGTGCGCAGCGCTTGTCGCATGCGCAGCTTCGCGAAAAAGCCGATCGCGTCCTGTCCTCAGTCGGGCTCGGCGGCCGCGAAGATCATCATCCGAGCCAGCTTTCCGGTGGTCAGCAACAGCGCGTCGCAATTGCCCGCGCCTTGATCAACGATCCCGAGATGTTGCTCGCCGATGAACCAACCGGAAATCTCGACAGCCGCACCAGCGTCGAGATTATGGCGATTTTTCAGCAGCTCAACGAGCGCGGAATCACGATCGTCATGGTCACTCACGAGCAGGACATCGCTGCCTACGCGCAGCGCAACGTCATCATGCGCGACGGGCTGATCACGCACGATCACGTTGTGGCGCGACGACTAGACGCGACGGACCAAATTAAGCGCAGAGCAAACGAGTAATGCAGAGTTTGACGACAAGCGCGGATGTTATGGGGAGCGCGGGCATTCTGCCCGCTGCCGCCGGCATGTTGCCGGCGGCTCTTGTATTGATGTCGACCATGCTGACGAGTGAATCGACGTTCACATCGATCTCGCCTGGAAGCTGTCCGGCAAAATGCCGGACAGGGCGGGCAACATGCCCGCGCTCCCCTTCAACGCTCTAACGCTTCAACGCTTTAACGAACCAAATGCGAATCGCGCCCACATTTCACGTTGCCTACCGCGCGCTGCGCCGCAACAAAATGCGTTCCGTGCTCACTGCGCTGGGAATCATCATCGGCGTCGGGGCAGTCATTGCGATGGCCGGGATCGGCAACGGCGCCAAGGCGCAGGTGGAAGCGCAAATCGCCAGCCTTGGACAAAACGTGATCCTGATCTTTTCCGGAAGCACCACGTCGAGTGGCATCCGCACCGGCTGGGGCGGCGCAGGCACGTTGAAAATTGAAGACGCCGAAGCGATCCGACGCGAAGTGCCCGGCGTCATCGGCGTGAGCGAAGAAGTTGTCTCGACCACGCAAGTGGCAGCCGGAAATCAAAACTGGTTCACGAGAATCTTCGGCGAATCAGCGGATTATTTCGATATTCGCCAGTGGCCGCTCGCCGACGGCGCACCCTTTACGCCACAGGATGTGCGCAGCGCAAACAAGGTTTGCGTGATTGGCCGCACAACCGCTACGGAGATTTATGGCAACGAAAACCCTATAGGCCAAATTTTGCGGATCAAAAAATGTGCCGTTCACGATTACCGGTGTGCTCACGCCAAAGGGATTGAGCCCGCAAGGCGTCGATCAGGACGACATCGTCGTGATGCCGTACACCAGCGCGATGAAACGCGTCATCGGCGGCACCACTTTGCGCAACATCAATGTGCAAATCGCCGATAACCGTCAAGTCGAAGCCGCCCAGCAACAAATCATCTCGTTGCTACGACAACGGCACAACATCCGGCCGGGGCACGATGATGATTTCACCGTGCGCACGCAACAGGAGATCGCCGAAACGGCCACAGCGACCTCGCGCGTAATGACAGTCCTGCTCGGCGCAATCGCGGGCGTATCGCTGCTGGTCGGCGGAATCGGCATCATGAACATCATGCTGGTGAGCGTGACCGAGCGGACACGCGAGATCGGTGTGCGCATGGCCGTCGGCGCGCGCGGCAACGACATTCTCACTCAATTCTTAATTGAAGCCGTAACATTGAGCTCCGTCGGCGGCGTGATTGGAATCGTCTGCGGCATCGCCGCATCCCGCGTTCTCTCGATCTACGCGCATTGGCCCACGCTGATATCGATCAGCTCAATCGCCATCGCATTTTTGTTCAGCGCAGCAGTCGGCGTTTTCTTCGGCTTTTACCCCGCGCGCACAGCCGCCGCCCTCGATCCCATCGAAGCCTTGCGCTACGAATAGAAAGACATCTTTAACCACGGATTAAGCGGATAACACGGATTAAATTGGTAGGGCGCGCCGTTTCGCGCTGCCTGCCCGCCGTGGCGGGAAGCGCTTTGGAGTGCGGCGGCCTGACGCCGCTTTTCGATCCGTGCCATTCGCGTAATCCGTGGTTAGGTTGAGGTATGGCAGGACATGCTCGTTTCCAAAAATTGGTCGCAGAGGCAAAGAGAAACATCACCGAAATCTCGCCGCAGGATGCGGCAGCGAAATTGAAAAGTGGCGAAGCAGTGATCGTGGATGTCCGAGAGAAAGACGAATGGGACGAAGGCCACATTCCAAGCGCGATGTACCTGAGCCGAGGCACCATCGAGCTCGACATCGAAGAAAAAGTGCCGGATCCGAACGCAATGATTGTTTGTCATTGCGGCGGAGGCGGCCGCGGCGCGCTGGCGACTGAGAGCCTGCAAAAGATGGGCTACAAAAACGTCCGCAACATGGCCGGCGGCTTCAAAGCCTGGAAAGCCGCCGGTCTGCCAACAGCGAAATAAGTGGCAGTTGTTCGTCACGGTGCCGCGACGGCCTAATCGTGAATGAAAACTTGCGATCTGCGGTGATTCTTGCTAGAAGGGGCGCGATCTATGCCAGAGCGATCCGACTACTATGTCTATGTTTATATCGACCCTCGGAATTACGAGGAGTTCTACTATGGTAAGGGCTGCGGTGGGCGGAAAGACGCACAGTTAGGGGCATCGGGTGAGTCTGGAATGGCAAAGCGCGTCGCTGCAATTCGAAAATCGGGCGAAGAGCCAATTATCCGCGTCATTGCTAAAGGCCTCACTGAAAAGGAGGCATTTCTCGTCGAGGCTACGCTTATTTGGAAGCTGGGTCGTTCTCTAGAGAATATCGTGCAGGGACATCACTCGCGACGAGTGTTCCGGCCCTTGTATTCAATGCACGTTCAGTTGCCCGAGTTCGATTTCTTCAATGACATTTACTACGTTAACGTAGCTGAAGGCCCACATCGTTCTTGGGAGGATTGTCGAAGATTTGGGTTCCTCGCTGCTGGCAATGGGCGGAATTGGAGTGAGCAGCTTGATCGCCTGAATCTTGGCGATGTAGTTGTCGCGTATCTTACTGGATCGGGGTACGCTGGCGTCGGCGTAGTTGAGAGGCGAGCGGTGCGTGTAAAGCAGTTTCGTTTCCGCGGGAAGCCGCTTCAACCTGCGCAACTTCGGGAGCCGAATCTGTTTGAAAACGCGGACGATCCGGAGTTAGCGCAGTACCTTGTTGCAATTCGATGGCAAAAAACTGTTCCGCGTGGGGAGGCGAAATTTCAGCGAAACGCCGGACTCTACGCACCGCAAAGAGTTGTGGCGTCACTCGCTACGCAGCCGAAGACACGGAAATTTATCGAAGAGGCGTTTAATCTTTCTCTCGATGAGCTTGCGGGTGGTACCTCCCTGACTAGCCGGAATCACTGAAGCGCAGTTTGCGCCAGCCCCAAGAACCACTAGGCAAGCACGTGGTCCGCAACGGTCGCAGATGACGAACGAGGAGTCGAAGGACGCGCTTTTAACCTATAGCTCCGCCAGCGGTTTCGGGTGCGGATCGTAGCCGAGCACTCGCATCGGCAGTGTTTCTATGTGCAGCCCCTCCGCGCCTCCGTCGAATGTTAGCGCACCCATGTCCTTGTAAGTCCTGAGAAGGTCTCGGAATTTCTGTGCTGACAACGTCACCGCCCCATCGCGAATGACGGGCGACTCAATCCCCGCGACATCGCCTCTGCACTCGATGAAGACATGCCCGGCGCAGGCGGAGAGCGTGACGGTGTCTGCTTTGCGTGGGCGTTCAACGGTCGCTTTGAACAAACGCTCAAGCTCGGCTACAGCGACCGTGAATTTCATCAGGATCGTATCCGGTTCGCGATTTCACCTGGCCGATTTTCGTTGCGCTGCTCAATCCCTCCATTCGAAATGCCGAGCTCTCTCCGAGCTTCTTCAGGCAGAATCTTGGCGATTCCGCGCTTGAGTTTTAGCAGCTGTTTTTCATCGTCTTCGAGCATTGCCGATTCGTTGCCCGGCAGGCACAACTCTAATGTAGTGTCAGGCTTCCGTTTCAGTTCGGTGACGATCTCGAGTCCGCGTTCGACTGCTTCAAACGCTCGCGCCAAATGTATGTGAATGATTCCCTCGAGCGCGTTTCCACGTAACGGCTCGTACGCCGGCGCGTGCTTCCATAGTGTAATTGCCTTGTCCCATTCGCGCGTTCGCGCAAAGAAGGTTGCGGCGGCATCAATTAGAAGGCTTTGCTCTATTGGCGTCGTCGCTAGCGGTAAACATTTCACAGATCTTCGCGCGAGACATTTGGCGTCGTCCAACATATCAAGCGCGAGCAGCACATCCATGCTCCAGAACATTTCAAAGGCAGTCCACGCGTTCCGGAGTGAAATAAATCTCCGGGCATTCTCGTAATCTCCCAACGAAGCGTACATCGACAACATGCACGGACGGACCTTGCGTTTGAACTCGCGCGATTGTCGCGCGTGGGCTGCTTCGATTCTCGGCCTCCACTTCTCGAAGTTCTGTTCCACACCTGCGGTCATGAGTGTTTCGCAAAATTCTTCAGCTGAAATGTCCGGCTTGGCTAGAATTGTCCGCGCGAGGCGGTGGGTTTCGCGGGTCATTCCAGTATCGGAGTAACCGGACATCTGGTCGGCGAGACTTGGCGGCTGCGGACGGAACCTATTTGGTTGCACGTTGATTCTTCTCGGATTGGCTGGTTCGCTCTGCTTCATTCCTGTAAGTTTAGTGAAATTCGGGTCCTAAAAACCGGACAACATTTGGGGACAATCGAGATGCGACGATCAAAGTCAGAGAAGCGTCCCTCTCTTGCGAGCGACTTAAAACGTCTCGCTGCACTGGCGTATCGTCGGCTCGAGAACAGCAAGGATTTGGTTGAGAAGTTTCACCGTCTCCCCAGGACCAAGCACCCCGATTCGGATCACCTCCAAAAACTTTACGAGTGGCTTTTCGTCCCGATCACGCTATGGCCCGTCGATATCGAAGGATTATTTCGCGTCGGGCTTTATCGCGCACTAGCCGGCAGACGGCTCGACAACACGATGATTCTGCTGATTAATCTGCTTCCACCGCTGCCGAGTAATCGAACTCAGCGCGCAGTTTCGGAGCACGAGCATTCGGTTCAGTACGGCAATTACGAACCGTTAATCCGCGCGCGTCACAAATACGATCACGTCGAACGTTTGCTCGCTGAAGATCCCGCGTTTCAAGCACAATGGAATGCGATTAAAGCGCACTTTGATGTGAAAAAGTTTACTGATCACAAAGGAATCATCCGACGCCGGCTTGTCACTGAGCGCAGCATGCGTGATTACTGGCCGGTTCGCTGGACGAAAACAGCAGACCGGTTTCACGCGATCTTCGACGTGTTTTGTCAGCGATGGCATCTCTACGGAATGCGCGGCGATCGGCCGCTGCTTCTGAAGCTCACAGCGAATCTAACGCCGTTTGGAACAATGATCTTTATTCCGGCCTACT
>Ga0209056_10001821_pt1 | contig 23305 bp, 18 predicted proteins | sample GraSoiAngelo_114_FD_185876 | JGI IMG/M metagenome (GOLD analysis project Ga0209056, IMG submission 185876) | Grasslands soil microbial communities from the Angelo Coastal Reserve, California, USA - 14_0903_13_40cm (SPAdes) (version 2) | ecosystem: Environmental > Terrestrial > Soil > Grasslands... | reverse complement strand
GAGCGCCGGCGGACGGTGGAGGCCGAGTACGCCGCCAAGAGCGAGACGCTGCACATCATCCACAAGCTGCTGCAGGCACACGCGCTCTACGAGAAAGATGTCGAGTACGTCGTCCAGGACGGCCAGGTGTTCATCGTGGACGAGTTCACCGGCCGGCTGATGCACGGGCGCCGCTGGTCGGACGGCCTGCATCAGGCGGTCGAGGCGAAGGAAGGCGTGGCGGTGCGTGAGGAGTCGCAGACGCTCGCGACCATCACGATCCAGAACTACTTCCGCATGTACGAGAAGCTCGCCGGTATGACGGGCACCGCCGAGACCGAGGAAACGGAGTTTCATCAGATCTACAAGCTCGAGGTCGTGGTCATTCCCACGAACCGGCCCGTCCGGCGCGTAGACAAGCACGATCTCGTCTACAAGACGCGCAAAGAAAAGTACGACGCGATCATGGAGGAGATCGAACGGCAGCATAAGCGCGCCCTGCCGATTCTGGTGGGAACCACCAACGTCGAGGTTTCGGAAACCCTGTCGCGCCTGCTCAAGCGGCGCGGCCTGAAGCATGAAGTGCTGAACGCGAAGTACCACGAGCGCGAGGCGGAGATCGTCGCGCAAGCGGGCCAGCCAGGTTCCATCACGATCGCGACCAACATGGCCGGCCGCGGCACGGACATCAAACTCGGTCCGGGCGTCAAGAAGTGTCAGGTGTGCGGTATCAAGTCGCGCGAGGCGCCGTTCGGGCAGCTGCTCGAGAAGCCGGACTTGAGCCCGGAGCAGATCAAGGAGCTCAAGTGCAACGAGGATCCGCCCTGCGGCCTCGTCATCGTTGGGACCGAGCGCCACGAGGCCCGGCGCATCGATCGCCAGCTGCGCGGGCGCTCGGGACGCCAGGGAGATCCGGGCCAGAGCATCTTCTATCTGTCGCTCGAAGACGATCTGATGCGCCTCTTCGGGTCTGACCGGATCGCGCGCATCATGGACCGGACCGGCGCGGAAGAGGGGGAGGTCATCACCCATCCGTGGGTGACCGCCGCGATCGGGCAGGCCCAGAAGCGGGTCGAGCTCCAGAATTTCCAGGCTCGGAAAAAGCTCCTGCAGTTCGACGACGTCATGAACCAGCAGCGCGAAGTCATCTACTCGCAGCGCCTCTACGCGCTGGAAGGCGGGGAGGAGCTGAAGGCGGAGGCGCAGCGGATGCTCGACGCCGCCGTCGAACAGCTCGCCGACAGCCTCATTGTGGACTACGACGATCCGGCTCAGTGGGATCGGGCGCTCATCGAGACGGAGTTCCTGCAGAAATTCATGATCTCCCTGCCCGGCGTAACGGATCCCGCCGTCGTCAGGAATCGCGACGATCTCGTCCGCACGGCGCAGCAAGCCGGCCGTGACGCCTTCCAGCAGAAGCTTGGCTACCTGCGCGAGGTCGAGGCGAAGGTCGGCGCGGCGAAGCTCGCCGAACAGGCGCTCTCGCACGTGACCCTGGGCGTGATCGACGAGAAATGGAAGGACCACCTCTACGATCTCGACCAGCTGCGCGAGGGCATCTACTACCGCGCCTGGGGACAGAAGGACCCGCTCGTCGAGTACAAGCAGGAAGCCTTCGAGATGTTCATGGGCTTGATGCACGACCTGCAGGCGACGTTTGCGGAGCGGTGGCTCAAGCTGCAGATCGAGATCGGTCCTCCGCCTGGGGGCGGGCCAGGTGGGCCGCGGCCGCCGAGCCGCGGCGTCACCGGACCGGCTGGGGGGCTGCCGGGACCGCGTCGCCGGGAAACGCCGATGGTGGCGTCCAAACCCGCGGCCGACGGGCTTGTCACGACCGGCGAGCCGCCGCCGCCGTCGCTACAGCGGGGCAGCTCCCGAGGAGTCACCGAACCGGCGTTTGCCGCCAACCCCTACGCCGGCGTCGGCCGCAACGACCCGTGTCCGTGCGGCAGCGGCAAGAAGTTCAAGAAGTGTCACGGAGCTGGGGCGTGAAGCAAACAGGGATCTAATGTGGATCATGTAGGGGCGCAGCATGCTGCGCCCCTACACATTTCGACTGATTTTCTAGTGTGGCGTCAGCACCGAATTTCCCGCTGCGTCTGCCGCGATCGTGAAGTGCGCGACATTGCGTCCCAGCGCTTGTCCCGAGTCGATGTCGAAGCGGTAGTGAATCCCGCCGTACATCCGCGACAGCCCCGCCTCGGTGACCTTCGCGTCCAACTGCGCGCGCTGCTCGGGAAAGAACGTGCTCAGCACCTCCGCCCCCGATGCGGAGAGGCAGCTGTGGCCGGAGGGATATGATGGGTGGTTGGGTTTTCCGACGGCGGCGACGACTGTGATCAGCGCGTCCGCCTGCCACGGGCGGATGAACCAGTACGTCTCCTTCGCGTCCCAGCAACCGATCTGCGCGTCGAACATCGTCGCGCTGAGCAGGGCGTAGAGATGGGTGGCTTCACGCTCAGATAGGGCGTGCGCATTGATGCCGTCGGTGCCAACCTGGATCCAGTACCCGGCCGTGGTCGGCGTACCGGTGCTCAGCGCCCAGAAGGTGGCGATCCCTATCTGGCCGGCCGTGCGGCTGTCGGAGAGCTGGCGGATTTCGTCGCGCGCCGTCACGAACGCCGCAGACCCAAACGCCGGCGGTGGCCCCGGCCGGAACTGGCTCGCGGAGTTCAGGAACCAGGGGGTCACCCCCGGCAGCTGCCCGCCCGCGATCGTCGCCGGGTTGGTGGTGTTGCTGATCCAGAACCCGGGGCCCGTTGGAATGGTACCGGTAAACGCGCGGCTGAAACCGTCAGTCTGCGCTCGCGCAACGATCTCGGCACCGACCGCGCGACCGATCGCTTCACCTTGCGCGAATGCAGGGTGCGGCCCTCCGGGGCTGGCGTTCGCCTGCGTCGTGACCAGATCCTCCAACGCCTGAGCCTGGCTGGGGAACAGGTACGTGAGCACAACCGCCGACGCGCCCGCGACCGCGCCGCGATCCATCTCGAGGCGGTTGCGCCCGCCGCGCCCGATCCCGGTCCCGGAGGCCAGGTCTTCGGCGTCCGTGCCACCGTCGGCGGCTTCCGCCCGTTGCACGGCTACATACTGCGCGACACCCAGCAGGGGATACGCGTGCGTTGCAGTTTGGGGGTTAAAGCCCGCTTGGGTAACAAGGGCGGCCGCCCTCGCCTGCCATGCCGGGCTTGCGAGACCTACGGTGAACGGGAGGCCGCTACGCGACGCGGACAGGTCGAAGCCGGTCGGTGCGGGAGCATGGTCGGTACACGCCGCGAGGATGGCCAGGGCTGCAGCGAAGACTGCGAATCTAGAGGGCATCGTTCCTCCACGAGGTTAGGGGAGAGTCGTAGACGTCGCTTCGTGGATCGGTCGGCAGGCACGGGGTGGCACGATAATGATCGCTCCAAAATGGAACCCCGGTTAGGGGCCTTCCCCGGGAGTCATGGCTCTTCACCCGCGGTTTCGGGCTCTCCGCCGTCGCATGGGGTTGCGATAAGGGGCTTTGGGCCGGCGTTGTCGGGGTACGCGGAGGCGACACCGCTGCGACTAGCTTCGCCCATGCCGCTGCGTCTTTTCCGAGCACCTCGAACATGACCGTCCGCGCGAGCGTTTCTGGGCCGTTGGGCCGGGCGCGTTGACGGGGCAGGAGCTCCTGGCCATTCTCCTAGGAACAGGCACACGCGGGCAGGACGCCCTCGCCGTGCCCGTGCGGCAGCGGCAAGAAATTCATGAAATGCCATGGCGCGGGGGCCTAGCTGGACAGAGGTGGGAATAACATCGGGGCGCGGCATGCCGTGCCCCGAGTTCTTGTTCTCCCGCGATTATTGCGTGACTACGAACTGGTAACAGCTGCTCTCCAAGACGACGGCTCCGCTGGCGTCGATCACACGAAAATGAATGTCGAACGTCGAACCAATGGCGGTGGTGCCGAGGTTGCGGAATAGGTCTGCGCGACCGGTGCCCCGCCAGTCCGTCGTGATCACCTGCGGTGCCGTACCTCTTCCCAGCGTCAGCCAGTTCGTCCCGGTGCAGTCATCGTTAATGGCCGTGTCCGTCGCGCGTTGCAACCGATACGTCGCGTTGGGCTCCAGGTCTCGCACCCAGGTATCCAGATTCACGATTCTGTCGGCGTCGTTGGGTTGGCGGAATTTGACGTGCCCGAAACCACCGTTGCCGGTTACGTCGCGCAGGATGACCTCATCGTTGAACGGCGGCGTTTCCGGTCCCCAGCTACTTGCGCTGATGAGAGCGTTCGCTGGGGCGCCCGCCGAGACACTTGGGGCAACAGGATCTGGCTCGGCGGTACAGGCCATCAACGCGCTGGTCAGGGCGATCAGGGAAACTGCCACCGGGATTCGCGCGATCGGCATGATGCCTCCACGAAGGGGTAGGACGGCTGGGGAAGGCGTCGCCTCGTGGATGGATGAGCAAGGCACGGGGTGGCACTGCAATGATCGCTCCGGACTGGACCGGCCGTTAGGTGCCGGAGGGCGTAATTCTGGCTATGTCGAACCGGCGCAGTGCCCTACTGTTTTCCCATGCCGCTGCGCCTTTCCGAGCACCTCGAACATGACCGTCCTCGCGAGCGTTTCTGGGCCATTGGGCCGGCCGCGTTGACTGGGCAAGAGCTCTTGGCCATTCTCTTAGGGACGGGCACCCGGGGCAGGGACGCCCTCGCTGTGGCCGCCGACATACTGGCCCGTGGCGATGGCTCGTTGCGGCGGCTCGCCACCCGCCCCTGGGCGGAAGTGGCGCAGATCCCGGGAGTCGGGCGGACCAAGGCGGCACGGCTAGCGGCCGCGATTGAGCTGGGGCGGCGCGTCGGGTCTGAGGCGGAACCCCCTCCGGAGCGGATCCGGGGGCCCGCGGATGTGCAGCGCTACTACGCGCTGCGGCTGCGCGACCTGGCCGTCGAGGAGTTTCATGTCCTCGCGTTGGGGAGCCAGAGCCAGATTCTGGCGGATCTGCTGATTACGCGGGGCATCCTGAACAGCTCGCTCGTGCACCCGCGGGAGGTGTTTCGGGCTGCAATTGCCGAGGCGGCGGCAGGGATCATCGTGGTGCACAACCATCCGAGTGGCGATCCCACGCCCTCGGCGGACGATCGGGCGGTGACCCGGCAGTTGGTCGATGCGGGGCGCCTGCTGGATGTGCCGGTGTACGACCACGTGGTGATCGGTGGCGGAGGAGGAGAGCGGTACGTGAGCTTCGCGGAGGCAGGGCTGTTGTGACGAGCTCGACGGGCACGGGGGCGAAAGCCGCCGGCGCAGCAACCGGCGCGGGGGCAGGGCCCATTCTCGCGCCGGAGCTCGCGAAGGCCGTCGCGGCGCAGCACGACCGCCTCGACCTCGACGTCTTGTCGCGCGCCTACCGGATCAGCGCGCAGGCGCACCAGGGGCAGAAGCGCTTGTCGGGGGACGACTTCGTGTCGCACAGCGTGGCCGTCGCGACGATTCTGGCCGAGCAGCAGATGGATACGACGACGATCGCGGCGGCCCTGCTGCACGACGTCGTCGAGGACTCCGACATCACCCTGGACGTGCTGCGGCGGGACTTCGGCAACGAAGTCGCTGATCTGGTCGACGGCCTCACGAAGATCTCCACGCTGAACTTCCGTTCGACTGCCGAAGAACAGGCGGAGAACTATCGCAAGCTGCTGATGTCGGTCGCGCGCGACGCCCGCGTCATCATCATCAAGCTCGCCGACCGGCTGCACAACATGCGCACCCTCGATCCGCTGCCGCCGGAGAAGCGCAAGCGTATCGCGCTGGAAACGCGCGAATTGTACGCGCCGCTGGCACACCGGTTCGGCATGGCGGGCGTGAAAGCGGAGCTTGAGGACCTCGCGTTCAAATACCTCGAGCCGGACGACTACAAACAGTTGGCGCGCCAGGTGAAATCGCGGCGGGTGGAGCGCGACCGCACGATCGAGCGCATGCGCGCGCCGCTCTCCGAGGAATTGCGCCGTTCCGGGATTGCCGGCTGGGAAATCGTGGGCCGGCCGAAGAACCTCTGGTCGATCTTCAAGAAGATGAAGAAGCGCGGCAAGCCGTTCGAAGAGATTTACGACCTGCTCGCGGTGCGCGTACTGGTGAACTCGATCACCGACTGCTACCACGTCCTCGGCATCATCCACCACACCTGGACGCCATTGCAGGAGCGCATCAAGGACTACATCGCGAGTCCCAAGTCGAACGGCTACCAGTCGCTCCACACCACCGTCTTTGGTCCGAGCGGGCAGCTGTACGAAATCCAGATCCGCACGCGCGACATGCATCGCACGGCGGAATATGGTATCGCCGCGCATTGGCTCTACAAGGAAAACGGGAAGACCGCCGACGAGCTCGATCATCACCTGTCGTGGTTCCGGCAGCTGATCGAGCTGCAACAAGACGCGCATAGCCCTGAGGAATTCCTCGAGTTCCTGAAGATCGACCTCTACCAGGACGAGATCTTCGTCTTTACGCCCAAGGGGGACGTCAAGCGACTGCCCAAAGGCGCGACGCCCATCGATTTCGCGTTCATGGTGCACACCGAAGTCGGCCAGCACTGCAACGGCGCGCGCGTGAACGGACGGATCTCGCCGCTGCACCGGCCGCTCCGCAACGGCGACACGATCGAAGTGCTCACGAGCCCGCAAGCCAAGCCGTCGCGGGACTGGTTGGCCCACGTCCAGACCGGCCGGGCGCGCCAAAAAATCCGCCAGTGGATCAAGCAGGAAGAGCATGAACGGAGCGTGACGCTCGGGCGCGAGATCCTCGCGCGCGAGGTTCGCCGCCGGCGCCTCGTCGCGCCCACACCGGACCGGCTGGCCCAGGCCGCGTCCGCGCTCTCGCTCGGCGCGGCCGACCAGGTGGAGGCGTCCATCGGGCGCGGCGACGTCCAGCTCGGCCAGGTGCTGAAGGCGCTGTATCCCGATCTGCCTCCGGAGGATCAGCAGGCGCCCAAGCCGACCGCGTTTGGCCGGGTCATCGAGCGACTGCGCCTCGGTCGCGGCATCAAGATTCACGGCGTCGAAGGGTTGATGGTGCGCTATGCCCAGTGCTGCCAGCCCGTGCCCGGGGATCCCGTCGTCGGCTACGTCACCCAGGGTCGCGGCATCTCGATACACCGGCACGACTGCCCCAACCTCCTCACCCTCTCCGGGGACGAGGACCGGCGCGTGGAGATCGACTGGCGCGAGGTCGAAGGAGAGACCTTCGTCGTGCGCCTGGCCGTCAGCGGCGAAGACCGCCGTGGCTTGTATGCCGATATCTGCGAGGCGATCAGCGGCACCGGCACGAACATCCGCAGCGCGGAGCTCGCGTCCAAGGACGGCATCGTGTTCGGCTCAGTGCTGGTCGAAGTCGAGAACAACACGCATTTGCACAAGGTCTTGAAGGCGGTCCGGAAGGTGAAGGGTGTGACCGAGATTGCGCGCCGGGACTCGAGCGGCCCCGCTGAAGTCGTCGTCGGTTAGTTTTCCCTCCTATGCCTTTTGAGCTCGGAAACGCACCGCCCCCGGCGGGTGATCAACCACGCGCGATCCGCGAGTTGCGGGCCGGACTGCGCCGCGGCGACAAGTATCAGACCCTGCTTGGCGTCACCGGCTCCGGCAAGACGATGACGATGGCGCACGTCGTGGCCGATTTCGGAAAGCCCACGTTGGTGCTGTCGCACAACAAGACGCTGGCGGCGCAGTTGTACGGCGAGCTCAAGACGTTTTTCCCGTCCAACGCCGTCGAATTCTTCATTTCCTATTACGACTACTACCAGCCCGAGGCCTACGTGCCGTCGACCGACACGTACATCGCCAAGGACTCGTCCATCAACGACGACATCGAGCGCCTGCGGCTGCGGGCAACCTCGAGCCTGATGGAGCGGGACGACGTCATCATCGTCGCGAGTGTCTCGGCGATCTATGGCCTGGGCGACCCGGAGCTGTACCGCGAGCTGCTGGTGACGGCTCAGAAAGGGGAAACGCGCGGCCGGGATGCGTTACTCGCCGATCTCGTCGCTGTTCAGTATCAGCGCAACGATGTCGGCTTCGAGCGTGGCACGTTCCGCGTGCGCGGCGATACGGTCGAAGTCTTCCCGGCGTACGACGAGCAGGCGGTACGGATCGAATTCTGGGGCGATGAGATCGAGCGCATTGCGAAGATCGATCCGCTGACCGGCAACGTCATCAGGCCAATGGACCGCTCGGCGATCTATCCCGCGACGCACTTCGTCACGCAGCGCGCGACGATCGAGCGCGCCGTGTCGCGGATCAGGGCGGAGCTGGCGGAGCGGCTAGCCGAGCTGCGGGCGCAAAACAAGCTGCTCGAGGCGCAACGCCTCGAGTCGCGCACCCACTTCGACATCGACATGCTGATGGAAGTCGGCCGTTGTGCCGGCATTGAGAACTACTCGCGGCTGTTCAGTGGCCGCCAGCCGGGTGAGCGACCGGCGTGCCTGCTTGACTACTTCCCGGACGACTATCTCTGCATCATCGACGAGTCGCACCAGACGTTGCCGCAGCTCGGCGCCATGTATGAAGGCGACCGCTCGCGCAAGCAGACGCTGGTGGACTACGGCTTCCGGCTGCCGTCGGCGCTCGACAACCGGCCGCTGCGCTTCGACGAGTTTATGAACCTCGTGCCCCGCATGGTCTTCGTCTCCGCTACCCCGGGCGTGGACGAGCTGCAGCTCTCGGGCGGCGTCATCGTCGAACAGATCATCCGGCCGACCGGGCTCGTGGACCCCACCGTCGAGATTCGGCCGGTGGCGGGACAGGTGGACGACTTGCTCAGCGAAATCCGCCTGCGCGAAAAGAAGAACGAGCGCGTGCTGGTCACGACGCTGACCAAGCGCATGGCAGAAGATCTGACGGACTATTTGCAGCAGCATGGCGTGCGCGTGCGGTACTTGCATTCGGAAATCGACGCGATCGAGCGTGTCGAGATCATCCGCGGACTCCGCCTCGGCGAATTCGACGTCCTGGTGGGAATCAACCTGCTGCGCGAAGGGTTGGACTTGCCGGAGGTTTCTCTCGTGGCCGTGCTGGATGCCGACCAGGAGGGGTTCCTGCGATCGGACCGGTCGCTGATCCAGACTGTCGGCCGAGCGGCGCGGCACGTCAGCGGCAGAGCCATTCTCTACGCCGATCACGTCACCGGCTCGATGGAGCGCGCGCTGAAAGAGATGGATCGCCGCCGCGAAACTCAGCTTGCCCACAACGTCGAGCATGGCATCACGCCGCGGTCCATCGTGAAGTCGGTGCTCGATATCCGGTTCGTGACCCGCGTCGCCGACGCGCGGGTCGGGAAGCCTGGTGCCGGCGAGATCCGCCGCCCCGCCGACGCCGGCGAGCGCGAGACTCTCATCCGCATGCTGGAGCAACAGATGCAGGCCGCCGCCGAGGAGCTCGATTTCGAGCTGGCGGCGGTGCTGCGCGATCAGCTCCTGGAGCTCAAGGCCGATGCGCCTCTCCGCGAGCGAGCTCAGCCGGTTCGGTGAGGACCTCGGCCGCCAGCTCCGCGCCCCCGCCGTCATTGGGTTGTCGGGAGAGCTGGGGACCGGGAAGACGACACTGATCCAGGCCATCTGCCGCGGCCTGGGTGCCAAAGCGCGTGCCACGAGCCCGACGTACGCACTCGTCCATCATTACCATGCCGGTGCGGCGCCGGTCTACCATATCGATTGCTACCGCCTCCGCAATCCCGACGAAGCCCGCGACCTCGGCTTTGACGACATGGTGCGCGAAGGCGCCATCATGCTGATCGAGTGGCCGGAGCGCGCCGGCGCATGGACGCCGCCGCTCGACCGGCGCTTTCATCTGTCATACGATGATGATCCGACGCGGCGTGTCGTCGCAGATCTTGGGACGGCGTGAGCGACGTGACGTGGCTGGCCATCGATACGGCGACGGACGTCGCGAGTGTGGCGGTCCGCGTTGGCGAGCAGACATTCGCGCGGTCGATTCGCGGCGCACGCCAACACGCTGCGCAGATCGTGCCTCTTGTTCAAGCGGTACTCGGACTCGCACAGCTGTCGCTCGCGCAGATCGGAGGAGTCATTGTCGGCGACGGACCTGGCGGCTTTACGGGGCTGCGCATCGGGTGGGCTGCCGCCAAGGGTCTCATTCAAGAACGCCAACTCCCCCTGATCGCGATTCCCTCGCTGCTCGGAGCCGCGCACGCCGCCGCCGTGGAGAGCGTTGCGGTATGCTATGACGCGTTACGCGGACAGGTGTACGGGGCGATTTATGCCTTTGACGGCGATGAGGTGAAGACGCTCGTCGCGCCAGACCTGTTTACGATCCCCACGCTTGCCGTGCGGGCGCGAAAGCCCCCGGATCTCGTGGTGGGAGAAGGTGCGGAGCGCTATGGCGAGACCGTCGTCGCCTGGACGGGACGCGCGCCCGTTGGCATCGCCGCCCTCCCGCCCATCGCAGGATCGCTGCTCGCGCTGTATTCGTACGACGGCGCGCGTCGCGCGATTGAAGATCCGCGGGTTGTCGAGCCGGTGTATGGGCGTCCCGCAGAGGCTCAAGTGAAATGGGAGACGCGCCACGGCCGCCCCCTTCCGCATTCGTCCCGCTAAGCTCGACGATGTCGCAGCCGTTCACGCGATCGAGCAGGAGGTCTTCAGCGATCCGTGGTCCAGGCAGGATTTCCGCGACTGCGTGACGTTTGCGCAGTTTCTCGTCGCGGAAGGATCTGGTGGCGCGGTCGTGGGGTACGTGGTTGCGCTCGATGCCGCCGACGAAGGCGAGATCCTGAACCTTGCCGTGGCCCCCGCCGGCCGGCGTGCCGGGTTGGGACGCGCGCTCGTGCAACACATTCTCGAGGCGCTGTCGGCGCGCGGCGTCCGGCAGGTCTACCTCGAGGTGCGCGACTCCAACGCCCCGGCGCGCGCCCTGTACGCGGCGCACGGGTTCAAGGAGGTGGGTCGCCGGAAGCAGTATTACCGGCGGCCGGTCGAGGACGCCATCGTGCTGAGACTTGATGCATAACTTCGGTACAAGTGGCGTATCTTTGGTTGACAGAATGACTTGCGATTTATATAGTGTGAGGCACCCTTGGGCCCTAACCCGCTTCATCGTCGGAGGTTGTTGTGAGCCGCAGTCTCAATAAGGTCCAGCTCATCGGGAATCTGGGTGCAGATCCCGAGGTACGCAGCACGAATAACGGCTCCCGCGTGGCGACTCTCTCGGTGGCGACCAGCCGCCAGTGGACCGGCAACGGGGGCGAGAAGCAGGAAAAGACGGAGTGGCACCGCGTTATCTGCTGGAACAACAAGGGTTCCGGCCTGGCCGATATCGCCGAGAAGTACCTGAAGAAGGGCGACAAGGTCTATATCGAAGGGCGGATTGAGTACCGGACGTGGGAAGATCGCGAGAAGCAGACGCGCTACGTCACCGAGATCATCGCGCGTGAGTTGATCATGCTGGGGTCAAGAGGCGGAGCCGCTCCAGTGGGAGCGGGGGCTGTGAAGGGGGCCTCGGAAGCAGGCGGCAAAGCCCCAGAGTCGCTCGACGCGTTCCCGGAGGCGCTGGATGAGGAGGACGACGATCTGCCGTTCTGACCGCGCCATACTACTGGCCCTGGCGGCGTTGCCGCTCATGTGGCGAGTCCTGCCGGCGCAGGACACCACGCAAACGGCCCAACCACAGGACACGACGCAGGCGGCCGCCGCTTTTCAGGGACAGGTTCCCGCCAGTCACACAGTCTCACGCGGTGAGACGCTTTGGTCCATCGCCCAGATGTACTTCAACGACCCGCTGCTGTGGCCGGAGATTTACCGTCTCAATACCGCCGTCATCGAAGACCCGCACTGGATCTATCCCGGTGAGGTTCTGAATCTCTCGGAGATGGTGACCATCGCGCAGGGTGGCGACACCGTGGTGGCGCGCCCGGATACGACACCGGCTGCCGCGGACACCGTTCGCGCGGCTCCTGGCGACACCGTGCCCGCCGTGGTTCCGCTCGACACGGCGATGATCGATACGATTCCATCGGACACCACGGCGTTTGTCGTGGAGCCGCCGCCGCCTACGGTCGCGGAAAGCCGCGAGACGATATTCGACCGGCGCCGCACGAATCGGCAGGTCGTGCAGGATGTGCTGCGCGCCTACACGCATCAGCCCTACCGTCCGCTCCGGGCGGGGGAGTTCTACGCCGCCGGGTTCTTGAGCGAGGAGGAGCGGCTGCCGTGGGGCCGCGTGCTCGGCGCGACTGCGACGCCCGCGATTCACCGGCTGACGGAACGGACGTCCGCGACCACGTTCCAAGAGATCGCCGTCCGGCCCCCGCGCAACGCATCGTTCCACGTCGGCGATTCGTTGCTGCTGGCGCGCATCGATCGAGGGCTCGAGTTCGGCCGGTGGGGCGACGTGGTCGTCCCGGTCGGCATCGCCCGCGTCACGTCGATCGAGGCAGAGCAAGTGCTCGCGGAGGTCGTCACGCAGTTCGAGCGCATTCATGAGGGCCAGCTGGCGATGGCGCTCGAGCCGTTCCGCAACCCCGGCGAGGTCCGTCCGACGCCCGTCGAGAAGGGGATGACCGGCCAGCTCCTTGCCCAGCGCGATCCGCATCCGATCGCCGGCGCCCAGCAGTACTACTTCATCGACAAGGGCCGCCGCGATGGCGTCAGCCTGGGCGACGTCTTCGAGGTATTCAAGCCGGCACAGGGGTATGCGGGGTCGGCATCGGAGGAAGTCCGCGCGGTCCTCATGATCGTCCACACGCGTGAGAAGTCCGCCACGGGTCTGTTGCTCCAGATCATGAATCCTGCGCTCGAACGGGGTATGCCGATACGGCTGATCAAGAAGATGCCTTCCTGAAAGGCGGCCGGGCCCAATGTCGTGGGCCCGACCCGTATCTGGTGTGATTGTCACGCTGCATCTCGTTGCCCTGGCGCTGTACGGGTTGGCCACGGCGCTGACGTTGGCGCCGTTCATGGGCTTCCGGCCGGCGCCGCGCGTCCTCACGATCGCGATTCCCTGCGCGGGCGCAGCGGTCCACGTCGTCGCGGTTTCGCAGCTCACGCTCGTCGGTCTCGGCCCGGCGCTGTCGATGCTGGCCCTCTGTCTCGTCCTGTTACAGCTCGCGAGCGAGCGCCTGCTGCGCGGCTCGGCGGTGTCGTTCTTCGCGGCGCCACTGGCCACGGGCCTCGTCGGACTGGCGCTGCTGAGCGGGCTCGCGCCCGGCGCCGAGACCGTCGGGGCCCGCAATACCTGGTTCGTGCTGCACGTCGCGCTCAGCGCCCTCGGCCTCGCCTTGATGGCGCTGGCCTTCATCGCCGCCGCGCTGTACCTGCTGCAATTCCGCGAGCTCAAGGCGCGCCGCTTCGGCCAGATCTTCCAGCTTTTCCCGCCGCTCGAACGGCTCGATCAGCTTAACCGCGTCGCCCTCGTCGCCGGCTTTCCAGCCCTGACGCTCGGCGTCTTGCTCGCGCTCGGCTACGGCGCGCAATTCTCCGGCGGGCTGCATGTGGCCAAAGCGCAGCTCGTGTGGGGGATCTTTACCTGGGTGGTCCTGGGTTGGGCGGTCTGGGTGCGTGTCGTGCGCCATTGGGCCGGCCGCCGCGCGGCCCTCGCGAGTATCGCCGGCTTCGGCGCGGTGCTGCTGGTATATGTCGCGCTGAAGCTGACCCAACCAGGCGCCGAACGGTTCCTATGACGACGGGTCATATGGAAATGGGGATCAAGGTCGTCGGGGTGAACCACCGCACCGCGCCGCTCGATGTGCGAGAGCGGTTTGCGCATGGCGCGCACGAGGTGCCGGGCGCACTGGCGCGCGTCATGGCGGCGGGCGCCAGCGGCGGCGTGCTGCTCTCCACGTGCAATCGCACCGAATTCTACCTGGTCGCGGACGACGAGCCTGCACTCGAGGCGGTGTGGTCGCTGCTTGGCGAGCGACTCTCGTCGACGCCTTCGGGCGGTGCGCGGGAATACGGCTACATCGCGCGGGACCGTGACGCCGTCCGTCACCTGTATCGGGTGTCGTCCGGTCTGGATTCCATCATCCTGGGCGAGTCGCAAATCCAGGGGCAGGTGCGAGAAGCGTGGGAGGCATCGCGCGCGCAAGCCGGTCCTGTGCTGCACCGGTTGTTTCAGACGGCGTTGCACGTCGGGTCGCGCGTGCGTACCGAAACGGGTCTCGGAATGGGAACGGCGTCCGCCGCCTCCGCGGGCGTCGCGGTGGCGGGCAAGATCTTCGGCGATCTCGCCGGCCGGAGCGCGCTCATCCTCGGCGCCGGCGACATGGCCGAGCTCGCGGCGACCTGTCTCAGCGATCAGGGCGTGCAGATCACCCTGGTCGCGAACCGCACCCAGGAGCGCGCCCGCGCGATCGCCGAGCGGTTGGGTGGCAAGGCGGTATCGCTCGACGAAGCGTGGCCACATTTCGCCACGACGGACATCGCGCTCTGCTCGACGGCGGCGCCGCACGCCGTGGTGACCTGGGAGCGTGTGGGGACGATCATCGGCGCGCGCCGTGGGAAGGCCCTGTGCATTCTGGACCTCGCCGTGCCGCGTGACGTCGATCCGGCGATCGCGCAGCTCGAGAACGTGTTTCTGTACGATGTCGACGATCTACAAACGGTCGCCGCGCAGGCGACCGCTCGGCGCCGCGATGAGATCCCCGCCGCCGAACGCATCGTCGAAGACGAGACGGACCTCTTTTGGGCGTGGTACGGCGGGCTCGGCGTGGTTCCGACCATCAAGGAGCTGCGCGCCCGCATGGATGATGTGCGCGCGACCGAGGTCGAGCGCGTGCTGCGCCAGCTCGATCATCTGAGTCCCGCTGATCGCGCGCAGGTCGAACAATTCAGTCAGGCGCTGCTGAACAAGTTCCTGCACCAGCCAACCATCGCCCTCAAGAAGGCGGCGGAGGAAGGCCGCGGGTACGGCCTGCTCGAGGCCGTCCGCCGGCTCTTTGGAATGGAGCCACCGGCGTGACACGAATCCTCGTGACCGGGGGGGCAGGCTACATCGGCAGTGTTGTCGTGGATCAACTCCTCGAGCGAGGGTTCACGGTCGTGGTGCTCGACGACCTGAGTGTAGGGCACCGGCAGGCGGTTGCCAGGGGGGCGGGCTTCGTCCAGGGGGGTGTAGGAAACCGCGAGCTGGTCGAGTCGCTGCTCGAGCGGGAGCGAATCGAGGCGATCATCCACCTGGCCGCGTTCGCCCTGGTCCCGGAGTCGGTCGCCCAGCCTCAGAAGTATGTGACCAACAATGTGACCGCCGCCCGTGTACTCTTGGAAGCGGCGGGTCGGGCCGGAATCCGCCGGTTGGTCTTTTCGTCCTCGTGCGCGGTGTACGGCCACCCGGCGGCGATTCCGATCACGGAAGATTCGCCGCTCAAGCCGGTGAATCCGTACGGCGAGACGAAGCGCGATTTCGAACGGTTGCTCGCCGATATCGGGCCGAAACACGGCATGGGGGTCGTGAGCCTGCGGTATTTCAATGCGTCGGGCGCTACGGATCGACGCGGAGAGGATCACGATCCGGAGACGCATCTGATCCCCAATGTCCTGGGCGTGGCGCTCGGTAAGCGCGCGGCGCTCGACGTGTACGGCACGGACTACCCGACGGCCGACGGCACCGCCGTACGAGATTATGTGCATGTCGCCGATATCGCCGACGCGCACCTGCGCGCGCTCGATGTCCCGCTGGATGGAGACGCTGCCGTCGCGGTGAATCTCGGCACCGGCACCGGATGCTCCGTCCACGCGGTGGTGGAAGCGGCGCGCCGCGTCACCGGGCGTGCGGTGCCGACGGTGGCGCGGCCGCGGCGCCCCGGCGATCCGCCGGAATTAGTCGCGGCAGTGGGCCGCGCGGCGGCGCTGCTTGGATGGCGCGCATCGCATTCGAGTCTGGAGGAAATCTTGAGCAGCGCATGGCGCTGGCATCAGGCACACCCGCAGGGATATCGAGGAGGTTAGGGTGCTCGTTCAGGTCCGAGGGGCGATCCCCACGACGCCGTGGGAGCTGGTGCTCACGTCCAGCCGCGAAACGCAGTTCGTGCTGGCCGTGCTCGCCGTCTTTTCGCTGGTGTCGTGGTATCTGATCGTTCTCAAGTGGTGGCAATTCCGCCGCATGCGACAGCTCGGCGACCGCTTCCTCGCCGAGGTGGAGAAGGCACCGCGGCTCGAAGAGGCGTATCATGCGGCGATGCGGCTGCCACCGTCCCCGTACAACCGGTTGCTGCGCGAGGCGGTCCACTTCTTTTCCGAGCTGAAACCGGGAAGCCTGAAAGGCACGGGTGGACCACCCGGCCCGCCCGGAGGAGCGGCAAGCGGCACGCTCACGACCACTCAGCTCGAAGCCCTGCGCATGGTGCTCGCCAAGGAAGTCGCGGCGGAGCGGGACACGGCCGCGCGATTCATTCCATGGCTCGCGACCTTCGGCTCGGTAAGCCCGCTCCTCGGCCTGCTCGGGACGGTGCTTGGCGTGATGGACGCCTTCATCGGAATCGCGGTCGGCGGGTCGGGAAACATCACCGCCGTGGCGCCCGGCGTCGCGGAAGCGCTGGTCACGACGGTCGGCGGCCTGGCGGTCGCCGTTCCGGCCGTCATGGCGTACAACCTCTTCGTCAATCGGCTGGGGCTGTTCGCCGGCGAGCTCGAGGGCTTTGCCCAGGAGATCGTCGGGACGCTCGCCCGGGAAGGACGGATCTAATGGCAGGACTGCTCGGGAGCGGCGGTGGTGGCCTGCGCGGCCACGGCGAGCTGCCGCTCAACGCCGACATCAACGTGACGTCGCTCGTGGACGTCGCGTTCGTGCTGCTCATCATTTTCATGATCACCGCGCCGATCATGCAGGGGGGTGTCGATGTCCGTCTGCCGCGGGCCCAGGTGCGCGCCATCGAGCCAAAGCAGGGACTCGTCGTGACGATCGACATGGAGGGCAAGATCTATCTCGATCAGGCGGGACTCTCCTACGACGATTTCCAGGCCACGTTTCCGGCCTTTGTGCGAACGAAACGGCCCACCGGGGTGTATCTGCGGGCCGATGGTCGAGTCGCCTATGCCCGCGTGGTGCAGGTGCTGGCGGTGATTCGCAGTGCGGGCGTGCAGGACGTGGGACTCGTAGCCGAACCGGAGACGATCAATCGATGAGAGGACGCGGCCGCGCTCCGACCCCCGTAGGTATGGCGGTGACGGGAACCGTGTTCGTTCACGGGCTCGTGGTCGTGTTGCTGTTCGGCACGCCCAGCGGACGAACGCGGCTTCCGCCGACGTATCGCGTCCGCTTGATTGCGGCCCCCGCCGCCGACATGGAGTCCCGCAAGGCGCCCGAGGCATTCGACCGTCCCGCCGAGGAGAAACCGGCGCCGATTCCGGCCGTCAAGCGTCCGCAGAGTACCGTCTCGCGCGCGACGCCGCCGCCGACGCAGGACCAGACTCGACGCGAAGCAGCCCCGCGAACCACCTCGTCGACCACGCCACTGCCGGGCGAGAAGCCGTCAACGGGCAACGACGTCGCGACCGTGAGCACCGAGGGCATTGCATTCCCGTACCCTCAGTACCTCAGCAACATCGTGTCGCAGGTCCTCAGGCTTTGGCAGCGTCCCGAACAGAGCACGCCGCTCGAGGCAGAGTTGTCGTTTCTCGTGCATGGCGACGGCTCGGTGACCGATCTGTCGTTCATCCACCGCTCGAACAACTTCCAATTCGATCTCGAGGCGCAGGGAGCGATCGAGGCAGCCGCGAGCCGCCGCGCGTTTGGCCCGCTGCCCGATGGCTGGACGCCGGATGTGTTGTTCGTGCGATTCTATTTTTCGGGTCAGAGACAGTGAAACGAGAGAATGTTGGAATGATGGAATGTGTTATGGCGGTGGCAGTTCTTTCCATCGTTCCATCGTTCCATCTTTCCGCCCAGGACACCAGCGCGATCGACCGCGGCGTGCGCATCGGTATCATCTATCGGCCCGGCGTGCGGCCAGGGCTCGTGATGTTGCCGCGCACCGGCGTGGGTCTCGATTCCGTGCGTGCGATCATCGCTCGCGATCTCGATTACAGCGATCGTTTCGAAGTGATCACGCTTCCAGGCGGCGACTCGATTCGTCTTGCGACGTCGTCGTCCACACCCACGCGCGGCACCGGCACGCGCCGATCCGGAACTGGCACTGCCGCAACCGGCGGCGCGCAGGCCGGGACACTCAATTATCCGCTCTATCAGGCGCTCGGCGCCGATTTCGCACTCGACATCACCGCGGCGGGCGACACGACTGTGGCGACGCTGCACGACGTCGCCGCTGCCGGCATTCGCCGCGCCGTCCGCGTCAAATTGCCGCGGCCGGGCGATCCCGATTTTCGGCAGGCGGTGCATCGGCTCGCCGATCAGACACTCCTGGCGGCGCTGGGGACCGCGGGCATCGCGGCGACGCGGATCCTGTTCGTCAAAGACGGCAAGGTGTATCAGATCGATCAAGACGGAGCTGAGCAGAAGCTCGTGTCGTCGAGCGACCGCCAGGCGATGTCGCCGGCGTGGGCGTCGGACGGGCGGCGTTTTGCGTACATGGAGTTTCAAGCTGGGAAGGGCTGGCTGTATCTCCAGGAGATGGGCAGCGGGAAGCGCACCGCGGTGTCGACCACCGGAAGCGCTCTCGACTTCACGCCGGCGTTTTCGCCCGATGGCCAAACCCTCGCGTTCAGCCGCGCGACGGAGGAAGGGACCGATCTCTACACGATTAACGTCAAGAGCAACTGTTGCTTACGCCGCTTGACCGTGGGGCGCTTTTCAGACAACTTGTCCCCGACGTTCAGCCCTGACGGGCAGCGCATCGCATTCGTCTCGACGCGCCCGGGTCTGCCGCAGATCTATGTGATGGCGGCGGACGGAACGGACCAGCAGTTGTTCGCACCATTCGACTACGGTGTGACCGGCTCGTCCAACGCGCCGGAATGGTCGCCCGACGGGCAATCGGTGGCATTTCACCGGGACGTGGCGGGCACACTGCAGGTGTTCGTGCTCGACGTGCGGACACGCACGGTCCGGCAGCTCACCTCGGTGGGGCGCAACGAGGATCCGACCTGGGCTCCCGACAGCCGTCATCTCGCCTTTGTTTCCGACCGGTCGGGCTACCGCCAGTTGTGGATCATCGATCTCGACACCGGCCGAATTCGGCCACTGCTGCAGCAGAGTGGGGCGCGTTTGCCGGCTTGGTCTCCACGGCTTTCGGAGGCCCCATCTACCACCCCCTGATCGGAGAGACAGGATGAAATCGGTAACGTTGCTCCTCGCGCTGGGCTTGGGCGCCGCCGTCCTGACCGGCTCGTCGTGTGGCGGCAATCCGCCCCCGCAGAATACGACGCCGGCGATCGACACCGCGGCCGAGAACGCGCGGATACGCGATTCCATCGCCGCGGCAGAGGCCGAACGGGCCCGTCAGGCGCAGGCGGAGGCGGAGCGCATCGCGGCGCAGCGCCGGTCGGATTCTCTCGCCGCACTCACGCGCGCGGGCGAAGAGGTCCGGACCACACTCGCCGCGATGATTCACTTCGACCTCGACAAGTCGAACATCCGCGGCGACGACATGGGTGCGCTCGATCAGAAGGTCGCGATTCTGCAGGCCAATCCCGATCTGCGGATCCGGATCGGCGGGCACTGTGACGAGCGCGGCTCGGACGAGTACAACCTCGCCCTGGGCAATCGCCGCGCGCAATCTGCGAAGCAGTATCTCGTGAGCCACGGCATCGATGCGAGCCGCATCGAGACGCAGTCGTGGGGCGAGGAGCGGCCGCTCGTGGATGGCCACGACGAGAACGCGTGGTCGCAGAACCGGCGTGACGAGTTCGAGCCCATCAGCGGTGGCGACAATCTCCGCCGTCCGTAGCACGCTCGTCCTGACGCTGGGGCTGGTCGCCGGCTGCGCCCTCAAAGGCGATGTCCGGAAGGTCCAGCTCCAGGTCGAGGCGTTACAAGCCGATCTCGCGAAGAGCGATGCGGCGCGGGCGGCGGAACGGGACACGATCCTGGCCGCCGTCCGGCTGCTGCAGCAGGCGCTCGCTACACAGCAGGCGTATCTGGTCCAGATGCGCGGCGACATCCGCACGGAGCTGCTGTCCGTACAACAGCAGCTCACGAACGTCCAGGAGCTCGCGGGTGTGAGCCAGCAAAAGATCACCGAGCTGCGATCGCGCATCGAGTCGCGGGCGCAACAGCCCGACCCGGGCGCGGCCGGGGGAGCGCCGGTGGGTCCCTCCGGGAATCCCGCCGGCCCCGGTCCCGATCAGATGTATGACGTCTCACTGCAGCAGTACCGCCGTGGCAGTCTCGCGACCGCCCGGCTGGGCTTCCGGGAGTTGCTGCGGGTCTTCCCGGCGCATGAGCGTGCGCCTGACGCCCTCTTCTATATCGGCGAAAGCTTCGAAAAGAGTGCACCCGATTCCGCGGCGGCGGTGTACGATCAAGTCGTGAAGACCTACCCGACCTCGCCCCGCGCTCCGTCGGCGCTGTACAAGCTGGGTCTGCTCGCCGAACAGCGAGGAGACAAGCCGACGGCGCGGACCTTCTACTCGCGGGTGATCGCGACGTATCCGCGCTCGCCCGAGGCCGATCTCGCGCGGCAAAATCAGCAGCGTCTCAAGCCGTAACCTCCTGGCCGTACCCCAACGATGACGCCGCGCGGTGAGATGCCGTTTCTCGACCATCTCGAGGAGCTGCGTTGGCGCATCCTCTGGAGCCTCATCGCGATCCTCGTGGGCACCATCGTTGGCTGGTGGCTGCTCGATAAGGTCGACATCATCGACGTCCTCAAACGGCCCATCGCGCCGTACCTGCCCGGCGGGCGCCTCGTCTTCACCAGCCCCGCCGAGCCGTTCATGCTCACGCTGAAGGTGGCGTTCGCGCTGGGCTGCCTCGTGGCGTCGCCGGTCGTCATCTATCAGATCTGGGCGTTCCTGTCACCGGCGCTGTATGAGCGCGAGCGGCGCCTGATCGTGCCGGCGCTCGCCATCGGCGTCGTGCTGTTCCTCGCCGGGGCGATCGCGTGCTACGAGTGGTTGCTGCCGGCGGCGCTCAAGGTGTTGATCGGCTTCCAGCGCAGCGACCTGACGGCGATGATCACCATCGACCGCTACTTCGGCATGGCCGTCCCGTTCGTCGTCGGATGCGGGCTGGTCGCGGAGCTCCCGCTCGTCGTCACGATTCTCGCGTCTCTGGGCATCGTGACGCCGCAGTTCCTGGGGCGGCAGCGGCGCTACGCGATCGTGATCGCCGCGTTCCTCGCGGCGATTCTGACACCGCCCGATGCTGTCTCGATGATGCTGATGCTCGGGCCATTGCTCCTCTTGTACGAGCTCAGCATCTGGTGCGCGTGGGTCGCGAGCCGCAGGCGTGCCCGCCGGATCGCGGCGGCGACCATGGTGGTGCTCGTGCTTGGCCTGGGCGGGGCATCGTTGCACGCGCAGAATCCTCCGCCACCGCCGCCGCGGCGCGACACGACGGCGGTCGTCAAGCCGCCCGGGGGGACCCAGGCGGACAGCGGTCGCCGCGGCGTGGACAGCTCGACCGCCCGCAAGCTCGGACTGCCGACCGGCCCCACCCGTTCGTTCCCCCCGCCCGATGCCGTGATGGACTCGCTGCTCAAACTCGAAGGCTTCCGCATCACCCGCTACACATCCGACACCTTCGTCGTCGTGGGCGACAGCCAGACGATCTTCTTGCGGCGCGAGGCGTACGTCGAGCGCGACGGCACGAAGCTCCAGGCCGACTCGATTCGCTATCACGAAGCGAGCTGCCGGCTCAATGCCTCCGGGGAGCCGCAGCTGTTCGATCAGGGCACCGTGCTCGTCGGGGAAGGGATGACCTACGACACCTGCTTGCGCCGCGGCACCGTGCGGGACGCGCTGACCGACTTTCAGCAGGGCGGGGTCACCTGGTATATGCGAGGGCGAGGGCTTGCATCCGACTCCGGCTCGAAACGCGTGTACGCGGCGAAGGCAACGTTCACGTCGGATCCCCAGCCCGTCCCTGACTACCACTTTGCCGCTGGAAAGGCGAAATGGCTCAACAGGAGCACGATGGTGGCGCGGCCGGCGGTGTTGTACGTCCGGGACGTCCCGGTCATGTGGCTGCCGTTCATTTTCAATGATATTCGCGGGGGCCGGCGCAGCGGCATTCTGTTCCCGCATTTCGGTCTGAACGATATCGTGCGCCCGACGCGCCGGTACTCGCGGCACATCTCCGACTTCGGCTACTACTTCGCCGTCAACGACTACGTCGATGTGCTCGTGTCCGGAGACTGGTTCGCCGACCGGTACGTGCAGTTTCACGGCCAGGCCCAGTATCACTGGATCGACCGCTTTGTCGACGGGAGTTTGACGTATTCGCGGATGTCCCAGATCGACCGGCCGGGCGTCAATTCGCGGATCGGCTGGAATCACTCACAGCGCTTCGACTCGCGCACGTCGTTCAATGCGCACGTCGACTATTCGACGAACGGGACGCTCATCACCCGCAATTCGCTCAACCCCTGGGAAGTCACGGCCCGGATCGGCTCGAGTCTGAACTTCGACAAGCGGTTCGCGTGGGGCGCGCTGAACATCGGGGGCACGCGCTCCCAGGATCTCTCGACGGCCAACGTCAGCCAGACCTTCCCGACCATCAGCCTGACGCCGTCCTCGGTGAACATCACGCCGTGGATGACCTGGTCACCGGGATTCAGCTTCACGAACGATCAGCAATTCCACGTCGCGAGCGGCACGCTCCTGGTTCCCGGCGACAGCACGGTGCCCGACACCCTGCGGCTCTTCAACGACAATCGCAACACCAACGTGTCCATCAGCACGCCGCTCCGCATCGGCCGCTGGAATTGGGGGAACAGTGTCACCGTGACCGATGTCCGGGTCCATGGGCGCCAGGAATTCGCGCTCCCAGACAGCACCGGCGGGGTCCGACGGGTCCTCTTCGGCGAGACGTTCGAAACGCGCGTCGATTGGAACACGAGCATCAACCTGCCATCGTTTTTCTCCGGTACCTGGAAGCTGCAGCCGAGCGTGGGGATCTTGAACACGACGAGCGGCGGCCCCTTCATGATCCGCAATCAGTTCACCGGCGGCCGGTATGTGCGGCAGGGGAAGCGGCCGGCCTTCAGCATGAGCCTGTCGCCGACCTTCTTCGGCTTCTTTCCAGGTTTCGGTCCGCTGTCGCGCATCCGGCATTCCATCTCGCCACAGATCAGCTATCAATACGCGCCCGGAGTCCAGGTCCCAGAGGAGTTTGCGCATGCGATCGATCCCACGGGTCGCGCGTTGAACTCCCGCACCGACCCGCAGCAGACCATCAATATCGGGTTGTCGCAGACCTTCGAAGCCAAGCTGAAGCCGCCGGCCGGTGACACCGCGAGCGAAA
>Ga0209056_10001820_pt1 | contig 23312 bp, 18 predicted proteins | sample GraSoiAngelo_114_FD_185876 | JGI IMG/M metagenome (GOLD analysis project Ga0209056, IMG submission 185876) | Grasslands soil microbial communities from the Angelo Coastal Reserve, California, USA - 14_0903_13_40cm (SPAdes) (version 2) | ecosystem: Environmental > Terrestrial > Soil > Grasslands... | reverse complement strand
GGTGAAGTGCTCCCCGCTGCGGCAGGTCATGGCGCCGCGGCCATAGCTACCGCCGATCACAAAAGCGGCCTTGAGGACAGAGGGAAAGACAATGATGCATTCTGCTTTGTCAACCAGGTCCGGCGGAATATCGTCGGGGATGTCCATCACTTCCTTGATGACCGTCCCGCAATTTTCCAGCCGCTCGGTTTCCTTCTTGTCTTTCGCGGCGGAAAGCGGCAGGGCGACAAGGGCCAGGGCCATAAGACAAGACAGCATTTGCTTGATCACAATTCACCTCGACGTAGTTTTCTGAGCGTGAACATCATAGAGTGCCCGCGGGCTGGGTGCAACCTTGGGCTTGGGCTTGGAACTGGTTTGATGCGCGGGTGCGCTTCGCAAAGTAAGACGCGCGGAGGATGGAATACGTTGCCTTTCGACTATACTTTTCGTGGGCGATTTACGCGCGAGAAAACGATGAAGATAGAAAAAATGAGACGGCGATGGGCGGCGGTCATCCTGGTAAGCGCGATGGTTGCGTTCACCAGCGGTATAGCGCAGCTGGGCGCGCAATCAAAAACGAAAGCGGATACCGCGCCGCGTGGAGCAAAGAAGAAGAGCGCCGCGTCGAAGAAGGCCATGGCGAAATTTGGAGCGCGGGCGGATGCTCTACTTGGCCCGGCGCCGGCGAGCAAAGGCGAGTGGGGGCTGTTGATCGCGGATGCGGAGAGCGGGGAGATACTGTACGAACAGAATGCGGACAAATATTTTGTGCCGGCGTCGAATATGAAGCTCTTCAGCACCGCGCTGGCACTGGCGAAACTCGGGCCGGATTTCCGGTTTCATACGACGCTGGAGACACAGGGAGCGATTTCGAGCGAAGGAGTACTGAGCGGAGATGTCGCGCTGGTGGGCCGGGGCGATCCGAATCTTTCGAACCGAAGATTTCCGTATCAGTCGAAGGAAGAGTTTGACGGGCCGCCAGAGAAGGTGCTGGCGGAGCTGGCCGACGCACTGGTGGCGAAGGGCGTGAAAGAAATCTCCGGAGATGTGATCGGAGACGACGGTTATTTTCCGCGCGAGCGCTATCCGAACGGCTGGGAAATCGATGACATGGTGTGGGAGTACGGGGCGGCGATCTCTTCGATCGTCGTGCATGACAACACCGTCACGCTGACGTTGACGCCGGGAGAGCTGGCAGGGAGTCCGGTGCACGCGGTGGTTAGCCCGGCGACGCCGGATTTTGCCGTCAAAAATGATGTAGTCACTTCCGCTGCGGAAGTGAAATCGGATTTGACGCTGAAACGCGAGCCGGGGGCGAATCTGGTGGTTGTGAAAGGCACTTTGCCGGCGAAGAGCACACCGCGGAAGCTGGTTTTGGCGATTGAAGAACCGGCGCAGCATGCAGCGGCGACGCTGAAGCGATTGCTGGAGGAGCGGGGAGTAAAAGTAGGAGGGGCTGCGAGGGCGTGGCACGAGCAGGCGGAAGTTCCCGGGGATCCGACCGTTTTGGCGGAACACGTTTCGGTGCCGCTAGGAGATTCGGTGAAGCTGGTGAACAAGATCAGCCAGAACCTGCACACCGAGATGCTGCTTCGGACGGTGGCTCGTCAGAATGGAGTTTGGAGCACACCGGACGAGTTGATGAAGGTACCGGCGGAATTCTACACAGCGGCGGGAATTGCGCCAGGGGACGTGATTCAGACGGACGCATCGGGATTGTCGCGGCATGATCTTATAACGCCGCGCGCCGTCGTGGTGCTGCTGGGCTTTGCGCAAAAGCAGGCCTGGTTCGTGCCGTACTACGAGTCGCTGCCGGTGGCTGGAGTGGACGGCACGCTGGAAGACCGCATGAAGAACACGCCGGCGGCGGGACGAGTTCACGCAAAGACGGGATCGGTGGAGCACGTGCGGACGCTTTCGGGGTTTGCCGAGACGCTCAGCGGACGGCGTTTGATATTTTCTTTCTTGAGCAATAATCAGGGCGGGAAAGGCCACGAGGCCGCGGACGCGCTGACGGGGCTGTGCGTGGCGATGATCGAAGAATTTAACGTGACACCGAAGAAGCGCGATTCAAAACAAAAGCAGCCCCGCTGAATCCGGGAACGCGGTATGAACCAGGAAAAAATCGTGACGGTGTTCGGGAGTTCGCGACCGCGCGAAGGAGAACCCGATTATGAAGAGGCGCGCGTGCTGGGGCGAGCCCTGGCGAAACACGGTTTCGCTGTTTGCAGCGGAGGATACGGCGGCGTGATGGAAGCAGTTTCCCGCGGAGCGAAAGAGGCCGGAAGAAAAACGTACGGCGTGACAGCGGAATTTTTCACGGCTGCGAAGCTCAATTCGTGGATTGATACCGAAGTGCGCATGAAAACCTGGGATGAGAGACTATTTGAATTGATCCGTCTCGCGGATGGATTTGTGGCCTGCAAGGGCGGGACGGGAACGCTGGTGGAACTTGCGGTGGTCTGGGAAATGCTCAACAAGTCGGTGATAACCGGGAAGCCGGTCGCGGTGCTCGGAGATTTTTGGCAGCCGGTGCTGGATCGCGTCCGGGAAGTGGAGCTGGGGCATCCTGCGCCGTGGGGCGAAGCAAATGGACGCCTGGTGCACGTGGCGGCCGGTCCGGGGGATGCCGCGAGCTACCTGCAAACTCGTTTGAAGTAATCCTAGCGATGTCACGAACGGCACAAGACGTTCTCGAATTCGACAAGCTGCGGGAATTGCTGCGGCTGCGGACGACGTGTGCGCCGGGGCGGCGCGCGGTGAGCGCGCTTGAGCCAAGGATGGATCGCGCTGCGCTGGAGTCGGCGTTTGCGTTGATCGGGGAAGCGCGAGAGTGGCTGCGAACAGGGCGCGAGCTCGGATTCGGGGCGCTGGCCGATCCGCAGGGCTGGCTCGAAGGCATCGAAGGAGCCGGAGCGGTGCTGGAGCCGGCGGAATTTCGGGATGCGGCGTCGCTGCTGGAGACAGCGGGATGGCTGCGACAGCAGTTTCGAGAGGAAGCGACGAAGTTTCCGTTGCTGGCGGAGCGTACCGCTTCTCTTGGTGATTTTCGAGACGTGCACACGGCGATCCGGCGGTGTGTGCTGCCGAACGGCGAACTCAGCGACGATGCGTCGGCAGCGCTGCGGCGAATTCGCGCAAGCATCACGCAGACGCGCGACTCGATTCAGAAAACATTGAAGCAGATTCTGCGCGCGCGAAATGCCGAATCTGGCGAAGACTACGTCACGCTGCGGAACGAACGTTTCGTGATTCCCGTGCGCGCCGAACAGCGACGCAGCGTGCAGGGCGTGGTCCACGGAGCAAGCGGCACGGGGCAAACTGTTTTCATGGAGCCGTTCGAAACGGTCGAACCGAACAACCAGCTCGTTCAGCTAGGCGAGGACGAGGCCGCGGAAATTGTGCGAATCCTGCGCGAGCTGACGGAGAAACTGCAAATGATTCGCGGGCCGCTGCTTGCGGCAGTGGAAACGATAGCGGAGCTCGACAGCGCTTTTGCGCGAGCGCGGTTCGCGCAAGAATTCGACGCGGCGATCCCGGAGTTCTCGGAGAGCAGCGAACTGCGGCTGGTGGACGCGCGGCATCCGGTGCTTGAAGACAAACTGCGCAAAGAGAATCGCACCATCGTTCCCATGACGCTGTCGCTTGGTGGCGAAGAGCGCCTGCTGGTGATCAGCGGACCGAACACCGGGGGAAAAACGGTGGCGCTGAAAACAACGGGAATGGCGGCGCTGGCCGCGCAGTCCGGCATTCCGGTGGCGGCGCAGCGCGCAGTGTTGCCGCTGTTTGATCGCGTGCTTGTGGACATTGGCGACGAGCAATCAATCGCAGCGGATTTGTCCACGTTTTCCGCGCACATGCTGAACTTGAAAAGCATGCTCGAGGCAGCGACGCCGCAATCGCTCGTGCTGGTGGACGAAATGGGCACGGGAACGGCGCCGGAGGAAGGCGCCGCCTTGGCGGTAGCGCTGCTCGATGAATTTCGCGCGAAGAATTGCATTGTGCTGGCGACCACGCATCACGACCGGCTCAAGACCTACGCGTCGACGACGGCGGGCGTGGTGAACGCGGCGGTGGAATTCGACGACGTGAATTTGCGGCCGACGTACCGGTTGATGGTCGGTGTGCCCGGGGGATCGAGCGGAATTGCCATTGCGCATCGGCTCGGGATTGCGAATGGAATTATCGAGCGGGCGAGATCGCTGCTCACGCCGGAATCGCGGGAAGCCGCCGACCTGATCGCCTACTTGCACCGCAGCCGCGACGAGCTGGATCGTATGCAGAAGCAGATGGCCGCCGAGCGGCACGCGCTGGAAGAAGAACGCAAGAAGCTGCGAACGGAGTGGGTCGAGCGGCAGCAGAAACGCATCAAGGAACTGGAAGCACAATTCGCGGAAATGCAGAAACGCTTCGACGAAAACGTCGCGCGCGTCGTTGAGGCGGTGAAAGAACGCGAGTTGCGCGGGCAGATGGAGAAAACGGCTCGGCGGAAAATGCAGGATGTGCGTAGCGAAGCGCGCGATGAGCTGAACGCCGCGGTCGTGCAGACCATTTCCGATTCGCAAGCGGACCTCGGCGTGACGTCCTCTTCCTTGCAGGCCGTGACAGCGGAGCGGTTGCAGCCGGGCGCGCGAGTTCGCGTTCGCGGATTCAGCAAGCCGGTTGTGTTTCGCCGGCTCGATGGGTCGTCCGCGGAGATCGAAGCGGGGCCGCTGCGGATGAAAGTGGCGCTGGATGAAATCACGGGCGTGGAGGGGGATGCGGCTGTATCCAAATCCGGTGCGCTTGTGAGCACGCTACAAAGCGTGACGGTAACTGCCCGGCGCGACGAAGGCACTTCCACCGACGAGATCAACGTGATCGGCATGACCGTGGAAGAAGCTACCGGACGACTGGATAAATTCCTGGATGACGCGGCGCTGGCAAACAGGTCTCAGGTGCGAATCATTCATGGACACGGGACCGGCGCCCTTCGCAAGGGGATCGGGACGTTCCTCGCTTCGCATCCGCTGGTGGAGCGGCATTCGTTTGAGACGGAAGAGCGCGGGGGAAAAGCGATTACGATTGTGGAATTGCAGAAATGAGGGAGTGGAAACTGGAAATCGGAATTGAAAAATGGCGAATTGGGAATTGAAGCTTGCGTGGTCGTCGCTTCAAGCAGGTGCGCGTCATTCTGGTTTGATATACTCGCCGCGTTTCGATGGCCAACTTATTACGAGGTGTCTCGATGAGAGGTTTGCAGATGTCCATGCCGCTTGCAAAAGCAGCGAGTCGCACGACCCAGCTCGCGTTCTTTGCCGCCGCCGCGGTGGCGATGCTTCTGGGAATGTCGAGAACTACTCACGCGCAGGCGCCAAAGCGGACCATTGTTCGTGCAGGGCGCGTGCTCGATGTACGCACAGGGCAAATGCGCGCGAAACAGGCGATCGTGATCGAAGGCGAGAAGATCGCGCAGATCGTTGCAGCCAGCGAAGTGAAAGCGGCTGCCGGGGACACTACGATTGATCTTCCGGACGCCACGCTGCTTCCCGGCTTGATCGACGCACACACGCACCTGACATTTGAATTGAGTTCGCTTGGATATCAGGGATTGGCGATCTCGACGGCGCGCGAAGCGCTGCACGGCGCGAGAAATGCTCGCATCACCCTCGAGGCGGGTTTTACAACGGTGCGAAACCTGGGCGCGAAGGATTACGCCGACATCGCGCTGCGCGATGCCATTAACGAGGGCGATGCCATCGGGCCCCGCATCCTTGCTTCCGGGCCGGCGCTCGGCATCACCGGCGGCCATTGCGATGAAAACCTTCTGCCATTCGCGTTTCACCGCGAGGCAGAGGGAGTGGCTGACGGCGTCGAGGCCGTGCAACACAAAGTTCGCGAGGTCATCAAGTATGGCGCGGACGTCATCAAGATCTGCGCTACGGGCGGCGTGCTTTCGAAAGGGGATGATCCCAACGCTTCGCAGTACACGCTCGAAGAGATGAAGGCGATTGTGGCGGATGCCCACCGGCTGGGCCGCCGCGTGGCCGCGCATGCACACGGCGCGGAGGGCGTGCGCTGGGCCTCGGAAGCGGGCGTGGATTCCGTCGAACACGGTCACCTGATGGATGATGCGTCGATCGCCACTCTGAAAAAAAATGGAACATATCTTGTGCCGACACTTTTTCTGACCGAATACATGCAGGCAAACCTGGACCGCAGCAACGTGCCGGAATTTTCAAAACAAAAGATGCGCGACGTTGCCGCTGCCGCGCAAATCAACGCAAAGAGAGCGATTTCTGCGGGCGTAAAAGTGGCGTTCGGCACGGACGCGGCGGTGTATCCGCACGGACTGAACGCGGGCGAGTTTCACGTTTACGTGAAGCTGGGCATGACCCCGCTGGCGGCGATTCAGACGGCCACGATCAACGCAGCGGACTTGCTCGGCTGGACAAAATCCGTTGGCACCGTTGAGGTGGGTAAGTGGGCGGACTTGATCGCTGTAGACGGCGATCCCACGAAAGACGTCACGACTCTAGAGCACGTGAAGTTTGTAATGAAGGGCGGCACAGTCTATAAGAACGATTACGTGAAGCGGTAAGGGTCACCGAATGGCAGAAGCGGGATCATTTGCGGAGAAGGTGAAGCAGCAGGCGGACATTGTCCGCGTGGTGGGGGAATACGTCCGCTTGAAAAAGAGCGGGCAGAATTTCACAGGTCTGTGCCCGTTTCACGCGGAAAAGTCGCCGTCGTTTGCGGTGCATCCGACGAAGCAGATTTACCACTGCTTCGGCTGCGGCGTGGGCGGTGACGTATTCAAATTTGTGATGGAGATGGAGAAGTGCGCGTTCCCTGAGGCGATTCGAATCGTCGCGGAGAAGTGCGGGATTTCGATTCCGCGCCCCAAGGAGCGTACGCCGGAAGAGCAGAAAGAGAATCAGCAACGCATGGTGCTGGTGGAGATGCACCGCGAAGCGCAGACATTTTTTGTGAAGCAGCTGGAAGGAACGCTGGAGGGCAAGGCTGCGCGGGCATATTTGGAGGATCGCGGCCTGGATAAGGATGTGCTCGCACGGTTTGGAATTGGGTATGCGCCGAGCGGCGGCGACCTCCTCCTCCGGCACTTCAAATCGAAGTACGCGGAGAAACTTCTAGCCGAGTCCGGCCTGATCTCGCGCGACCAGAGCGGGCGGCTGTTTGACCGGTTCCGGCGGCGCATCACGTTTCCAATTTCGAATGAGTCCGGAAAAATCGTCGCGTTTGGGTGCCGCGCGCTCGGCGACGACCAGCCGAAGTATCTGAATTCGCCGGAAACGCCAATCTATTCGAAGAGCAACGTGCTGTATCACATGGATCGCGCGAAAGAAGGAATTCGCCGGCAGGACTTTGCGATTCTGGTCGAAGGTTACATGGATGCGATTGCCGTGGCGCGCGCGGGAATCAGCAATGTAGTGGCGAGTTGCGGCACCAGTCTTGCAGAGCCGCAAATCAAATTGCTGGGCCGATTCACACGGCGCGTCGTGGTGAATTACGACCCGGACGCCGCGGGACAGACGGCGACGGAGAGATCGCTCGTGTTGCTACTGGAGCAAGATTTTGAAGTGCGCGTGCTGGCGCTACCGCCGGTGGGCAATAAGAAAGCCGATCCGGATTTGTTTATCCACGAAAAAGGGGCGGAGGAGTATCTCAAGTTGCTCAAGGAAGCGCCGCCCTATGTGGATTATCTGATCGCGCGTGCGCGGCAGATGGATCTGACGACCGGCGAAGGAAAACTGCGCGCGGTAAATTTCCTTTTGCCTTACGTGCAGAAAATTCCCAACCGCATCCTGCGATCGGAATGGGCGACGCGAATCGCGCAGCAGCTTCGGTTGGATGAGCCGGTGCTGCGCGCGGCGTTGAGCAAGGCGGCCTCGGAACGCCGCAGCGAAATAAAGACGCAGCCGGAATTGGTCGGACGCGCGGCAAAGCCCGTGGAGCGCCGGCTGATTCGAATGCTGGCGGAGGCCGAAGGATTCCGGCACGAACTGGCGCAGCGTTTGCAAAATGCGCGTCTCTACCACGGCCTGGAAACGGAGAAGATTTTCGCGGCGCTGGTGATCGCCAGCCTCGCAGGCCAACCCTTGCAGGCGACGGAAGTGGCCGCGGTGCTGGAAGAGCGCGACCGCCGGCTGCTCTTCGAAATCCTCTTCGAAGAAACCAACGAGCCGACCTGGGAAGAGGCTCTGAGCTGTATCGAAGCGCTCCAGAACAGGCAGGCCGAAAGGGAACTCGCCGAAGTCCAACGAAGCATTGAGGCGAGTCCATCCGCACCGGAGATGCGCGGATTGCTCGAGAAGAAGCAGGAACTCATGCGCCGGCTGGCCGCCGCCCGTTAAAATAGCTCCAATCCGATATCCAGGCAGGCGACCTCCGCTCGTCTGGAATTTCCACAGGCTTCCACGAATTAAATCATTGACAGAATGGGACTTAGGCGTGTAGCGTAATAGGGTTTCGCGAGTAACGGTTTTGCCGTTAAGCGCATCTATATACATGTACTTAGCGGCAGTGGCCGAGCCTCACAGGTGCGGAGAGCGGGCAACGCACGGAGGCCAACGGCGGGCGAACGGCGCGGCGCAGAGGGTTTCAAATCAAAAAGCGAACGATTTTCTTGGGGAGATTCCCCGTGGTTAGCGCCTGCGCGCCAGCCTGCCTGTATCTTTGCGAGTGAACATGGCTCCAATCACGTCCGGCGGCGCTTGGGATATCGGTCCGATTGCGGGAGGAATTTGTGGCAGCAGTAGGTCTTGAAGAGAAATATGATGCAGTTCGACAGCTCATTGCCGTAGGCAAAGAGCGCGGTTACCTGCTCTACGACGAAGTGAACGATTCGCTTCCGGCGGAGGTGCATTCTTCGGAAGAGATCGACGATCTCCTCACTACATTTGAGCGCAACGGCATTGAGATCTACGAGGACCAGGCGTCGGCGAAGGCCGCGCGCGCCGTGGAAGTGTCCGCGGAGCCGGGCGATCGCGACGCCATCGTCAAGGACGACGCGCATTCCGACGAGGGCAGCAGCGACCTCGATCTGACCCCGGGTTCCCTCGAAAAGACTAACGACCCCGTCCGTATGTACCTGCGCGAGATGGGCACCGTGCCGCTGCTGACGCGCGAGGGCGAAGTCACCATCGCCAAGCGCATCGAGCGCGGACAACTCGTGGTGATGAAGTCCATCACCCGCTCGCCAATCGTCATCAAGGAATTGATCGCGGTGGGCGACGATCTGCGCAAGGGCGTGCGCTCGATCAAAGAAATCGTGCAGTTTGACGACGAAGAGCTGACCGAAGAAAAAATCGCCAATAAGACCAAGCAGACTCTGAAGTACATCGACAAGATTGCGAAATTGTACGAAACCGCGTTGAAGCAAGCCGCGAAGCTCGATAAGACGGCGAAATCGAAGAAGAAGCCGTACATTCGCGCGAAGTGGGACGTGGCGCGGACACGCGTGGAGATTTCCGTCGCTATTCGCGCGATCGATTTCAATCCGTTCGAAAAAAAGCGCCTTATCGACAAGATGCGCGGCACGGTCGAGCGGCTGCAGTCGCTCGAACGCGAAGCGGGGCGCCTGGAGCGCCGCGCCGACGTAGCCAAGGGCGACGTCGCCGCCGAAGCGCGCAAGGAATTGCGCACGCGCCGCACCGAGCTGAAGGACATCGAAGAGGCCAGCGAAGTCGGACTCACCGAGCTGAAGCGCACGCTGACCTTCATTCACCGCGGTGAAGCGGAAGCCGAGCAGGCCAAGAAGGAATTGATCGAAGCCAACCTTCGATTGGTTGTTTCCATCGCCAAGAAATATACCAACCGCGGATTGCAGTTCCTCGACCTGATTCAGGAAGGCAACATCGGCCTGATGAAGGCGGTGGACAAGTTCGAATGGCGCCGCGGTTACAAGTTTTCGACGTATGCGACATGGTGGATCCGGCAGGCCATCACGCGCGCCATCGCCGACCAGGCGCGCACGATTCGTATTCCGGTGCACATGATCGAAACGATCAACAAACTGGTGCGCACCAGCCGCCAGCTTGTGCAGGAGCTCGGCCGCGAACCGACCAGCGAAGAGATCGCCAAGCGCATGGACATTCCGGTGTCCAAGGTGCGCAAGATTCTGAAGATCGCGCAGGAGCCGATTTCGCTGGAAACTCCCATCGGCGAGGAAGAAGATTCGCATCTCGGCGATTTCATAGAAGACAAGGCCGTGGTTTCGCCGTCCGACGCGGTCATCAACTTGAACCTGAAGGAACAAACCTCCTCGGTGTTGAAGACGCTGACGCCGCGCGAGGAAAAGGTCATCAAGATGCGTTTTGGCCTGGACGATGGCAGCGAGCATACGCTCGAAGAAGTCGGCCAGTCGTTTGCCGTCACGCGCGAGCGCATCCGCCAGATCGAAGCCAAGGCGCTGCGCAAGCTGCGGCACCCGTCGCGTTCGCGCAAGCTGCGCGCCTTCCTGGAAGGCCCGTCGCGCGACTACCTCTAGAGAAATTTGAGGTATTGCGGACGAGTGTCACCAATCCTTCTGAACCAGCACGACTCCCGCGACACGGCCGTTAGAGTGAATTCTTCCCACAGGTCGGGAGGATTCCTTACCTCAACTCTTCAACTAGTTTTTCCTTGGGGATGTTGTTCCAAAGGCTTACACGGGTGAGAATGTCGTTCAGGGTTCCCTTTGCCAGTACCGCGTGATCCGGCACAGTCAAGTTATGTTCTCCCAACGCGCTAATCTTGCGTACCCGAATATGACTGCCACGCTGTCGAATCACTTCGTATCCCAGGGAAGAAAGCAAACGAATGAGTGCACGACCGCTAACTTGTGGCAGCCGGGGCATGTGTTAGTTTTAATTCGGAGACGACGAGAACATCGATTTCAGAGGGTGGGAAATCGCCGTCAAAGTGGAGTGCGACGGCTTCCCGGATATTTTCATACAGCTCGTCCACCGTTTGGCCTTGCGTGAAAATATCCTGGCCAATGCCGCGGGCACACCAGGCTTCGCCGTCGTTGTAGACCTCAACCTTGACAAGCATGTTGTTATCTTAGCTCTTCGCTGCTAGTAAACCAATCATTTCGAAGGAAGGGCAGCTAGCTGGGGGGTTCAACCCAAGTGGAACATGTCAGCGGCTCTGGCACGGCTTGACCCTGCTCTCGCAGTCCGTCACGATGAAATGCCATCGCCTCGCGCATATTTCGCTCGACTTCTTCCCTTGTGCGGCCAGTAGAAACACATCCGTTGAGATCCGGGGAATAGGAGGAAGAGCCAGTTTGCGTTGGCTCGATGACGATCAAGTATTTTTTCATTATTTACTTCCCGTCCCTCTCTCTCATTCTCCCTCAGATTAGCTCCGTCATTCCTGGACATGCATCTCTTACGTGGCTTCGGTGGAATCTTCCTCCGGCAGCCGGCCGAATCGCGCGAACATCCGAGCGAGCCAGACAACCATGAACACCAAGAAGCCAGCGAGGATGTACCACATCCGGGAAACATCGGGCCGGTGATCCGGATGCAGATTGGACTGAATCGCATAATCGAACGTGATGATCAAGAAGACCGCGCAGCCGAACCAGGCAAAATAGGAGTTCAAAAAGGCCATGGTCTCCGCCAGGTGTTCCGGCGCAAGCCAATACTGTTTATTCGGCAGGTTGATCAATTGCGGAGGCACGGAAGCAATGATCCGCGGAATCCCAAATCCCAGCACGGCTGCAAGTACACTCATGCCAGTGAAAAGTCCGAAGAAGGCTGATTTTGCCAGCCGTTCGGCACACCTCGCCCGTTGAAATGCGAAGCCACTACATCCGGCATCTGTGCGTAGTAAGTGGAAAAATAAATCGCCGCGCCTACGGCGAGGACCGCGAAAACCAATTTAGGCAGCCTGGCATCTTGCATGGGAGTTCTTCATTGGAGCGTAAGTCAGTGCGTAGAGCTGCACAAGGTTTCTGCGCTCGTCCGTGCCCCGGTAGTCACAGCCCTTGCCGACTCCCCGGGAACAACTCGGTGCAGATTGCGAAAGCGAACGAACTAGGCGCGCCCGGATTGTCTCCGTGCGTACTAGAATAGAGCGTGGGCTGTAGCAAACTATGAAGACGAAGCGAAAAATTGCCGCGATCGTGCTGCTTGCGCTGCTGGGCGCAGTTGCCTATGGATTGTTCCGCACGGGGCAGCCGGCAAGCGCGCCCACGATAAATACCGAGGCCGCGTATGGAGGTGCAGCACAGGGGCCAATTGTCGATCAAACGCCCCTCTTGACCGCACAGCGGTTGGCCCAGATGCCGACCACCGCAGAGGAACTGCCCTTTGCCCAGGAAGCGCTGAGGCTCGGGGACCACGATATGGACCTCGCCTTTGCAGCGGCCGTGCGTGACGCCCAGGAGCATCCACCGGTATTAAGCGCCGAGGCCAAGGAGATAGAAGCACGGCTGCAGCAGTCGGAGAGAGCCGTCGAAGCGGACAGAGCCGAGATCGCGCGGCTCACCGCCGCCTACGAAAAAGCCGGCGCGGACAAGAAGGATGCCTTGGACGATCAGCTGGATGTCGCCAAAGCGCAGCAGGAGCTGGATCAGGACGAAGCCGACGACGCCAAGCAGGACCTGATCCGTGCCGGTGGCGATCCGAAGGGCCGAATCCAGTCGATGGTCGAAGAGCATGAAGCCACCTCGCATGTGGCGGACACCATGCACGTGTCGGTCGACAATTCTGTCGAAGCGCAGGGATTGATTCACCGGGTGCAGCGATGGTCTGCGCTTCGCCAGAAGCAGCTGCTCCTCTGGCACGCCAAGCAAGACGCAGAGTCCCTGGCGATGTCGCTGACGGCCCGGCACAATGCGCTGGAATCGCAGATCATCTCTGGTAAGGCCGACGCAGCACAGACGAACGCGCAAGCGACATCCAGTGCGGCTGCTGGCGGTTCCAGAAAACCTCCGAATCTGAACCGTGAAGAGTCGACCAATCTGGTGAAAGCCACCAAGCTGCGCGCTTCCGAGCAAAAAACGTTGGCGGGTTTTGGCAAACGGATCGACGATCAAAAACAACTGGCCGACGTGTATGCCAAATGGGCGGGGGTCCTTGCCGCCAAGCAGCGGTCGGTCATTCACCGGATGTTGATAGGTCTGGTCATTATTTTTGGGATTTTGCTCGTCGGAATTTTTTTTGATAGCTGGCTTGAACGGCTGCTCGGCAAAACTTCCCTGGATCGCCGACAGGTCGAAACGATGCGCACGGTCACGCGCGTGGCCGTACAGATCTGCGCGGTGCTCTTCATTCTGCTGGTGATTTTCGGGCCTCCGAATCAGCTCGGAACGATTCTGGGCCTCGCCGGCGCGGGTTTGACGGTGGCACTGAAAGATTTCATCGTGGGCTTCCTCGGCTGGTTCGTGCTCATGGGCAAGAACGGCATCCGCCTCGGCGATTGGGTGGAAATCAATGGAGTGACCGGCGAAGTGGTCGAGCTTGGGATGTTCCATACCGTTTTGCTCGAAACCGGCAACTGGACCGATTCGGGCCACCCGACGGGGCGGCGCGTGACATTTACGAACAGCTACGCGATCGAAGGTCACTACTTCAATTTCTCGACCTCCGGGCAATGGATGTGGGACGAATTGCAGGTAGTGCTTCCCACCGGGCAAGACCCGTATCCCGTCATTGATGCGATTCGGAAAAAGGTCGCCGAAGCAACCACCGAAACCGCGAAACAGGCTGAGCAGGAGTGGCAACACGCGGCGAGTTCGCGCCAGATGAGTGCGCTATCGGCTGCGCCTGCCATCAACGTAAAGCCGGTCATCGGCGGCGTTGAGATTGCCGTGCGCTACATCACGCGCGCGAACGAACGCTACCAGTTGCGCGCCAAGCTCTATCAGGCGGCTGTGGATCTTCTCGGCCCGAAGGCGGTTTCTCCGCCAGCGCCGCCGGCCCCCACTCCCTCTTGTGATTAGTCCAAATCTACCGGCAACCGTGCGTCACTGGGCACTGCCCCTCGCGCGCACCTGTTCCGAGGTAAGCCCATGCATCGTCGGGGTCAGCCGCAACAGCTTACTGCATGAGCTGGCGTGCGCGAATCGCGGAGACAGTCGCTCCCGTATAGAGCAGCGCCAGCATCGCATATCCTGCGACCAGACCCGCGCCTTGAGCCACCCACCCCAGCGCAAAACTCATGAAAAGTTGGACCACCGTCGTCAGAATCGCCATCGCGGATTGTGTCCGGCCCATGAAATGCCGGGGCACGATGGTCATCAGCGAAGACTGCGCCACAACGCCGCCCAGCGCCCTGCAGAATCCAAACAGAATCTGCATCACCACCGCGCCCACCAGAAACGCGACGAACGGCGTCGCCATGTGGCCCACTGCAAGCCCGGCGCATGCCGCAACATAAAGCGGCATCCGCAACGTCTGCGGAAGCTGGCTGGCAATTAAGCCGCCACAAATCGCGCCGGTGGCCCAGCCTGCTTCCAGAAACCCAAGCCCGCGCGGCCCCGCGTGCAGGATGTCGTTTGCCAACGCAACCAGAACTACGTTCGCGCTCACCACACCCGCCATCATGATGGAGTGCGTGATCCCCAGCACGAGCACCAGCGGCTGTTGCCTCAGATACGCGAAGCCCTCCTTCATGTCCGCGTAGACGGCCAGCGAAAGCCCCGCTTCCGCGACCTCCGGGTTTTCTCCCGTCTCCAGCGCCTCGGCGGTTGCCTCCGTCGCTTCATTGTATTCCCGCGCATATCTTTGACTTTCCCGCGGTGAGACGTACCCGCGGCGCACTTGATACAGGCAATAAGCCGACACGAAATACGTTGCGCCATCGATCGCCAGGATTCCCGCGATGCCTGCTGTGTTGTAAAGGAAACCTACGAAAGCGCCCGCGATGAGCATGCCGCTCTGCACTCCCACGAGCACCGCTGCATTCGCGCCGGTAAACTGGCTCTTCGGAATCACTTCCTGCACCAGCGCGTTCACCGTCGCCCAGTACATTGCGGAACCGGTACCGGTGATCAGCGTCATGGCATAAAGGTGCCAAAGCTCCAAATGCCCTCGCCACGCGATGTAAGCGGTGGCGAGGACGAAAACGCCGCGCGTGAGATCGAGCAGGACGCCGAGGTAGCGCCGGTCGATGCGATCGATCAGCACGCCGCCGAGAAACGGCACAAAGAGTCCCGGCAAGGTCATCACAATCACTTGCCCGCTCACCTTCACGGTCGAGTGCGTGGCCGCCAGGATGTACCAGCTCACGCCCGCGAAGTTCATTCCGCTGCCGAAGAGCGACACAAACATCGCCACAAAGAAATAGCGGAACCCGCGCTGCGCCCAGATCAGCTGCCAATCCATGCGGTTTGTCACTGTGGTCGCCATCGAACCTGATAGCTTACTATCGTAGGCCGCGGCGTTTCGACGAAGTCACTGCAGGCGTTTCGCGGCAAAAAACAGCGCGTAACGGGGGATGAGATGGGGAAAGAGCTCAACTGCTCGGTGCGGTTCGGGAAGCAGCAATCAGAAGGGAAAGCGCTGCTCGAAACGAGCGAAATTCTGTTTCGCGGCGAGTTCCGGCTGAAGATTCCGTTCTCCACCATCACATCCGCGAAAGCCGTGGATGGCGAGCTCCGTTTGCAGACCGCGGATGGCCTTGCGATCTTCCGCCTTGGGGTGCCTGCCGAAAAATGGTGCGACAAGATTCTTCACCCCAAGTCGCGCATCGAAAAGCTCGGCGTGAAGCCCGGAGCGAAGGTTGCTCTTCTCGGCGAATTCGAAGCGGAATTTCTTCGCGAAGTAGGCAGTCTCACCAAGTCCGTGAGCAAAGGGAAGATTAATTCTGACGCCGAGTGCATCTTTTTCGCTGCGGATTCGAAAGGCGACCTCGGCAGTCTCTCCAAAACCTCAAAATCCATGCAGGGCGGCGCTGCCCTCTGGATCATTTATCCCAAAGGGCAAAAACACATCACGGAAAACGACGTCCTCGCCGCCGGCCGCAAGGCCGGCTTGAAAGACGTGAAAGTCGTCGGCTTTTCCCCGACTCACACCGCGTTGAAGTTCGTGATTCCTCTTGCAAGCCGCTAGTCGGCTCCGTTCCCCTCAAACTGAAACTCCGATCCAGTTTCGTATTTCGACTTTCCCATTTCCTGCTTATCATTGCCGCATGAGCGATTTGCTCGAAACGCGCGGCCTCACCGTCGAACTGCCGACACCCAGCGGCTGGGTGCGGCCGGTCAACGATGTGTCGCTGCGCATCGCTGAGGGCGAATCCCTCGGGCTGGTTGGCGAATCTGGAAGCGGCAAGACGATGCTATCCCTGGCGCTGATGGGTTTGCTGCCGCCCGGCGCACGCGTCAGCGGCGAAGCCACCCTGGCGGCGGATGCCTCGCCCAGAAAATTAATGGCTCTGAGTGAGCGCGAATGGCGCGATGTTCGCGGCGGCGAGATTGCCATGATTTTCCAGGAGCCTATGACCTCGCTGAACCCAGTGATGCGCATCGGCGCTCAGATTGAAGAAGCCATCCGCGCGCATCAGCCCAAGCTTGCAGTCAGCGAAGTGAAACGCAAAGCGATCGATGCTTTGCGCCGCGCGGCAATCCCCGAACCCGAATCCCGCGCGCAGCAATTTCCGCATCAGCTTTCCGGCGGCTTGCGGCAGCGCGCCATGATCGCCATGGCGCTGGCAGCCGGGCCGCGTGTCCTGATCGCTGACGAGCCCACCACCGCGCTCGACGTCACTGTTCAAAAACAAATTTTGCATTTACTCGATCGCCTTCGCCGTGAACTGAAGCTGGGCCTCCTCTTCATCACCCACGACCTCGGTGTGGTTGCGCAGGTCGCCGAGCGTGTGGCCGTCATGTACGCCGGACGTATCATCGAAGAAGGCCCCGCTCGAGATGTCCTCACGAAACCGAAACATCCCTACACGCAAGGCCTGCTGAAAGCCTCGCCAACACTGAGACGCGGCGCGCTCACGCCGATCCCCGGGGTTGTTCCGCAGCTCACGGCTCTGCCACCGGGCTGCGCGTTCGAACCGCGTTGCGAACTTCGCCGCTCCGACTGTGTCACCGAAGTGCCTGCTCTCCGCGCGGCTGGCGAAAATCATAAGGCGCGCTGCGTGCTCGTCTGATGGAAGCAATTCTCTCAGCGCGTGAACTCCGCAAGACCTACCGGCGAGGAGGCAGTGTCTTCTCTCAGGAATCAGATGGCGCGCGCTTCACTGCCGTCGATGGCGTAAGCTTCGAGGTCGCGCGTGGCGAAACATTCGCCATCGTTGGCGAAAGCGGTTGCGGCAAGACCACCCTCGCGCGGATGCTGCTTCGCCTCATCGAGCCCGACTCCGGGCAAATTTACTTTACCGGAGAAAACCTTTTGGCCGCCCGCAGCGAGGGATTGCGCGCATTGCGCCGTCAAATGCAGATGATTTTCCAAGACCCTTTCGCATCATTGAATCCGCGTATGCGGGTTGGTGAGATCGTCGCCGAGCCCCTTGCGATTCATGAGCCCGGCCTCACCGCCCGGAAGCGCAAGAACACCGCCGTTCTGATGCTGGCGCGGGTCGGTCTCGGCGCCGACGCGCTCGATCGTTACCCGCATGAATTCTCCGGGGGGCAGCGGCAAAGGATTGGTATCGCGCGAGCGCTGATTCTCCAGCCGAAATTGATCGTGGCGGACGAACCCGTCTCGGCTCTGGATGTCTCCGTGGGTGCACAGGTTCTTCTTCTGTTACAAGAACTGCAGCGCGAATTCTCGCTGACCTACATTTTCATTTCGCACAGCCTGCCCGTCGTCGCGCAAATCGCCACGCGCATCGCCGTCATGCGCGCCGGCCGATTCCTGGAAATCGGCGCAGCCGAAGTAGTTCTCCACCATCCCCGGCACGACTACACCCGCGACCTGCTCGCCGCCGTCCCGGAACTCCCGTGCGCCTGAACGGCTCCATTCCGTATTTTTCTTTTCTTGCTTCGGACCTTTTAACTTTCAACTTTCGACTGTCAACTTCTTTTCCGGCGCGCTAGAATCCCCCCACTGAAATATTCCCCGATGCTCGTGCGTAGTGCCATCTAGATAGCAGTGCTACGCAACCTTGTGGTGGAGGAATCCTCGATGGCTACAACAACTACATCTCTGCCCGATCCCCAAGCTCCGCCGCCAGTGAGTGCGATGGCCCGGATCACGGGCGTGCTGTTCAGTCCGTCAAAGACGTTTGCCGACATTGCGCAGCGGCCAAGTTGGGTGGCCCCTTTTCTCTTGCTTATTGCTCTAAGTCTTGGGATCAGCGTTCTAATTGGGCAAAAGACAGACTGGCGCAGCTTTTTTGAACGTCAGATGAATCAGAATTCGCGCTTTGACAACATGTCGCAGGAGCAGAAGGACCGGATTCTGGAGAGCCAGGTTACCTGGGCGCCGAAGATATCCTTCATATTCGGACCCGTGATAGTAGGCGTGAGTATTCTAGTGATGTCTCTAATCTACTGGGGTGCCTTTAATCTGTTCAAAGGGGCGGGACTGCGGTTCGGCCAAGGCTTTGCAATCACGGTCTATGCCTTCGTGCCGGCCCTGATCAGCAGTGTGCTGGCGATTATCATCCTGCTGATCAAGAAAAAGGGCGACGTCGATCCGGAACATTTCTTGGCGAGCAGTCTCTCGGCGTATCTTCCCGATCCATCGCCGAAATGGCTTGATATGCTAGGACAATCCATCGAATTATTTTGGATTTGGACGCTTATCTTGATCGCGATTGGTTTTGCTTCGGCGAATCCCAAAAAAATCAAGCCTGGTTCGGCGTACGGCATCATCTTCGGGTTGTGGGCCATCTGGGTGCTCTGCAAGGTGGGCTGGGCAGCGCTCTAATCGCGTCCTGATACACTGAACTAGGACAGGCATTCCTGTCTGTCCTTCTGTCGGGTGTTCAGGCGAAGATGAATTTTTCTTTTGAAATCTCGAAGACCGGCCCGACCGGCGCCCGCCGTGGCCGCTTAACTACGCCACACGGCACCGTCGAAACTCCGTTCTTCATTCCTGTGGGCACCCAGGCCTCTGTCAAAGCGCTCACCCAGGAAGCCCTCGAAGACCTCGGCGCGGAAATCATCCTCGCCAATACCTATCATCTTTATTTGCGTCCCGGCCATGAACTCGTGCGCAAACTCGGCGGCTTGCATCAATTCATGTCCTGGCCGCGCACCATCCTTACCGATTCCGGCGGCTACCAGGTCTTCAGTCTCTCCGCGCTTCGAAAAATGACCGACGAAGGCGTGCGCTTCCGCTCGCATCTCGATGGTTCGGAGCATCTCCTTACCCCGGAGAAGGCCGTAGAGATTCAGCTCGCGCTCGGCTCGGATATCGCCATGGTCCTCGATGAATGTATCGAAACGCCCGCGCCTCGCGACCATGCCGAAGCCGCCGTCGCACGAACCACCGCGTGGGCTAGACGCGCTCGCAACTATTTTCAGGAATGCGCGCAACGCAACGGCGACCTGCCGCAATGGCAATTCGGAATTGTTCAAGGCGCAACTTTTCCCGATTTGCGCCGGGAAAGCGCCCGTCAACTTCTCGACCTCGATTTTCCCGGCTATGCGGTCGGCGGACTCGCCGTCGGCGAGCCGCACGAGACGACCTGCGAAATGGCCGCCGAAGTCACCGCACTCCTCCCCAAAGACCGTCCCCGCTATCTCATGGGCGTCGGCCGCCCCGAACAAATCGCCGACTACGTCGCGCGGGGCATCGACATGATGGACTGCGTCCTCCCTACGCGAGCCGCGCGCCACGCCTGCCTCTACACCAGCGAAGGCCGCGTGCTCATCAAGAACGCGCGCTATGCGCAGGACCAGCGGCCCATCGATCCGAATTGCACCTGCAGCGCCTGCCGCCGCTACACGCGCGCCTATCTTCGTCATCTTTTTGCTGCCGGAGAACTCACCGCCGCGATCCTCGCCACCCACCACAATGTCCACTTTTACCTTGACATAATGCGTCAAATCCGCGAGGCTATCGAGTTTGGGAACCTAGCGAATTTCTCATCTGAGATGCACGCGCGCTATGCTGTAGGTCCGGCCTGAGAGCCGGTTCGAGGCGTAGCGCGGGCCGTCCGCGAGGCACCAAGAGAAGAGCATGAGTTGAAGTTGGCGAGCAGGCCACTCGCCTGCGCTTAGTTGTTCCTAATCTTCTCTAGGCCTGAAGCGCCGGGGAAACCAAGCAGTAAGTCGAATGATTTGGGCATCGAAAACGAACGACAGGAAACTGGCTAGATGATAATGGTATCGATGATTTTTCAGGCTTCGGGTGGCGGTTTCGGCGGTTTTCTGATTCCGCTGGGCCTCATGTTCGCCATCATGTATTTCCTGGTGATCATGCCCCAGCAGCGCCAGCGCAAGAAAATGCAGGCGATGCTCGCCGAGCTTAAGGCCGGCGACAAGATCATCACCAGCGGCGGCATCTACGGCACGATCAACGGTATCGACGGCGATTCCGTCATTTTGAAAATCTCCAGCGAACCGCAGGTTAAAATCCGCATTGCGCGTGCGGCGATTGCTCAGGTGGAGGCATCGGAAGATGCAAAATAAGCCCATCTCTCGCCCCGCTGCGCGACTTACTTTCTGACCATGAACCCCAATCTGAAGTGGAGAGCGCTGTCCATCCTTTTAATCATTCTGTTCTGTGTCTATTACCTTGTCGGCTTGCCGGATTTTCCCAAATCGTTCGCGCAGGTGAAGGAAAATTTCGGCCATCAGATTAAGCTCGGCCTCGACCTGCAAGGGGGCACGCATCTGATTCTTCAGGTGCAGGTACAGGAAGCCATTGCCCAGGAAACGGACCAAATGGTCGACCGTCTGACCACCGAGCTTCGCGCCAAGAATATTCACTACGACGAGGTACGCCGCGCCGACGATACTCACGTCCTCGTGCGCAACATCGATCCCGCGCAACTCTCGCAATTCCGCGATTTGGTCAGCGCGCAATACGCCAACGTCTGGGATCTCACGCCCACTGCCGGCGACCCCTCCGGGTACACGCTGACTCTGCGCGCCGCAGCCATCGCGCAGATTAAAGACTCGACCATGACCCAGTCGCTCGAAACGATCGAGCGTCGCATCAACGCCCTCGGCCTCACCGAGCCGACCATCCAGCGTCGTGGCGGCCGCAATGACAACGAAATCCTCGTGCAGTTACCCGGCGAAGGCGATCCCACCCGCGCCAAAGCCGTTATTCAAGCCGGTGGCCAGTTGGAATTGAGACTAGTCGAAGATGTGCGAACTTACTCTTCTGAATCCGAGGCCTTGGCCGCTCATGGCGGGATCTTGCCTCCCGGCACCGAACTCGTCCCTGGCCGCTCCGAAACGAGAAATGCGTCAGGTATCCAGGACACTGGCGTGACCTGGTATGTGCTGAGCCGCGCGCCGGTCGTTACCGGACGCGACTTGCGCAGTGCGATCGAAACTCGCAACACCAACAATCCCGGCCAATTTCAGGTGAACTTCACCCTGTCGCCGGAAGCTGCCCGGCGTTTCGGCCCCTTCACCGAAACAAACAAGGGCCGTCAAATGGCCATCGTCCTGGAACACCGCGTTTATTCCGCTCCCGTCATCAATGGCCGCATTGACGACTCCGGCCTGATCGAAGGCAATTTCAGCCAGGAATCCGCCCACGATCTTGCCTTGGTTCTGCGCGCCGGCGCGCTTCCCGCATCCATCAAGTATCTCGAAGAGCGCACCGTCGGCCCATCGCTCGGGGCGGACTCCATCCGTCATGGCGTGCAGGCGTCCGTCCTTAGCCTTGTCGTCGTGATGCTCTTCATGCTTGTCTACTACCGTTTCTCCGGCGGAAACGCCGTGCTCGCGTTGATCTTGAACTTGATCATCCTGCTCGCCGTGCTGGCGCTCTTCGGCGCCGTATTGACGCTGCCCGGCATCGCCGGTGTCATCCTCACCATCGGCATGGGCGTGGACTCCAACGTCTTGGTGTTCGAACGTATCCGCGAAGAGTTGCGCAATGGCAAGTCTCCCGGCTCCGCTGTGGACGCTGGCTTTGACAAAGCCTTCGTGACCATTATTGACACACACGTGACAACGGTCGTCTCCGCGTTCTTCTTGTTCTTGTTCGGAACCGGCCCGATCCGCGGCTTTGCCATCACATTAACCATTGGTTTGATCGCCAACGTTTTCACCGCGATCTATGTTTCTAAGACGATTTTCCAGTACCACCTGGCGAAAATGGATCGCCAGGCGGAATTGAGCATTTAGGGTGTACTAGGACTCTTGGAGCGTGCGTTCCACTCCATTCAAAACGAGTGGGGAGTAGGTTCTCCGGCCGGTTTTCTCTACCTTAGGTAGACGGTTTCGCGTCGGGAACATTCCGCAACCCCCTGGAGTCTAAGGAAGGGAAGCAAATAGGCATGATCGAGCTCTTCAAACAGCCCAACATCAACTGGATGGGCAAGGCCAAGTATTTCTATGCCTTGAGCGGCATTCTTCTCCTCGCCGGGTGGACTTCGATTATCGTCAATGGCGGTCTTCGCTACGGGATTGATTTCAAAGGCGGCACCAACGTGGATGTACGATTTGCCCAGCCCCCCAATGTGGACAAGCTCCGCAGCGGACTTGTCGCCCAAGGGTTAGGCAATACCGAAATTCAGAGCATCAGCGACATCTCCAATCCCAGTTCCAACGAAGTCCTCATCTTCGTCGAAGGCAAGACTCAGGATGACAGCGACCTGGATGCCAGCAGAGTGAAAGTGTTGAATGCCCTGAATGCCACCTACGGCGTCGCGAGTTCGAATAAGCCGGACTTCAATGCCGCCACTCCTTCGTCTCTCGCTGCCTTCCTCTCCGAAAAGGATCCGCTGTTTCTCTCCGTCAACGCCGGCGACCGTTACCAGCAGCTCGCTAAGAGAATTCTCGACTACCGCGACAAGGTTTCCAGTGGCGTTCTCACCAATTTCGATGATCTTTCGAAAGTCGGCAGCGTCACCCCTCCCGTCCTCACTGCCATCAAGAACAACTACGCGCTCGGACCCTTCGCCATTCGCAATGTCGAAATCGTCGGTCCAAAGGTTGGCGCCGAGCTCCGCAGCCAGGCGATTCTCGTTACCCTCTATGCTTTAGGCGGTATGCTGGTATATATTGCCTTCCGGTTCGAGTGGGTCTACGGGGCAGCGGCGGTCTTAGCCGTGTTTCACGACGTCTTGATCACGCTGGGGTTTTTCTCGCTGCTGCATTTCGAAATTTCTTTGACGGTCATCGCGGCCCTGCTCACATTAGTCGGATACTCTATGAACGATACGATCGTGATTTTCGACCGCATCCGCGAGAACAGCCGTTTGCTGCGCAAGGAACCGTTCGCCGATCTCGTGAATAAGTCCATTAATCAAACGCT
>Ga0209056_10001819_pt1 | contig 23318 bp, 23 predicted proteins | sample GraSoiAngelo_114_FD_185876 | JGI IMG/M metagenome (GOLD analysis project Ga0209056, IMG submission 185876) | Grasslands soil microbial communities from the Angelo Coastal Reserve, California, USA - 14_0903_13_40cm (SPAdes) (version 2) | ecosystem: Environmental > Terrestrial > Soil > Grasslands... | reverse complement strand
ATCGCCGCGAAGGCGAGCCCTCCGAGCGCCACGGTCAGGTCGTCACCTCCTTTCAGGCCGTGTTTACGCGGCGCGGACGCCGCCTCCCGCCGCCACGCCGCGCCTGCTCGTCAGAATTTCGGGTTGTGGATGGTGGTGGATTTGTGGACAAGCTGACTGGCCGAGCATGAAGTCGTTCTGATAGGCTACGACACGGCCATGGCCACGGCTCAGCTCGAGATCGCGCCGCTTCATCCCTCGCTCGGCGCCGAGATCACCGGCGTCGACCTCGGCCAGCCAATCGACGAGCCGACGCGGCAGGCGCTGTCACGCGCCCTGGCCGACCACCTGGCGCTGGTATTTCGCGATCAGAAGCTGACGCCGGCGCAGTATCTCGCCGCCGCGTCGGTGTTCGGCCCGCCGATGGAGCAGCATTACTCTCAGCACAACATGCCGGACTTCCCGCTCATCGGGCTGATCTGGCACCGCAACGGCCAGCAGCCCGCCGAGCAATGGCACACCGACCACACGAATCGCGAGCGTCCGCCGTCGGCGACGATCCTGTACGGCGTGGAGATCCCGTCGGCGGGTGGCGGGACCAGCGTGGCCAACATGCGCGCCGCCTACGCCGCGCTTCCCGCGGCCGAGCGCCGGCGGCTCGATGGGCTGACGACGTTCAACAGTCTCGACAGCGGCCGCACCGACACCCGGCAGGAAGATCGGGACAAGTACGCCAAGCCCATCGAGCACCCGATGGTCCGCACCCACCCCGTGCACGGATCGCGCGCCGTCTATTTCCACATCTCGAAGACCACACACATCAGCGGCATGGCGGCGGAGGCCAGTCGGGCCTACATGGCGGACCTCCTCGAGCGGATGATCCGGCCGGAGATCGTCTATCACCACGCCTGGCGCAAGGGCGACGTCCTGGTCATCGACGACCGCGCGACGATGCACCGCGCTCACGGCGACTACGACCGGCAGCAGAGCCGCGTCCTGTGGCGGATCATCGCCGAAGGCGATCGCCCGCGGCTCGACCGTCCGCGGCCCGTCTGAATCGATCCGCCGTCGTGGGCAAGCGGAGTGCCGCCGTGTTAACGCGGAAGACCATCGCCAAGGAGTTTCTCCTGGGCGTCGTGACGATTCACCACCACCGCGCCGCCGCCCAGAAAGATGGCGGCCAACCTTCAAGTCATGAGAACTGCACGCCTTCGAATCTCAGCGGTCGCATGGCACTCGGCGTGCAGCCTCCTCCTCGCATTGAGGCTTCAGGGATTAGAAAAGGAGAGTGCATGACACGATTCTGGTACACCAAGCGAGCGAAGTTCGGCAATCAGCGCGGTTTCACGCTCATCGAGCTGATGATCGTCGTCGCGATCATCGGTATCCTGGCCGCCATCGCCGTTCCGCTCTACGCCAACATGCAGGCGCGGGCGCGGGTAGCGAAGGCCCAGGCTGACATCCGGGGTATGGCCTCGGCCGTCACGGCCTGGGCGGCGCACATGGGGACGTTGCCGAGCGTGCTGGGGCTGCTCACCGCGATCGCCACCAGTCCGCAGAACATCACGGCCGGTCCGTTCATGGCCGCGATCCCGACGCCGCCCAGCACGGTGTGGGGCACTGCGTACAACTATGCGATCAATGCCGCCCTCGGCACGTTCACGATTTCGGCCGCGGGCGACGGCGCGACGGTGTCAGCGCCCTAGGGATGCAGGTCAATTGCGCCCTGGAGGTCAGATCGGTGGTCAAAGCGGTGACGCATAACATGAGCCAGAAGCCGTTTGCGTGCAAGGTCTGCGGCAATCTCATCTCGTGTGGCGAGGGACACTACCGCGCTGGCGTCCAAGGGATCCACGTCGCGTGCTACGAGAAGCTTCAGACAGGGCCGCCGGTCCTCGGCGCGCCGTTCGCGACGGTGATCCAGCCGCGCCGTAGATCGAACTCCAGCGGCACGGTGCCGACGTGGAGGGAGAGGCTCCCGGGAGTGGCCGTGACGGCGTCCGACTGCTGTCCAGAATATTGAGGTCGATTAGAGGCGCCGGCGCGTAGAAGCGCCGGCGCGCTACTTCTGCTCTCGTAGCCCTTGCTCGATCCGGCTTCGAATTGCCTCGGCGGCAGAACTGCGTGGGGCTGGTGGGTTCGACGGAGCGTCACCGCCCATGCGCTCGGCCAGCAACAGCGTCAGCAGCGCCTCCATCACGTTGCCGGTGCTCGGCGTCCCGTTACCACCGCCTTCGACTATGGTTCACCAGCCTCGCCGGATGCAGCGGCAAGTGGCCAACAGTCGACCGCGGCGGTACGCTGCGCCCAAGGAGGTAGTCCCAATGGGCAACCCATTCGTGCACGTGGAGCTGCACACCAACGATGTCAAGCGGGCGCGCGAGTTCTACTCGAAGCTCTTCGAGTGGAAGCTCAAGGACGAGCCGATGCCGGGCGGAGGCGCGTATACGATGATCGAGGTCGGCACGGGCACCGGCGGCGGCATGACGATCAATCAGGCGCCGGGCACGCCGTCGCATTGGATGGCCTACGTCGGCGTCGACGACGTCGCGCGTCCACCAAGAAGGCGAAAGACCTGGGCGCCAAGGTGGTCGTGGACGTCATGGAGGTCGGAGAGCACGGAACGATGAGCGTCATCACCGATCCCACCGGCGCCGCGATCGCGATGTGGCAGCCGAAGGGCCACAAGTAATCGTCGCGTGATATCGATGCGACCGGCCTGCTCGAGGCCGGTCGCGTCTTGCCCGCCCCACGGCCTCGCCTGCCGCGCTGACATCTATTGCTTTCGGCTATTTCTTCAACTATTTGTTCCGGCTATTTCTTCCGGCGCGAGGATGGCCGACGCGGCGAGCGCGCCGCGCGGGCCGACGCACCGTCCTCGATCTCGATGCCGAACACCGCGGACAGGCGGTTGGCGGCGATGCGCTTGCCCTCGGCCGGGCGCCCGCGAGCGACAACGCCGGCGGTGGCGGAGTCGATCAGCTCCGCCTGGTCCGCCTGGCGCAGCTCGAAGAACAGCTCCGGCCGCGCGTCCAGCCGGATGGCCACGCCGTACAGGACCGCGGCGACGTGCTTGCACACCTCGGCGGAATCCGGGCACGAGCAGTCGAGCTCCAGTTCCCGCGGCTCGGGGAATAGCCCATCCTTCGGGTCGGTCAGGACGGCCAGCACGTCGCTCGACAACTCGCCACGTAGCAGGCCGATGAGCGAGCCGATGCGCCCGGTACAGCGCGTGACGACGCGCCGCCAGCGCGTCTTCGCGAGCGGCGCCATTCCGATCGTCACCCGGTACAGCTCGGTGCCGGCCACGTAGGCCTCCACTCGTCCGCGCCCGATCGCCAGGTCCAGCACGGAACCGTTCCTCAGGTACGCGCGGCCGCGCGGCAGGCGGTTGGCGAGGTCGGCGTAGCGCTCGAGGTTGTCGGCCCAGGCCTGGCCCCAGAACGTCGCCGCGAGCTGCCGCTTACGATGCGCGAGCACGACGGGCTCGGCCGTGCGCTTGCTCTTCTTCAGCAGCTTGGCGAGCGTCAGCATCCCGCGCGCCTTCTTCTGCCCGACAGAGATGTATGGCGGGTAATAGTCCCAGCCGCCGGAGCCGTACCAGGCCATAGCGTTCTTATCTCACGCTTCGGCCGTGGCCCGGCGTAGATCGAGAGCCACCATCGCCATCAGCTCCTTGTCGCTCATCTCCGTCAGCAACGTCTCGGCGCCGCCCTCGAGCACGCCGCGCGCCATGGCCTGCTTGTCCTCGATGAGCCGGTCGATGCGCTCCTCCACCGTGCCGCGGCAGACGAGCTTGTGCACGAGCACGTTCCGGTGCTGGCCGATGCGGTAGGCGCGGTCGGTGGCCTGGTCCTCGACCGCGGGGTTCCACCACCGGTCGAAGTGCACCACGTGCGAGGCGGCCATGAGGTTGAGCCCGCTGCCGCCGGCCTTCACCGAGAGCACGAAGAACGGCACCGAGGGATCCTCCTGGAAGCGACGGACGAGGCCACCACGGGCACGGACCGGCGTGCTGCCATGGAGCACCACGCCGGGACGGCCGAAGAGATCGCCGAGAAACCCGGCCAGCGGCTCGGTCGCCTCGCGGAACTGGGTGAACACGAGCATCTTCTCGTGCTTCCCCGCCACTGGCTCGACGATCTCGCGCAGACGCGCCAGCTTGCCGCTCCCGGCCTCGTCCCACGTGCCCTCGCCCAGCCAGTGCGCGGGATGGTTGCAGATCTGCTTGAACCGCATCAGGTAGGCGAGCACGAGGCCGCGCCGCTCGATGCCCTGGACCAGCCCGGCGATGGCGCGCTCCAGCTCGTCGACCGTCTTCTGGTAGAGCGCGGCCTGCCGATTCGACAGCAGGCAGAACGCCTTCACCTCGGTCTTGTCCGGCAGGTCGGCGACGATCGAGCGATCAGTCTTGAGCCGGCGCAGCATGTACGGCTGGATCAGGCGCCGCAGCGGCGCGTAGCTCTCCTCCGGACTGCTGGCCAATCGCTTGACGAAGGCCGAGAACTCCCGCGCCGAGCCGAGCAGGCCCGGATCGAGGAAATCGTAGATCGACCACAGATCACCCAGGCGGTTCTCGACAGGCGTGCCGGTGAGCGCGATGCGCGCGTGCGCCTTCAACGCCTTCACCGCCTGCGTCTGCCGGGCCCCGGGATTCTTGATCGCCTGCGCCTCGTCGAGAACGACGAGCGACCAGTCTCTCGCGCGCAGCGCCTCCGCGCGCGCCAGCGTGCCATAGGTCGTCATCACGAGATCGGTCCCGCGAAGGTCGGCGCTCGCCAAATCGGCCAGCTCACGCGCAGGCATACCCGAGGGATGTGCCAACAGCGTCGTCAGCGCCGGCGCGAACCGCTCGATCTCGGCCTGCCAGTTGGCGAGCAGCGAGGCCGGCGCGATGAGGAGATGCGGCGGCTCGTCGCCGCGCGCGCGGCGCTTGCGCAGCAGTAGCAGCGCCAGCACCTGGATCGTCTTCCCGAGTCCCATGTCGTCGGCCAGGCACACGCCGAGCCGCAACGACGATGCAAACGCCAGCCACGACACACCCGACTTCTGGTAGGGCCGCAGCGTCCCGCGGAGATCGGCGCCCGGGTCGGCGGCGACGAGCCCGGCCGGCCCGCGGAGCGACTCGAGCGTGCGCGCGAGCCACGCGCCTGCCTCGACGCGCGACCACCCCTCGCCCGCTGCCAGCGCGCCAGCCTCGCGGTCGTTCCGCGCGACGCCGGCCAGTAGTCGCATTCCCTCGAGGAAAGAGAGCCCGCCTTGCTCAGCCTCACGACGCACGCGCTCCCAGTGAGCGAGCACCTCGCGGAGCCGCTCGCGGTCGAGCTCGACCCACTGCCCCCGCAAGCGCATCAGCCCGCCCGACGACGCCATGAGCTGTCGCACCTCGGCATCGGTGAGCCGCTCGTCGCCCAGCGCGACGGCGACCGAGAAGTCGAGCAGCGCATCCATCCCGAGGGCGTTCGGCTTCTTCTCGCCCACACGCACGGCCACTTCCGGGCGCGGTGGGCGCCGCGCACGCCACCAGTCGGGCACGCGCACGACGACTCCCGCCGCCTCGAACACCGGGATGGCCTGCAAGAATCGGTGAGCCTCGGTCGGCGTCCACGCCATCGCTTCGTAGACGGCGCCCGAGTCGACCATCTCGGCCAGCCACGGCACCTGCTCGGCGGCGCGCTGCAGGGGTACCAGCAGATGGAGCAGCGCCCGTCGGTCGCCGCGCGCGGACGATTCCTCCAGCGCTCGGGCCAGCGGCCGGTGCTGCACCTTCCCTCCCGCACCGGCGCGTACTGCATAGGTAGCGAGGAACGCGAAGGGGTGCTCCTCGTCGCTGCGGTTCTCGGCCAGATGCAGGCAGACCTTGCCGACGACGTGCCACGACGGATGGCGCGCGTGGAGCCACGCGGCGACGGGCCCGCGGTGCGCGCGGATCTCGTCGGCGAAGGCTCGGTTGATCTCGGCCCAGCGCGCCGCCACCCAGTCGGCGTCGACGTACTCGGCGCCGTCCATGGGAGGTACGGCGTCAGCCAGCCGCGCGCGTTCGTCCGGCGGACAGTCGACTTCCACGCGCTCGCGCCGTTCCTCGAGGTCCGGCACCGCGCAGACCCGCGCCACGAACGCGCGTCCCACGTCGCGCAGGAACGCCAGCGGAGTCGCGAGGGGAGCGTCGAACTCTGTCGTGCCGAGATCGAGGAGCGCGTGGCCGGGACCGCGTTCGACGGCACGCGCGACGCGGGCGCGCGCGGCCGGCGCCAGGCCGTCGCTCGCGTCGTCAAAATCGGACGCGGTATCGAGAAGCAGCGCCCCGTCGGGCAGGATGGCGACGCGCACGCTAGATGCCGTGCGCGTCCCGTACGCAGTCGGCCTTCATCGACGTCGAGGATACCAGCGGGCGCCGAACGAGCCGGGAGGTGCCCAACGACCGCCGACATGTCCGCATAGGATCGGCCGTGGCCCGCCAGTCGAACTCATACCGTGCGCAGGTCGACGATCGAAACCTCGAGCCTCCGCGTGGAGAGCCTGCGCAGCAAGCGATGGTCGGCGGTGACGAAGGCCGCGTGCTCCCGCTCCGCCAGGGCGAGGTAGACGCAGTCGTAGACCGGGTGCCCGAGGCGCCGCGCGACCCCCATCGCGCGAGGTAACAGTGGCGCGGTCGGGCGCAGATCGATCCCGCTGCGTCTCACGAGGTCGAACGCGGCGTCCGCCTCGCGCGAGGAGATCTCCCTGGCCGTGCTCTTTCGCCAGAGCCGACCACCGAGATCTTCGCGTAGCGACGGCGGCGCCGACCGCTGTGAAACATGATATGCTGCGACGGATGAAAACGATCAGCGTTCGCGATCTGCGTCAGCGATGGCCCGAAGCGGAGGCGCGCCTGCAGGTCGAGAAGGAGATCGTGATCACCCGTGACGCCAAGCCGGTCGCCAAGCTCGTGCGGATCGATGACCGCCCGAAACCGCGAAAGCGGTTCGATCCCGCTGCTCACGCGAGGTGGCAGCGAAGAATCGCGGGCGGCAAGGTCTCGCGCTGGGTCGATCACGCCGTGAGCGAGGGCCGCGAAGATCGGTGATCTACCTCGACACGAGCTGTTTGCTGAAGCTCTTGCTGGAAGAACCTGAGAGCGAAGCGGTCCGCATGGCGGTCGCCGGAGAATCCGAGGTCATCGTCTCGGCACTCACGGAGCTGGAAACGGCCGTGCGGCTCCGGGCGGGCTGGCTCGGGGGAGAGTATCGCGAACGACGGTACCGCGCTTACGTCGGCCGCCTGAACGTGTTTCGCGACACCGATCCCTTCCGGTTTCGGCCGCTGGCGGGGTCGCTGTTTCAGACGGCGCTGCGCCAGGAGCGCGAGGCGCGCAGGGTCCACTGCCGAACGCTCGACCGCCTTCACCTCGCGGCCATGGAGGAGCTGGGACTGGGGCGCCTCATGACGACCGATACCGCCGAAGCAGCCGGCGCGAAGGCGCTGGGATTCGAGGTCGTGAGCCCGGGACGGCGCTGAGAAGCTTCCCACCCCTGACGAGGCTGATGCCGTTGAAGGCGCCTGCCTTCGTCCGGCGTGGCCCGCATCGAGATCATCCAGCTGCCGGCCGGGATGATGCTGACCGCGAAGCACTTCGACGAGGTGTCGATCTACCGCGCGGCGTCGGCATGGGAGAAGGCGGGGGATTGGTCACGGCCATGTGCGCCAGCGCACCCGTGTAGGCCTTGGGCAACGGCCACGCGAGATCGCCGACCTTGCTCGTCTGAAGACCCATGCCCACCAGAGCCTCGACGAACTTCACCGCGGCGGCGACGCCGTCGATGACGGGGACGCCGATCGCCTTCTGGACCTCGGCGGTCAGGTCGGCCATGCCGGCGCAGCCGAGCACGATCGCGCCGGCCCCGTCCTCGGCGACGGCGCGCTTGCATTCGTCGAGCACGCTGCGGCGCGCCTCGGAGCCCTCGCGCTCGAGATCGAGCACGGGCAGGTCGATCGTGCGGATGGCCCGGCAGAAACGCGTCATGCCGTAGCGCTCGACCAGCTCCGCGGCGATCACGCGCGTGCGCGCCAGCGTCGTGACGATCGAGAACCCCGTGGCGACGAACGCCGCCGCGTGCATCGCGGCCTCGGCGATGCCGAGCACGGGCCCCCGGGCCACTTCGCGGCAGGCCAGCAGGCCGGGATCGCCGAAGCACGCGACGACGTAGCCGTCCATCGCCTCGGCTTCGCCCTTGCGGACTTCGTCGAGCAACCCCAGCACGCTCACCGCCTCGTCGTAGTGACCTTCTATCGAGACGGGCCCGCCCGCGGGATTGCACGCGACGATCTTCGTGCCGATGGCGGCCGCGGCCCGGGCGGCCTCGCCGATCTTCCACGTCATGCTCTCGGTGGTATTGGGGTTGATGACCTTGATCCGCATGCGGCGCCTCCCGGAGCGATTCGAGCTGGGCCCTGATTCTAGCCGGGCCCTATTGATTTTCGTCGGCAGATCCCGTCTGATAGCGGCCCGGGTCGCTGTCGCCCCGCTTCCGATCCACCGCGGAGGTTTTGCGTATGAGCCGGACGTTGTCGATTCCCGCGCGCCCCGAGCCGGTGCCGATCGAGCCTGCGCGCACCGCCGTGCTCGTGGTCGACATGCAGAACGCCTTCGCCTCCAAGGGCGGCTACCTCGACCTCTTCGGCGTCGACGTCTCGGGGGCGCCGGCGGTGATCGCGCGCACGCGAGAGGTGCTCGTCGCCTCGCGCCAGGCCGGGATGACCGTCGTCTTCCTCCAGATGGGCTGGACCCCGGATCAGCGCGACGCGGGCGGCGAGAGCTCTCCCAACTGGCACAAGGCCAACGCGCTTCGCCTGATGCGCCGGCGGCCCGAGCTCGAGGGCAAGCTGATGATCCAGGGCACCTGGGATTACGCCCTGGTGGATGAGCTCAAGCCCGAACCGGAGGATCTCGTGATCGGCAAGCCGCGCTACAGCGGCTTCTACTCGACGAATCTCGACGCGCTGCTGCGCGAGCGCGACGTGCGCACCCTGGTCTTCACCGGCGTGGCCAGCAACGTGTGCGTCGAGTCCACGCTGCGCGACGCATTCTTCCTGGAATATTTCCCCCTGTGGGTCGCCGACTGCAGCCTGGCCTCGGGCCCGCCCTGGTTGCACGACGCCACCGTCGAGAACGTCCAGCGCTTCTTCGGCTGGGTGACAACGACCCAGGAGTACGTCGGCGCGCTCGCATCGCGTTCGTGAACGACAGCGCGTTATCGAGGGGCGCCACGGCTGCGCCGGGGCGGCCCGAGCGTTGGGGGGCTTGGGGGGCGCCCGGAGCCCCTCATGTAATTGAGAGAGGAGACGGTATGAATCGACGCCGCCTGCTGCTGACACTCATCGCCGTCGCGGTGGCCTGGCCCCTGGCCGCCACGGCGCAGGACGCGATCAAGATCGGTGCTCCGATCTCGATGTCGCCGCCCGGCTCGGTGACGCAAGGCAAGGAGGTCCGCGACGGCCTCACGCTGGCCCAGCAGATTCTCGACAAGCGCGGCGGCGTGCTCGGGCGCAAGATCGAGATCCTGTACGAGGACACGCAGGGCATCCCGGAGAAGGGCCGTGCCGCCGTCGAGAAGCTCATCACCCGCGACAAGGTCGTGGCCATCGTGGGCGAGCACGCCAGCTCGGTGACGCTGGCCGACATCGAGGTGGCCCATCGCTACAACATCCCGCTCATGAACACCAACGCCTGGTCCGATGCCGTCCGCCTCAAGGGCTACCCGCAGGTGTTCAACCGCGCGAACTACAACTCGCGCGTGGCCGAGGCCATGGGCGAGGTCATCGCGAAGATGAAGGTGAAGAACGTCGTGGCCTTCGCCGAGAACACGGACTACGGCACCGGCCAGGCCGAGGCGATGAAGAAGACGCTGGCCCGCGTGGCGCCCGACGTGAAGTTCACGTCGCGCGTGCTCGACCGCGCCGCCAAGGACTTCACTCCGGCGGTGCTGCCGCTGAAGAGCGAAAAACCCGACATGGTCGTGACGATCATGATCCCGCCTGCGTCCTATCTCTTGATGAACCAGCTCTACGAGAACGGCATCGCCCCCAGCCGCCAGACCTGGCTCTACGACGGCGCCGGCGTGGCCGACTACCCGGAGTTCTGGGACAACGTGAAAGACGCCGGTGTCGGCTTGCTCTCCTTCGGCCTCTACCACCCGCAGATGACGCTGAGCGCGCTCGGCAAGGAAGTGCGCACGCTCTACATGGAGCAGCACAAGCGCGAGCCGAACCGCCTCATCTTCCAGGCGGCGGATTCGCTGTTCCTGGTGGCCGACGCGATCACCCGGGCGAAGTCGACGGAGGCCGACCCCGTGATCAAGGCGCTGCGCGAGACGCGCTTCGAGGGCAGCCAGGGCACCGTCACCTTCGAGAAGGAGCAGGGCCTCTACTTCCAGACGTGGAAGAACATCCCCTACATCACCTATCAGCTCACGGCCAAGGGCCAGCAGCTCCCGGACACGCTGCTCATCCAGGGTCCAGGGATCGAGCTCTCGGTCGACAAGCTGATGCGCCCGGCGCGGTAACCTGAGCGGCCACCGGCGGCCGGCGCTCACGCCGGCCGCCCTGGCCTCCGCGTGCTGATCCTCGAGATCCTCTTCACCGGCCTCCTCATGGGCTCGTTCTACGCGCTCATGGCGCTCGGGCTCACGCTGATCTTCGGCATCTTGAAGATCGTCAACTTCGCCCACGGCGAGTTCTTCATGATCGGCGCGTATGCCTACACGCTGCTCGTGCTCCGGGCCGGGATGCCGCAGGTGCCCGCGATCGTGACGGCGATGGTGCTGGGCGCCGTCGTCGCCTTGCTCATGGAGCGGCTGCTGATGCGGCCTCTCTACACGGGTGTGATCGGAGCGGGCGCGCTCCGCGACGAGTACGCGATCATCGTGACGTTCGGCCTCTCGCTCTTCCTCATCAATCTGTCCCATCAGGTGCTCGGGCCGTATCCCATCAAGGGCCCGGACCTCGTCGGTGTCTCGCGCGTGGAGCTCCTCGGCTTCTTCGTGAGCCCGCACCGGCTGCTGGCGAGCGGCCTGGCCGCGCTCACGCTCGGGTTGATCGTGTGGCTGATCCGCACCACCGTGTGGGGCAAGCGCGTGCAGGCTGTCGCGCAGAACCGCTTTGGCGCCGCCATCGCCGGCATCGACCACGCGCGCGTGAGCGCGCTCGTGCTGGCGCTGTCCGGGGGCATCGTCGCGCTCAGCGGCGCGCTGCTGTCACCGCTCTTCCACGCCTACCCGGACGTCGGCGCATTCCCGGCGGTGAAGTCGTTCGTGGTCGTCGTCCTGGGCGGCCTGGGATCGATCCCCGGCAGCATCGTGGGCGGCTTGCTTCTCGGCGTGCTCGAGAACTTCGGCGCGATCTACGTCTCCTACGAGTACCGCGACACCTTCGGCTTCGTGATCCTCATGCTCGTCCTGCTCCTGCGCCCCCAGGGCCTGTTCGGCGAGCGGGCGCGCGAGGTGTAAGGACTGATGAGAAAGATCGCGCTCTCGCCGGCCGACTACCGCCTGGCCTTCGTGGTCCTCGGCGTGGTGGCTCTGGTGCCACTCGCCGTACGGTCGGAGTACTGGCTGGGCGTCGTCATCACCGGACTCTACTTCGCGATGCTCGCCCAGAACTGGAACCTGCTGGCTGGCATCACCGGGCTCTTCTCGATGGCGCCAGCGGCCTTCGCCATGGTCGGCGCCTACACGACCGGGCTGCTGTATCACCACGCGGGGCTCGGCCCGTGGATCGGTGTGCCCGCCGCGGCGCTGGTCTCGGCGGCGGTGGGATTTGGACTGGGGCGAATCACGCTCCGGTTGCGCGGCGCGTACCTGGCGCTCACCACGCTGGCGTTCTCGGAGATCTTGCGTCTCGTCATCGCCAACTCCATCGAGTGGACGCGGGGCGACCTCGGACTGAGCGTGGTGGGAATCTTCGGCGGCGCGAAGGTGCCGATCCTCTATCTCTTCCTCGGCGTGCTCACGGCGTACCAGGTGCTGCTCATGCTGCTGCTGCGCAGCCGCGTCGGCCTGTTCCTGCTGGCCATCCGCGACGACGAGGTGGGCGCGGTCGCTCGCGGCGTGGACGTCGTCCGCTACAAGACGCTCGCCTTCACCATCTCCAGCGCCGGCTGCGGCATCGCCGGCGCGCTGTTCGTCCACTTCCTCCAGCTCGCCAGCCCTGAGCTGGGGCTCATCCTCCAGACGGGCCTCGTCATCAGCATGGTGGTCATCGGCGGCATGGGCACCGTCACCGGCCCGCTCGTGGGCGCCCTGCTCATGGAGGTGGCCGCCGAGGCGCTGCGTGAAGTCGGCGTGCGCCACCTGCTCGTGTTCTCCGCGATGGTCATCCTCGTGGGCCGTTTCTTCCGCGAGGGCCTCATGGGCGCCGTCGCGCGTCTCCGTCGTGGGCCCCGGCTCGTCGCACAACGGACGTCGTCCGATGCGGAGCGCCTGGCGTGAGCGCGCCCGCCCTGCTGACCCTCAGCGATCTCCGCAAGAGCTTCGGCGGCATCGTGGCCGTCGACGACGTCACGCTCTCTGTCGCTGCCGGCGAGCTGGTCGGTCTCATCGGGCCGAACGGATCGGGGAAGACGACGCTGCTCAATCTCGTCACGGGCTTCTATCCGCCGGAGCGGGGGCGGGTCAGGCTCCTTAGTGAGGACATCGCCGGCCACCGGCCCAACCAGATCTTCCGCGCCGGCGTGGTGCGGATGTTCCAGCAGGTGCACGTCTTCCGTCGCCTGACCGCGCTGCAGAACCTCGAGGTCGCCGGCAGAACGGCAGGGCTCACGGCCACGGCTGCGCGTCAGCGGGGCCGCGAGGTGCTGGCGGTCCTGGGCCTCGCGGCTCACGCAGACCAGGATGTCGGAGAGCTCTCGGGTGGCCAGCAGAAGCTCGTCGAGTTCGGCGGCTGCTTCATGCCCGAGCCCAAGCTCGTCGTGCTCGACGAGCCGTTCGCCGCCATCCATCCCACCGTCAAGCAGGTGATGGTCGAGGTGATCGCCGAGCGTCACGCCGCGGGCCAGGCCTTCATGGTCGTGAGCCACGACATCCCCGCGATCATGCGCCTCTGCCCGCGGACGGTCTGCATGAACGCCGGCGCCGTCATCGCCGACGGTCCGACGGAGGAAGTGATGGCCGACCGCGCGGTGGTGGAGGCGTACCTGGGCGGGCACGGCGCATGAACCGCGGGCGGCCGCTGCTGGCCGTGGAAAGCGTGACCTGCGGCTATGACCCCGGGATCGACATCATCCAGGACGTGAGCATCGCCGTGCCGCCCGGCAGCGTCGTCGGGCTCATCGGCCTCAACGGCGCCGGCAAGTCCACGCTGATGCGGACCATCTGCGGCTTCGTGCGCTGCCGGAGCGGCCGCGTCCTGCTCGATGGCGCGGACGCCACTGGCCTGCCCCCACACACGCTGATCGACCGCGGTGTCTGGTACATCCCGCAGGAGTCATCGCTCTTCCCCTACCTCTCCGTGCGTGACAACCTCGGAATCGTGGTGGACCGCTTGCGCACGCCCGAGGCCCGCCAGCGCTACGAGGCGGTGTTGGCCGAGTTTCCGTTGCTGCAGGGGCGCCTCCGCACGTCGGCGGGCAATCTCTCGGGCGGCCAGCAGAAGATGCTGGAGTTCGCCAAGGCACTGATCGTCCGCCCGCGCCTGTGCCTGATCGACGAGCCGACGGTGGGCCTGGCCCCCAGGCTGGCCGACGAGATCTACCGCTGGGTCGAGCGCCTGCGGCACGAGGGCGCAAGCATCCTGCTGGTGGATCACAACATCCGCGAGGTCATCGAGCTGAGCGACGTCGTCTACGTCATGAGCCTCGGGCGCATCACCGCCTCGGGTCCCAGCGCCCGCTTCGCCGAAGACCTGCACGGGCAGGTCCGGCAGTGGCTTGGCATCGCGCTGTGAATTGCAGGAGCTCTTAATCGACCTCGAGCTCGATATCCCGCAGCACCGGTTCCTGCGTGCGCCACACCTCGTTCTCGATCAGCCCACCGCACTCGGGACAACAGAACTACCGAGACTCCACCGCGTCATCGATGAACCTCTGCGGCGCGCCGATCAGCGTGTTCGCCCGCCTGGATCGGCCGGTCGATTCGATGGCAATGCAGTTTGGTACTTCTCTCGCGCCGGCCCCAACGGCTGCCCGCGGCGCGAGCAGGCCAGCCAGTGATCGGCGTCGCGCTCCACGAGATCCAGGTACTCGGTCGTCGAGCGCACAACACGCACGCGTGGTCCGGCGTAGGGGCGAGGCTCGTGGCCGAGGCGTTCCTGCCCATGATGAACGCGCCTCCACGCTGGAAGGCTACGTGCTCGACGTCGACGCGACGATCGTGCGCGCATGCTCGACGCGGGCGGCACCATCGTGGGCAAGGTGCACGGCGAGTACTTCTGCTTCTCGGGCGGCAGCCACACGAGCGCTGCCGGTCCCGTGCAGAATCCGCGCAAGCCCGGTTACTCGGCAGGCGACTCGTCCTCCGGAAGCGCGGCCGTCGTGGCGGCGGCGAGGTCGAGATGGCCATCGGCGGCGACCAGGGTGGCTCGATCCGCATCCCGGCTGCCTACTGTGGCGTGTACGGATTGAAGCCCACGCACGGCCTCGTCCCCTACACCGGCGTCTTCCCCATCGAGATGACGCTCGATCACACGGGCCCCATGACGGCGACGGTGGCCGACAACGCGCGGCTGCTCGAGGTGCTGGCCGGGCCCGACGGCCTCGATCCGCGCCAGGTGAACGTCAAGACCGCCGCCTGCACGAACGCGCTGACGGGCGACGCGCGCGGCATGAAGATCGCCGTCGTGAAGGAAGGCTTCGGCCACGCGAACTCGGAGGCAGACGTCGACGCGCTCGTGCGCAAGGCCTCCGCGACGTTCAAGCAGCTCGGCGCGCGCGTGGACGAGGTGTCGATCCCGCTCCACCTGGCCCGGCGCCGCCATCTGGACACCGATCGCCGTCGAGGGCGCGACGCACCAGATGCTGAACGGCAACGCCTTCGGCTTCAACTGGAAGGGCCTCTATGTGACGAGCCTCATCGACGCGCACTCATCGTGGCGCCACCGCGCCGACGAGTTCTCCGATACGCTGAAGACGACGGCCCTCTTCGGCCAGTACGCGCTCAACAAGTACCGCGGCCACTACTACGCGAAGTCCCAGAACCTGGCCCGCACTCTGCGCGCCGTCTACGACCTGTTACTGATGCCGACCCTGCCGATCAAGGCCACGCCTCTGCCGTCGCCCGGGGCGCCGCGCATCGAGATCATCCAGCGCGCGTTCGAGATGCTGGCGAACGCTCCTTTCGACGTGACCGGCCATCCCGCGATGAGGGTGCCGTGCGGGATGAGCGACGGGCTGCCGGGCGGGGATGATGCTGACCGCGAAGCACTTCGACGAGGTGTCAATCTATCGCGCGGCGTCGGCGTGGGAGAAGGCGGGGGATTGGAGGGGATTCGGGCGTAGTCCGATCGGACAGCGTGAAACATGATATGCTGCGACGGTGAAAACGATCAGTGTCCGCGACCTGCGTCAGCGATGGCCCGAAGCCGAGGCGCGCCTGCAGTCCGAGAAGGAGATCGTGATCACCCGCGACGCCAAGCCGGTCGCCAAGCTCGTGCGGATCGACGAGCGCCCGAAGCCGCGAAAGCGCTTCGATGCCGTCGCCCACGCGAGGTGGCAACGAAGAGTCGCGGGTGGCAAGGTTTCGCGCTGGGTCGATCGCGCCGTGAGGGAGGCCCGGGAGGATCGGCGCTGAGGTGCGGCGAGGGTGATCTATCTCGACACGAGCTGCCTGCTGAAGCTCATGCTGGAGGAACCGGAGAGCGAGGCGGTGCGGATGGCGGTGGCCCGCGAGTCCGAGGTCATCGTCTCGGCGCTCACGGAGCTGGAGACGGCTGTGCAGCTCAGGGCGGGCCGGCTCGCGGGGGAGTATCGCGAACGGCGGTACCGAGCCTACGTCGGCCGCTTGAACGTGTTTCGCGACACCGACCCGTTCCGTTTTCGACCGCTGGCTGGCTCGCTGTTTCAGACGGCGCTGCGCCAGAATCGCGAGGCGCGCAGGGTCCACTGCCGAACGCTCGATCGGCTTCACCTCGCGGCCATGGAGGAACTGGGACTGCGGCGCCTCATGACCACCGACACCGCCGAGGCGGCCGGCGCGAAGGCGCTCGGCTTGGAGGTCGTGAGCCCGGGACGGCGCTGAGAAGTCGTCGCTCGCTCGATCGCCTTCGCCATCGAGCAGCCCGACGACGTTCGATGCCAGCGAGATCATCGTCCGGCCCACCGCCAGCCCGTGCCAGGGCGCGGCGCGAGACCTGACAAATATCAACGGCCACGCAACTGAACATGAGGGTCCTCTCGCTCGCAATTGATTAGGGTTAGTAACGCTCCTGCTCGACCTTCACCCCGAGCACCAGCAGGACGTCAATCAGGGCGATGGCTTCGCGGATATCGTCGTCGGCGGCGCAAGGGGCACTCGTGAGCTGTTCCCGCAGGCGTTGCAGGGCGGCGCGATCGGTCGGTTCAAGTAGCGTCCCGCGCTGGCGAGCTGCACGCGCCACCCAGTCCGCGGTCGTGCGAAGGAGCGCGACGGGACGCCCGGCGCGGGCTCGTAGGAGCCACCAAATCCTGAGCCCCCCGGCGTCGGCGTCGCCCCAGTGCTGGAGGCGTTTGGCCGGGTCTCGGCGTGCGATGGCGGCGAGGCTGTCCGCGAGGACAGGCGCAGGGAAGCCCGCCGTGTAGACTGCGATCTCGCCCCGCGCTCCCAGGCCCTCGGGGCCCCCCGATTCCTCGACGTAGGCGAAGAACGGGAACTCGTTTTCAATGGTCGTGATACACGTGATGGCCGGCGACGACAGCGCCTCGACCCACGACGCTGCCCATGCGCCTGGCAAGTGCGCCGTGGGGATGAAGTCCTCGAGGCAATAGCATCGGCCGGCGACCTGGAGTGTTGCGCGCCCCGCGCAGTGGAGCACGCCCGGCTTCCGGCGCACACCGTAGGCCTCGAGCAGCTCCGACGCGTCGTCGGGCGCGATCCCGTCCCAGCGCGGGTCGGCGCGGATCAGCAGGTCGACAACACGTCTGCGCACCGCGCCCAGGCGTTTGGAGTCGTCGAAGAGTCGCTCGCTCACGACGCGTTCCCAGCCCGAGGCGCCCCCCGTAGCCAGGGCAGCGGCGGCGGTCAGGGCGTCGAGCACGTCGTGGCGCTCGCGCTTGAACCGCTCGCGCGCCATGCCGAGGGCGAAGAGATCCGCGGCGGCGGCGCCCTCCTCGACGCTAGCGAGGAACCGGTTCATCCAGTCAGGGCGCGCTGACGTCCGGAGGGCGTGCGCGTGGGCACGCAGAATGGCGAGCGCTGCCCCCAGCGGCTCGAACCCGTCGGCCTCGGCCAGCCGGTAGGCCGTGTCGATCTCGTCGGGGCCGATCCGCACCTCGTGTGGCACGCCGGCCGCGTAGCCGCGATGGCGCACCAGCCGAACGGCTCTGCACCGGGCCAGTTCCTCCGCGGCCGCCCGCAACGCGGCCAGTGCCTCGCGCCCGTCCGGATGAAACGCCTGAGGGAAATGGCGGGCGTCGAGTCGGATGATGAGGTCCCGCGCCCAGGGCGAAGGACGGCCGAAAGAGCGCCCGCGCTCGTACTGCTCAAGCAGGCGGTGGAGCAGCTCCTGGCGCGCCGTCGCCTGCGGGCTCACCATCGGGCTTGAACTCCTTCGTGAAGTCGAGGACGGTCGGCACTCCGCTCGCCGCGTCCTTGTGGATGTAGAGGCTCGTCTCCACCGCCGGCGCCACCAGCTCGCTCCGTTCCTTTGGCGTCGCCATGACCAGCTGGAGGCCGAGGTCACGGGCGAAGCGCAGGGTCGCCCGGATCCGGTCCTCGTCCATCTTAGAGAAGGCCTCGTCGAGCAGCACCAGGCCGGCCCGCGCGCGGCCGTCCGGCGTCAGGCTCCGGTAGAGACGATGCATCGACGCCAGGATGGCGATGTAGTATGGCGTCTGCGTCTCCCCACCCGAGCGATCGGCGGCGACCCGGTCCCACAGCGAGTGGGTGCCGTCGGCGTGGTGGATGCGGAGGTCGTAGTCGAAGTACTCGCGGTAGTCGGCGCGCTCCTCCAGCTCGGTCTTGACCTGGCGCGCCTCGCCCTGGACTAGGCGCTCGAACAGGTCGTCCAGCGTCCGGCGCGTGCCCTCGTCACCTGCGGCCGTGGCGCCGAAGAGCGAGTCCTTCTCGAACCGGCCGGCGTCCATGATGAGGTCGTGGAAGGCGCGATGGGCCGGCGCGACCTCGAGGGTGAACTGGTAGCGCTCGGAACCGAAGGGCACGTGGCGCAGCGCGCGGTTCAGCTCCTCGATCTGGCGGCGCACGTCCACGAGGTTCTCGCGGAGGCGGAAGATAATGTCCTCGGCGAGCTGCTGGATCGCCTCCTCCTTCGCTCGCGCGATCTTTTCCTTGTACTCCGGAAGCCTGCTGTCCCGCCAGAGGTCGCGCTGCGTCAGGAAGTCCTCGTAGCGCTCGCCCTCGATCTCGGTCGCCAGCCCATAGGCGTTGGCGTACTCCGTCTTGAGCCGCACCAGCGTCTGGACGAGGTTCTGGACGCGGCTCTCGATGTTGCGGAACTGGCGATCGAAGACCTCTCGGACCTCCGCGGCCTGCCGGTCGGCCCGTTCTCGCTGGTAGCGCTCGTCGTAGAGCGCGCGGCGCTCGGGGTCGAGCGACGTGAACGTCTCGGCGAGGGCCTGCGCGGCCGACTCCGCGGCGCGCTCAACGTCTGCCCGCTCACCGGCGAGCCGCCGGACTTCTCCGGCCAGCTCGCCCAACTCGGTGTTGAGCGCGATCCGCCGCTCGTCGAGGCCCCGGCTCTCGGCCTTCACCGCGTCAAGCTCCCGCTGGAGCGCGGCGACCTCTTTCCGGTCGATTCGGTCGAGCTGCCGCTGCAGGAGCGCCGCACGGGCGCGGAGATCGGGCAGGCACAGCGCCTGATCGACGAGCGAGGGTAGTTCGCCGGCCTCGCCCAGCGCCTTGCGGCACGCCGTCGCGGCGCCGTCCAGCCAGGTGACGTCACGGGCGAGATCGATCACCGTTTGCGACAGCTCGGCTAGGCGCCGGGCGATCTCTTCGAGACGGCGGGCGCGGGCCGCCTCGCCGATGTAGTGGCGGCTGAACGCCTCGGGTGCCGTCTGCCTCGCCACCGCGTTCTGGTAGACCATCACGGTGTCCGTGATCGCGCGGCGGTGCCGCCGCAACTCCTGCTCGTCGTCGCAGCACATCAGGTCGCCGATCAGGAAGTCGACGTAGGCGCGGGCCAGCGGGTCGTCGGTCGCCACCTGCGCCGCCAGCGACCGCGGCTCGGCGCGGCGCAGCGTCGATTGCACGCGCTCCATGTCGACCAGCCCGGCGTTGGCGATGAAGACGTCGCCCCGGCCAGGCAGGCGATAGCTGCGCTTGTTGCGCTCGTAGAGGCCGAGCGCCCGCGGGAAGTCCTCGGGAGCGACGATCACGTCGAAGCGGCGCGTGTTGAGGTAGCCCTCCACTGCGTCCCGCCAGCGGGCTGCCGGCACCTCGATCAGCTCGCAGAGCGGACGTGGCTCCCGCGTCCCGCGCAGCTTCGTCCGCAGCAGGTGCAGGAGCGCTTCGGCGCCGTCCGGATAGCGCTGGCGGCCTTGCTCGAGGTCCGTCTGTTCGGCTTCGAGCGTGCGCCCCTCCTGCTTCACGGCTTCCAGGGCATCGCGAAGACGGAGGAGCGCCATCCGCAGCGCGTCGTCCGCTTGGGAAAGGCGCCGCGTCCACGTCGCCAGGTCCCGGTTCGCCAGCGAGCCCTCGCGGGCGAGTACTTGTCGCAGGCGGGCTACGACCTCCGGGGGCTCGGCCGCGCCGGGCAGGGCATCGGCGGCGAAAAGATCCGGGCGTGTTCGACGCAGGTCGCGAGCCTCTTGCGAGAGCAGCCGATCGAGCGCGGCGTGCTGAGTGCCGAGGACCTGCCGGGCCCGGGTCTCGGCCGCGCTCGCGTCCTCGATGTCCCGCCGCGTGCGCTCGAGGTCGGTCTCCAGCGCCTGGATCTGCTGGAAGCCGGGCGTGGCCAGCAGCAAACCCGTGAGGCGATCACGCTCGCGTCCGAGGAACTCGAACTGCCCGTCCACGCGAGACAGCTCGGACCGGCGCTCAGCCTGATCCGCCTCCACGTTCCCGATCCGCGCGTCGACGGCGCGGATGCGCTCGGAGCAGAGCTCTACGTCCGCCTGCATTGCCAGGTACCGATGGCTCTCGGCCGTTCGACGCTCCTGGGCGATGCGCTCACCCTGCGCGCACACGCCGTCGAGCCTGGTCAGCCTATGCTCGGCCTCCCGCGCCTGGGCCTCGAGCTGCTTGTAGTGCTCGAGGTTGGCCTGGAGCGCGGCGGTGTCCACGGGCCGCGCGTCCAGCAGGTAATTGAAGACGAAGTCGCGCACCTGGCCCATCGGCTTGAAGTCGAGGGCCTTGACCAGGAGCCGGTGGAAGGCCTCGGGCAGCGCGCCGAGGCGGTGCCGGATCTCGTCGCGATACGTCCCGGCATCCGGGAACAGGCGCGCCTGAGGGATCTCGCGGACGGCGGTCCGAAACTCGCGCAGCGGGCGCACGAGGTCGCCGGGGGCGACGGCGGGCACATCACCCACGCGCGTGCGTGGCAGGACGACGTGGACGCGGCTCACGCTGCTGTCGGCCTCGGTGGCTTCCATCGCGATCCCGCATGTGAAATCACCCGCGGGGTCCCGTTCGTCGGTAAACTGGAGCAGGACGTACGAGGCGCACGCCCCCCGGCCGAAGCGCACCTGACCGGGCCGCGTCTCGTCCTCCGACCCGAGCTTCCAGCGCACGTAGCCATAGAGGTTACGCCGGCTATGCTCGTTGGCGGCCTTGTTGAAGCGCGCCTGTTGCTGGTCGGCGACGAGCGCCCACTGGAGGGCGTCGAGGATGGTGGATTTCCCGCTGCCGTTGTCACCGAGGAAGAGACAACTACCGCCGAGGCGCAGCGTTTCGTCGGCGAAGTGATACCAATTCACGAGCCGGACCGCCTCCAGCCGGATCACGCCGTCTCCTCGCCGGTCTCCGGCTCCGCCTCGGCGTCGTCGCTCTCGATCGCGCCGTCGGGCGGCGGGCCGCCCTCCGCTCCTGCGTAGGCCCGGACTCGCTCCGCCATCTCGGCGATGCGATCGGGGGGCAGCACCTTCTCGATGAGCGGGGCCACCACGAAGGCCTCGGTGTCCTCGGCACCAAATCCCCGCTCGATCGTCACCAGCGAGTGGCGGGCCAGGCGCCGGATCGCCTGCTCGAGGGCACGGCGCGAGAGCGTCCACGCAGGCTTGCCGGCGTGGATCAGGCGTTCACGGAGCGCGCCGACGGTCAGCTCGCACCGCGCGTCCTCGGCGACCTGCTGCATCTGCTCGTGGTAGGCCAGCCGCAGCGCGCATAGCACGAGGCTCTCGAGCTTGTTCAGGCGCACCCGCTGCTCGCCCGACTCGTGCACGGCCCGACACAGACGGAGGCCGAGGTCGATGTCGAGCCGCCAGCCGCCGAGGCGCAGGTAGCCGTCGATGAGCTCGCTGTGCCGCTCGGCGAAGCGCCAGTCGGGGTCCGGTCGCATGGCCGAACCCGGGGTCAGCACGTGGCCCGACAGCAGGCGGGTCGCGACCTCGCGAAAACGCTCCTGCTGCGCGGGCTCGAGCTTCGGATACTCGACGACGAAGTCCATTCCCGTCAGCGCCGCCGAAGCCGGCGGACGAGGACACCGCGGGGGAAACCATAGACGCCATGGCGGTCGACACGTTCTTCGGTTGCCGCCGACTCACGCTCGAAGCGGAACGGCGAGCCCCCGTCCAGGCCGTACGCGACGGTGTAGATCAGGCGCACGTACTCCTCGTCGGTGTCCGGTGCGGCGTCCGAGAGAGGGGCGCTCGGGCGCCCGGCGAGAACGTCCTCGACGAAGGCCTCGACGCGGGGGCGGGCAAACGGCCGCCGCAGTCGCGGGGCGACGAGGCGGTGCAGGTCAGCGGCGTCAGCGGCCGACCGCCGGGCCAGCGGCTGCGCGGCCGGCCGCGGGCGGCGACGCGGCGAGGTGTAGAGGAAGTTGTCGGTCAGCAACTCGCAGCGGTACACGTCGAAGACCAGGTGGGGCGCCTGATCGCGCGCCAGCGCGTCGACGAGCAGCTGGAGCTGGCCCTCCGTCCGCGTGTCCTGGCGCAGGAGGTACATGAGCTTGCGGAGGGCCACCCCACTGAAGCGGGCGTTGCGCGCGTCGATGTCGTCCGTCACGGTGGGCAGCGTCTCGAACTGCATCCTGAGGAGACCGAGGTCCTCGGTCACCCGCGCCGCGGCCGTGGAGCCGTCGAGCCCGCCCTGCTCAGCGTACCAGCGGGCGGCCGCGTCGAGCGCCCGCGCGTCGCGCTCGACGTCGTCGAGGCGATGGAGGATCTCGCCGCGCCACTTGTAGAGGTTGTCCACCGTCTTGAGCCGGTGGTAGTTGGCCATCACGGCGCGGCGATAGCGCTCGAGGCTCTCGTCCAGGACGCCCGCCGCCGTCGCCGCCTCGTCGAGTAGGCGCTGAGTCGACGCGTAGATGTTGCGGTTCAGGATCTTCAGTTCCCGCACCAGGTCGAGCGTGTGGCGCTTGGCCTCGCTGAGGGAGACGCCCGGCCGCGCGGCGAAGACCTCGGGCTTCAAGAGGGAAGCAATGGAGTGCGCGTACCCCTGGAACAGCGGCTGCTCGTCGCGCGCCACGCGCACCAACGTATCGAGGATGCGCGCGGCGTACGGGTAGAAGTTCAACACCTCGCCGATCCCGCTGCGATATTCGAAATGGAACCACCCGGCGCTCTCCAGGCGGCCGACGACGCGCCGGGCCGCCGCGCGTAGCAACGCGGCCTCGTCGTCAGGATCCACGGTGTCCGCGTCGCCCTCCGGCGGCCCGAGCAGTTCCTGCCGGCGCTCCTGCCAGATGGGCGATTCGCGGGCGAACTCTTCGGCCGTGTCGACCACGACGCTGCGGAGCAGGAAGAACGGCTCTCGCTCGAACTCGTAGTGGTAGTAGACCGCCAGGATCGCCCAATACAGCGTGGCGTGGCTGCCGGTGAGCGGACCGAAGAGCGCAGGTGGGATGCGTGTGAAAAGCGCCGGGAAGTCGATCACACCCCGAGACTAGCGTGCTGCGACGTGGTTCACCAGCCCCCCACCCGCTCGGCCGGCGGCGCGCCCGGAGGAGCGAGACAGACGTCGTTTTCGCTGACTTTGGGTGCTCCAAGCTGACCTCTGCGTAGAGGTGCTCGACGCCATCGCGCAGGGGGCGAGGCGGCGGCGTCACCGTGGGGT
>Ga0209056_10001814_pt1 | contig 23360 bp, 17 predicted proteins | sample GraSoiAngelo_114_FD_185876 | JGI IMG/M metagenome (GOLD analysis project Ga0209056, IMG submission 185876) | Grasslands soil microbial communities from the Angelo Coastal Reserve, California, USA - 14_0903_13_40cm (SPAdes) (version 2) | ecosystem: Environmental > Terrestrial > Soil > Grasslands... | reverse complement strand
CATTGTTCATCCCTATCCCCTGAGGCGACTTGGCGTTGTCACCTGAGGCAAGAGCCGGATGCGGTAGCTCCGCACGTCCGGATCTGTGGAGGGGGTTATGAGTAATCATCAATCCCTACTCCGACTCATAAGCGTTGAGTCCGCGGGGGCGCCGCCCCCGCCTCGACCCGTGACACGTACAACACCGGCACCCTCGTGTCAAGGCAAGGCGCGGTTGCAGGGCGCGGTTGCGTAGTGTCCTAATTTGCCCAAACTAACCCCAATCCGAAATAATTGCCGCATGAAGGAACGAGAATTTGCGTGACACAAAAGGGCCCCCCGTGCGATCGAAAGGGAGAACGCGCCAACGTTAATCCCCTCACACAGGAGGCCCCTTTGATGCGGCTGAGCGTGGCGAGCCTGCGACGGATGGTCAAGGCAAAGCCGCCCGTGGAGCTCGTGCGGCAGGAGTTGACCTCGTACAGCGGCCAGGAGCTGCTTCGCTGCTACGTGCGCCCGCGCGACCTGCCGCGCCGACTGCGCGCGGCGTGTGCGGGCACCGGCGGGGATTATGGTGGGGGGCGCCTGGCCCTGCTCCTCGTGGCGCTGTGCTATGTCGGTGCCCGCCGCCCGGAGCATCTCCGCTATGTCGCCGGCGATCTCCTGGTCGCGCGCTTCTGCGGGTTGAGGTGAGGGCCTACCAGCGGGGATACGAGTTGGAAGTATGGACCAGCAAGGTTTGTCATCGGGTCGCCAGGATGTACAACTACGCCGTCCGCCAGCGAGTGCTACTGCGACGAGGTGCCCCCTGCTGAGCGAAAGCCCTGCGTGACGCGGGAGGTCGCTGAGCCCCGCAACTGGCCCCGGTCTCGATAGCGGCCGCGCCCTCGCCGCAGGGCGCCAAGCACCGTCTCACGATCCGCGACGCCCGCGCCAGTTTGGTCCGGTTCAGTTTTCGGAGGCTTGACGTACCAAATTCTCGGTGGCAGGCCCTTCGACGCGCTGATCGCGAGGATGATCCATTCGCTCTCGCCGAGCTCCTTACTCCAGCAGGATTTCCCGGGCGGTGAAGGACTGGCCGTAGGCCTGGGCGTCGTCTTCGTTGTCGGGATGGACGGAAGACCCCTCGAGGGCGACGCCGGCGGTTCCGGGGAGGGGACTCGCAGACGTCGAGCGCCGTGGAAGAACGGAAGCTGCCGCGGCGAGGATTTTCGAAGCGGCGGCCTCGGCCGGCCTCCCGGTCTCCAGCCGTTCTCCGGCGCCGTCGACCCGGGTCGCGGTATATTCCGGAGTGATCATGGGCCCGTGAACCCCGCTCACACGATTCGAGAGGGAGGCTGCGTGCGCCCGTATCGACTGGTGCTCCTTGGGATCACGCTGACGCTCGCGTTCGCGGGCCCCGCGGGCGCCGAGGGACCGATCCGGATCGGCGAGATCAACTCCTATAGCGGGATCGGCGCGCCGTTCACGCTGCCGTACCGGGCGGCGGTGGAGATGGCCGTGGACGAGATCAACGCCCGGGGAGGGGTCGGCGGCCGGAGGCTCGAGGTCCTCTTCCGCGACGACCGGGGCCAGCCGGCGGAGGCGATCAAGCACGCCCAGGAACTGGTCACGGCCGACGGGGTGACCCTGCTGGCAGGCGGCTTCCTGTCCAACGTCGGGCTGGCGATCTCCGACTGGGCCCGCCAGCACCGGGTCATGTACGTCGCCGCCGAGCCGCTCACCGAGGCGCTCACCTGGTCGCAGGGCCACCCCTGGGTCGTGCGCGTCCGGCCCAACACCTACGAGCAGGGTCGGATGCTCGCCGAGAGAGCGGCGCGGACGGGCCACGTCCGCTGGGCCACGATCGGCCCGAACTACGAGTACGGCAAGCGCGCGTGGGAGACCTTCCGCGATCGGCTCCGGGAGCTCCGGCCCGGAGTCGAGGTCGTCGGCGAGCACTGGCCCGTCCTCGGCAAGCTCGAGCCGGGTCCGTACGTGACCGCGATCCTCGGCGAGCGCCCAGACGCCCTCTACGTCTCCCTCTTCGGCTCCGACTGGCTCGCCTTCGTCCGCGAGGCGAACAAGCGAGGCCTCTTCGAGAAGATGTTCGTGGTCGGCATCCTGCTCGGCGAGCCCGAGTACATCGACCCCCTCCGGACGGAGGCGCCGGAGGGGATGCTCGTCACCGGCTATCCCTGGTACGCGATCGCGGCGCCGGCGCACCGGCGGTGGGTGGAGGCGTTCCGGCAGCGGACGAGCGCGGAGCCGCGCCTCGGCTCCCTCGTCGGCTACATCACGGTCCTCTCGATCGTCGAGGCGCTCCGCCGCGCCGGTGCCGACCTCGGCGCCGACCGGCTGTCGGCGGCCTTCCGCGGGCTCGCGGTGGAGACTCCGATCGGGCCGATCACGTTCCGCGCCGTGGACGGGCAGTCGACGATGGGCGCCTGGGTGGGGACGACGAGGCTCGACCGCGTGCGGGGGGTCGGCGTCATGGGGGACTACGAGTACGTGCCGGGCGAGCGGGTCCTGCCGCCGGCCGACGAGGTCCTCAAGATGCAGGCGGGGCACTAGCGTCGCCCCGTGTCCGGCCCCCTGCTCCTCGTCCAGCTCCTCTCGGGACTCGCCCACGCGATGGTCCTCTTCCTGATCGCCTCGGGCCTCTCGCTGATCTTCGGAGTGACCCGGATCGTCAACTTCGCCCACGGCTCCTTCTACATGCTGGCCGCCTACCTCACGTACGCCTTCGCCGCGCGCCTGCCGCTCGGCGGCGCCGCGTTCTACGCCGCCGCCCTCCTCGCCGCGCTCGCGACGGGGCTCCTCGGGCTCGTGGTGGAGGTCCTCCTCCTCCGGCGGGTGTACCGGGCGCCGGAGCTCTACCAGCTCCTCCTGACGTTCGCCCTCGTGCTCGTCATCGCCGACCTCGTCCGTTTCGTCTGGGGCACCGAGAACCTCACGGGCCCGCCGGCGCCGGGCCTGGCGGGCGCGGTCCCGATCGCGGGCCAGCTCTTCCCGACCTACGACCTGGTACTGATCGGGCTCGGGCCGGCGGTGGCGCTCGCGCTCTGGGCGCTCTTCTACCGGACGCGCTACGGCATCCTGATCCGCGCGGCCACCCTCGACCGGGAGATGGTCGCGGTCTTGGGCGTGGACGAAGCGCGGCTCTACACCTCGGTCTTCGTCCTCGGCTCCTGCCTGGCCGGGCTCGCCGGCGCGCTCCAGGTCCCGCGCCAGGCGCTGACCAACGTCATGGATACGACGGTCCTCACCGAGGCGTTCGTGGTCGTGGTGGTGGGCGGCATGGGATCGGTCGGCGGCGCCCTCCTCGCCGCGATCGTGATCGGCGTCAGCGACGCCTTCGGCGTGCTCGTGCTGCCCGGGGCGTCGCTCGTGCTCACCTTCGTCGTCATGGCGGCGATCCTGATCGTGCGGCCGTGGGGACTCCGGGGCCGGCCGGCGGGCCAGGAGCGGGCGGCCGCCGCCGGCGTGGCCGCCCGGCCGGCGCTGCCGCGCGCCTGGGGCTGGGCGCTCCTGGCCGCGCTCGTCCTCCTGCCGCCGCTCCTGCCGACCTACTGGGTGTGGCTGCTCGCCGAGGTGCTGGCGCTCTCGCTCTTCGCGGCGAGCCTCTACCTGCTCATGGGCGCGGGCGGAATGGTCTCCTTCGGCCACGCGGGGGCGTTCGGCCTCGGCGCGTACGGGGCCGCGCTCCTGATGCTCCGGGCGGGGTGGCCGATGCCGCTGGCCTTCGCCGGCGCGCCGCTGGTGGCGGCGGCGGCCTCGGCCGTGATCGGCTTCTTCGCCGTGCGCCTGACGAGCATCTACTTCGCGATGCTGACGCTCGCGTTCGCCCAGATCGGCTACGCCCTCGTCCACCAGTGGTACGACCTGACCGGCGGCGACAACGGGCTCCTCGGCGTGTGGCCGGCCCGGTGGCTCGCGAGCCCGCTCCGCTTCTACGGGTTGGCGCTCGCGGCCTGCGGCGGCGGCGTCGCGCTCCTCTCGCGCGTCGAGCGGGCGCCCTTCGGGCTCACCCTCCGGGCCGTCCGAGACCACCCGCGGAGGGCCGAGGCGGTCGGCGTAAACATCCACCGCCATCAGCTCCTCGCGTTCGTCATCGCCGGCTTCTTCGGCGGCCTCGCCGGCGCGACGTTCGTCTACCTCAAGGGGAGCGCGTTCCCCGAGTACCTGGCGCTGCCCGTGTCGGTCGAGGCGCTCGTGATGGTACTGCTCGGCGGCGTGGGGACGCTCGCGGGCGCCCCCGTCGGCGCCGCCGTCTACACGCTGCTCGACACGGTCGTGACCCGCTACACGGCCTACTGGCAGGCGGTGCTGGGCGCGCTCCTCATCCTCCTCGTCCTGGCCTTCCCGCGGGGGATCGTCGGCGCGCTCCCGGGCCGGGGCCGGTGACGCTGAGCGTTCGCGACCTCCGGAAGGCGTTCGGAGGCGTCCGCGCCGTTGACGGCGTGAGCTTTGACCTGCCGCGCGGCGAGATCCGCGCGCTGATCGGGCCGAACGGCGCCGGCAAGACGACCGTCTTCAACGTGCTGGGAGGCCAGCTCCGGCCGGACGCGGGCGAGGTGCGCCTGGGCGGCGAGCGGATCTCCGGGCTCCCGCCGCACGCGATCTGGCGGCGCGGCGTGAGCCGGACGTTCCAGGTGAGCGCCGTGTTCGCGACGCTCTCCGTCCTCGAGAACGTCCTGATCGCGCGGCTGTCGGCGGCGGGCCGGAGCCTCGGGCTCCTCGGGCGGGCCGGGCCGGGAGAGGCGGAGCGCGCGCGGGCCGTGCTCGCGCGGGTCGGCCTCGCCGAGCAGGCCGCCCGGCCGGCCGGGGTCCTCGCCTACGGCGACCTGAAGAAGCTCGAGCTGGCGCTGGCGCTCGCGAACGATCCGGCGGTGCTCCTGCTCGACGAGCCGACGGCGGGCATGGCGCCCGCCGAGCGCGGCGAGCTGATGCGCCTGATCGTCCAGATCGCCCGCGCGGGCGGCCAGACCGTGCTCTTCACCGAGCACGACATGGACGTCGTCTGGAGCGTCGCCGACCGGATCCTCGTGCTGCACCAGGGGCGGGTCATTGCCGAGGGCGCGCCCGGCGAGGTCCGCGCGAACCTCGCGGTCCAGCAGGTTTACCTCGGCGAGGACCCCTGATGCTCGAGCTCGACCGGGTCCACGCCTACTACGGGCCGAGCCACGTGCTGCACGGGGTCTCCCTCCGGGCGCGGGCGGGCGAGGTCGTCTCGCTCCTCGGCCGGAATGGCGCCGGCAAGAGCACGACCCTGAAGGCGATCGTGGGCCTGGTGCGGGTCGAGGGGGGCGCGGTCCGCGTCGAGGGGCAGGACGTCACGCGGCTGCCCACGGCCCAGATCAGCCGGCTCGGCGTCGGGTTGGTTCCCGAGGATCGCCGGATCTTCGCCGAGCTGAGCGTGCTCGAGAACCTGCGGGTCGGCGAGCGCCGCCAGGGATGGCCGGTGGAGCGGGCCTTCGAATGCTTCCCCGCCCTCCGCCCGCTGGCGGGCCGGCGGGGCGGGAGCCTCTCGGGCGGCGAGCAGCAGATGCTGACGATCGCCCGGACGCTCATGGGAGGGCCGCGGCTGCTGCTGCTCGACGAGCCGGCGGAGGGCCTGGCTCCCGTGGTCGTCCGGACGCTTGCCGAGCGAATCGGCGCGCTCAAGCGGGAGGGGCTCACGATCGTTCTCTCCGAGCAGAACCTCCGGCTCGCCCGCCCGCTCGCCGACCGGGCCTATATCATCGAGCGGGGCGAGATCCGGTTCGAGGGCACGCTCGCCGAGCTCGACGCGGACGACCGGATCCGGCGCGCGTGCCTGAGCGTCTGACCGCGCCCCTGGCCGGGGGCGGCCGTCAGACCGGGTCGCCGCCGGCGCGGAGCTCCTCGAGCGCCGCGCGCAGGGCGCGCTGGGCCTCGTGCGCCGCCGCCTCGCTCGCGTAGCGGGTGCGGGGCCAGAAGAAGCCGCGCAGTCCGTCCTTGAAGCGGCGGGGCACGACGTGAACGTGCAGGTGCGGCACGCTCTGGCTGACGCGATTATTGATCGCCACGAGCGACCCGTCGGCGCCGAACGCGCGCTCGACGGCGCGCGCGAGCAGGCGGGCGTGCTCGAAGAGCGGCCCGACGAGGGGCGTCGGCAGATCGGCCAGGGTCTCATGGTGCGCGCGCGGCACGAGCAGGGTGTGGCCCGGGAAGAGCGGGCGATGGTCGAGGAAGGCGAGGAAGCGGGCGTCCTCGAGGACGACGTGGCCGGCCGCCTCTCCCCGCCCGACCCGGCAGAACGCGCAGCTCACCGCCATCGCTCGCTTCCTCCGCGGAGTATCACTGTGCCACAGGCGTCGCCGACACGCTGATCCCTGGAGTCGGACGGCCCCGGGGTCGGCACGGCGCGCCCGGTCCGGCGGGAACCCGCCGGCGGCGGGCGCGGCCGGGCAGGAGACGGACGGCGACGCCCAGCGCACGGCCGTGGAGGAAACGCCCCGACTCCGGCGACGGGATCTTGACGGCGTCGGGCCCGACGCGGCGGGTCATACGCCGAGCGAGCGAGGCTCTCGGACCACCGGATCCCTCCCGAAGTGATCTAGACTAAGATCGGAGTCCCGGATGCGGTCAGAGAGCCCGAATTACCTCAAAGGGGCGCTGTTCGGCTTCGCGGCGGCTTCCATTTGGGCCGGTTGGAGCGCCATGACGCGGTTGGCCGTCACGACCGGCCTGGATGCTTGGGACATCGTGGCTTTGCGATTTGGCGTAGCCGGTCTCCTCCTGTCGCCGATCGTGGCGCGGCGCGGCCTCGCTCTCGATCGCCTGGGGTGGCTCGGGCTGGCCGGGATTGTCGCGGGAAATGGCGCACCGTATGCCCTGGTGGCGGCGGAAGGCTTGCACTTCGCCCCGGCCTATGACGGGGGCGCTCTCAATCCGGCCATGATGCCGCTGTTCGTGGCCCTGATCGCCGCGACTCTTCTGCGCGAACCGCTTTCGAGAGCGCGGAAGGGAGGGCTTTTTCTCGTAGGGGCAGGCGCTCTTCTCATAATCGGCTGGCACCCCGAAGCGGCTGGCCCGAACTGGAATACCTCCCGCACCTTCGGGGATGCGCTATTCCTCGTGGCATCGTTTTTGACGGCAGTGTTCACAGTGCTCACGCGGCAGGCGAAACTTGATCCAATTCACGCCGCCGCCCTTGTCTCTACGGGATCACTGGTGATCTGGCTGCCGATTTATTTCGCAACGTCGCCAACCCACCTGGCACAGATACCAGTCGCCGACCTCGCCGTTCAGGCCGTATTCCAGGGCATCGTGGTGACGATCGTTTCCCTGGTTCTTTATGTTCGGTCGGTGGCAATCCTTGGCGCGTCAGGAGGCGCGGCCTTTGGTGCGTTGGTGCCCGCGCTCACTGCATTCATCGCGATACCGCTGCTTGGAGAATGGCCGAGCGATATCGGGTGGGTGGCAATCGTATTGATCTCTGCCGGAGTCTACCTGACAAGCGGCGGGCCGCTCCCACGACGGATCGACGCCCGCGATGACGATCCACACACGATGAGGCAGTCGAGCTAAATCCACCCGGCCAGAATGGGTAGCGCGGCGAGAATGCAGATGCCTGGGTGTCGAACGCTGACAGCCGGACACGTGAGCGCGCAGAGGATGCGAAGGCGTGCTCGGATTGGTCTGATCCTGGTCCTCTCCTTCGGCGCCGTTCCCGCGGATCTTCACGGAGAGCCGACCCCCACCCCCCACGACTTCCAAGCACGCGCTGCCTTTGCTCTGGCGGTCCAGAAATCGAGCGTGCTCAGGCTCGGGAAGAGTCGGTTGGAGACCAAGAGCGCGTTTGTCACTTACACGAACGAATTCTTCGGAGGCAAGACGAACGCATTGAAGGTTCAATTCTTCACGGAGCCGATCGGCGCGGACGCTCGGGCCAAGCTCCTGAGCCGGGACGACCGCGAACTGCGCCGGGGTGGCTACGCGGCCCTGGTCTTGTTCCTGGATGATCGAGGTCAGATTTGGCAAGCGAACTTGACCTACGTGGTTCCCGGCACGACGGTCGTGCGAACGGTGGCATCGAGTCGTGAGGAATTGACGAAATATTTTGCCGATTACCACTTCGATCGAAGCCGGTTACGGCTGAAGAGCAAAGGAACGTACGGCACCCCGCCAGATTCGAAGGACGAAGTATTCAGTCTTTCCTGGGACGCGGATCTCAACCTTCGGGTCGTCGACCACATCAAGAAATGACTCTGGACGGTCGGCGCACGCTCTTCGCGCGGACGGCCCCAGCGTCCGCTGAGCGATCGGATCCGACCGCTCACTCTCCGCGGGGGCACTGCTCGAGCTCGCGGGCGATCTCGTCGTTGCTCGGGATCTGGCGCCCGACGGCGGCCGACAGCACATAGCGGACAACGCCGCCCCGATCGATGATAAAGAACCCCATGTCGTCGTCGGCCAGGACCTTGGGCAGCTCGCGGAAGAACGGTTTGGTCGGCCCAAAGTCGTTCGGCGGCGGCGGCGTCGTCATCCCCTGCAGGAGGCGGCTCGCGTACCAGGTGATCGGGCGCGAGCGGACCTCGAGGCCCCAGACGGGCCAGGTCTGGTAGCCGGGATCGCAGAGGTAGGGAAACGGGATCCGGAACTTCTGCACATAGCTTCGGGCGCGTTCGGGCGTCGTCGGCGTCACTTCGATCAGGTCGGCGCCGAGCGCCTTGAACTTCGAGTAGCCCCGCGCGAGCTGGGACATGTGCGACCGGCAGAAGGGACAGCACATGCCCTTGGTGAACCAGAGGATGACGCGGGTCCGGCCGCGGTAATCGTCCAGCCCGATGTGGCCTCCTTGCCCTGAAGGCAAGCGAAACGACGGCGCCTGCTGTCCGACGGCGATCGTCATGACGGTGTCTCTCCTCCTCAGCAGAGGAACGGCAGGACCAGGAAGGAATCGCTGTCCCAGCCCGTCGCCTGCTGCACCCGACGGCTCTGGCTCAGCCATTCCTCGGCCCCGGCATCATCGCCCCGCTCGATGGCCAGCGTCGCCAGCCCCTCGTAGCAGGGAAACAAGAGCTGGGGCTCCCCGACCTCTTGGGCCACGGCCAGCGCCTCGCGGTAGTAGTGGGCGCTCCGGTCGCCGTCGCCGCGGCACTGGTGGATCTGGGCCAGGATGATCAGCGGGATGGGCAGGTGGTTGCGCTGCCCGAGGCGCTGATCCAGCTCGACGGCGGCCTCGGCGGCCTTGACGCCCTCATCATAGTCGCCCGCGAGGGTGCAGTGCCCCCCCGCGAGCGTGCAGTAGAGCCACGACTGCTGGAGCTGGTCGCCGATCCGCTGGGCGAGGGCCAGCCCCTCCCGGCAGTACTCACGCGACCGGTTGTGATCGAGCGTCGCGTGCATGACGGCGAGGTTCGTGTAGGCCCGGCAGGCGACCGCGCCGAGCTGGTGGGCCAGCGCGGTTTCCAGACTGCGCGCGACCGACGCCGCCCCCGCTTCGATGTCGCCGTTGCGCGCCAGGGCCACGCCCCACGTGTTGTACGCGTGAGAAATCACGTCGGGCGCGCCCAGCCGCTCGCCGAGCGCGCGCGCGCGCTGGGCCCAGTCCATCGCCCGCGCGTGATCGCCGAGCCGGACGCACACGCGCCCAAACTCCTGATAGAGCCCCGCCGCCTCGAGGTTCTCGGCGTCCTCGCCGAGCGCGGCCAACCCCTGCTCTAGGTGCGCGAGCGCCGCGTCGCGCTCGCCGGCCGCCCAGCAGGCGTCGCCGATCTTCCGGTGGAGGTCGGCCACCCGCCGCCGATCGCCGCGGCCGAGGACGAGCGCCAGGGCGTCGCCCCATTCCTGCCGGGCGGCGGCGAGGTCGCCGTGGGCACGAGCCGCGTCAGCGAGCTTCTCGAGGACGGCGGCGCGCCGCCCCTCGGCGTCGCCGGCGGGATCCGTCCGCTCGAGCGCGCGACGGAAGTACGCGCGCGCCTCCTCGTAGGCAAAGAGGCTGGCCGCGCGCTCGCCGGCCCGCATCAAATAGTGGTACGCCTTGTCCCGCTCGCCGCTACCGGCGTAGTGGTCGGCCAGCGCCGAGAGCGCCTCGTCCAGACGGCCGGCATACAGTCGCTCCAGCGCGTCACCGGCTCGAGCGTGCAGCTCGGCCCGGACCTTGAGGAGCAAGGCCTGGTACGCGACCTGCTGGATGAGGAGGTGGCCGAAGCTGTACGTCGGCTCCGGGAAGAGGCCCTTCTCGCGCAGCAGCTCGAGTCGAACGAGTTCTCCGAGGTTGTCGGTGAGGGTGGTGTCCTCGGGCGTGAGGGCCTGGAGCAGCGAGAGCGAGAACTCACGTCCCAGGACGGAGGCGACCTGGAGCGTGCGCTTGAGCGGGTCAGACAGGCGGTCGATGCGGGCCGTGAGCAGGTCGTGCACCGTGTCCGGCACCTCTCCCGGCGCAGGCGCGCGCCGCAGGGCCAGCGTGCCGCCGCGCGGCTCGAGGAGATCCTGCTCACGCAGATGGCGGGTCAGCTCTTCCACAAAGAACGGGTTCCCCTCGGTCCGCTCGAGGACGAGCGCGCGGAGGGCGGGGGCCAGCTCAGTGGTGTCGAGGAGCGCCGTGACGATCTCGATGGTCTCCGCGTCCGATAGCCGATCGAGGACCAGCCGTTGGTGAGACGAGCGATCCTGCCAGGGCGGGGTGTAGCCGGGCCGATAGGTGCCGAGCAGGAGCACCCGATGGCTGGCCAAGCCGTCGATGAGGGTCCGACAGAGCTCCTCCGAGTTGCGGTCGATCCATTGCAGGTCCTCGACCAGGATGACGAGCGGGCGCTCCTGGGCACCCCGCAGCACGAAGGTCTTGACCGCTTCGATCGTCCGACGCTTGCGCTGCGCCTGGTCGAGACCCTCGCTCTCCAACTCAGCCGCGGGCAGCGCGAGCAAGTGCTTGAGGTAGGGCAACGTCCACTCGAGCGCCGGATCCAGCCGGCGCACGCCGGCCTCGAACTTCTCGACCTGCTCGCGCGCGGGCTCGCCCTCCTCCAGCCGGAAGGTCGCCTGGAGGAGCTGGATAACGACGTGGAATGGCAGCGATGGGCCGTGGGGCAGGCAGTGGCCCTCGACATACGTGAGGGGCGCCTCGAGCCACTCGCGCTTGAGCTCGTGGAGAAGTCGCGACTTGCCGACGCCGGCCTCGCCCACGACCGAGACGACCTGGCCGCGGCCGCTCCCGGCCCGCTCGCCGCACTCGCGCAGAAACGCCAGCTCCCGGGCGCGCCCGATCAACGGCATGAGCCCCCGCTCGATCGCGACCTCGAAGCGCGCGCGCCGTCGCCGCTGCCCGGTGACCGTCCAGGCGCGGACCGGGTGGTCGATCCCCTTGACGCACCGCATGCCACAATCCTCGGTGAGGAAGTAGCCGCTCACGAGCCGATGCGTGGCCTCACTCAGCAAGATTCCGCCCGGCGGCGCGTCCGCCTGCAGCCGCGACGCCAGATTGACCGTCTCGCCCTGCGCCGTGTAGTCCATGCGGAGGTCGTCGCCGATCTTGCCCACGACGACGGGGCCCGTGTTCAGCCCGATGCGCACCGCGAAGTCGATCCCGCGCTCGCGGCTCAGCGACTCGGCATACTCGCGCTGCGTGCGCTGGATCGTGATGGCCGCCGCCACCGCCCGCACCGCGTGATCCTCATGGGCGATCGGCGCCCCGAAGAGCGCCATGATGCCATCGCCGGTGAACTGGTTGACCGTGCCCTCGTAGCGGTGCACAGCCTCCATGAGGTGTACGAAGCACCCGTCCATGACACTGTGGAGGTCCTCAGGATCGAGTCGGGACGAAAGCGACGTGAAGCCGACACAATCGACGAACAGCACCGTCACCTGCTTGCGCTCGCCCTCGAGCGCGCCGCGGGAGGTGAGGATCTTTTCGGCCAGGTGCCGCGGGGTGTAGGTCGGGGCCTTGCGCGCGAGCCGATCGGCCACCTCGGCCACCGTGATCGTGGCCGGCGCACCGGCGGCGGTCGGACCGTGGCTCCCCAGCGCGCGACCGCACTCGTCGCAGAAGTTGGCGGTGGGACGGACGGCCGCCCCGCACGCGGGACAGACGCGGGGCAGACGCGCGCCGCAACTATCGCAGAACTTCGCTCCGGGCCGATTGTCGCCGCGACACTCTGGGCACGTCACGACGACATCCTATCATCGGCCTCGGGCCGCGGCTCCCGGCGGGTGTCTCCGCGGCGCACGAGATGGTCGGTGAGACCAGAGGCGCCAAGATGCCGTGTTACCTTCCCTCCTCCATCGCAGATGAGTCAGCCCGGCTGGCGACGCGCACGTCTGTCGCCGCCGCGAGCTGGACGGTTGGACGGAACTGCGACCCGGAAGCTCGGGGTCGAATCTGCGTGTCAAGAACTCTTCTCGCGCCAATCATCGCGGCGCATTGCGTCGGCTCGGAGCTCAGGGGAGACGGCGTTGGGCCTGCGGCCGCCCTGCTCGATGTGAAGGAAGTTCGCCCTCCCCCCCTTGCCGAGAGGGTGCCCGCCGAATATCCTCAGGGGGGTGCTCAACGTGTCAGCCTCAAGGGCCACAATGATGCGACGAATCCCCTCGTCGGGAGACCGCAATGTCTACGGAGTTTCGCTGCAGAGCCTGTAGCGGATATGGAGTCGTCGGTCGAAATTCAAGCCTCCCCTGTCCGAGCTGTGGTGGTTCGGGGCTGAGCGGCGTCGCCGGCTCGCGGGATGCCGGGGAGCGAGCTGACCGGAGCGGTGTAGCGCCGGAGCCGCAGATCTCGTCGGCCGACCGACGGCGCGGTCAGGACCTGCATGTCGACCTCGCGCTGGCCGTTCCGGCCCGGGTGACCAACCGAGCGCGCCGGAGGCTCGTCACGTTGCCCGACGGCGTCGGGGCAGGGACCGTCCTCCGCCTTCGTCGCTTCGGGCTCCCAGGGGAGGCCGGCCGCGGGGATCTCTATCTTCACATCCAATCGGCGACGACTGCCGCGCCCACCGGCGGGATTCAGACGTCGGACGCCACCGACCGCGAGCCGAGCGTCAGCGCCGCGGTGCCCCGAGGGGCTCTCTCCGACCCGCTCCCGTCAGGCGTCACGACGCAAGCGCCTGCGCTCACCGAGGAGGCCGCGGCGCGCGCCGTCAGCCGATATTTCTCGCTACATCTGCCCGGTCAGGCGCCCGCCGTCACCTTCGTGTGGCGCTGTGATCACGGGGATCGATCACGTTGCTCGGCGGCCGCCGTGTGGCACGTTCGGGCGAATGACCAAGTCTGCACCGTCTACGAGGACGGGCACGTCGAACCGACGTTCGCCGGTCTGCTCAGCCTGAAAAACATCCACCGCCCTTCCTACGACGAACTGGCGGTGTTGAACGCCGAGCTGGGCCTCAAGAGCCCCGAGGCCATCGGGCGGCTCCTGGACAGCATGGAGAAGTATGCGACCTGGGATGCCGAGTCCCGGCGATTTGTCTGCCCTGACTCCGGCTGGGTGACGACCGTCCAGGCCCTCGACTACTACGTCGACGATCCCGGGCTGTGGGAAAAGCGAGCCGAGGCGGCGTGGAAGGCGGCGATCGACGACGAGATGGAAGAATGGGAGCGCGCGATGCCGAACGCGGCGCTCGAGCGGTTCACCGCCCTCTTCACCGTCGCCGCGACAGGCGCGGCCGTCCGTGCCACCGCCGGCGCCGCGGGCGCCGGGCCCCGCCCGGTGCCGGAGGCTCTCGACGCTGAGCTGAGTCGCGCAGAGGCATCGTAATCGGGGCCTGCCATCGGGAAGGCGCCCGTCGCCCGCTCGGTCCCGGCTGCCGCGGGTGCTTCGCCGGGCGAGCCGTTCCTCGCCCGAGCGCCACCGCTAGTAACGATTCGCGATGGGCAGCTCCTCGGCCGGGAAGAGCGTGATGATCTGGGCCCCGCTCGGCGTCACGATGATCTCCTCCTCGATCCGCGCGGCGGAGACGCCGTCGGTCGCCGGGCAGTAGGTTTCCACCGCGAACATCATCCCCGCCTCGAGCTCCATGGGATCGTCGAAGGAGTTCAGGCGGCTGACGATCGGGCGCTCGTGGAGGCCGAGGCCGATGCCGTGGCAGAAGTTGAGGCCGAAGGCCGCCATCTCGCTGTCGAAGCCGATGTCCGGCGCCTTGGGGAACGCGCGCGCGATCTTGTCGGTGGTCACACCGGGCTTGATGAGCGCGATCGCCTCGTCCATCCACTCGCGCGCCTTCTTGTAGGCCGTCACCTGCGCGCGCGTGGCCCGGCCCACGCCGAAGGTGCGGTAGTAGCAGGTTCGGTAGCCGACGAAGGACATGATGATGTCAAAGAACGCCTGGTCTCCGGGGCGGATCAGGCGGTCGGTGAAGTTGTGGGGATGGGGGCTGCACCGCTCGCCCGAGATCGAGTTGATCGCCTCCACGCAGTCCGCGCCCATCTCGTAGAGGCGCTGGGTCGCGAGGGCCACGATCTCGTTCTCGCGGACCCCGGGCCGGAGCGCCTCGAACACGTCCTGGTAGACGCCGTCCACCATGGCCGCGGCCATGTTCAGGAGCGTCAGCTCGTCGTGGCTCTTGAGCATGCGCGCCTCGAGCATGACCTGCTGGCCGTCGCTCACCTCGACCCCCGCCGCCTGGAGGGCGAAGAGGAAGGGCGGCTCGACGACGTCGATGCCGAGCGGCATCCCGGCCACGCCCTCGGCCTTGAGGATGTCCTTGATCTCCTGGGCGGCTTGCTTGAAGAGCCCGGCGCGGGGCGAGACGGCGCCGCGCATGCCGACCATCCCCGCCAGTGACTGCCGCTCCGGGATCCACGGCGCGTAGAGCCGGTGATGGCGGGCCGCCGAGCCGAAGTCCCACACCCAGGGCTCCCCGTTGCCGGTGAGGAGCGACCAGCGCGTCAGCTTGTCGCGTGCCCATTCGCCGATCACGGTGCTCGAGACGTACCGGATGTTGTGCTGGTCGAAGAGGAGCAGGCCTCCCAGACCGGAGCGGCCCAACGCCTGGCGCACCCGGCCGAGGCGGTAGGCGTGGAGGCGCCGGAAGTCCACGCGCTCCTCGAAGTCGACCTGCATGTGGCCGGGGGCCTGGAGCGGCCGGTCCCAGCGATGGCGAGGGTCGACGGCGGCCTCGGCGGTCGCAGGCTTTGGTGTCAGCGGCGGCGGCTTGCGGGTCATGGGATGTCCTCCGGTAGTCGGCTGTCGGCCGCTACTCTACACCCGCTCTCGTCGATTGACCCGCTCCCGACCGGCCGGGTAGTGCCTCAGGGTCAAACTGAGGCACTACCACCGGCCGCGGTCCCGCGCACGGAGAGCTCTGCCGGCGTCGTCGTCTTGCTGCCGGGGGCTCGTCAGAAGGAGGCTGTCGTCGCAGGTCTCCGCAACCGAAAGCGATGGCGCGACGCGGAAGCCGCTGCCGGAGTCCCCAGCCGAGGCGGCTGGGAGTGGAATCCAAAATCGTTCGGGCGCGCAGGAGGGCTCCGTGGCCAAAATGGATCTCGGGCCATCCACTCAACCGGCACCTAACCTCATCGGCAAGGCTGGGGCCTTATCCACATATCCCCAGCAATCCACAGACGTCAGATTGCGCGGCGTGACGCGGTTCCGCGGCTACGGCTGCCCAGAAGCGACGGTCTGTCCGTCCTCCGCGGGAACAGGCGCCCCAATTCCCTCATTCGAGCAGGGCGCAGCTGCCGCGAGGCGCGCGACCACCAATTTTGATACGGGCAACGCCGAGCTTGACATGGCCGATCGCCCGGTTATCCTTTCGACTGAAACTGCCACGGGGTCAGATTTTTAGGTGACGTGGCCGGGGGATAGCATGCCGAGGAAGAGATCACCGCGTGCGCCCCGCGCCGCGACACGTGACCGGGGTGCCCCCCCGCCAGTACCGTCCCCGACCGACAAGGCGACCGGCGAGCCAGGCGTGACCTCGCCTAGTGATGTGGGCGCCGCCGCCCCCCCGGGGTCGAAAGATGCCTTTCCGATCGCCGGCATCGGAGCCTCCGCGGGCGGGTTGGAGGCATTCTCTGAGTTGCTGTCGCATCTGCCGGTCGAGGCGACGATGGGCTTCGTGCTGGTCCAGCACCTCGACCCGAAGCACCCGAGCATCTTGACGGAGATCCTGTCCAGAACGACCCGGATGCCGGTCGTCGAGGCGACGCACGGCATGCGCGTCGAGGCCGGCCGTGTGTACATCATGCCGCCGAACGTGAGCATGACCATCACCGACGGGGTCCTGAGCCTGGCGCCGCGGTCCGAGGATCGGGGGCCGCACATGCCGATCGATCACTTTCTGCGCTCGCTCGCCGAGGACGTGCGGAGCCGGGCGATCGGCGTGATTCTCTCGGGAAGCGCGTCCGACGGCGCGCTTGGGCTGAGGGCGATCAAGGCTGAGGGCGGCATCACGTTCGCGGAGGCCCCACAATCGGCGAAGTTCGACGGGATGCCGCGGAGCGCGGTGGCCTCGGGCGCGGTCGATTTCGTCCTGCCGCCGGCGGCTATCGCGCAGGAGCTGACGCGGATCGGCCGCCATCCCTACCTCGGCCCGACCGGCGTCGCGCCATCCTCCGAGCCCCTGGCCACTGACCCCGAGGCCCGCGACCAGATCCTCCGGATGTTGCACGGGAAGAGCGGCATCGATTTCACGCTGTATCGACAGACGACGATCTCGCGCCGCCTCGCCCGGCGCATGATGATTCACGGTGTCGACACGCTCGGGGGCTACCTCCGCTACCTCGAGGCGCACCCCTCCCAGGTGCACGCGCTGTGCAACGACCTGCTCGTGAACGTGACCAGATTTTTCAGGGATCCGGAAGCGTTCCAGATCCTGCAGCGGAGTGTCTTTCCGAGCATCGTCAAGGAGCGGCCGGCCGACGCGCCGGTCCGCGTCTGGGCGCCGGGGTGTGCGACGGGAGAGGAAGCCTACTCGCTCGTCATCGTGCTGCTCGAGTTCCTCGGGGATGCGGCCAGCGCTGTCCCGATCCAGCTGTTCGGAACCGACGTCAGTGAAATCGCGATCGTGAAGGCGCGCACCGGGATCTACCCGGAGAACATCGAGCTCGATGTCACGGCGGCGCGGCTGCGGCGCTTCTTCGTGAAGCTGGACGGCCAGCATCAAGTCCGCAAGGCGGTGCGCGAGCTCTGCGTCTTCGCGAGACACAATCTGGCCACCGATCCGCCCTTCTCGAAGATGGACCTCATCGTGTGCCGTAACGTGCTCATCTACCTGGAGCCGGAGTTGCAGAAACGGGTGTTGTCGGTCTTCCACTACGCCCTCAAGGACCCCGGCTTCCTGCTGCTGGGGGTGTCGGAGACGGTCGGGCCCCTAGCGGACTTCTTCTCCGTCGTCGACAAAAAGCAGAGGGTCTACGCGAAGAAGCCGACCTCGAGGCGGTTCGACCTGAGCTCGACCAGTCTCGAGCAACGGCTCGAGAAGACGGGGCTCGGCAGGACCGCGAGGAGTACGGGCGGGGCCGGTGGCGGTCCCTCGGACCTCCTGCAGGAGGTCGACCGGATCCTCCTCAGCAAATACGCCCCCGCCGGCGTCCTCGTCAATGAGGCCGCAGAGATCCTTCAATTCCGCGGTCACACGAGCCCATATCTCGAGCCCGCCCCCGGGCAGGCCAGCCTCAACCTCTTGAAGATGGCGCGGGAAGGGCTGCTGATGGAGCTGCGCGTGGCGATCGACAAGGCGCGGAAGCAGAACGCGCCGGTCAGACGCGAGAGGCTCAGCATCAAGCAGGACGGCGGGTTCGCCCACGTGACTCTTGAAGTCATCCCGATGCGGGGGCCCGCCCGGGAGCGCAATTATCTCGTGCTCTTTGAGCGCGTTCCGCCGTCGAAGCCGGGGGGCCCGGCTTCCAGGGCAACCCTTCGCCCGAGGCGGACGGCCAAGGCGCCGCAGAACGAGAACCTCCGCGAGGAACTCGCGGCGACCAAGGAGTTTTTGCAGTCCATTATCCAGGAGCGGGAAGCGGCCAACGAGGAGCTGCAAGCCGCTAACGAGGAGCTCCAATCGAGCAACGAGGAACTGCAGAGCACGAATGAGGAGCTCGAGACCGCGAAGGAGGAGCTCCAGTCGGTCAACGAAGAGCTCACGACCGTGAACGAGGAGCTCCAGCAGCGAAACGCCGAGCTGTCCCAGGTCAACAACGACCTGAACAACCTATTCGCCGGCGTCAGTATTCCGATCATCATGCTCGGCGGCGATGGGCGGATCCGGCGGTTCACCCCGACGGCGGGGAAGGTGCTGAGCCTCATCCCGGCCGACCTCGGCCGGCCGATCGGAGACATCAGACTGGGTCCGGACCTGCCCGACCTGGAGCTGGTGTGCAAGCACGTGATCGAGACGGCCACCGTCGCCGACCGCGAGGTGAGAGACCGCGACGGCCGCTGGCATTCGCTACGGGTTCGGCCCTACAAGACGGCGGACGACCAGATCGACGGTACGGTGATCACGCTGACGGACGTCACCGTTCTCAAATCGAGAGTCGACCAGGCCACCGCCGCCCGCGAGCCGGCCGAGACGATCCTGGACAGCGTGGCGGTGCCCCTCATGATCCTCGACGCCGAGCTACGCGTCGCGTGGGCCAGCCGCTCGTTCTATGAGACCTTCCAGGTCACGCCCGAGGGGACGACAGCGCAGTTCATCTACGAGTTGGGGAACGGCCAGTGGGACATCCCGGCATTGCGGAATGCGCTCGCGGAGGTGTTCGAGAAGAACATCGGGTTTCATGAGTTCGAGGCGGAGCACGACCGGGGCCGCGTCAGGGCCAAGACGATGCTGCTGAACGCGCGTCCCATGCCCTACGAGAACAAGGCGACGCGCATGATCCTCCTCGCGATCGACCACATCACCACGCGGAGGCAGGCGGAGCTGGGACTGCCGACCCCAGGGTGAGGTCTGTTACCGGAGGAGTTCCGGCTCATGCAGGACGCTCTGTGGCCAGCCTGTCGGAATCCCTCTCTATCATGCAGTAGATACGTGCAGTAGGGAGTGGTCGTGTAGACGACGGGAGGGGGAGAGCCTCCTCTCCCCGCTGCCGTGACGCGCTCGCCGCCTCAGGCCTACTGATCCTTGTCGTCGTTGGCTGGCGTCTCGGTCTCGCTGCTCGACTGCGTTGCGTCCGTGCTACTCTCGTCCGGGCTCCCGGCATCTGGCTTCGTCACTTCCTGTGTGTTCGTGGCCGCGTCGTCGCCGGCCCAACTCTTGGTCCCCCCGATCGTGCCGACGGTTGCCATCGCCAGCACCATAAGCGCACGCGTCCCCCAGCGTCTCATTCCGGCCATATGGGTCTCCAAGTGTCGTTGTGTGTGCTGCCTGCTCTCCGCGAATTTCTTCCGAGCGCCTCAGCGGCGACCTTCCACAACGCATAACGAGTCGGCTCCCTCACCGGTTGACCGCGAGGCGGCCGAGGCCACTGCGGGCTCGCGGCCCTGCCGGCATCGCCCCGCCCCGCGGCCGCCGGGGGGCAGAGGGGGCCCCGGCTCCGCCGCGCCCGGGATCGATTCGCTTCGGACGCGGCGTCGCCCTGACGGCGATTATGCCGACCCGGACGGCGTTTCTCGCTGCCGCTCCCTCCTATGATGCTCGGGGCCGGGCCAGGGATTTTGCCCCCTTCGATTGTCGAGGCTCGCGTCGGGCTCTTCGCTCGCCTCCGTGGCCTGCGGGGCTCGGGCGGCGGCGCGGCGCCGCTTCGGGCTATCGGACGGGAGGGCCGGCCGCTGGCGACGATCGTCGCGTGCGTGCCCGCGCACCCCACGCACCACATCCGAGCTCGCAGAGCTGTTGGCAGCCTCGGACGCGCGGATTGTCGGGCGCACGGACATCAAGGAGCGGTCCGTGGCCGACGAACCGGGGACGTGGTCGGCGCCGTCTCTCCCGGCTGGATCGCCGCGGAGTCGTAGCAGACGAAATCGACCACACTTCGCTCGGGGTCGGGAATGTAGACCGAGCGCCCGCCGATCCATGGGTGAATCAGCGTCCGAGCCAAAGGACGAAGCGCCTCTGGACGCGCCGTGAGAGGCGCGTGGGCTTCGCGGGCGATTTCCAGGGCGAAGGGGTGAAGCGTGCTCGACCGCTCGCAGGGTGTCGTCCGCTCGAGGCGCTCGATCTGTGGAGCGGCCCCGGGGGACGCCCGGGGCCGGACGGGCCGCACACGCCCTTTGCCTCCGGGACATTGGCCCTCCGTCGGGGCGCCAAACAATTGGGTGGCCCCTCGGGGACGGGTGCTAACCTCGACGATGGGAGTCGGCGGCCCGCGACTCCCGGTAGGTCTCCGTAGCCCTCGTCGGGAGGACGCAAAGGCATGGCCAAGCGGTCGAGGTCGGACCGCCCGTCCAAGGCGCTGTCGGACAGGGGGGTGCGCTTCCGGCTGCTCGTCGACAGCGCGATCGATTACGCGATCTTCATGCTCGACACCGAGGGCCGGGTGGTGACCTGGAACGCCGGCGCCGAGCGGATCAAGGGCTATCGCGCCGAAGAAATCAGGGGTCGGCACTACTCCTGCTTCTACCCCGAAGAGGCCCGCCGGGCGGGGACGCCCGCGCACCTACTCGAGGTGGCCGCCTCCCAGGGCCGGTGCGAGGACGAGGGCTGGCGACTTCGCAAGGACGGCTCGCGCTTCTGGGCGAACGTCGTGATCACCGCGGTGCGCGACGGCGCCGGCCGCCTGCGCGGATTCTCCAAGGTGACCCGCGATCTGACCGAGCGGAGACAAGCGCAGGAGGCGCTCGACGAGAAGGCCCGCGCCCTCGAAGAGAAGACCCGCGCACTCGAAGCGGCCCAGGAGGCCTTGGTCCGCCGAGAGCGCTTGGCCATTCTGGGTCAGCTGGCCGGCGGCTTGAGCCATGAGCTGCGGAACCCGCTCGGCGTCGTCAAGAACTCGGTGTACTACCTGCGGATGGTCTTGCCAGACGAAGAGCCGGCCCGAAAGCATCTCGCGATCATCGAGCGGGAGGTGGGGACGGCGAACCGGATCGTGACCGCGCTTCTGGACTTCGCGCGGGTCTCGGTGCCGACCCGAGTTCCCTCGGACCTCAACGCCGTGGTGCGAGCGCGCTTGGACCGCGCGGCGGTCCATGACGCGGTCACGGTGGCCGCGACTCTCGCCGAGGATCTTCCGCTGGTCTCCGTAGATCCGGAGCAGATCGGGCTGGCCCTCGGGAACCTGATCCTGAACGCGCTGCAGGCGATGCCCGGCGGCGGCACGCTCACGGTCGAGACCTCGTGGACCGCGCGGGACGTCCTGATCGGCGTGGCCGACACGGGGGTAGGGATCGCGCCCGAGCATCTGGACAAGATCTTCGAGCCGCTGTTCACGACGAAGGCCAGGGGGATCGGCCTCGGGTTATCGGTGGTGAAGCGCCTCCTCGAAGCCAACGGGGGTCGGATCACGGTCGAGAGTACGCCCGGGCAGGGGAGCCGATTCCTGGTGCGCTTTCCCCGCGTCTCCGAGGACCCCTAGCCCGAAGTTCCCCCTCCTCTCAAAGGGTATAGCGTCGATTTCGTTGACGAGGACATGTCTCGGTGCCCGAGCGTTCTGGCTACACGATGAGGGAGACACCGAGCAGGTCGAGGGCGCGCAGCTGGAGCGGGGTGGGCGTCGTGATTTTGTCGAACTCGATCGCCGTGTCTGACTTCAGGCGCATGCGATCTTTCACGATCGTCCGCAGATGGCGCACGAGCGACTGGAAGCTGTGGACGGGCGCCCCCTCGTCCGTCCGCTTCGTCAGCGCTTTGGCCTTCGCCCGGGGCGACCGTTGGGCTGGCGCCACCACCGAGCGACGCGCGGCCTCGCCGGCCGCCGGGTCGTCGTCGTCGAAGAGCATCGGAGCCAATGCGCGCCGCATATGCCACTCGACGTAGTAGGCCAGCATGCAGAGGAACACGTGCGCGCGGACGCGGTCGGCCTTGCGGTGATGGATGGGGCGCACCTTGAGGTCGACCGTCTTGAGGCTCCGGAACGCGCGCTCGATGGCGGCCAGCCGCTTGTAGCTGCGCACGGCCTCGGCCGTCGGGAGCCGATCGGCCGCGACGCTCGTCCGGAGGACATAGACCCCATCGAGGGCGGCTTCGCGCGCGATGGCCTCCTCGTTGCGCGCGGCGCGGAAGCTCGTGCCGGTGATCTCAAGCGTGAAGTGCTTGCCCATCTTGCGCCGCCCGAGCACCTTGCCGACGCGGAGGGCGATGCGCGTCTGGCCGCGAAGCGGGCGCGTGGCCCGCTGGGTGGCGGCGGCGATCGTGGCCAGGTCGCGTTCCGTGGCCGCCAGCAATTCTCCGCGTTTGCGAGCCCGCTCCTCGGCCAGGAGCGGGTTCTTGCAGACGATGAGTCGCTCGCCGGGATAGTCGGGGTGCGTGATCTCGGCCAGGTCCTGCTGGTCGAAGAGCGAGAGCTGCAGGGACCCGCCGGCGACCAGGGCCTGAATCGCCGGGGCGCGCAGGGCGGTGATCCAGTCGAGGCCCTCGATCGGCCGCAGATCTTCCCGCAGCCGCGCGTCGGTGAGCATCCCGCGGTCGCCGACCAGCACCACGCGCGCGATCCCGAACCGCTCGCGGATCTTCGTGATCTGCGCCGGCACGGTCGTGGGGTCGCCGGTGTTGCCCTCGAACACTTCGACCGCGACCGGGCAGCCGTCGCCATTCGTCAGGAGACCGAAGACGATCTGCAGCTTGTCCCGCCGGCCCTCGCGCGGATGGCCGAACTTCGCCAAGGGACACTTCCGCCCTTCGAAGTACGTGGAGGTCACGTCATAGAGGACGAGGCTGCCGTCGGTCAGATGCCGGCGGGCCAAGGCCTGCTCGACGCGCGCTTGCCGGGCCAGGAGCCAATCCATCGCGTCGTAGAGCGCGTCCTCGTCGGCGTTGGCGACGCCCAGGCTCTCGCCGAGGGTGGACTCCGCGGTCTCGGCCCCGAGGGCCCGCGCCGTCGCGAGCTTAGAACAGGGATCCAAGAGGCGCGCCGCGATCAGGGCCTCGACGAGATCCCGCTCCCGGCTGCGCGGAGCCGCGAGGAGCGCGGGGAGCCCTACCTTCCGCGCCGTGCCCAGGACCGCGGCGACGTGGCCGTGGGGCCGGGAGCGGATGACGTCGAAGGCGTCGTCGGGCGGGACCAGCACGTCGCCCCGCACGGCGCGGCGAATCAGCTCAATGGTTGCAGCCGGCAGGCGGGAGAGATTTCCGAGGGTCTCGTGCTTGACCTTGCCGTCCTGGCGATAGGTCCGCCGCAGGAGGTAAGAGCGATAGTGGCGGCCCCCGTGCGTGCGCGTGATCTCAGCGACGTGACAGGCCCCGGAGGCGCGCGCCATACCGCGACTCTACCCGGCGGGCGGGCGGCAGGTCAAGACATATCTTGGCTACACTATTCCAGGCCATTTCCGATTGTTTACGAGGGACATAGTCTCACGATAGCGACGAATAATCTTGGCTACACTATGACCCCGGACCCTGCGATTT
>Ga0209056_10001812_pt1 | contig 23371 bp, 20 predicted proteins | sample GraSoiAngelo_114_FD_185876 | JGI IMG/M metagenome (GOLD analysis project Ga0209056, IMG submission 185876) | Grasslands soil microbial communities from the Angelo Coastal Reserve, California, USA - 14_0903_13_40cm (SPAdes) (version 2) | ecosystem: Environmental > Terrestrial > Soil > Grasslands... | reverse complement strand
CGCCGCCTTTTCCGCCGTGATCAGCAGCGCGTTGGACTTCAGGCGCACGTCGAAGCGCAGTCGCCGCGCGTGCTCGATCAGCTCCAGGAGGTCCTGTCTGAGGAAGATCTCGCCGCCGCTGAACGTGAGGTAGAGCGTGCCGGCCCGGGCCACGTCGTCGAGGAGCGCCCTCAGCTCGTCTGTCGTCAGCTCGGGACGCCGCTCGATCACCCGGTAGCAATGGATGCAGCGCTCGTTGCAGCGCATGGTGAGGTCGATGTGGACGGAAAGCGGGATGCGTAGCCCCACGCTCTTCTGAAACAGCCAACCGGTCAGGTCAGGCATAGCGCTCGGGCTCAGGACTTGGGAAAGGCCCCGCAGCCGCCTCCTCCAGCAACCTTCATGCAGGCCAGGGCCGTGGTCTCGAAGACCTCCTGGCTCAGAATCTCGGGCGGCTCGTACTTCCGTTTGCCGCTCTGATCCGCGCGCGCGTTCGAATTCCGCTCATCACGCTTTTCCATGTGCCCTCCTCCTCTATGGCGCCTGCTGATTGGTCTCCGAGACGGTCAAGAGCCCGCGTGCGCTGAGCTTCGCGATGAAGTCTGTCGTGTCCCGGAGGGCTCGCTCCGGGTCCACGTCGAACTCTTCACAGATCCGGGCGACGATGGCGCTCGCCGGCGTCTTGCCGTCCGCCGATTCCCAGATCAGCGTCCCGACCGCGTTCAGGGTGTTCAGCGTGCTGCTGTCCGGGCAGAGGATGACGACCTCACCGTCGTAGACCCGCCACGCTGTCCGGGGACTTTGCGTCAGATACGCCTCAGCCATTGACGATCACCTCCCAGAATCCGGCGTCCGGCCGAAACGAGAGATCGAAGCACGGAACGGCCTCGACGAGGTCCGCCGCGATCCGGAAGACCGCCGCCGTCACGTCGGCTTCCCTGGCGAAGAAGAGGACGTTTGGGAGCAACCGCGCGAGGGCCTGCCCGGGCCCGAGGGCCTGGACGGCGTGTCGGTCCCCGTGACGGAGAAAATAGATCCCGACGAGCGGCGCGGCGCGATCCTCTCCCGCCAGCGCGAGCTCGCCCCGGAACGGCGTGCCGAAACACACCGGCGATCCCTCGGTCATTCGCACGATCGACAGCTCGTCGCTGAGCAGCGTCGCGTCCGTGGACAGCCGCGCGACGGTTGTCTTTCCGCTGCCCGACCGCCCGGAGAAGAGATACGCCCTGCGGTCCCTGACGAGGCTCGCGGCGTGCACCACAAGCCCGTGGGCCTCGACGAGCGCCAGGGAGTAGAGGATCCGCCAGAAGCTCTCGATGGACACCTCTTCGGAGACGTCATGGGCTTGGGTCAGCATGACGTCCGCGGTACGCCGGCCGACATCGACCGTCCCGGTGAAGTCGTGGCGCTTCACGCTGAAGCGGGCGGGAGCTCCGTCGCGCTTCACGACCACGTCCCCGGATGACGGGAGACTGCCGGGTGGCAGGCTGATCTCGATGCGCCAGTCGGCGGGCCCTGACGAGGCGAACCCCTTGAATCGGTCACGGACGACGCCGGCAAGTTCGGGATCCTGCGTGACTACCGCGGCACGGAGGCCCGCGATCCCGATGCTCAGCTCAGCCACGGAACCGAGCGCCCCAGACGCGCCTCAATCCGAGGGCGAGAGAAAGGAGCCGCGGAAGCAATGGAGAGAGAACGGCGATCGCGCGGTTTCGCCAGCGGGCCGTCCGGGTGTCGAGCCGCCTGCCGCGACCGTGCCGCTCGACCGTGGTCACCTTGCCCAGGACGTGCGCTCGTTCGACGAGCTCGGTGAATGCGAGCGCGTCACCTTTGGCCACGAAGCCGTCCCCATTGCGCCCGATGACGCGATGGAGGAACAACCTCCCCGGCGGCTTCTCGTAGCAGACCACGTCGCCCACGCCGACCTCCGTGCTCTCCGTGGTCGTGATCCCGACGACGTCGCCGTCCCGGATGAAGGGCATCATGCTGCTGCCCCGGGCCGTGATTCGCAGATGCCCGTCCCGTCTCAACACCTGCATGGCCAGCTCATCGACCGAACGCCTTGCCGTCACCATCGCAAGGATCTTCGCACACGCGCCCGCCGGTAGGAAAGGGCGAAAGGCGCCGGCGTGGCTCCGTCATTCGTCCCCGCGGTATCATCGGGCGCGTGATGGTCGGATGGCGCAAGGCGCCGTACACCCTTCTCTCCAGCGCCGCCCAGGCGCTCGACCTCGCCAGCCGCGCGTCGATGTACCTCGCCGCGGGAGCGCTTCGGCTTCACGAGCTGCGGGAAGCGATCGAGACCACGTGGGACGACTTCTCGCGCAGCGAGGCCGCGATCCTCTCGGGCCTGATGAGCTGGGAGAGCGCCTTCTATGGCCAGTTTCTCAAGCCCGGCGATCAGGTTCTCCTGGTGGGATGCGGCACGGGGCGCGACCTCATCGCTCTTCTCAAGCTCGGCTATCGCATCGACGGCCTCGACGTCAGCGCGCACGCCATCGCCCTCGCCCGCCGGATGCTCGAACGGGAACGTCTGGCAGCGGAGCTCCACACGGGTCCTGTCGAGGTTCTGCCCCTACCGGGAAGCTTCGACTCCGTCATCTTCTCCTGGTTCTGCTATGGCTACATCCCGCAGACGGACAGTCGGATCGCCGTGCTCTCCAAGGTCAAGGCTCGCCTGAAGCCGGGCGGTCGCGTCCTGATCAGCTACGTCGTCGCCGAGCGGCCTCCGCGATCGCTTCCGATCGGGCTGACGCGGCTCGCGGCGCGCCTCACGCGATCCGACTGGCGCCCGGAGCTCGGCGATGTGATCGGCCCCGTCGCCGGCGATCGGCGCGCCGTCCGCTACGAGCACCAGTTCCAGGAAGGCGAGCTCGAGAGCGAAGCCCGCGCGGCGAGCCTCACGATCGTCTTTCACCGACGGGACGACGTCGGGACCGCGGTGCTTACGGCGTAGAGGAAGGGACCAGCAGGACCGTGAGGGCTAGTTGCGCGAAAGGAGCTCGAAGGTGTCCTTGCCGACCACCTGACCGTTCAGGGCGACCCTGACCGTCCACGGGCCGGCGAGATTGTACTGTGTGATGAACGTTCCCGCCACCGGCAGCATGGCCTTGACCAGCACTCGGCCGTTCGCGCCCCACCCGGCCGCCTGTACGGGATAGTCTCGCTCATCGAACTTCAGCGTGCCTCCCGTTGCCCCGCCCTGCGCGGTGGCGAACGCCGAGGTGATCGTCTGATAGACGTGCCCATCCGGGGACTCGAAGGTGACCTGCTGCGCGTAGGTGCCGGCGAGCCCCAACCACACGACGCACACGTACAGGCCCCGCACGTCCTCCAGCGTGAACTGGCGGTTCCCCGGCAGGCAGGCCGTGTCCGCACTGTCACTGTAGAGGATCTCGCGCACTTCCATTTGATTGGCGGACGGGATCTCAGACGGCGTCACCGGTGGTCCAGGGGCGGCAGATCCCCCACCGCCGAAGGGCAAGGCCCGGGCCAGCGTGGCCGTGACCGTGTTGAGCCATCCTTCGTCCACCGCGGAGCCTTGCTTGTTCGACCCTACCGTCTGACTCAAGGTCGGGGCGACCGCTGACTGGCTCCGAGGCGCCCCCGACCGCTGCGACATCCCGGGGCTCGTGCCCCGGTCAGGGGGGCCATCCTCGGACGTAGCCTCGATGTCCGCTGGTCCTTCGGTAGGAACGGACGCGCCTCGAACCCGCGGCATCCCCGGCTTGGCGTCGCGCGGCGAGTGGGAGGCGGCGATGACCGCGTCGACTTCGCGCACATAGAGCTGCTCGATCGCCATCACGATCGTGAACAGCACCAGGCTCGCCGCGAAGCCATAGAGCAGGTTCCTGGCACTCAGCATGGCCTGACCTTACGGAAGCGGGACCTGGAAGGTGTACGTTCGGCCATCCGTGCCGCCGATGTAGAGGAGATTGAGGTCCGCGTTGAACGTCGGATCGCCGAGCGTCGGCGTCGCGGCGGAGACAGGGAGCTGCTTCGTGTCGGTGCCATTGCTCTGCTGGAGCTGGTGCACCTTGCCGTCGCTGCCTCCGACGTAGATGTAAGTGTTCACGCCATCGTCCACCGGCCCCGACACGCTCGTCGGCGCTCCCGTCGGCGTCACCGTCCAGTTCGGCGTGAAGGTCGTGCCGTCGAAGTTCACCGAGTGCACCGTCGCATTGCGGCTGAAGATGATCGTGTCCGGGGATCCCCCCGAGATGGCGCTGAAGCTCAGCCACCACGGCATCTTCACCGTTCCCGTTCCGGTACAGTTACATGGCGCCGTGCTGACCGGCGTATAGGTCTTGATCGACACCGCAGGGTTGAGCCCGGTGTAGCTCGCACCCGCCTTGATCGCATTGATGGTCCCGCCGTTGGTCCCGACGTAGACGACGCTGCCGTCGGCGCTCCCGTTCGGCGCGCTGTCGATGTCGCCGAGGTTGGCCCCGCTCTGCGTCTGGCTCCAACTGGCGAGCAGGAAGCCGTCCGTCGCGCGCAGCTTCCAGACGCTCGGCTGTGTACCCGAGGCGCCGGAGCGACTGGTGACCCAGACGGCGTTGTTCACGTAATCCACGTACGGCGTGGACGAGATGATGTCCATGTTGCCTGGATTGAACGTCCAGACGATTGTGGTGCCGTTGTTGCCGTCGAGGGCGTAGACCTTGTTGTCGATCCTGTAGTTCGCGTCGCTGCTCACGTTGCTCGTGCCGGCGAAAATCAGGTCGTGGGTGATCGCCAGTCCCCCCGCCTTGAGGCCGATCCCCACCCCGCCCTGAACGAGGCCGCCCGTCGTGGGCAGCAACGCGCTCTTCCACACCTGGGTGCCCGCGCTTGTATCGACCGCATACACGTAGCCGTCTTGCGAACCGAAGTATGCGATGTTCAGTCCCGTCGTGCTGTAGGAGGCGGGGATCACCGTCGGGCGCGAGGCAATCGGCCCGGCGGCGCCGGCGAACGGGGCGAACTTCTGCAGCCCATCGGTGTCGGCCAGGACGTGGAGCTTGTTGTCGTTCGAGCCCGCGACCACGATGTTGTTCCAGGGGTCGAGCGCGGGCGGCGCCATGTTGGCTCCGCCGGTCGTGTAGTTCCAGCCGGATCTGGTGGCTCGCAGCTCGAGCGCCGCCGCCGCCCACTGGCCGGAGACGTGCGTCGGCTGGGTCGTCAGGCTGGCCGTCGCCGGGCTGGTTGTGTCACAGAGCGCGACGGCCGCTGTAGTCGCCGCGGCGGTTTGTCGGAGTGTGCCGGTCCCGCAGCTTGAGCCTGAGGCCGCCGTGCTGGTCCATGCAAACCCGCCGACGACCACGTTGTTGGGATCCTGCGTCGTCAAGGCGGCAGTGGATGGATTCGCGTTCGTGCCGCTGGCCGTGGTCGTGCTGCCGAAGCCCGCCACCCCGACATACGTCGCGTGCGCACAGGCTGCCTTCACGGTGGCCGAGAGAGTGGCGATTATGCTGCCCGTAGCTGCCAGAGCGACTGGCGCAGTCCAGATTTCGATGCGTGCGGCACCCGCAGTCAAGAACGCTCGTTTCGTATAGCCGGAGTTGCCGCTGTTTTCCTGGACGGTGGTCACGCTCGCGCTGCTCGAGCCAACCGCGACTACGACGACATTGACCTTTCCAACCAGGTCGGTGCCCTGTGCGACCGCCGTGCCCGCGTTGCAGGTGGTACCGCCGCCGTTTTGGCTCGACTGCGACCCGATGATATAGATGCCGGGCACCGTCCGAAGCTCCACCGCCGCCATCGCGGTGTACTGACCGGGGCTGCTGACGGTCAGGGTATTGCTCACGGCCGCAGGGGTGGCGCTCGTGTTATCCATGAGTGCGCCACCTATCGTGGCGTTTGCGATGGCGCTTTGCCGGAGATTTCCCGTGGAGCTTCCAAGCGTTAAATTTCCGGCAGTGGCCATGGCTGACACGACCCAGTTGTTGGCGTCCGAGGTAGTCACGCTGCTCGTCGGCGTCGTGGACGCCGTTGCCGTGAAGGCTTTGACGACCGTCCCGAGGCTCACAACCCCGGAGTACGACGCCACCCCGGCGACCATATCCGTACCGGTGCAGCAGGTGTTCACCTTGACCCAGGTGCTGTTCTTTGCGCCAGCCGCCACCGTGGACCACAGTTGGACCCTTGCCGCGCTGACGTTGACTATTTGATCCGCCAGCAAAACGTAAAGGGAGCCTCCGCTGTCAGTGACGGAACTCGGAATGACCGCCGTGTTCTTGACAGCGACGGCGACCACGACCGTGCTGTTGCCCGGCGTGTTCACGTTCACCTGCAAGTTCCAGGGGGACGCCGCGCCGATGTTGGTGCCGGCCGCTTTGGCAGAGGTGAGGAGGTTGATGGCCGCTGCTGCCGGCGCGGCCGATGCCAGCAAGGGCAGCAGGATGAGGCCGAGCCGGCCCACGAGCCCGAACCTCACGGTAGTCACTCGCCAGTTTCTCTTCATCACGCCCGTTGAGGGTAGCAAGGGCGGTACCAGGGCTCAGCGTTTCTGGAAAGCGTGAATTGCCGGGGGCTTAGTCCCACTGACTACTTCGAACTTCATGCGTGGCCTGGTGCGAAACTGATCGCTGTGGCGCCAGACCGACATGCGGAGCCCGGGAGAGCTTCGATCCGTCGCTCACGAAGCGTCGGAGCGATAACCACCTGCCCCGCTCAACACACGAGAATTCTAACCTTCTCGAACATTTTCTCCGGGTTTCTCCCGAAGGATCGATAAGGAAATCCCCGCATCATGACTTCAGGGCTATTCCGGCTATATTTTGGGGTTTCCGCCGGATGGGCTGAGCCCGGTGAACCCCCCAGAGTGCGTAGGGGATTCCCCCGCATAGGGGATTCCCCATAGACCGTCCCGGGGCCCGTAGGGGCACAGAGAGACGACACACCCGAAGCTTAATGGAGGCCATGATGCACAGTAACGGTTCGGCGCTGGCGGTCGCACAACGCCTGAACTCGAAGCCTCATCCGCTGATGGGGTCCCCTTCCCGTAAGGCTGCGGGGCCTCCGTTGAGGTCTGCGGTCGGCTTCCTCCTGCTGGACTCCTCGCTGCATCCCATCGCGTTCAACGTCGAGGCCATCCGGGTTCTCAGCTATCCGGACCAGCTCGCGACTGTGCGGCCCGCCGACGTCTTCCTGGCCGAAAGGATTCGCGAAACCCTGCTCGATCGGGAGCCCTCGCGTGAATCCACCCTGGTGACCGAGTTCCGGTCGGGCCGGAGGCGTTATCTGTGCCGGGCCTTCCGCGTCGATTCGGACACGAAAGGTCCGTCTCACGCGAGCCTCGCGGTGCTGCTCGAGCGAGCGCCCGTGAGCGTGATTCCTCTGTCGCCCGTCTCCGAGCAATTCAACCTCACGCGACGCGAGCGCGACGCGCTGGAGCATTTGCTGCAGGGCCTGAGCAACAAGGAAATTGCGAATCGGATGAGCGTCAGCCCCAACACGGTGAAGGCCTTTCTGCGTCTGATCATGCTCAAGATGGAGGTGACGTCCCGCGCGGCGATCGTGGCGAAGATCATGATGACCGGCCCGTAACGGCTAACCCCTTCGGACGAGCCCTCCTTGGGAATAGACGGGATCGATGGAGTCTCCCAAGATTCCCGCAGAGCACTCACCATTCCGCCGCCGAGGCGCCGGCCTCCTGCGGCGAACCCACGAGGAGGGTCCATGAGACTACAGTGGTCTTGTCGCGCCACTGTCATCGCGGTGCTGGTCACGTCGCTTGGTTTCTTGATCTGGCCCAGCGGGGCGGAGGCGGTGTCGAGTTTCGGTGGTCAGGCGACCGGCGTCCAGGTGTTCGTGCCGGCCACCGGCTTGACCATCAAAGCCGCCAGCGGTCAGCTTCCCCCGACCGGCGGCGAGGTCGATGCGTCGCTCCTTTCAGGGGATATTCCCGGCAGCACGACGGGCGGGGTGGTTGCGCTCGCCGCCGGCGCGCTTCACAGTGTCGTCGTCGGCCTGGACGAAACGGACGCCGAGGCTTCGCTGGCCACGGTGAGCCTGACCATCTCGGGCAACGGGATCACATCCGACTTCCTGATGGCTCGCAGCAGCGCGAGCTGCGCGCCGCCGGCGGTCGCGGGCAGCTCTCAGCTCCAGAACCTCGTCATCAACGGTCAGCCAATCACCGTCACGGGCAACCCGAATCAGACAGTCTCGTTGCCGAACGGCACCGCGACCATCAACGAGCAAGTGCCCGCCATCGCCGGCAGCACTGCCGAGCTCAGGGTCGTCGCGTTGCACGTGACCACTATCGACGCGATCACAGGGCAGGTCCTTGCCGACGTCCAGCTCGCCATCGCGGACGCGATGATCGACTGCCAGCCGGGCTCGGGCCCGCCGGGGGACGCCACGACAGGCGGTGGATGGATTACTCTCACACCGGGCGGCGGCAAGGGGACGTTCGGCGTCGTCGGCGCATTTCGACCGGATGGGACGCTTGCCGGCCACCTGACCTACATCGACCACGACATCAGCTTGACCGTGCAGAGCACGGGGATGACGAACTTCGTGCCCGGTTGCACGAGCCAGATCGACGGCACCGCCACCGCCAATTCCACGCCGGTGACTTTCAACGTCACAGTCATGGACCAGGGGGAACCGGGAACCGCGGACACGTTCTCGATCGACGTGCCCGAACTCGGGTACACCCAATCCGGCACCCTGGGCGGTGGCAACATCCAGGTGCACCGCCTGCACTGCCCGTAGAGCGCGCAAAGGCTTCGCGGCCGGGGACTCCCGGCCGCGAGGCCCCGCCCCTTCGACGCAACAGCACCGCCCTCTTTGCGTCCGCCTGCTCTCTGCGACTGTATACTCGGCATCATGTCGGTCCAGCGCGGGTCTCAGATCCGAGAGGTGGTGGACTGGGGGGCGGGCGAGCGCCGCCGGCGCCGGCTCGAAGCAGAACTGGAGCGAATCGTGGCGGCCTTGCCGCAACTCGGCGTGAGGCGCGCGATCCTCTTCGGCTCGCTCGCGCGCGGCGACGTCGGTGGCCAGAGCGATCTCGATCTGATCCTCATCGTCGACACGCAAGAGCGATTCCTCGACCGATGCCGCCGTTTCTATGAGGCGCTCGAGCCAAGCGTCGGGATGGATATGCTCGTCTACACGCCCGGCGAGTTCGAGGCGATGCGCAACGGTCCGTTCCTCCGGCACGCCCTTCGCGAGGCAAAGGTCGTCTATGAGGCCTGAGCCGCGCGCGGAGGGACACCGCTGGCTCGCGCAGGCCGAGAACGATCTCCGGTTCGCCGAGCTGGCGTCGCAAGAGCGCTTCTTCGCCCAGGCCTGCTTCAACAGCCAGCAAGCAGCCGAGAAAGCCCTGGAGGCGTTCCTTTACGCGCGCGGCGCGGAGCAGGTTATGGGCCATTCCGTGGCCGACCTCGCGGCCGAATGCGCGCGGCTCGAGCCCGAGTTCGCCGCGCTAAGGGCGCGCGCGGCGCCGCTCGACCATTTCTACCTCTCGACCCGCTACCCGAATAGCCTGCCGGGCGGCATTCCGGCCGACGCCTGCGCTGGCTCGGACGCGGGGCGCGCGCTCGACATGGCCCGGGAGGTCATCGCGGTTGTGAAGCGCCGCCTGCGGTGACGTGAGGGGTGCGGCGGACGATCGGGTCAGACGGTCAGGTCAGCGGGATCTCGCGGTCGAACACCGTGAAGGGCGAGCGGCGAGAGGCGGCGAGCGCTTCGCGGATCTGGCCTGTGCCACTCCCGGCGCCCTGGGCAAGCAAGCTCTCGAAGAAGCGCGTGTAGAATTCGTCCGGATAGACCACCACACTCAAGCGCGCGCGCAGCCCCGCCCGCTCGACGCGCCGGCGGTAGTGCAGCACCGCTTTCGCGCCCGGCATGAGCCGCGTGTCACTGAGCTCGTGCTCGAGGTCGAGCGTCACCTCTCGCGCGATCACCTTCTCCTCACGGCTTCCGACGACGACCTTCCCCGCCTGATCCACGAGCTCGACGCTCAGTACGACGCGCGGCGTGACATACGTCGGGAACGCGTGGCCGATACGCGTGTTCTCCAAGGTCAAGGTGACCGACACGATCTCCCCCGGCCGGTATCGCGAAGCGCCGGCGCTCGCGTCGATCGTGACGCCGGAGCGCACCATCTCGGGATGGTGAACGCCGCGCCACAGATGGCGGCGGTCGGGCATGTGGCAGTCCTGGCACTGGACGCCCTCACGCGCGAAGCGACTCGCCTTCCACTCGTTGTACGTGTTCTCGAGGAGCTTGCCGTTCAGCGCAAAGCCGTCCGCTGTGAACTGGTGGCAGCTCTGGCAGAACTCCGAACGCAGGAACGCGGGGGCGCGCGTGACGCCGTTGTGCGGGAGCGTCTCACTCGGCGCGGTCGGCGCGAGCGAGCCGTCACGGCGCGGCGGGCCGAACCGCTGGTGGGCGCGGACGTGACAGCCAGCGCACACGAGCCCTCTGGCACCGAGGGCGGCGTCGTACGCCGGATTCGTGCGGGCGCGCCCCCCGTCGTCCACGCGCGGCGCCTGCTCCGCCAGCGGCGCATGGCACGTGAAGCAGCTCAGCGCCGACGGGGGATCGCTCTCGAGCATCTCCACGAGCTGGCCCGCGACCCCCGGCGCCATCGATGCGGCGTGGAGGCTCGACTTCCAGTCGGCGAGCTGCACGGGATGACAGGTACCGCACGCCTCGGGCTGGAGCGAGGCCTCGAGCGGGGAGAAGCGCGCCGGCGGCGGGCCCTGGGGCGCGAGCGGGCGGCGCCAGTGACGGTCGAGGAACTCCCGGATCGCGTCGGCGCCGGAGGCGTTGACGACAGCGAGCGCAGCGAGCGCAGCGATCAGTATCGCCGGGTCGCGAAGCCGCATGGCGAGAGCTTAGCAGCGCGTGGGAGCGTGGGCGCGTGATCCCGCTGATGGACGGACTTGATAAGGGTTGCTACTCGTTCTTGCGGACGAGCTCCCAAAACCCTCGAGGGTCAACGATCTTGATGGGAGCGGCGGCAGCGATATCCAGAAGATCTCGATCGCCAGTCACCAGCACGTCTGTGCGGCTCTCGATTGCAGAGGCCAGGACCCACTGATCGCCTGGGTCACGCTTTGGAAGCGCCGCTGGCGCCGTCGGTTTCGGAGCCACCTCGTGCTCCCGCAGGAACTTGTCAATCTCTTTGATGGCACCTGCCGGCAAGCCGATTCGCTTCCTCTGGACGCGCCCAAGTTCTCTCAGCACCACCTCGCTCGTTACGAGGCTGTGTTCGGCAAGCACCACGCGCAGTACATCTGCGCACATTCCCCGGGTTGCAAAGGCGCTGACCAAGACGTTTGTGTCGAGGAAAACCCTCAAGAGACGTCGCGAGCGACATCCTCATCCGTCAGGTACCCGCGCGCCTCAGCGAACGGCAGTGCTCTACGTCGGAGCCGTTCAAACCTCAGCAGGCTCAGCTGCCGCCGGAGGGCATCACGAACGAGTTCGCTACGGGTCCTACCGGTCTGCTTGCAGAGCCGGTCAAGAAGCTTTTCCAGGTCGGGGTCCAGCCGGATGGTGACGGCAGATCTCATGTCGTACAATGTACTACGCATTTCCAGCCCACGGCAATGTGGTGTCCACCTACCTACACGCCCGGCTGGAAGGCGATGGCTGTGGAGAGGGTCAGATCAGATAGCTTCGGACCGGAACGAGGCGAGTAGCGACCGGGTCCACCGAGAGCGCGAACTCCTCCAGGGTCACGGCGCCAAGGAGGGTAGGTCCGGTGTCCACCAAAAGTGACAGGGTTTGGCGGCGCGCCGACTCGTGGATGTTCTTAAGCGTCACCTCAACTCGGAACGTTCCCATCGCAATCTGACTCCGCAAACGTCACCCATTCGAGCGGCAGCACGTGGTAGGTGGGCGGGTGATTCTGGTCAGCGAGCTGGGCCGGAAGGCACAGGCGGCGCTCGAGCGGCCGGCTTAGGCCGGCATCACGCGCAGCCCGAGCGCCCGACCCGAGGCGCGAACCGCTTCATCAAGGCTGAGAAAGGCGAGATCCGCGACCGCCGCTCGGGCGACCATGGCGCTGGCCAAGTGAAGCGCGTGGGCGCGGAGGACGAACACCGTCAGCCCGCATTCCGCGGAGATGAAGTTGAATCGCCACCTGAATGCGCTGGAGGGTTGAGTCGATCGTCTTACCAGTAGCGACGCATCCTGGCAAATCAGGAACGGAAGCGCCCCAATCGCTGTCGGGGTCCTTGTTGATGCGCACGAGGTATCGCAGCCTTTTCACGATCTGTCTCCACTGACACTCACACGGCCCGGCTTAATCGGGTGCTTGAACTGACGATGGCTACCTCTTGTAACCACCAGCGTCCAGCCATCGTCTTGCAGCATCCGAATCACTTCGCGAACCTTCACCCGGTTACAGTATCAAATGCACAATCCTCGGCCCCTATTCGGTGCCGCCGAACCCGAATGTAGCCTCATGAAGCCACATCATCAATGTCGCGCCTTCGATACGCCCGAGGCATCGGGCCAGGGGGCGGACCGGCCGACACCCTTCGCCTTAACGCCACTAGGTAGTTGGGGTACAGTAGGGACTCGTCGCTGTCATTCTGCTCTCCGGAGAGAACACCGTGGACCCATACCGGTTGCCGACGCAGGTGGTCCCGAGCCGCTACGACCTCCGGCTCGAGCCCGACCTGGCGACGCTCAGCTTCCGTGGTGAGGAGACCGTCGCCGTCACCGTCGCCGAACCGACCGACGAGGTCGTCCTGAACGCGGTCGAGCTCGCGATCACCGAGGCGACGATCGCGAACGACCGCGGCGAGGCCCTTCGGGGCGTACCGACGATGGATGAGGCGGCGGAGCGCTGCCGCATCGCGTTCCCCAGGCACCTGGCGCCCGGCGCCTGGCGGCTCCGCCTCGTCTTCACCGGCCACTTGAACGACAAGCTCCGTGGCTTCTACCGGTCGAGCTACAAGGACGCGAGTGGCGCCACGCACCTCCTGGCCGCCACCCAGTTCGAGGCGACGGACGCGCGGCGCGCGTTCCCGTGCTGGGACGAGCCCGCGTTCAAGGCGGTGTTCGCCGTCACGCTCGCGATCGACCCGGCGCTCGCCGCCGTCTCGAACACGCGCGTCGTCGCCGAGCGGCGGGAGGGCGGCAAGAAGATCGTCGCGTTCGCGGACACGATCAAGATGTCCACCTACCTCGTCGCGTTCGTCGTCGGCGAGCTCGAGGCGACCGACCCCGTGCGCGTCGGCGCGGCCCCGGTCCGCGTCTGGTGCGTTCCCGCCAAGCTTCGCCTCGCCGCCTTCGGCCACGCGATCGCCGTCGCCTCACTCCGCTTCTTCGAGGAGTATTACGGCCTGCCGTACCCGGGCGACAAGCTCGACCTCCTCGCGATCCCCGACTTCGCGGCGGGCGCGATGGAAAACCTCGGCGCGATCACGTTCCGGGAGACCGCGCTCCTGGTGGACGAGCGAGCGGCGTCCCACGCCGAGATCGAGCGCGTCGCCGACGTCGTCGCGCACGAGAACGCCCACATGTGGTTCGGCGACCTCGTCACGATGAGCTGGTGGAACGGCATCTGGCTCAACGAGGCCTTCGCCACCTTCATGGAGATCCTGGCCGTCGACGACTGGAAGCCCGAGTGGAAGCGGTGGGTCACCTTCGGCGTCTCGCGCGCCGCCGCCCTCGTGGTGGACGGACTCCACTCGACGCGGCCGGTCGAGTACCCCGTACGGGCGCCGCGCGACGCGGACGCGATGTTCGACACGCTGACGTACGAGAAGGGGGCCTCGGTGCTCCGCATGCTCGAGCAGTACCTCGGCGCCGACGTGTTCCGCGACGGGGTGCGCGACTACCTCCGGCGCCACGCGTACGGCAACGCCGACACGCGCGACCTGTGGGCGGCGCTCGGCACGGCATCGCGCCAGCCGATCCCCGACGTGATGGACGGCTGGATCTTCACGCCGGGCTACCCGCTCGTCAGCGCTCGCGTCGAGGGACGTGAGCTCGTCCTGAGCCAGCAGCGCTTTGCCTACCTCCCGGAGGCGCCCGAGGGCACGGAGCCCTCCGGCGAGCCCGGCCAGCGCTGGCGCGTGCCGGTCCAGCTCCGGCTCCACGCTGGCGGCACGTCGTCCGTCACCCGCCTCATGCTCTCGGGGGCTGAGGCACGCCTGCCGGCGCCGGAGAGGCTCGACGCGGTCGTCGTCAACGAGGGCGGGCACGGCTTCTATCGCGTGCGGTACGCGCCGGAGCTGCTCGAGCGTCTCGTCCGCCAGCTGGACGACCTCGCGCCGATCGAACGCTTCAATCTCGTGAACGACACCTGGGCGGTCACCGTCGCCGGCCTCGGGAGCCTCACCGACTATCTCGACCTGACCGCGCGCTTCCGGGGCGAGCGCGACCGGAACGTCTGGTCTGTTCTGCTCGCGTCCTTTCACGCGCTCAACCGGATCGTCGGGCCCGCCGACCGCCCTCGCCTGGCGGCGCTCCTCCGCGATCGCGTGGCGCCGGCCTTCGCCGCGCTCGGGTGGACCACGCGCCCGGGCGAGGACGAGGTGACGCGTCAGCTCCGGGGCGACCTCGCGCGCGCGCTCGGCACCCTCGGCGACGATCCCGCGGTCCAGAGCGAGGCCGCCGAGCGCTACGCGGCCTACGTCGCGAGCGGCGATGACGTGGACCCGAACGTCCTCCCTGCGCTCATCACGATCCTGGCGCACGCCGGCGACGCCACGCGCTTCGACGAGTTCCTCCGCCGCTTCCGCGCGGCCACGACGCCCCAGGAGGAGCAGCGCTACCTCTACGCCCTCGCCGGCTTCCGGCAGCCCGCGCTGATCGGGCAGACGCTCGCGCGCACGCTCAACGGCGAGATCCGGACGCAGGACGCGCCGTTCGTCGTTCGCACGCTCCTCACTGGCGTCCGTTCGCGCGAGCTCACATGGGAGTTCGTCAAGACCAACTGGGACGCGATGGAGCGCCAGTACCCGAAGCACGCGCTCCGGCGCCTGGCCGAGGGTGTCATCGCGCTCGCCACCCCCGAGCTCGAGCGCGACGTCCACGCGTTCGTCCGCGCGCGGAAGATCGACTTCGGCGGCAAGACGCTCGCGCAGTACCTCGAGCAGCTCCGCATCGCGGTCACGCTACGCGCGCGCGAGGGCGCGGCGCTCTCGAAGTATCTGGCGCGCTTCGGCTGAGCTCGACGCTCGCCTGGCTCGCCGCGGCGCCCGTGCGATTCAAAGGAGGATCGAGCATGCGGCAAGTGATGCTCGGCGGAGTCGTGGCGGTCACGCTCGCGGCGGCCGCGGCTATCGCGTGGGCCCAGCACGGCCACGGGAGCATGGGTGCCGAGGGGCACCAGGTCGCCCAGGCGTGCGCGACGGAGTTCGAGAAGGTCGTGAGCGACGGCCGCGGCTTCGGCCTGGCGTTCGCGGCCGACCAGAACGGCTACCCCGGCCCGATCCACGTTCTCGAGCTCCGGGACCGCCTCAAGCTCACCGCGGACCAGGCCGCGAAGATGCAAGAGCTGATGCATACGATGTTCGCCGAGTCCCGCCCGAAGGGCGCCCGGTTGCTCGAGGCCGAGGCGAAGCTCCGGCGGCTCTTCGCCGACCGAACAGCGGACGAGGCGGCGGTGCGCGCCGCGGTCGCCGAGGTCGAGCGCGTGCGGAGCGAGGTGCGCCTGGCCCACCTCCTCACGCACCTGAAGACGCGCGACCTTCTCACCGAGGAGCAGCGCCGGATTTATCACGAAGCGCGCTGGGGGGCGCTCCCGCCGGCGCCGTGACCGCGTCTGGCGATGTCGGGATCTTTGAAGTTCGTATGGCCAGGTGCTAACGCCTCGCCGAGTGAGATCGAAGGGGTCATGCGACGGCGGCGGACCTCATTCTGCTCAAACTCTACGCGGGTGGACCACAGGACGCGTGGGACGTGGAGCAACTGCTGGTGGGCCCCGGGCGTGCGGCGCTCGTCGCCGAAGTCGACGCGATGCTCGAGACCCTGCCCGAGGACTCGCGCCAGCTCTGGGCACGCATCGTCGGACCTCGTTAGCCGTGGCCTGCTTTTTCTGCGACCGCCTCGCCGCGGGAGACCTCACCGTGGAGAACGAGCTCTCCGCCGCCTTTCTCGACGCGTTCCCGCTCACCCGCGGCCACACCCTCGTCGTGCCCCGCCGCCACGAGGCGGACGACTTCGCGCTCACCGGCAGCCGAGCAGACGGCGCTGTGGCAGCTCGTCAATGCGGTGCGGGCGCGGATCGAGCGTGAGCTCCACCCGGGCGGCTACAACCTCGGCGTCAACGTAGGCGAATCGGCGGGGCAGACGGTCGGCCACGTCCACATCCACCTGATCCCCCGCTATCCGGGAGACGTGGACGACCCGCGCGGCGGGATCCGCTGGATCATTCCCGCGAAGGCGCACTACTGGGAGCAGGCCTGAGCACCACCTTCTCCGGGTGGAACCAGCGCTGGGCGATGACCGTCGGGATCACCGCGCTCGCCACGACCACCGTCACCAGCACCGAGAACTGCGCCCGGTCGAGGAGCCCCGCATTGAAGCCATAGAGCGAGGAGATCGTCCCGAAGGTCAGCCCCGTGGACATGAGCAGGGTCACGAACATCGCGTCGACCGGCACCCAGCGTCTCGCCAGCGGGTAGACGCCCGCGATCTTCGTCACCTGCTTGACGGCGAACAGGAGCACGAGCAGGCCGAGGTTCGCCCAGACGAGCTTGAGCGAGACGTTCATCCCGCCTTTGAGAAAGAAGAACGGGGTGAGCAGGGCGAACGCGACGACCCGAAACCGCCGGGTCAGCTCCGGGTGCTCGTGAAAGACGCGCGCGAGGGCCAGGCCGAGGACGAAGGCGGGGAGAACGGCGTGGCTCTGAGCCTTGTCCGCGAAGAACATCAGCACGAGCAGGGCGGCCACGGCGCCCTTGATCTCGGGCTCGATCACCCGCTCGCCGTAACGCGAGAAGAACCACGGCTGGAGCGCGACCATGGCCCAGATGACCAGCACCGAGACGCCCAGGAACGGCACGAGCCACCACGTCGGCCGGATGAAGAGGAGTGCCAACGCCAGCGCGGTGCCGAAGTCCGTGACGAACGTGGAGGCCATGATGAGCTTGCCGATCGGCGTGAGGGTCAGCCCGGTCTCGACCAGGACGGCGTAGACGACCGCGAGCGACGTCGTCGACAGGGCGACGCCGGCGATCTGTGCCGCCGGCGTCGCCCAGCCGAGCGCCCAGGCGCAGAAGAGCCAGGCGCCCGAGAACGGGGCTGCGAAGGAGAGGCCGCCGATCAGCAGGCTCTCCTTGAATTTCTCCCGCATCACCCGCGGATCGACCTCCGCGCCCGCGAGGAAGGTCAGGAGGATGCTGCCGAACGACGCGAGGAAGTCCATCCACGGCGGGCTCGTCAGGCCGAGGAAGTTTCCGGCGACGACGCCCAGGCTGATCTCGATCAGCGCGACCGACACGCCGAGCTCGACGGAGGCCACGCTCGCCAGGAGGACGAGCAGGCCCGAGATCACCGCGATCAGGAGGTTTTCCATCCGCCCCCTAAATAAAAAATGACCCCTACCGGTTCTCTGCACGGTAGGGGTCATCAGCCTCGCAAGCCGCGAGGCGGTTTCGGGCGAACCCCATCGCCCTTCGTTGTCTCTCCGATTATCATCACGGCCCGCCCCCGGTCAAGGTTTTCGATATCCTGGTCTCTGGAGCCAGCGACGTGGCGATCAAGAGAATCCGGGCCTTCGCCAACAGCGACGTCGCCACGATCGTGTGGCAGACCGACAAGCCGATCAAGGAATGCCGGGGATTCGCGTTAGCGCGGCAAGTCAAAGGCGACCCCCGGATCTCCTTCGTCCCGACCTGGGTGGGCTTCAAGGGCGAGACGCACAAAGAGGGCGAACGCCGGCCGAGCACCGAGTGGCCGATCCAGCGCTTCATCTGGTCGGACTACGGCGTGCGAGCGGGGCAGGAGGTCCGGTATCGCGCGACCCCGATGATCGGGCCCGCCGGCCACCTCTCGATGGCGCCGCGAGCCACGTGGAGCCGGTGGACCCCGTGGGTGCACGTGGGCACAGGGCAGACAAACAAGTTCGAAGCCTACTTCAACCGCGGCATCGTCCCGGCCCAGTGGCTGGCAAGGCAGCGACCGTCCAGGGAATCGCTTCAGCGAGATATCAACGACACGACCTCGAGGAATCGCATCGTCCTGAGCGGCGAGCTTCGCAAGGCGCTGCTGTCCCTTCTGGCCCAGGCCAAGAACGATGGCGTCGAGATCTATGCGGCGCTCTATGAGCTGAACGACCCGGAGCTCCTCGATGCGCTGAAAGCGATCGGGGGCCGATGCCACCTGTTGCTCGGTTCCGGCGCCTACAAGGCGGCGGACAAGAAGAAGGGCACGCCCGCCGTGCCGGACGAAAATGCCGACGTGCGCAAGGATCTCCGGCGGCACAGCCGCGTCAACGTGTACGACCGGCTGGTGCGGAGCCCGCACTTCGCCCACAACAAGTTCGTCGTGTTTTGTGACGCGAACGGCGAGCCCGCGACCCTTTGGACCGGGAGCACGAACTGGACGACGACCGGGCTCTGCACGCAGGTCAACAACGGCATTCTCGTCGAGAGCCCGAAACTCGCCGCGGCGTATCGCGCTCGCTGGGAAGAGCTCAAGAACGCCGGGGCGGGCTATCCGCCGAGCCTCGCCGAGCACGGCTCCGCGCCCGCGAGCGACTCGCTCGGGGGCGCCCGCGTCACGGCGTGGAATACTCCCGTCTTACAGCGTGTCGACCTGGCGGACGCGACGAAGCGGATCAAGGGCGCCGCCGAGGGCGTCCTGTTTCTGATGTTCAATCCCGGCCCGAAGAACACATTGCTGAACGTCATCCTCGGGCTCGACCCGAGCAACCTGTTCATCCACGGCATCGTGAATCAGGATCCTGGAGGAGCGAGCGCCCCGCTCATCAAGCTGACGCACAAGGGCAAGCCGTTGCCCGTCAAGCGCCTGGCGGTCATCCTGCCGGCGGGGCTCCAACGGGCCGGAAGCTGGTTCGACAAGACCTTCGAGTTCAACCGCGTGATGATTCACAGCAAGGTGGTCGTGCTCGACCCGTTCGGTGAGCATCCGGTGGTGATGACGGGCTCGCACAACCTCGGGCCCAAGGCGAGCGCGAAGAACGACGACAACCTCGTCATCATCGCCGACGCGCCCGGCCTCGCGGCGGAATACGCCGTGAACATTCTCGGTGTCTATGGCCATTACAAATGGCTGTACAACCAGTCACTGAGGAACACGACGGGCCCCAGGACGGGCGCGCGATCCTCGCCGCAATACGACGGCAATTTCGACGACGACAAGTGGCAAGCCTGGTATACGCGCGGCGCGAACCTACGAGAGATTGAGTTCTGGCTCGGGTCGGTCCGATCCATCCGGGCCGCGCGTGAGAAACTACCATCGTGAGCAAGAGTACGTCGCGCAGGCTCGGAGCGGCCGCGAGGCCAACACCGGGCGGTAGCTCCGTGGCCCCCACTTCGGCGCGGCGATGGGTCCGCTGGCTCGCGTCGTCGCTGGTGGCCCTCGTCACCCTCGCGGCCTTCCTACCAACGCTGCACAACCAGTTCGTGAACTGGGACGATGACGTGAATTTCCTGGACAACCCGCACTATCGGGGGCTCGGCGGGGCGCACCTTCGCTGGATGTGGACCACGTTTCACATGGCCCACTACATTCCCCTGACCTGGATGACCCTCGGCATGGACTACGTGCTCTGGGGCATGAATCCCGTCGGGTATCATCTGACCAGCCTCCTGCTGCACGTCACGAGCGCGGTCGTCTTCTTCTTCTTGGCCCGGAGGCTCCTGACCCTGGCTCTACCGCTAGCCTCTGGACGAGGTCACGCGCTCACGGTGTCGGCGGGGTTCGCCGCCCTCGTGTTCGCGATCCATCCCCTGCGCGTCGAATCCGTCGCCTGGGCCACCGAACGGCGCGATGTGCTCTCGGGGCTCTTCTATCTGTTGACGCTCCTGTCGTACCTGCGGGCCTGCGAGCCGGGAGCGCGCGGCCGACGATCGTACTGGCTGTCAGTGGCGTTGTTCGCCTGTGCCCTCCTCTCGAAATCGATGGCGGTGAGCCTTCCCGTCGTGCTGTTGATCCTGGAGGTCTATCCGCTCCGACGCCTCGGCGGGTCCCTCGGATGGGCGAGCGCGTCCGCACGGCGGGTCTACCTGGAGAAGATCCCGTTCGTCCTGCTGGCCGCTGCCGCATCGGCGCTCGCCGTCATCGCGCAGCTCTCGAGCCGCGCCATGGTCTCCGTGGCCCACCTGAGCGCGCTGGACCGGCTCGCGGTCTCGGCGTACGGATTGAGCTTCTACCTCTGGAAGACGGTCGTGCCCCTGAACCTCTCGCCGCTCTACATGCTGCCGCAGACGGTGAATCCCGCGGCGACGCCGTTCATCGCGAGTTACGGCGGGGTGCTTGCCGTGACGGCGATCGCGCTGGCACTCCGCCGTCGATGGCCCGGCCTGCCGGCGGCGTGGCTGGCGTACGTGGTCGTCCTCCTGCCGGTGCTCGGCATCGCTCAGAACGGCCCGCAGATTGCGGCCGATCGATATACCTATCTCGCCGCCCTCGGATGGGCGATCCTGGCCGGCGCCGGCCTGTTGTCCTGCTGGCGCCTCTCCACGAGCTCCACGACAGGGGCACCGACGACGTGGGGGCTCGCCGGCATGGCCACGGGCATCGTCATCGCGCTGGGAGTCCTCACCTGGAACCAGGTCCAGATCTGGCACGACTCGGGGAGGCTCTGGACCTACGCCCTCGCGCTCGACCCCAACTCTCCCATCGCTCACAGCAACCTCGGAGAGCTGCTCGATCGTCAGGGCAGGCCGGCCGAGGCGATCGACCATTTCCAGCAGGCGCTGCGCACCAAGCCCGACTTTCCCCTCGCCCACAACAACTGGGGCATGGCGCTCAAAGGTCAGGGCAGGCCGGCCGAGGCGATCGACCATTTCCAGCAGGCGCTGCGCCTCAAACCCGACTTCCCCATCGCCCAGAACAACTGGGGCACGGCGCTCGGCCAGCTGGGCGAGCCGGCCGCGGCGATCGACCACTTCCAGCAGGCGCTGCGCCTCGATCCCGACTTTGCCCTCGCCCACAGCAACTGGGGCGCCGCGCTCCTCCAGCAGGGTCAGCCGGCCGAGGCGATCGAGCATTTCCAGCAGGCGCTGCGCATCGATCCCGACTTGGCCCTGGCACGCAGCAACTGGGGCGCCGCGCTCCTCCAGCAGGGTCAGCCAGCCGAGGCGATCGAGCACCTCCAGCAGGCTCTTCGCGTCCAGCCCGACCTCGCCGAAGCCCACGCCAACTTGGGCCTGGCGCTCGCTCAGCAAGGCAAGCTGGCCGAGGCGACCGAGCACTATCAGCAGGCTCTCGGCCGGAAGGGCCAATAACTGGAATCGCCGCGCCATTGTCCCTGCGGTTCGCCCGTGATACGTTGGCGAGGGCATGAGGGCCGTCGTCGCAGGGCTCCTACTCGCGACCGGGTGGCTCGCCGAGCCCCGCGCCGCGGTCGGGCTGAGCGTCCAGGAAGCGATCCTCCGAGCGAAACCCGCCGTCGCGCTCGTCACCGCCGAGATCCGCGCCGACGTCACGATGAACTGCGGGCAGGGGCCCGTCGAGGTGAGCCCGGCGCCGTTCATCGAGACCGGCACGGGCTGGTTCGTCGACGGCCGCGGCTTCCTCATCACCAACGCTCACGTCGTGGACCCCGCGCACCGGCTGCCGCCCTGGGTGACGCACGAGCTGAAGAAGAAGGCGATCGAGCAGGCGTGCGTCGAGCCCGCGCTGCGCGCCCGCGGGCTCATCCGCGGCCAGCGCCCCGAGGTCGAGGAGCAGATCCGCCGCCAGGCCTCGGACGTCGGGCTCGCCACTGCGAAGGTCGCACCGGTTCCGAAGATCACGGTGATGCTCTCCAACGGCACGAAGTTGACGGCGGAGGTCCGGAAGTTCAGCCCGCCGCTCCTCCTCGACAACGACAACCGCCCGCTCCCGGACTCGGGGCGCGACCTGGCGCTCCTCCGCGTGAGGGACGGGGTCTACCCTGCGATCACGCTCGCGAAGCGCGACAGCCAGATCGGCGATCCGGTCCACATCCTCGGCTTCCCGGGCGTCGTCCTCTCGCACGAGCTCTTGAACAAGAGCGCGGCGCTCGAGGCCTCGGTCACCAACGGCGCGGTGTCGGGCTTCAAGCAGGACCAGATCGGCCAGGGCGTGATCCAGTCCGACGCGCCCGCGGCTCACGGGAACAGCGGCGGCCCCGCCGTCACCGACGACGCCACGGTCGTCGGCGTGATGACGTTCATCTCGCTCTCGTCGTCGGGCAGCGAAGTCCAGGGCTTCAACTTCCTGATCCCGGCGAAGGACGTCGCGAAGTTTCTCGAGGGAACCGAGGTGACGAAGCCCGGCGAGAGCGCGTTCAACCCCGTGTGGGGGGCCGGCATCGAGGCGCTCCTGGACGGTCACTACTCCAGCGCGGTGGCGAAGTTTCAGGAGGCGAACAAGCTCCTGCCCGGGCTCACCGACGTCAAGCGGTTACTCACCGAGGCCGAGGACAAGGTGAAGAACCCACCGCCGCGGCCCTTCCCCTGGGCGTGGGCGACCCTTGGCGTCACGCTCCTCTCGCTCGGCGCGTACGGCGGGATGTGGGGCCGCCGGTGGTGGAAGAACCGCTTCCGCGTTCAGCCGACCCAGGTGATCGCCCTCATCGAGCGCGGGCTCAACCCCGTCATGCTCGACGTGCGGACCAAGACCGACTACGAGACGAGCCCGCTGAAGCTGCCCGGCGCCGTCCGGCTCGACCCGGAGAGCGCGGAGACGGCGAACCTGAACCTCGAGCCCGCCCAGCTCATCGTCGCGTACTGCACGAGCCCGGAGGAGGCGACGAGCGCGCGCGTCGGCAACGTGCTCCGCGCGCGCGGCTTCAAGAACGTGCGGATCCTCAAGGGCGGCCTCGGCGGCTGGACGAACGCCCGGCTCCCGGTCGAGGCCAAGTCCTCCCTGCCCTCGATCGGGCTCGAGATCTACAAGAACCTCTCGCTCGGCGACATCGAGCGGCGCCGCTTCCGGGCCGGCGAGGTCATCTTCCGCGAGGGCGACGACCCGCGCGGCGAGGCGTACGTGATCCACGCGGGCACGGTCGAGATCAAGCGTCGCCTCGACGGCGCGGAGCGGACGCTCAACCGGCTCGGAGAGGGCCAGCTGTTCGGCCACATGGCGCTCTTCCGCAAGGGGCCGCGCTCGGCGAGCGCCATCGCCGCGAGCGACACCGAGCTGCTCGTCATCAGGGACGAGCGGCTCGAGTGGCTCATGCGCAACCGCCCCCAGCTCACCATCGAAGTCCTCAAGGAGCTCTCGAACCTGGTCGTCGCCACCGACAAGGAGCGCGCGGAGGCCAGCGCGGTCAGAT
>Ga0209056_10001810_pt1 | contig 23391 bp, 25 predicted proteins | sample GraSoiAngelo_114_FD_185876 | JGI IMG/M metagenome (GOLD analysis project Ga0209056, IMG submission 185876) | Grasslands soil microbial communities from the Angelo Coastal Reserve, California, USA - 14_0903_13_40cm (SPAdes) (version 2) | ecosystem: Environmental > Terrestrial > Soil > Grasslands... | reverse complement strand
CTTCAGTATCCCGCACAGCTCCGGCGTGATCCGCTCGGGGAGATGACACGGCACCCGACTGCCGATCCGGATGACCTCGAGGTGCGGGATGGCCCGCAGGCGCTTGCAGAGCTCGTCGATGCGCCGGTCGGAAAGCAGCAGGGGATCCCCACCCGACATGATCACGTCGCGGATCTCGATATGCTCTTCGAGGTAGCGGAACGCGGACTCGAGCTCGGCCATGGGGATCTTTGCGGGGTCGCCCACCTTGCGCCGCCGGGTACAGAAGCGGCAATACGCGGCGCACACCGGCGACACGAGGAACAGCGCCCGGTCGGGATAGCGGTGGGTGATGTTCGGCACGGGCGAGTTGGCGTCCTCGGCCAACGAGTCCACCAGCCCGTCGTGTACTTCGAGCTCCTGCAGGTCGGGCACGTACTGCCGCCAGATGGGGTCGCCCGGCGCCTTGATGAGGTCCACCATGGCGGGGGAAATCCGAAACTCGAAATTCTCCGCCGCCTGTCGCAGCCGCTCGAGGTCGGGAAAGTGCTCGGCGCCGAACTTGGCGACGAGCGCTTCGAGCGAGGCGATGCTCTGCTTACGCAGTAGCTGTTGCCAGGACTCCATGCGTCAGATCCTTGAGATAGATCACCAGGTCGTCGCCGGGGGCGTAGTAGCCCGGGAGCCGGGCCGCCTGGGTGTAGCCGCGCCGCTCGTAGAAGGCGCGCGTGGGTGCGTAGTCGGCGCGCGACGACGTCTCGACGACGATCAGGCGTCCCTGGTCCGTCGTCAGTTTCTCCTCGACCGCCCGCAACAGTCGGGTGCCGACTCCCTCCCGCTGTCGGACCGGATCCACGACGATCCAGTAGAGATCGAAGGTGCCCGTGGTGCCCGGCGTCGGCCCCCAGCACGCATAGCCGACGAGCCGGTCATCGGCGTACGCGCCCAGGAAGCGGTAGTCGTCGTCGCCCGCGAGGGCGTCGTCGAGCAGCTCCACGGCGATGGCGACCTCGTCCGGCCGGAACAGGCCGGTGGCCGCCGTGAGCCGCTCAAGCGGTGCGCGTTGCGCGTGGCCGACGGGACGGAGCGAGCAGCTCACGCGCCGCCTTGGCGCCCTGTGCCTCGCGGAGCGCCACCTCCGCGATCCGGCGCACCAGTTCCGCGTAGTCCCAGCCGGCGACCTTCGCCATGCGGGAAAGGCCGGCGTCGTCGTTCAGGTCTGGATTGGGGTTGACCTCGAGCACCCAGGGCCGGCCCTGGTCGTCCACCCGGAGATCGATGCGGCCGTAGCCCTTTCCCTGCATGGTCCGCCAGGCGAGGTCGGCGACCCGGATGAGGCGATCGGCGAGCTTCTGCGGGATGCCGGCCGGGCACACGGGCACCGAGCCGAGGTCGTCGGCGGAGCCGAGCTCCCATTTCCCGGCGTACGTGAGGATGGGCCAGGCGCCCTCGGGCATGCGGCTGAAGTCGATCTCCGCGATCGGGAGCACGCGGCTCCCGACGAAGCCGACGTTGAACTCGCGGCCGCCGATGTACTCCTGGACGAGCACTTCGTCGAACTGCTCCGTCATGGCCGCCAGGCGCGCGCGCAGCGACTTGCGGTCGCTCACGATGGAGCCGCGGTCGAGCCCCGCGCTCGCGTCCTCCGCCGCCGGCTTGACGATGGCAGGCAGCGGGAAGTCGTCCTCGATCTTGCCTTGCGCGACCGTCCAGCGGGGAATAGGGAGACCCGCCAGTTGGAGCAAGGCGTTCGCGATGGGCTTGCGGCGGCATGCCGCGAGGGTCCAGAGGCTCGCACCCGTGATGGGGATCCCCGCGAATTCGAGCGTGCCCACGACGTGCTCTTCCCACTCGCTCTTCCCGTGAACGCCTTCGCACAGATTGAACACGAGATCCGCCCGGCGCGCCACCTGGAACCAGCGCATGTCGTGGCGGACCGGGACCTTGCGGATCTCGTGGCCCATCGAGGCGAAGATCGCGCCGATCTCGTCCACGGCTTTCATCACGCCGCGGATGTCCTCCGGCGTCCAGTTTTCGGCCCCCGGGTCGAACAGGATGACGACCTTCACGCGCCCACCACCGCCCGCTGCTGGGCCGGAGAGGCGCGGCGGGTCCCCGGCTCGACCGTCAGCTCCCGTCCCGTCAGCCGGCGCCAGGCGATGCGGACCACTTCCTGGATGAGCTCGTCGTAGCCGAACCCTGCGGCGCGCGCCGCCTTGGGGAAGCAGGAGTTCATGGCCGGATCGGGGATGATGCCCGGCAGGGGGTTCAGCTCGAGGACGTTCGGCACGCCGAACCGGTCCACCCGGAGGTCCACGCGGCACCAGTCGCGGCAGCCGAGGGCGTGGTAGGCGTCGAGCGCGGTGCGCTCGATCTCGCGGGACAGCGCCGCCGGCACGCGCGCTGGGCACTGGAAGATTGCGAGCGGTGCTTCAGGGCGGTCCCATACCCACTTTGCCTCGTAGCCGTACACCGGTGCCGCGCCCGCGGGAAGTGTCGAGAAATCGAACCCGATCACCGGGAGACAATATGCCTCCGGGCCGTTCCCGAGGATCGCGATGGTGAACTCGGGACCCGGGAGGTAGGTCTCGACCAGCACGGGCTCGGCGTAGCGCTCGAGCAGGAACCGGACCCGCTCGCGCAGCGCGGCGACGTTCGCGCACAGGTTGGTGGCGAACACGCCCTTCCCCGATCCCTCGGCGACCGGCTTCACGAACACGGGGTACGGCAGCGCCATGCGCTCGACCTGTCCGACCGTCTCGATGCAGGTGAACGGAGCGGTGGGCACGCCGCGGTACGCGAGCGTCTCCTTGGTCCGACCCTTGTGCAGCGACAGCGCCAGGGTAAGCGGGTCCGAGCCCGTATACGGGATGTTCAGGTACTCGCAGATCGCGGGGACGAGGGCTTCACGGCTCTGGCCGTGGAGCCCTTCGGCCATGTTGAAGACGAGATCGGGGCCCGCGAGGACGACGTTTTGCGGAAAGAACTGATCGGCTTCGAGCCGGGTGACGCTGCCGAAGAGACCGAGAGCCTGCTCCACCGCCGTGATGGTGGATGGGTCGTCCCACTCGGCGAACGCATCGCCGGTACCGTCGGATTCGGCGGCGGGCGCGGAATCGGGTTTTTCGTTGTATGCGAGACCGATTCGCATGTGGTCTCGGGTGACCTCCTACAAAAAAAGGCCGCTCGTGCGGTCTGTGATCGAAACGCGTTGTCGAGTAGAGAATAAGAAAGACGGAAGCGATGCGCAATAGGCAAGTCGGGAATTTTTTTCTGATCGACGCGCGTCAAACTTTGTGGTACGCGACGCGCGCGGCGTCGTTCTTGTCGTCGGCGAGATAAATCTCGAAATCGGCGAACAGCGCCGGCGCCTCGCGCTGCAGGACGCGAAGGCACGCGATTGCCATGCGCCGGATCTCGAGCTCCGCGCCCTCGCTCGCGCGCAGCTCGAGCATCGTACGCCACGCGCGCGCGTTCCCCGACACGACGATCTTCACCTCCGTGGCGTTGGGAAGGACGCTGCGCGCGGCCTCGCGCGCCACCTTGCGCCGGTGCACCTTGTCCCCGATCCACGCATAGCGTTGCATCAGCGCTTCCACCGCGCGCACGTACGCCGCCTGGGCGTCCGCCACCTCCCGTTCCCACTCCGACTCGAGCACCGGGTCGCCCAGCATCGCTGGCGGCACGACGAACGCGGCGTGCGACTCGTCCACGTAGCGCTGCGACAGCTGGGAGTAGCCGAACCCCGCTCGGTGTCGCACCAGCTCGTGCGAGCAGGAGCGCGAGATGCCCTCGATCAGCAGCACGTAGACCGCGTGCTCCAGCACCGAGCCGTGGCCCTGCTTCTTGATGTTCTCGAGGTAATCGGCCGTCGACCGGTTTGCCGGGTTGTGCTGGCTCATGTAGCAGATCCGGCCGGCGAACTCGGCGAGGCGCTCGCCGGCGGAGCCGCTGCCCTGCCATTGCACCCGCAGGTGCTCGGGCTCGAGGAACTCAGGCCGGGCGATCAGCGTGACGCGAGGGGCGCGGAAGACGTCCATGGGGGCGAGGGGCTAGGGGTTAGAGGCTCGCGGCTGCCAGATCGAGCTTGGGTGTCGCCCAGCCGGCGGTCCGCTCCACCTCTCGCAGCCGGGCGGCAATGTCGTCGGGAATCGGCGTCGCCTCCGGCCCGACCTTGAGATCGGCGAGGGGCGCCCAATCAGCCGAGGGGATTATAACACCCGGGTTGAGCGTGCCGCGCGAGTCGTACGCGTGCTTCAGCTCCCGGAACAGCCCGGTCACCTCCGGGCCGTAGAATCGCTCCAACAGGCCGGCGCGCAGCCGCCCCACCCCGTGCTCGCCGCTCGGCGTCCCGCCCAATCGGAGCAGCAGCTCGGTCGCGTCGGTGTAGAGCGCCGCCAGCGCATCCCGCCAGCCGGCGGCGGCCAGGTCGGGGAGCGCGTTCACGTGCACGTGGCCGTCGCCCGCGTGCCCGAAGATCGCCACCGGAATGCCGCGCTCATCCGCCGCCGCGCGGATCCCCGTGATATAGTCGGCCAGCCGCTCGAGCGGCACGCACCCGTCCTCGACCACCTGCAGTGAGCGTCGGTCGTCCGGGAGGCGGGCCAGGGCGGGGCTCGCCAGGCGGCGCACCGCCCACAGCGTCTTGAGGCTCGCCCGGTCGACCGCCGTCGCGACGTGCGCGGTGCTGCCGCGCAGGCCGCGCACCGCGTCCCCGACCACCCCTCGCGCCGCCGCCTGAGTCTCACGCTCGAACTCGATCAGCAGGAGTCCCTCGAGCCCCTCGGGCAGGCCGGAGGGGGCGCCCACATCCCGCACGACGTCGAGCAGCGTCCGGTCCAAGAGCTCGACCGCCGAAGGGTTGAGCGCCACCAGGTACGGGACCGCCTCCGCGAGCTGCTTCAGGTTCCGGAACCCCAGGGCCGCGCCCGCCACGTCGGCGGGAATCCGCTCCAGCCGCCACTCGACCGCGGTGACGAACGCCAGCGTCCCCTCCGACCCGATCAGGAGATCGAGCTCGTCCCCGGAGTCGGCGAAATGATTCAGCGCGTACCCCGCCGAGTTCTTACGGGTTTTGGGAGAGCGGGCTTCGACGAGGCGTCGCTGGTCGGCCGACAGCGTGAACCGCTCCCCGCTCCCCGCTCCCCGCCTGATTCGCCTAGCTTCCCCATCCGCCCCGATGATCTCGATCGCCTGGATCCAGCGTCGCACGCTACCGCACCGCACCGAGCGCGGCCCTGCTGCGTTGGTAGCCACCATGCCGCCCGACGTCGCGAACGCGCCGGAGGACGGGTCGGGGGGGAGCCGCAGGCCGAAGGGTCGCGCGGCTGCCGTCAGCTCGGCCCACGTGACCGAGGCGCCGGCCCACAGCCTCCGGCCCGGCCAGTCGGGCGCAGTCCAGTTGAACCCCCGGCTCAGGTCCACGACGACGCCGCGCCCCACGCTCCCGCCCGCCATCCCGCTCCCCGCGCCACGCGGCACGAGCGGGGTGCCGGTCGCCCCCGCCCACCTGACGAGCGCGCGCAGTTCCTCCACGCCCCGCGGCACGGCGACCGCCGCCGGGACGATCCGGTGGATCCCCGCGCCCTCCGAGTAGGCGGCGCGGATCCGGAAGTCGGTGAGCAGGCCGGGTGTCGGTCGCAATAGAGTGGGTGGTAACGTGGTGCGTGGTTGCCGCCGTGAACTTACCACGCACCACGCACCACGCACCAACGCATCATTCACGCTTGACACCGCGGGGGGTGCGGGTGATGCTTGACGCCCATATGACCGCTGACGCTCCCCGCGCCCAGCTCATTCACATTGAGACCGATCGCCGTCTCGGTCACGAGTGGGACGAGTGGGACGGGCGCCCCCTCCCCGGGAACGGGGACTTCTCCGCGCCGCCGGGACTCTTCTTCCGCTTCGCCGCGCTGACCATCGGCATCGGCATGGCGGTGGGGGCGGCGCTCATCTTCCTGCTTGGCCCGCGACTCGGCACCCTCTGGTCCATGCTGCCCCGCACGCTGTGGCTGGCCCTGGGGGCGGCGGCCGCGGCGACCTGGTTGTGGTATGGGACCCTGCTCCTTTCCTTTTATGGGGGCATGGTGGCCCTCCCCGAGGGCTGGCTTGAGCGGGGGCCCTATCTGCGCCTGATGAGCCTCACCTCCTACGTCTCCCGGGCGTTCGGCAAGCGGGATTGGGTGGAGCACGCGGCCATCGACGTGTACAACACTCTCGCGGAGCGTCGCCAGCGGAAGGTCGGCAAGGGCGAGCTGCTGGTCCTCATCCCCCGCTGTCTGTCCAAGCAAGCGCTCGACGGCGTGCTGGCGATCGCCGGGCGCTACGAGGTGCCCGTGTTTGTCGCGACCCGGGGGCAGCTCGCGCGGCGGGTCATCCGCGAGCGCCGTCCCCGCGCGGTCGTCGCGGTGGCGTGCGAACGGGACATGATGACCGGGCTCCGCGACGTGGCCGGCCGGCTGCCGGTGCTCGGGCTCACCATGCGCCTCCCGAACGGACCGTGCCGCGACGCGATGCTCGATCTCGACGTGATGGAGCAGTGGGTGAAGGGCTTGGTGGGGGCGTAGCGCGTCGGCGCTACCGGGCGGCCTTCGGTACCCCGAATCTCTCCTTCAGCTTGTCCACGAACCGCTGCGCGATCTTGTAGCCCTCGTGCTCCTTCGGCGCGATCAGTTCGAGGTCGCGCTCGGGACGTGACGGGTCGTAGCGGGGCCGGTACACCGGCTCGACGGTGAGCCGGGTTTGGCCCGGCACCCACGGGTCGGCCCAGAAGCGGGTCTTCACCGTAGCGGCCAGATTCGCGATCTCGCGCGCGTGATGGCGGGAGCGATGGGCCTGCGTGTCGTACCACGCCGTCTCGACGTAGCCGTCCCGCACGCTGGAATGCGCGACCTCGAGGCTCTCGGCCGGCACCAGGCTGTCGAGGGCGGCGGTGACCCGCTCCGGGCGCGCGTCGAGGATGACGATGAGCGCACGCGGGTCGGGCCGGAAGTCGGGGCGGGTGGTGATGGGGGTGCAGGCGGCGACAAGCAGACAAATGCGGAGTGCGGAGTGCGGAGTGCGGAATGGCCGGATGAGCACTTGCGCGCGGGCGCCCGTCGATCTACTCCGCACTCCGCATTCCACACTCCGCACGCTTGGCATCAGTGCTTATGCGGCGGCGTCCCGGGCGCGTGCGTGTGCCCCGCCGCTTTCGCCGAGTCCGCGTGCTCGTGCTCCTCCGCCTCGCCCGCCTCGCCCGCCTCGCCCGCCTCGTGATGATGCCCCGCCTCCCGGTTCTGCATCTCCGTCCAGATGATGGCGTTGGGAATGCCCGCCGCGTGCTCGAACATCAGCTTCCCGCCGAGCACACCGGTCCAGACGATGGTCACGAGCCCCGCCAGGCTCAACACCCGCAGCCCCGCCTCCTCGACGCCCGTCAGCTTGGAGCGGCGGAACAGCTTCCACGCGAGCACCGCGGTGAAAATACCCATGGTGGTGAGCGCCAGCGTCTCGTGCGTCTCCATCAGCTCGTGAATCGCCTCGCCGTGCTCGATCGCGTCCTCGGCCTGGAGGCCGGCGAGCACCGCTACCCAGCCACCGATCACCCCGGCCCACAGAGTCCACAAAGCCGCTGCTTTGAGCGAATCGCGCTTCGTGAGCCAGGCCCCGAGGTCGAAGAGCACCGTCACGAGGAGCAACGCCGTGGGGAGATCGTTCACCGCCGCGTGAAAACGGGGCCAGTCGTAGCCGAACATGCGGATCCTTGGGAGTGGAGGGTTGGAGGGGCGCGCGTCAGACGCCGAGGGCGAGCACCTTGGGCGGATCGACGGAATAGTCGTAAAAGCCCTTGCCGCTCTTCCGGCCGTTCATACCGGCCAGGACCATGCGCTTGAGGAGCGGCGGCGGGGCGTAGCGCTGCTCGCGGTACTCGGTGAACATGATCTCGGCGATCTTGTAGGTCGTATCCAGCCCGACGAAGTCGAGGAGGGTGAGCGGTCCCATGGGATAGCCGCAGCCGAGCTGCATCGCCTTGTCGATGTCCGGCACGGTCCCGACGCCGCGCTCGACCGCCCGGATCGCGTCGAGCAGGTAGGGGACGAGCAGCAGATTGACGATGAAGCCGGAGTTGTCCTTCGCCGCCACGGGCTCCTTGCCGAGCGATCTGGCGAACGCGAAGGCGCGTTGAAAGGTCTCTGCCGAGGTGGTCACAGTCCGGACGACCTCCACGAGCGGCATCAGCGGGACGGGATTGAAGAAGTGCAAGCCGACGAAGCGGTCGCCTCGCTTCGTGGCCGCCGCCATCGCCGCGATCGTGAGGCTCGATGTGTTCGAGGCGAAGATGGTGGCGGGGCCGCACAGGCCGTCGAGCTCCTTCCATAGGGCGTTCTTGAGCTCCAGGTCCTCGGTCACGGCTTCGACCACGACGTCGCACGGCTTCAGGTCGGCCGTGGCGGTCGTGAAATGCAAGCGCGTGAGGGTCGCGTCGCGGTCTGAGGCCGTGAGCTTCCCCTTCTCCACGAACTTGGCGAGCGATTTCTCGATCCCGGCGCGCGCTTTGTCCCAGACCTGCTGGGACACGTCCCGCACGGTCGTGTCGAATCCCGCCGCGGCCGCCACCTGGGCGATCCCGCTTCCCATGAGCCCGCAGCCCAGCACCCCAACCCGTTTGATGTCGGTCATGGCGCTCCCGCGATCATCGGGGGTTGATCAATGTGCGGATCTCGTCGGCGATGCGCAGGAACGGGTTCGCCTGTAGGCCCGGCACGGCGTGCCCGGGTTTGATCTCCCCGCGCTCGAGCCGGTCCAACACCTGCTCCAGCCCGATCTGGATCTGCTCGTGTTGCAGCCGGTGGCTGCGCAGCGCCGCCACCGCGGCGGGCCCGAAGACCAGGAGCGGTATGTACGAGAATGGTCCGAGCACCGCCATCGCGAGGAGGACGCCGGACGCCGCGCCTCCCATCCCGACCAGCAGGGCGGCGATGCCGAGCCGCTGCTTGCGGACATTGCGCACGTCCGCGAACAGCTGGACATGGCAGAAGCCGCTCTCGAGCGGAGTCACTTGGCCGGCGATCTCCGTCGCCCGCGCGAGGGCAAAGCGCCGGCCCCCCGATCCGAGCGCCCGCTGAATCGACGCGAACGCCCCGACCTTCGGCTCCCAGCTCGTGTGGTCGGGGTAGCGTCGCTTCACCTGGAGCAGCTCCTCCTGCTGCATCCACGAGTCGAGCGCGCGCTCCACCGCGGCCGGCTCCCCTGAGACCACGCGCTGGGCGGAGAGGCGTCCCGGACCCACGAGCCAACCCAGCACACCGCCGCGCTCTTCGATCAGGGGGCGCGTCCGCTCTTCGAGCAACGCCTGCCGCAGGTAGCGCGCCGGGATCCCGACGTCCTGGCCGAGCGCGAGGAGCTCGGGCTCGGTCAGCCCTTCGCCGATGTCCCGCTCGCCGGCCTGCAGCTCCGCCGCGCGCTGGATGATGCGCTCGAGCGCCTCCCGGCGGATGAGCTCGCCCGCCATCGTTACGCCTGGGCCTTGATCTTCTTCGGCTCGGCCGGGACCGTGTCACCCGAAGTCCGTTCGGGGAGCGCGGGCGTCGCCGGCTTCCGGGCCACCGCTTCGAGGAATCCCTTGAACAGATCGATCGGGATCGGGAAGAACGTCGTCGAGTTGTTCTCGGAGGAGATCTCCGTCACCGTCTGCAGGTAGCGCAGTTGGATCGCGGCGGGCTCCGAGCCGATGATATGCGCGGCCTGGGCGAGCTTCTCCGACGCCTGTAGCTCGCCCTCCGCGTTGATGACCTTGGCCCGGCGCTCGCGCTCTGCCTCAGCCTGTCGCGCAATCGCGCGCTTCATTTCCGGTGGCAGGTCCACGTCCTTCACTTCCACCGCGGAGACTTCGATCCCCCAGTCCTCGGCGCGCTTGTCGATGATGTTCTTCAGGATGTTGTTGATCTTCTCGCGGTTCATCAACAGCTCGTCGAGCTCGGTCTCGCCCAGCACGGAGCGCAGCGTGGTCTGCGCGAGCTGGCTCGTCGCGTAGAGGTAGTTCTCGACGCCGATCACCGCCTTCACGGGCTCTCTCACGCGCATGTAGAGGACGGCGTTCACCTTGATCGAGATGTTGTCGCGGGTGATGACATCCTGTGGCGGAATGTCCAGCGCCACCACTCGGAGGGAAACGGTTTGCGTCTTGGCGAAGAGCGGCGGCACGTAGATGAGCCCGGGCCCCTTCGCGCCCCACGATCGGCCCAAGAAGAAGTACACGGCTCGCTCGTATTCCCGCAGCACCTTGAGGCCGCCGAAGAGATACAGCGCCAGGGTACCGAGAACCACAGTCACTACGATGTCCATCGCGACTCCTCTTCAGGGCGGGAAGGCTTCCACGATCACCGCCGCGCCCTGGCCGCCACCGATGCAGGCGGAGCCGAGCCCGAAGCGCTGCTTCGCGCGGCGCAGGGCGTGCAGCAGATGGATCGTGACGCGGGTCCCGGTCGCGGCGAGCGGGTGGCCGATGGCGATCGCGCCGCCGTGCACGTTGGTTTTGGCGCGGTCGAGCCCGAGCTCTCTCTCGACCGCGAGATACTGCGGCGCGAACGCCTCGTTCACTTCCACCAGGTCCATCTGCTCGAGCTTCATCCCCGCCTTCTGCAGTGCCTTGCGCGCCGCGGGCGCCGGCCCGATCCCCATGTACTTGGGCTCGACTCCGACCACCGCCCAGGCGACGAGGCGGCCGAGCGGCTTCAGGCCGTGTGCCTTGGCGTAGTCCGCGCTCGCAATCACGGTTGCGGCGGCGCCGTCCACGATTCCGGAGGCGTTGCCCGCGGTGACGAGCCCGTCCTTCCTGAAATACGGCTTGAGGGAGAGCAGCACCTCGAGCGTCGTGTTGGGCCGCATGTGCTCGTCGGCGCGATATTCGGTCGGCTCACCCTTCTTTCCCTTCACCGTCACCGGCACTACCTCGTCCTGGAACACGCATGCGTCCCAGGCCTGCTTGGCGCGTTGCTGGGACGCGAGCGCCACCTCGTCTACTTCCTTCCGAGTCAGCTTGTATTTCTCGGCGAGGCCCTCGGCGGTCTCGGCCATGGACAGGCCGCATTGCGGGTCTTTGAGCGCCTCCCAGAGGAGGTCCTCGAGCGGGGCCGAGGGCCCGAGCCGCAGGCCCCACCGCGCGCCGCGCACCACGTGCGGGGCCTGGCTCATGGACTCCGTGCCGCCGGCGAGCACCGCCGGCGCTTCACCCAGAAGAATGAGCTGAGCGCCCTGGGTGATCGCTTCGAACCCCGAGCCGCACAGCCGGTTGACGGTGACGGCCGGGACCTCGATCGGGAGACCTGCCTTGAGCCCGATGTGGCGGGCGCAGTAGATCGCGTCGGCGGACGTCTGGAGGGCGTTGCCGAAGACGCTGTGGCCCACCTCGGCGGGTGGGACGCCCGAGCGCTCCAGCGCGTGCTTCGCGGCGACGGCGCCGAGCTCGGTCGCGGAGAGGTCCTTCAGCGTGCCGCCGAACGTGCCGAAGCCGGTCCGGACGCCCGAGAGGAACACGACATCTGTATTGGAACCCTGGGTCTTCATTGGGGGGAAGCTCCACGTGAGACGAGGGGAATATCGGGGGGATTGTGGGGGGGCGGTAGGGCGAGGGGTCCCGATGCCGTTGAAATGGACGTTGTTCCCGTCGGGGACTCGCGGCGGAAGCCGCGGCTCGGCCCTGCCGCTCAAGCGGCCGAGTCAGGCCCGTTTACGGGCAGACGCCGAGCCGCCCTAAAGGACTCCCTGCGGTCGCGAGTTCACTCGCGCCCACGACGGCGACGCCACGTCCAGGTGAAGTACACGGGCGCCCCCGTGGCCACGATGCCGAGGCCGATCAGAGCCTGCACCGGCCGCGCGACGATCGTATTCCCGACGATCGCCGCCGCGGCGGCGATGAACAGCGCGGGTGTGACGGGATAGCCGGGGACGCGAAACGGGCGAGGTGTGTTCGGGCGGCGCCGGCGTAGCACGAAGACACCGGCCGCGGCGAGCGCGGCGAATATCCAGCTCGCGAACACGACGTACGTGAACAGCTGCTCGAACGTGCCGCTCAGGGCGAGCAGCATCGCCCACAGGGCACTGACGGCGACCGCGAGGGCCGGGGTCCCGAACCGGGGATGCACGGCGGCGAGGGATCGGAAGAACACGCCGTCGCGCGCCATCGCGAAGTACATGCGTGGGCCCGTGAGCGCGAGCCCATTCGCGGCGCTGAAGATCGATACGAGAATGACCAGCGTGACGAGCCTCGCCGCACCGGAGCCGAACAGGGTGCGCACCGCGTCGGCAGCCACGCGGTCCGTGGCGGCGACGCCGGACGCCCCGAGCGTCGCCACGTAGCCGGCGTTCGCGCTGAGATAGATCGCCACGAGCGCCGCCGTCCCGAACCCGATCCCCCGCGCGAAGGTGCGCTGCGGGTCTCGGGCCTCCCCCGCGGAGTTGGTCACGTTCTGCCACCCTTCGTACGCCCACAGGACGCCAAGCAGCGCCACGCCGGCGGCCGAGAGCGACGCGAGTGAGAGCGGCGTCGTGAAGGCGCGCACGTCGGCGCCGTGAAAGCCGTCGCCCAGGGCGAAGCCGGCCACGGCGAGCGCGAAGATCGCCGTCACCTTCAGCGCCGTGCTCCAGTTCTGCACGGAGGCCGCTTGGCGGACGCCCCGGATGTTCACGGCGGCCACGGCGGCGATCATGGCGACCCCGGCCAGCTTGTGCGCCGCCGGCGCGAGCGGGACGAGCTCACCCAGATAGTTCGCGAACGCCACCGCGAGCGTCGCGGTCGAGCCGGTGTTGATCGCCAGGAACAGCGTCCAGCCGAGCAGGAAGGCGGGGAGCGAGCCGAACGCCTCGCGCACGTAGACGTAGCTGCCGCCGGCGTCGGGCAGCATCGCGCCGAGCTCGCCGAAGGTGAGCGCGCCGAGCAGCGCGAGCACGCTCCCCAGGAGCCAGACGAGCAGCGCCACGCCGAGGTCTCCGCCGGATTGGCGCAGCACCGCGCCCGGCACCGTGAAGATCCCCGAGCCGATCGTTGTGCCGACCACGATGAGAACCAGGTCGCGGAGCGTGAGGACGCGGGCGAGCTCCCGTGAGGCCGGCGGCGCGGACACCTCAGAGCTGCGCCGCGATGGCCGCGGCGACGTCGCGGGTTCCGGCCGTCCCGCCGAGATCCGGCGTCCGTACTCCGGCGGCGAGCGTCGCCCGTACCGCCCGCTCGAGGTCGCGGGCCGCCCCGGGAGCGCCGAGCTGCTCGAGCATCAGCGCGCCGGTGAGCACGGCCGCCATCGGGTTGGCGATCCCCTTGCCCGCGAGCGGCGGCGCCGAGCCGTGCACGGGCTCGAACAACCCCGCTCCCCCCCGGCCAGGGTGGAGATTGGCGCTGGCGGCGAGCCCCAGCCCGCCGACCAGCGCGGCGCCCAGATCGGACAGGATGTCACCGTACAGGTTGTTGGTCACGATGACCTGGAAGCGTTCCGGCTCGCGCACCAGCTCCATTGCCAGGGCGTCCACGTAGCGGTGCTCGGCCTCGATCCCGCCGAACTCCGCGGCGACGCGCTTGAACGTCTCCTGCCAGATCTTGTGAGCGGGCACGGCGTTTGCCTTGTCGCTCATCGTAACGCGGGCCTTGCCGTGATCCTGAGCCCACGCGAAGGCGGCGCGGATGATGCGTTCCACACCCTTCGCCGTGTTGATTTCTTCGGCGACGTACTCATCCCCGCCGATGCGCCCCCGGCCGAGATACACGCCCTCGGTGTTCTCGCGGAAGATTACGAAGTCGATACGGCGACCGTTCCCCCGCAGGGGGGTAAGGTCGGGATGGAGCAGCGTCACGGGCCGAAAGTTGACGTACAGATCGAGCCGGAACCGGAGCCCGAGCAAGATGTCCCGCGCGTGCTCGTTGCCCGGCACCCGCGGGTCCCCGATCGCGCCCAGCAAGATGGCGTCCGCGTCGTCGCGCAGATGGTGGAACGCTCGGTCTGGGAGCGTTTCCTTGGTCTTGAGGTAGTGATCGGCCCCGTACGGCAGGCGCTCGAGCTCGAGGGTGAGGCCGTGCCGTGCGGCGGCCTGCTCGATGGGCTCGAGGGCTGCATCGATGACTTCGGGCCCGATCCCATCCCCTGGGATCACGGCGACTCGGCGCCTGGCCGTCCGACCGTCCGACCGTCCGACCGTCCGACTCATTCAAACCCCGTCGCGCGGCCGCAGCTCACACAGTAGCTCCAGCCCACGTCGACTTCACCGCCGCACGCCGGACAGCGCAGCTCTCCCGAAGGCGGCTGCCCGCACTGGGGGCAGAAGTTCACCTTGCGGCTGCCGGGGAGGGTTTCGCCGCAGTAGGGACACTGGCGCGGCGTCTCGCTCTGCTCGGCGAGCTCGAACGCCGCGCCTGCGAGCGGCGGCTTTTCGAGCTGGTCTTGCTCCCGATCGGCGGCCTCCGCCGATTCGGGCGGTGGCGCCAACGGGGGCGGCGGCGGTGGTGCGTAGGCCCGATCGCCCCGCAGGGACCGCTCGGCGGCGAGCCGGTTGAGGCTCAGGATGGCGTCGGGGAACTGGCGGAACAGAGCGGTGTCGGGATTCGCCTCCCCCGCTTCGCGCCGCAGCGCGTCTTGCACCTCGGTCGGCTCGAGCGACGTGTAGCCCCGCTCGCCCGCGAGCAGCCGTAGCACCGCCATCTCGTAGTCCTGGTGCGTCGCCACCTTGAGGATCGAGCGGTTTGAGCGGTAAGGCACGAGCCGCTCGTACACTTCCGCGGCGGGGAACGGCACGGCCAGCCGCCCCGGTGCGTCGTCGGCCAGGACGCTCACCAACCGCTCGAACAACCGATCCAGATCGTCCGTCATTTCACGACGACCACGCCCTTCATGAAGGGATGCGGCGTGCAGTGGTACGTGTACGTGCCCGGCTTGTCGAAGCGGTGGACGTAGCTGCCGTTCGGCGGGATGACCGGGGAGCCCGGTTCGGCGGCGCCGTCGAACGTGACGGTGTGCTCCACGGGGTCGCGGTTAGTCCAACGCACCGCCTGCCCGGCGGAGATGGTGACCGTCTCGACGGTAAACTTGATGGCGGCCATGTCGACTTCCGCCGCGATCGCGGCGCCGGCCGGCGCGCCGAGTGCGACGGGTTTGGGCGAGCCGTGGAACCACGGGCTGAACCGCTTCAAGTGCAGCGGGATCGTGAACTCGAAGCCGTACAGGATCTGGCTCGAGCCGTCGAAGCGCAGCAAGCCCTGCGAGTTTCCTTGGATCGTACTGGTGGCCGCGTTGCTCGCCTGGAGGGAAAACGTGTGGGGGGATCCCGGGATGAGGAAGTTGATCGCGGCGCTCCAAACCGCGCGCGTCGCCGGGCTGACACGGGAGCCAATGTCTGCGCTCATGGCGATATAGTTGGTGAGCCGCACCACCGCACCCCCCGCCAGGGCCGCTTTCGCGTCCGGTTCGCGAAGCGGGTGGGACATCCCGCGAACCGCACCCGAGAGCGTGAGCCGTCGGACGGTGTAGTCAACGCCGATCTCTCCGTCTCCGCTCTGCGCCAGCTCGTTGTACGCTGCGGTCACCGCGACGCCGAAACCGTCACGCCCTTCGACGCCGTGCGCCCGCCAGCGCACGAACCACTCGCTCTCGTTGTTATCGAGTCGACCTGGACCAATGATCGAATTGGTTCCGAACCGCCAGCCAAGTGCGAGACCGTGTCCGACGCCGGTCGCGAAGGTGAAGGTGGGAAAGTTCTGCACCTCGTTGACCGGCCCCTCGCTCACATGGAACCGGTGCACGAAGTTGAACTGCACGACCCCGGCGTCGGGTACCCAGGTGCCGCCCAGGTTCGGCGGGCGGTACAAGAGCGACTGCGCTCGAAGCGGCGCTGCGGTCAACGCGACTGCGACAAGGACAGCCAACGAGGCATGCTTCATAGGGGACCTCCCTGTGGGATCGACCTTGCACTTGAATTCCGCACTCCGCATTCCACATTCCGCACTCGATTCACCGCCACTCCCGCACCCAGCGGTCATACAGCACCGGGACGATGCCTCCCTGCTGGAGCACCTCGATGCCCGAGGGGTCGCGGTAGGCCTTCCGGTAGAACGCGTGCGTCACGCCCGAGTTGATGATCAACTTCGCGCACATCACGCAGGGCGAGGCGCTCACGAACACGACCTTGTCGCGCACGCTGCCCGGGGCCTTCACGAGCGCATTCATCTCCGAATGAATGCACCCGCAGCTCCCCGGCACGGCCGAATCGCACCGGTTGGGCAAGCCGCGCGCGTTGCCGTTGTAGCCGATCGCGAGCACGTTCTCTAGCACCTGGTCCGTCACGACGGTCCCCACCTGCAGCCGCGCGCAGGTGGAGCGCTTGGCCAACTCCTCGGCCATGCGCATGTACACCTCGTACAGCGGTATGCGATCGACGGGCGGTGCGGCGGTGCCGTCAGGCAGCACGTTGAGGAAGTGCGAATTGGCGGACACCCCGTCCTTAAAGACGCTCATGCAGCTCCTGATCGGGATCGTAATCCGTGTAGCGCCCCCGGGCGCGCTCTTGGGCGAGCCAAGTGTCGAACCCCGACGGCACCAGCCCGTTCGAGCGTTCCTGACGCTCCGCCGCGCGGGTGGCGAGGACGTCGGCGTATTCGTTCTTGGCGTGCCCCGCATGACCCTCGATCCATCGCCACTCGACTTGGTGCGCGGCCGCGGCTTGGACCAGTTTCTGCCAGAGCTCCTGATTCTCGAGGACTCCGCCCTTGCGCTTCCAGCCGCGCGCTTCCCACCCCGCCACCCACTCGCTCATCCCCTTGACGAGGTACTGCGAGTCGGAAACGTACACGACGTGGGCGTGCTTCCACTGACGGCGGATCCATTCCAAGCTAGCGATCGCGCCGGCCAGGGCCATCTTGTTGTTGGTCGTCTGTGGGGAGGATTCGTAGAAGTCCCACCGCGCGACGCTGTCCCCGGCCGGCGCCTCGATCAGCGCGGCATTGCCGCCAGGGCTCGGTTTGGTGCTGTCGTTGCCCAGGCAGCTTTCATCGGCGTGGACCAGGACGCGGGGCCCCCCCCCTTCCCCTTCCCCTCCCCCGGGCGCGCCGGCCATGTCAGGGCTGGATGACCACCGGAATGTCGGTGTGTCGCAAGATCTCCTCCGCGTGGGACACGACCACCGCGCTGGGCCGGCCTTCCTCGTGGCTCATGTGCGCGCCGGCAAACAGGGAGTCGCAGCGGGTCCGCTGCATGACCCGGGCGACGACCTCGCCGGGCTTGCCCGCCTCCACATGCGTGACGAACGCCACCCGTTGCATCGAGAGCGTCGCCTCCGCCACGCCCACCACCTTGAGCCCTGCCTCTCGGTCGTCGCTGGCGTGGATGATGTGAACGGTGCTCTCAGCGACGGTGGCGAACTGCATCGCGCGCTCGAGCGCCCGGCGGCTCGTGTCGTGCCCGTCGAAGGCGACCGCGATTGACTGCATCGGCGAGGGCAGGCCGCCGCACACGATCACGCAACGCTCGGCGATGCGGATGAGCGAAGTCACGGTCGGACCGAGGGCGCCGCCCTTCGTGGTCACCCCGCGGCGCCCCACGAGCACGGCGTCCGCGGTCTTGGCGAGCTCGGCGAGCTCCACGTCCGCCTCGCCGGTCAGCGCAGTCACCTCGACGTTCAGGCCGGCCGCGAGCACCCGCTCGCGCGCCCGGTCGAGCATCGCGGGCCCGTCCGTCTCATGTCCGTGGGGCTCGCGCACGTAGGCCACGATGATCGTGCTGCCGAACCGCTTGCCGAGCAGGACCGCCTGCTCGAACGCGGCGTCGGCCCGCGGGCTGCCATCGAGTCCCACCAGCAAACGCGTGAACACGGCTACGGCAGCACCGCAAACGACTCGAGCTCGTGCAGCGGGAACGCCAGCAGCTCACCCGTCATCGGCAGCCTCCCCTCCAGCGCCTCGTCGCGCCCCAGCGTATTCAGTCCCTCGGCGACGACCACATACTCCGTCCCGCGGCGGCGCAACGCCACCCGCCGCCGCTCCCGCACAGCCCGCTCGAGCGCGTCGAGCGCGTCGGGGGTGAGACGCCGGAACTCGCGGATCGCGCTCTTCACGGCTCGGTCACACCACGGCGATCGCGCCGGGCGTCCCGGTCACCACGCGACCGATCACTGCGGCCGCCGGGGTCGCTTCGCGGCGAAGCGCCGTCACGAGCGCGTCCGCCCGCTCCGCCGCTACGGCGATCAGCAGCCCGCCCGAGGTCTGGGCGTCCGCGAGGAGCAGGCGCGCCGTCTGGTCCACGCCAGCCGCGACCCGAACCGTGTCGGCGACGCTCGCTGCGTTGCGCTCGGTGCCGCCGGGGATCGCTCCGCGCTCGGCCGCCTCGCGCGCGCGGGGCAGGAGCGGGACGGCCACTGCGCGTACCTCTGCCGCCGCCCCGCTCGCCTCGAGCAACGTCCGCAGGTGGCCCAGGAGGCCGAACCCGGTCACGTCGGTCGCGGCGTGCACCCCGACCGCGAGCATGGCGCGCGCCGCGCCGGCGTTCAGGGTGGTCATCGCCGTGACGGCGGGCGCTACGTCCTGCTCGGTCAGGAGATCGCGTTTCAGGGCGGTAGTGAGCACCCCCGTGCCGAGGGGCTTGGTGAGCACCAGCACATCGCCCGGCTTGGCGCCGCTGTTCCTCACGATCCGGTCGGGATGCACTTCCCCGATTGCGACCATGCCGTACTTGGGCTCGGGATCGTCCACCGAGTGGCCGCCGAGCACGAACGCGCCGGCGGCGCGCGCCACGTCGGCGCCGCCGCGCAGCACCTCGCCCAACAGCTCGAACGGCAGCGCCTCGCGCGGCCAGCCCACGAGATTGAGCGCGAGCAGCGGCGTTGCGCCCATCGCGTACACATCCGAGAACGCGTTGGTCGCGGCGATGCGCCCGAAGTCGTAGGGATCGTCCACGATCGGCGTGAAAAAGTCCACCGTCGCCACGATCGCGCGATCCGGCGCCATCTGGAAGACGGCGGCATCGTCGCGGCTCGAGGCGTCGACGAGGATCCGGGGATCCGTCGCGACCGGCACATAGCGCAAGACCTGCGCCAACTCGGAGGACCCGAGTTTGCAGGCTCAGCCCGCGCCGTGCGAGTAGCGCGTCAGCCGGATGGCGGTCATGGGTTCGGTGGACATGGGTCCACCGAAGATACTCTATCCCAGTCTCCAGGCGAGAATGGCCCCGGCGACGACGTAACGCACGACATCGGCGCAGGCTCCCGCGACGCGGGCCCGGCGCGGGAGCGGCTCGAACCGAGGGGGCAACCACGTCGGGATCGTCGCCAGCGCTCCGACGAGCGCGAACACCAGCCACCAGGCGCCGCTGCCCAACGAGTCGAACCACAGCGACGCGAACAACGTGAGCAGTCCGGCTTCGGCGATCGACCACTTCCAGGACCCTCGCGGGGCGGCAGCCCCCGCTCCGGCCTGAGCGGCACCCTGGGCAAGCGATCCAATGAGCACCGGGATCCCGAGCGTCGCGATCACGAACCAGGCCGCCACGGGGAGCCACGCCAGCACCAGCCGCCCGAGCGTCACTTCTTGCCGCGCCGCTCCGGCGATACGTATCCCGGCCCGCGCAGGCCGCGACCGGGGCGCGCCGCCGTGAGCTTGCCATGGTCCAAAACCTTCTGCCCGTTCACGAACACATACGCAACCCCGACCGACGGCTGATGCGGCTGCTCGAACGTCGCTTTGTCCGCCACGGTCGCGGGATCGAACACCGTGATGTCGGCCGCCATCCCGGACTTGAGCAACCCGCGCCCCGACAGCCCGACGCGCTGAGCGGGCAACGCCGTCATCTTGTGCACCGCGAACTCGAGCGGGAAGAGCTTCTGGTCACGCGCGTAGCGGCCGAGGATCCGGGCGAACGTGCCGTAGGCGCGCGGGTGAGCGGACTGCGTCCCCAGCGGCCCGTCCGGTGCCACGCCCGGGAAGTCGGTGTTCACCGCCACCCACCAGGTCTTCATAGCGGTTTGCACGTCCGGTTCGCTCATCAGGAAATAGACCGCATCGGTGCGATGGCCGCCCTCCGCGAGCACGATGTCGAAGATGGTCTCGATGGGGTCCCGGTGGCGAGCGGCCGCGATCTCGCTGATCCGTTTTCCCTGCATGTACCGGAGCGAGTCTTGGAACACGCCCGTGATCAGGATGCCGCCTCCGCCGCCGGCCTCGTTGTAGAACCCCTCGGTCCCGTCCGTGGGGTGGAGCATCTCCGCCTGGATGCGGGCGCGCGTCTCGGGGTTCCGCAACCGCACGAGCAGCGAGTCCCACCCGCCGCTCTCGGCCCACGTCGGAATCGCGGCGTCGAGCGATGTCGCCCCGGCGATGTAGGGGTACTGGTCGGCGGTCACGTCGAGCCCCGCTGCCCGAGCCGAGTCGATCCGGGCGAGCACGCGGGGCATCCGACCCCAGCTCGCGCGCCCCGCGAGCTTCAAGTGCGAGATCTCGGCCGGGATGTCGGCTTCGCGCGCGATGCGGAACACTTCGTCCAGCGCATCGTCGATCCGGATCCCCTCGTTCCGCATGTGCGACGCGTAGATGCCGCCGTGTCGCCGGGCCGCCTTGGCCAGCGCGATGATCTCCTCGGTCTTGGAATAGCTCGCCGGGGCGTATTCGAGCGCGGTCCAGACGCCGAGCGCTCCCTGCTCCATCAGCGTATCCACGATGGCCGACATGTGCGCGAGCTCGGCCTCGGTCGGCTGCCGGTTCTCCTTGCCCACCACCGCGAGGCGCACCTGGGTCGCGCCCACGAACGTGGCGATGTTCAGCGTCGATCCCTGCTTCGCGAGCTGCGCGTAATACCCGTCCAGGTCGCGCCAGTCCTCGCGATAGTGCCACTTCTTCATGGCATCCGAGTCGTCCACGACCAGCCGGTCGGTCAGCGGGGCCACGGACCCGCCTTCGCCGGTGACTTCGGTCGTGACGCCCTGCGTGATCTTGCTGAAGAGGCGGTTGTCGATCAGGGCGTATATCTCGGACTGGCCCATCATGTCGATAAAGCCGGGAGCCACCACCAGCCCGCGCACGTCCAGAGTCTCCCGAGCCGCCGCCCCGTTCAGGAATCCGACCGCCGCGATGCGGTCGCCCCGGATGGCGACGTCTCCCCGGTAGCGCGGATTGCCGCTGCCGTCCACGATCCAGCCGTTCTTGAGGACGAGGTCGTAGGCACCCGTCCCGCTTGCCGTTTCACGTTTCCCGCAACTGCCCAGCAAGACGATGGCGGCGAGAGCCAGCCTTACTTTGTCCATGTTCTCCTCAGCGAGTCTGGGTAGAGGATCCGTCCCCGGAGCATGACCCAAGCGATGCGGCGCGTGGCCGCGATGTTCGCCGCCGGGTTGGCGTCGAGCACGACGAGGTCGGCCACCTTGCCCGCGGCCACCCGGCCGAGCGAGTCGGCGCGCAGCAGCTCGGCACCTTTCCGCGTGGCCGCGGTGAGCGCCTCGACCGGCGTCAAGCCGGCGGCGACGAGCAGACTCAGCTCTTCGTGCAGCGAGAGGCCCGGCACGAGCAGCTGGTTCGCGGCATCGGAGCCGGCCGCGATGAGCCCGCCCGCGCGCTTGAACTCGCGGACGAACTGGTTTTGACGACCGCGCGATCGCCGGAACGCCTGGAAGTCGGCGGTGCGCCACCCCGTCCGGCGCAAGAGCCCTGCGACGTCGCGCACGCTCGCCGCGCTGGCCGGGACGTCCTCCATGCCCGGGCGCGACAACAGCGTCGGGTTGTCGAGCCGCGAGAGCATCTCGTGTACCACGAGCGTGGGCACGATTGCGACGCGGGTGGCCGCGAGCCCACGCGCTGTACGCGCGAGCGAAGCGGAATCGAGCGCGGCCCAGCCCTTCTCCTCGGTCGTCCAGCCGCGCAGGAACTGGTCGTGCGCCCTGAGGTACGGGGTGGGGTCGCGGCTCGCCGCGGCGACGACGCCGGCCATGTGCTCGAGCGACGCCACGCCGGCCCTGGCGGCGGTGAGGGCGTCGATCTTGCCGAGGTGCGCAGCCACGGGGAGGCGGAGCGTGGTCGCCTCGTCCAGGAGCGGTCGCAGCAGGTCGGCCGTGAACTTGGTGTAGATCTTGACGTGGTCTGCCCCCGCCACCGCGCGCAGATCGACGGCCCGGCGCGCCTCGGCGGGCGTTCTCACGGCGGTCGCCGCCCCGTAGGTCGGAGGGGCGCCGTCGATCATGGCCCCCGACGTGAGCATCCGCGGGCCCAACACCGAGCCTAGGTCGAAGTCGTTCTTGAGCGCGATGGCGGAGTCGGTGCTCGACGCGCCGAGGTCGCGGACCGTGGTGACGCCCCAGGCGAGGTAACGCTCGGCTGCCCACCGCTCGACGTGCGCATGAGAGTCGATCAGCCCCGGGATGATCGTCTTGCCGATGACGTTCACGACCTGCGCGCCGCGCGGTACGGGGATCTCGTTCACTCGGGCGACGGCCTGGATGTGCCCCTGCGTGACGAGGACCAGGGCGTCCCGCACCGGCTCGCCTCCCGATCCGTCGATGAGCGTCGCTCCCTCGAGGGCGATGACGTCGCCCGAGGAGTTGCAGGAGGCGAGCGCGAAGAGGAGGAGGAGGAGGAGGCCGGGATGCGAGATGCGGGATGCGCGAGGCGTCACTTGGGATCCGAGGACGTGTGGTCGTGCAGAATCTGCCACCGATCTTCACGCTTCTGGAGGATGAGCGTGAACGGCCCGCTCGCGGTCACCGAGTCGCCGCGCAAGAGCTGGAAGCGGGCGGTGCAGAGCGCGAGATCGAGCGTGAGGGGGCGCACGCGCACGTCCGCGAACGCGAGCGAGTCGCGGTGTTTGCCCGGCGCGAAGTACGTGGTCCGATAGTGGTCGTACAGCGGCTGCCAACCGTACTGCACGTGCCCGCCGGATACGTAGCTCGTGAGGGAATCCTCCGCGTAGTCGCTCATGAAGCCCGCGAGGTCGCCGCGGTTCCAATCCCGGGCGCTCCGCTGGAGCGTTGCCGCAATCTCGGCCTGCGGATCTCCAGGGACGACCTTTGGGGCCGAGCAGGCGAGCACGAGCAGTGCGCTCCACGTCCAAGGACCTCGCCATTCCGCCACCCGCATCGTCTGGCCGCTCCGTTCAAAGGGGAGGCAAACGTACCGCGGGAGCGCCTCGAGGAGATGGTCGAGCCATCCAAGAGGCGCTCCCGCGCACTGACGCTGAAGGATCTCTAGCGGCGACGCTTCCTTGCCGTCTTCTTCCGCTTCGCCTTGCCGCCTCGCTTCGCCCGGGCCTTGGGCCGCTTCTTGCCCGCTTTCTTCCTGGCCTTGGGTCTCGACGGCTTTTTCCGTTTCTTCGCCGGCTTGGGCCGGGGCGCCGACATCGGCTCATCCCGCATCGGCGCGGGGGCCGGCGGCATTGAGGGTGCCGGCGGGTACATCGGCTCCATCATCCCCGAGCCAGTCCA
>Ga0209056_10001806_pt1 | contig 23397 bp, 20 predicted proteins | sample GraSoiAngelo_114_FD_185876 | JGI IMG/M metagenome (GOLD analysis project Ga0209056, IMG submission 185876) | Grasslands soil microbial communities from the Angelo Coastal Reserve, California, USA - 14_0903_13_40cm (SPAdes) (version 2) | ecosystem: Environmental > Terrestrial > Soil > Grasslands... | reverse complement strand
AGGAACTCGACGAAGCAACCGTGCGCACCCGCATCAGAGTGGGCGTGCCGGTGCGCGTTCACTACGTGGGTGAAGGCGACAACATGCTCGTCGACCGCGTGATCCTCGACGAGGATTAAGAGCTAAGAAACATTCGCGCCTTCTCTGCTTCGCCGAATTTGTTTCACGCGAAGCGGAAAGGCGCGTTTTGCGTACGCTCGCCGTATCTCATTCTGACAATCAAGGCTTGATCTTAATCGGTTGACGACTCCGATCAAGCGTGTATATACACGCATGGCGAATTCAACAGACCCTCTCAGCGCCTGCCGGACTTGTGCTTGCGCCGCTCTCCGCCACGCCACCAGGGCCCTCACTCGGCATTACGAAAGGCATTTTCGGGGCACCGATCTTCGCATCACCCAATTCACGGTTCTGGCTACGCTCGCGCAGACCGGCCCGTGTTCGATCTCGCAGTTGTCTCAAATACTCGGTCTCGAGCGAACGACGCTATCTCGAAACATGCGCTTGATTGAAAACAAAGGGTGGGTCGCTGCCACTGCCCATGACGATCAACGGGTTCGTCAGATGGCGCTGACTTCGAAAGGAAGGAAGAAAGTGGCTGGCGCTTTGCCGATCTGGAGTCGAGCGGATGCCGGGGCAGAGAAAGTTTTAAGGCGGTTTGGCTTACAATCGCGACCGTCTCGGCCGTCACTACGGGTCAGGTAATTTTTTGAGATGAAAGATGTATATACACGCATTGTCGGAGAGAACTGAGAGGAAGGAAGTAAAGTTATGAATCTTGATTTAATAGGTGCCGTTGAATTAACGGCCTCGGCCGCAGTTGTGCTCGCTGCGTTATCGATCGGATTTGGTTCGAGCGCGGCGGCGCGGATTCGTATCGCCATCGGATTGAGCTTCTGGTTTGTCGTTGTCGTGATCCTGGCCGCGACGCGCGCATTATATTATGAACATGGGCTGGGCGCTCCTGGCCTCGGCTTTGCGGTTGTGACTCCGGTCATTGTCCTTTGCTCGATTGTCACGCGCACAAAATCGTTGCACGAAAATTTTCAACGCGTGCCAATGTGGTTGCTCGTCGGAGTCCACGTCGTTCGGATTCTCGGCATCAGCTTTATTGTTCTCTACGTATCGCACCGATTACCGGCGCCATTCGCTCCAGTCGCTGGCTGGGGCGACATTTTCGTCGGAATAACCGCTCCGCTCATCGCGTGGCTGGCTTATCGGCAAGTTGCGAACGCGCGGCCGCTACTTTGGATTTGGAATGCAATAGGAACTCTCGATCTGCTGGCAGCAGTCGGATTGGGCGTGACCTCGTCGCCCGGTCCCGCGCGATTAATTTTCGCTGAGCCGAGTTCCGCCATCATGAGCACGTTGCCGTGGCTGATTATTCCAGGCTTTCTGGTTCCGCTCCTGTTCGCCGTCCACATTGGAATCTTCGTGCGATTGCGGCAATCACACCGATCTACTTGATTCGGTCGAACTCAAGCCGCGAACAACGTACGCAAGATTAGGGTCGACTCTGACAATAAGCGGTGAGCGCGATGCCCCGGGGTGGCTTTAGCTCAATCTAGAAAGACAAAAATATGAATACATTAATAACATGGAATCAGCTTAGAGATATGGAAGAAGCGACGCAAAATCGCTTTAATCGTTTCCTAGGCGGATTTCCGAACAGAATAGGCAGTGGGGAGACCCACAGCCTGACAGTCGCAGATTGGTCGCCGGAGGTTGATATCAGTGAAGATGATCGCGGGTATCTCCTCAAAGCTGACCTGCCTGAGATGAAGAAGGATGACGTGAGAGTAACAGTTGAAGACGGCATCCTCTGCGTTTTCGGAGAACGCAAAGGCGAGAAGGAAGATCAGAAAAGAAAATTCCATCGCGTCGAACGCTCCTTTGGGAATTTCCGACGCAGCTTCACCCTGCCTGAAGATGCCGATAGCACGAAGGTGACGGCGGAGTTTCGCGACGGAGTGCTGAAGATTCAGCTCCCGACAACGACGAAAGCAAGATCAAAAGCGCTCGAAGTTAAAGTGGCTTAATGCCCTAACACTGACGGCGAGCGCGCGGAAAATTCTGTGCGTTCGCCTCACCAGTGTAAGGCCGCTAACTTATATTAAACCGGCGTCGGCCCTCTCCGTCCATGGAACAGATAAAACCTAACGATTCCGAGGGCAAAGCCCGCAAAGTCAAGGACATCATCAAGCCTGCGAAGAGCATTTCTGATAAGGTTTCTGTAAGGGCGGCTTTAGATGAAATGCAGGCGCGGGCAATCGATTCGTCGCCTGTAACCGATGAACGCGGAAAATTATTGGGTACCCTGTCAAAGAACAAGATGAACCGGAACGTGGGTGGTTTAGGACACGACCCCAAGATAGAACCGGTGGAAGCACACATCGAAAAGAACAGCGCCTATTGCTTCGAAGACCAAACGATCGCGGAAGCGGAGCGAATCATGCTCAACGCAAAGGTCGGCGAAGTTCCTGTCGTCACCGGCGAAAAATTACTGGTAGGAGCAATAAATATTGAAGCGATTACACGGGAGAAGGATGCGTGGAAGAAAACGCCGGGAACTGTAAGAAATCCCGCGTCTGAGGGCGCCACAATCGGGTGTTCGATACCGCCACTCCACCAACAAATCTCTCAAAGCTAAGAACGCTACCAATGGTTTAGCCCGTGCCATTGGCCGACTATACCAAGCGTCGCAGCTTCGGAAGCGATTCGCGAAATTGTGTGGGAGAACGGCCGACGATCCGCTTAAACGCGCGATTGAAGTTGGTCATGGATTGAAATCCGCAGGCGAAGGCAGCTTCGCTGATTCGCGAGTTGGGATTGAGCAAAAGCGTCTTCGATTTCTCCACTCGAACTCTCGAGAGGTAATCGATGAAATTCATCCCGGTCGCTTTCTTGAACATCTTGCAAAAGTAATGCCTGCTGATGTTAGCCGCGTGGGCCACTCGTCCGAGCGACAGCGGCTCCGCCTGATGCTTCTCGATGAATTGTCGCGTTCGCGCCATGTTCGCGGACTCTTCCTTCTCGCGGCCTACTACCAGCTGATTCGACAAGATCGAAAGGTGTTGTGCAAAAATACTCAGGAGCCGCAGCATCGCGCGATACCGGTCCGGCGATAAGACGCACGTCCGAAAATAAGCCCGCTCGAGTTGCTTCCAATCCGTCTTGTAGCCCCACGCGCGAAGCTGCCGGGTAATGGTCGCGAAGTGTTTCTTAGTCGGGTTCTTGAGCATCACTTCGCCGGTCTCGAGAAAACCAAGAATGTGGTCGCCTACATACACCGGCACTGCACTTTCGGAGAGTCCGGCAAACCAGGTAACGGTGCGCGTTGTCGAGTCCGGTTCTCGGGATGCATCGCTTTGGGCCCTCAAGCACGCGGCGCGAGCCTTGTTGAAACGAGCTAGAATCGACGCGAGCGAATCGCGGTCTTCTTTTCCATGGTGCGCCGGCGACCAGGAGTCGTGCCCTCGGATATTGAGCGGCAAACCCATCGCTTCGCTGAACGCCCGTTCGTAATCTTTGAAAATCTGCGAGCGCGAAAGATGTCGCATCACTTCCTGATCAGAGGATCGGGATGCGCTTCGTTTGTTCCTTACGCCCTTGGAAACAGGACTGGACCGCCTCTTCATGCCGGCATAGCCTCGGGCTGCTCGCGCAAAACGATCAATTGATTGCTGCTCAACGGCAGCATCGCGTAGGCATTCGTCACCGTTACACAATAATCCAGCCGCTTAGGATCGTCGCAGTTTCTTTCTCAGTCGTGGAGTGAACAGCGGAGTCTCTCCCCATTTTCTTCGCCCGGAAAAAGACGCGATTTTGGAATGCGGTCCGGATTTTATCTATAAATTGGCGAGTGACTGAAATCGTGATCGTGGGTGGCGGTGCCGCAGGTTTTTTTGCGGCGATCGCCGCGGCGCGTGCCAATGGAAACTGCCAGGTTTCGCTTTTTGAGCGCAGCTCGCAATTTCTTTCCAAGGTGCGCATTTCAGGCGGCGGGCGTTGTAATGTAACGCACGCTTTGTTCGATCCGCGGATGTTCACGACACATTATCCGCGCGGCGAGCGGGAGCTAATTTCGCCGTTCCACCGATTTTCGGCGGATGACACGATTGCCTGGTTTGAAGCGCGGGGCGTACGCCTCAAACGTGAGGAAGACGGGCGAGTCTTTCCGGTGACAGATTCATCGGAAACGGTCATCGATTGTTTGGTTAAGGAAGCGCAGGCCTCAGGGGTTCGACTGTTCCTCCGTAAATGCGTCGAAAGCGCGCAGCTCCGAACCCATGGCGGGTTTGATTTGAAATTGGATGATGGTGAATCGACACCATGTGACCGGCTGCTCCTTGCAACGGGTGGTTGCCGAAGCGTCGGGGGCGCCAAGATCGCGCGTTCCCTCGGCCACACGATCGAACCGCCGGTGCCATCGCTCTTTTCGCTCCATGTTCCAGCGCCCTGGCTGCGATCGTTGCCAGGGATATCACTGAGCGACGTACAGTTGTCTGTGGGAAAATTGCGCGAGCGCGGGCCGTTGCTCATCACGCACAACGGAATTAGCGGACCCGCCGTGTTGCGACTCTCCGCGTGGGGCGCCCGCATCTTGCACGAGAAGGCGTATCGTTTCTCGCTTCGTGTGAATTGGCTTCCCGAGTTGAACGAAGTCGAACTCCGGACCGAGTTTCAATCGCGGAGACAAACGGAATCGACCCGGCGAGTAAACAATTCACCCATCGGGGCAATTCCGGCGCGACTTTGGGAAAAGCTGGTTTCCAACGCCGGCATTTTTCCGAAAACGACTTGGACCTCGCTGACGCGCGCTGGAAGGAATGAACTGATTCGGCAATTGCGCGTGACGGAACTCGAAGTCGATGGCAAGTCGCTGAACAAAGAAGAATTTGTCACTTGCGGTGGCGTGCGATTGCGCGAGATCAATTTCAAAACCATGAGAAGCCGAATCACGCCAAATCTCTATTTTGCGGGCGAGTTGCTCGACATTGACGGCATCACGGGCGGCTTCAACTTCCAGGCCGCTTGGACCACCGGGTGGATTGCGGGACACGCTATGGCCGGAGTCGAACCAAAAATACTTGAGTGAAGTCGAAGAATACATTTTCCGAGAGGCCGCAAAACGCGCTGAATGAAGTCCGACAGGTTTATGTCGATCTCGCGCAACGGCCGTTCCAGCGTAATTGCCTGCGCAAGACGGAATGCTGTCATTTCAAACTGACCGGACGGACTCCTTATCTGACGAAAGGCGAAGCCGTCGTCGCGGCTAAGGCGCTTCGCGCCACCGGCCGGAAATCGCTACCGGAAACTGCTGATGGATCGTGCCCGATGCTTCGACAAGAAACAGGCAATTGCCTGATCTACGAAGATCGGCCATTCGGTTGCCGCACTCACTTTTGCGCCGCGGCCGGTGGACCACTCGCGCGCCGCGAAGTCCTTGATCTCATCCGGCGCCTCGAAAATGTCGATCTTGTCCTAAACGGAAACGGCCCACGCCCGTTGCAGAATGCGGTCGCAGACGTGCTCGAAGACATGCGATAAACGCGGCCGCGCTCCTCTACCTCTTTTGGATCATGTCGCGCGAAGTCGAAAGGTTCTACTGTTTCTGAGCTAACCACGGGTGGCTGATATGAAGCTGATTTGCGTTGCAGGTTTTCTCCTGATTTTTGCCGAGCTGAGTTTTGCGAATTCGTTTCAAGATGATTCGCATTGTGTCCGGCTCGGTCCGCGCACCGGTTATTACGTTGTGCGCGACGGCTCTCGATTATCGCATCAGCTCGGCGTCGATGATGGGCCATACGCCGACACTGCCGATCCATTGCGACACGGCTATGGAACAGACGTGCTCGCGTTTCGGTTCGATCGCGCCGGCCGTTTGCTCGCCGCGCCGGCCTATATCGCGAACGCGCAACTGAACGAGTTCTACACACGCCGAATCGGCTCGTTGATTCGTGGGCACACCACTGTCGCGGACGTCCATACCTTATTCGGGCATCCGCAAGCTACATCGCGACGACCGGACGGCTTCGTTTATTATTACACGCTCGACGTTTTCAATCCGTCCGAGCAACTCGGCAGTGGCCGCCACTAAGATCGACAACAGCGACACGCTTCGGACTTATTTGATTCGGGTAAACTCGAGTTTGGAACCGGTGGATTCCCGGAATGTCATGTAGTCGCGCGAAATTGTGAGTTGATAAACCGACTTCTCGAACGGTGTCTCAATCTTTATTCGCCCGCTGTCCCCGAAACTGTATCTGCCTCGCGTGCTGCCGATCGTGACCAGCCCGTTGTCGGCGAATTCCCAAACGACCGAGTTTGGATCGGACGAGGTTCGCCATTTACCGACAATCTCTCGCGAAGGACCGCCGCAGGCGGCGAGGACCGACCACAAAACTGCGCTGATCAATAATCGAAGGTGACGTCGGCTAGAGCTGCGTGACATTACCGCCTGCAACGTTCAGGAAATTACTTCTTCTTCGATTCTCTCTTTACCTCGCGGCTGGATTCCTTCGGCTCTTTTGCCGGCTTTGATTCTTTGGTCGTTTTCTTGGCCTCGCCCGGGCGATATTCCTCCTGCTCGGCGGCGGCGAACGCTTTCTCCAGTCCGACCATGTCTTCGCCGGGGCGGAGGGTGTCGAATGTTTCGGCTTCCTTGCGCAACTGTTCTTCCGAGTAATTGGCCGCCTTGATCGACAACCCGATCCGGCGCTCGACTTTGTCGACTTTGATGACGCGAGCTTCGACTTCCTGTCCGACCTTGAGCACGTCTTTTACTTTCGCGACATGGTCCTCGCTTAACTGCGAGATGTGAACCAGGCCGTCGATGTCGTCCTGCAATTGCACAAACGCCCCGAAGCTGGCGAGCTTGGTCACGTTCCCTTTCACCAGATCACCGATCTTGTATTTTTGATCGATGTTCTTCCACGGATCTTCGCTCAGCTGTTTGATCCCGAGACTGATTCGCTGATTCGTTTTGTCGATATCGATGACTTCGGCTTCGACTTCGTCGCCTTTCTTAAAGACTTCGCTCGGGTGATTGATTTTTCGAGTCCAACTCAAATCGGAAACGTGAATCATTCCGTCAATGCCTTCGTCCAGCTCCACGAACGCGCCGTAAGCGGTCATGTTCCGAATCGTCCCCTTCACCCGACTGCCAATGGTAAATTTCTTCTCGATCTCGTCCCACGGATTCGGTTCAAGCTGACGCAGGCCCAGCGAAATCTTCTGTTCTTCCTTGTTTACACCGAGCACGACAGCGTCAACTTCCTGGCCGACGGTTAAAATATCCGACGGTCGCATGATTCGTTTCGTCCAGGAAAGTTCGGAAACGTGAATGAGACCTTCGACGCCTTCCTCCAATTCCACGAACGCGCCGTAAGGAACGAGATTGGTGATTTTGCCTTTGACCTTCTGACCGGCCGGGAAGCGCTCTTCAATCTGGTCCCACGGATTTTTCTGAGTCTGCTTCAGGCCTAAGGAGACGCGCTCTTTCTCTTTATTAATGTCGAGGACCTGGACTTCGAGCTGTTGTCCAACTTTCACCAGCTCGCTCGGATGTCCGAGCCGGCCCCACGTCATGTCCGTGATGTGAAGCAACCCGTCCATCCCATCGAGATCGATGAACGCGCCGAAGTCGGTCAGATTTTTCACCGTGCCGGTAACGCGGTCGCCCACGTTCACGCTGTCCATGAATTTCTGTCGCTTCTCGCTCCGCTCCTGCTCGATTAATTCGCGACGGCTGAGGACCACATTGCGCCGATCGTCGTTGATCTTGACGATCTTGAAATCGTAAGTGTTGCCAACGAACTGCTGCAAATCTTTCGGCGGCACGATGTCGATCTGCGACGCGGGCAAGAATGCTTCCACACCGATATTCACCATCAATCCGCCTTTGACGACCGATTTCACTTTGCCTTTGATCAAGCCGTCTTCCTGAAAAACACTCGCGATCTTGTTCCAGTTCTGGCGATAGGCCGCTTTCTCTTTCGAGAGCACGACCATGCCCTCGTCGTTCTCGAGTCGCTCGAGCAACACATCGACTTCGTCGCCGACTTCCAAATTTTCCACGTCTTCGAATTCCGCCAGGGGAATAACGCCTTCCGATTTGTATCCGATGTCGACCAGCACTTCGCGCGGGCGAACTTCCAAAATACGTCCTTTGACGATGCTGCCTTCCCGGAAATCCGGCATCGGCTTCGACATCACATCCTGCATTTGCACCATAATTAAAAAGGCCTCCTTGGGGCACGCGATCCCGCCCCGGCGGGATCGATCTTTTCCGTGCAGCTAAAGCATCGGAAAACGAAGCGCCACAGTAGGTGTTTTCGCGCGAATGGTCAAACGCTGATCCGTGAGGCGAGACTCGTCCCTAATTGCTGCTCGGAGCTCTGCTGGTGGTCTTCCACTTGTCCCTGGTGCGTCGCATTTCCACCGGAGAACCGCGGGTACAAACATCGCACCAATGCCGTTTGGCTGACTCAAGGCGCTTTCGCACGCCGCACACTTCGCATTCGAAGACTTCCGTCGATGTTCTCTTACTTGTCGATGGCATCATATTTACCTGATTTCTGCGCGGACGGCTCCACTTACGCTGGATTCGATGGAAACACAACTCGAAGTCAGCGTTGAGCACGCTCTGTTTCTCTCCATATTTAACTCACGATGTCGATCCTACGGATTTTGGTCTCGACGGCGCTTGTTGCTGCGACTTCGCTGCGCGCGGAATCGCCCGCCGAGGAAAAAGTGACCCAGGCGATCAAATCGCCGGATCTAAGCATTGTTCACCTTTGGGCGCCGTGGTGCTCCAATTGTCAGGCCGAACTCAAAAACGGCGGCTGGTTGAAAATGGTCAAAGACAATCCGCAGGTGAAATTCTATTTTGTTTCCGTTTGGAACGACGGCGGCGATGGCAAATCGATGCTTTCCAAATTCCAAATCGCAGATCAACCCAACGTGACTATTCTGGCTGATCCCGGCCCGCGCCGCGGCGACAGCAAAATCAAACAATTTGCCGGGATGCCGCTCTCCTGGATTCCGACAACGTGGATCTATAAAGGAGGCGATCTTCGCTACGCACTCAATTACGGCGAAGTTCGTTTTGACGTGCTTCGGCAATTTATTGAAGACAGCAAATCGGAATGGTCACATAAGGGCGAACCCAAGTTGACCGAATGACGGCGGCAACGATTTCTCCCGGTAGCGCAAAAATTAAATTCCGCCTCGCCGGCGGCGCGCAGCCGCTCATTCTCGTGCCGGTCCATGTAAACGATCGCGGTCCGTTTGATTTTATTCTCGATACCGGCGCGGGAACTTCGCTGCTCGCATCGGACGTCGCGAAGCAGCTCGAGCTAAAGACTATCAGTTCAAAGGAGGGCCAAAGTGCCGGAGGCAAAGTTTCCGTGTCGCTGGCGAAGGTCGATTCTCTCGCTGCCGGCGAAGCGAAATTAGGCGATGTCGATGTTGGAATTGTCGATCTTTCCCACATCGGCAAGACCATCGGCGCGAGGATCGACGGCGATCTCGGCTATAATTTTCTGAAACATTTTCGCGTGATAATCGACTACCGCGATTGTGAAATTCGTTTTGACGATCCGAAGCGGGTCGAAAGTTTTGGCCGCAGTGCGAAAACTAAAGTGCCAATTCGCTTGGCCAGTCCGGCGAAGCCGCTCCTTTTGGTCGATGTGAACGCGAACGGCCGCGGACCCTTTCAATTTGCGGTCGACACCGGAACGTCGACCAGTGCCATCTCGCCCGAGTTTGCGAAACAACTCGGAGTTCAAAGTTCGCCGGCCGGCACGGGCACAACTGGCGGCGGGCCCGTCGATTTTTCGGCCGGCATGCTTGAATCATTTCAGCTCGGTGGTGCTAAGATCGACAACATGCCGGTCGTGATCGCAGATTTCTTCACTATGCTAAACGCTGCCATCGGAGCGAAACTCGACGGCATCGTCGGCTACAATTTTCTCCGAAATTACAAAGTCATGATCGACTATCCGGGCGAAACGCTCACTCTATTCTAAACATGGTCGAAGTTCCGACAGCGCCTACCTCAACCAAGAAGCCGCCGGCGATTCTGTCGCTCATCGGCGAGACGCCCCTGGTTGAGATCACGCAATTCGAGACCGGCCCGTGCCAGCTCTTTGTGAAATTGGAAAATCAAAATCCAACCGGATCGATCAAAGATCGGATCGCCTTGTCGATGATCGAGGCCGCGGAGGAAGAAGGGAAACTTGAACCCGGCGGCACGGTGATCGAAGCAACCGCTGGAAACACGGGACTTGGTCTTGCGCTCGTGGCCGGGGCGAAAGGTTACCGCGTCGTCCTCGTAATTCCCGACAAGATGTCACAGGAAAAAATATCGCATGTCCGCGCGCTCGGCGCCGAAGTGCGGTTGACGCGCTCGGACGTGACGCGCGGGCACCCCGAATATTACCAGGACGTCGCCGCGCGGTTGGCTGAAGAAATTCCGGGCGCGTTTTATGTGAACCAGTTCGGCAATCCGGCGAATCCGCTCGCGCACGAGCGTTCTACCGGGCCCGAAATTTGGGAACAAATGCGGCACGATGTCGATGCAATCGTTTGCGGCGTTGGCTCGGGCGGAACGTTGACCGGTCTCGGCCGCTTTTTTAATCGGGTCAAGCCGCGTCGTGGAATTGAAATGGTCCTGGCCGATCCAACCGGCTCGGTGCTTTATGAATATGTTAAGACCGGCAAGTTAGTGGAGTCCGGCAGTTGGGCGGTCGAAGGGATCGGCGAAGATTTCATTCCCGAAATCGCGGACATGTCGCTGGTGACGGAAGCCTTTGAGATCGACGATGAAGAAAGTTTCGGGATCGCGCGCGACCTTCTGCGAAAAGAAGGAATTTTCGGCGGCTCGTCGACCGGAACGCTGGTCGCGGGCGCGCTGCGTTATTGCCGGCAGCAAACGCAGCCCAAACGCGTGGTCAGTTTCGTAGCTGACACCGGAAATAAATATCTATCCAAGATGTACAACGATTTCTGGATGGCCGAGCAGGGATTCATTCATCGGCCGCCGCAGGGAGATCTGAATGACCTGATTTCACATCGATATGAAGCCGGCGAAGTCATTTCGGTCGGGCCAACCGACACGCTCCTAACCGCATTCAAACGGATGCGCGATGCTGACGTATCCCAATTGCCGGTGGTCGATCAAAGCGGACGCGCGATCGGCATTCTCGATGAGTCCGACGTGCTGGTGAAAGTGCATCGCGACTCAACGCACTTTAACGATCCGGTAAAAAATGCGATGACCGACCGGCTCGAAACGCTCCCGCCCGACACAAAGATCAACGACTTGCTCGAGGTTTTTGAGCGCGGCCGCGTTGCCATCGTCATGGACGGGGACAAATTTCTCGGTCTGATTACGCGGACCGATTTGCTTTCCTATTTGCGGCTGAACATGCCGAAGTCTTCGGTTCCGCCGCAGCGCGAATACAATTAGCGCGCGCGTTCAAACAAGATCGACATGAAGAAACAACACGAGTTCGCCACCCGCGCGATTCACGCCGGCCAGGAACCTGATCCGACCACGGGCGCGATCATGACGCCGATTTACGCAACATCGACCTACGTCCAGGAAAGCCCGGGCAAACACAAAGGCTACGATTACTCACGCTCGATTAATCCGACCCGGCTCGCTTACGAAAAATGCGTCGCCGATCTCGAAAGTGGCACACGTGGCTTTGCTTTCGCTTCCGGACTCGCCGCCATGTCCACCGCGCTCGATTTGCTCGAAAGCGGTTCGCATGTTGTCGTCAGCGACGATCTTTATGGCGGAACGTTTCGACTTTTCGAAAAAGTCCGGCGTAGCTCCGCGAATCTCGATTTCACGTATGTCGATCTTACCGACGCATCGCGCTTTGAATCGGCGATCAAAAAGAACACGCGAATGGTTTGGATCGAGACCCCGAGCAATCCGCTGCTCAAAATTATCGACTTGGAAGCGATCGCGAAGGTCGCGCGCGAGCACAAAATTATTTCGGTCTCCGACAACACCTTCGCCACACCTTGGATCCAGCGACCGATTGAATTCGGTTTTGATCTGGCCATTCATTCGGCGACCAAATATTTGAACGGTCACTCGGACATGATCGGCGGAGTGACCGTGGTCGGAGAGAGCAAGGAACTCGGCGACCGGATGTGGTTTCTCCAAAACTCGGTCGGCGCGATCGCCGGCGCATTCGATAGTTTTCTGGTGTTGCGAAGTTTGAAAACGCTCGCGTTGCGAATGGAGCGCCATTGCGCGAACGCATTGGAGATTGCACGCTGGCTGGAAGAACAGCCGCAGGTCGAGTCGGTCAGCTATCCCGGATTGAAATCCCATCCGCAGCATGATCTGGCCCGCACCCAAATGCGAGGGTTCGGCGGAATGGTCACGATCGTTTTAAAGACCGATCTCGAGGGAACGCGCCGGTTTCTCGAGAATACGCATCTCTTCGCGCTGGCAGAAAGTTTGGGCGGCGTGGAAAGCCTGATTAATCATCCCGCGCTCATGACCCACGCCTCGGTGCCGAAAGAACAACGCGAAAAACTTGGTGTGACCGATTCACTCGTTCGCCTTTCAGTGGGCGTGGAAGATCTGCGGGATTTGGTGGACGATCTAAAAACCGCCCTGGAAACAATCTGAGGTGGATCGCGCGCTCCGTCGCGCGATGGTAAATAAATGCGGCTACGCCGCCATAATATCATCGAGCTCGCCACGGAACGAGTCCGTCCGTAGGCGGATAAGGGACTGCTCGATCCACCTCTCGCGCTTTTCCTCGCTTGGTTTAACTTCCTCGCTCAATGGGCAACAGCTTCGGTCAACTTTTTCGCGTCACGACGTTCGGTGAGTCGCACGGCGGCGGCATCGGCGTTGTGATCGATGGTTGCCCACCAAAGATCGAGATCTCGCAAGTCGACATTCAACGCGAGCTCGATCGACGCCGGCCCGGTCAAAGCAAAATCGCCACGCAGCGGCAGGAGGAAGATCGTTGCGAAATTCTTTCCGGCGTCTTCGATGGCAAGACGCTCGGCACGCCGATCGGCATTCTCGTTCGCAATAAAGATGCGCGACCGCAGGATTATGCCGAAATCGCAAAAAAATTCCGGCCGTCGCACGCTGACTTCACCTACGAAGCGAAATACGGAATTCGGAATTGGCAGGGCGGGGGACGCGCTTCCGCGCGCGAGACCATCGGGCGCGTAGCCGCGGGTGTTGTCGCGCAAAAAGTTTTGCGCTCATTTTATCCGAAAATCGACATCGTCGCCTTCGTGATGCAGGTCCACGAGCTCGTCGCGAAGATCGATCGATCGAAAGTGAAGACGAGCGATGTCGATGCAAACATCGTCCGCTGCCCGGACCAAACGGCGGCCAAGAAAATAATTTCATTGATCGAGAAAACCCGGGCCGAAGGCGATTCGTTAGGTGGACTAATCGAATGCGTCGTGCGAAATGCACCAGTCGGCCTGGGTGAACCGGTTTTCGACAAACTCGAGGCCGATCTTGCAAAAGCGATGCTTAGTTTACCCGCGACCAAAGGGTTCGAGATCGGTTCTGGTTTTTCGTCCACGCGCATGCGCGGCTCGGAGCACAACGATCCGTTTGAAATGCGCGCCGGCAAGATTCGAACATCGACAAATTATTCGGGCGGTATTCAGGGCGGGATCTCGAACGGCGAAGAGATTTATTTTCGAGTGGCGTTCAAACCGACGGCGACGATCGCTCGCGAACAAAAAACTGTCAGCGCGTCACGCGAACAAACCAAACTTGTCGCCCGCGGTCGCCATGATCCGTGCGTCTTGCCGCGGGCGGTGCCGATGGTCGAGGCGATGGCGGCGCTTGTCCTGTGCGATCACGCCCTCCGCCAGCGCTCGATTAGTTTTTCGAACGAATGAACTCGCAACTTCAAGCCGCCGCCGGCTCGCCGCTTTGGCAGCTCGTCTTTGTTACCTTCGCGCTTGCGTTGATTGTGTTCGAAGTCTTGCGCGGCTGGCGGCGTGGTTTGCCGCGACAAGTGGCGCGCTTGGGGGCGCTAATCGCCGCTTACTTCGCCGCCTATTTTGGCGGTAAATTTCTTGCCCCGCTTCTCGGGATGTTTTTCAGAATGCCGGACGTGTTATTGTCGATTTTCGCGGGTGCGATCTTCGCACTGATCATTTACCTGGTCATCAGCGGGATCGGTTCGGCTCTTTTTCGGCGAACAAATCAACACGATTCCTTAATTGTCCGATTGCTCTATGGATCGACCGGCGCGTTGCTCGGGGTGTTCTTCGGGCTGTTCCTGGTTTGGCTGATCGTCGTCGCCGTCCGATCGATCGGTTCGGTGGCTGACGCCCAAGTGCGCGAACAAGCGAGCGATTCCAGTGTCCTTCATGCGGTGGACGTTCGTCGACGTTTTTTGGGAGAAGCGAATGAAGACCGGGCGCCTTTGACCACGTCTTTGGCCCGTCTCAAAAACTCGCTTGAGATGGGAGTGATCGGTAATGCGGTCAAGAAAATCGATGTCGTTCCACAACAGACCTACGATGTAATCGAAAAGGTTGGGGCAGTAGCGGCAAATCCTCAAAATGCGGAGCGCTTTTTATCATTTCCGGGCGCGCGCGAACTCAGCGAGCACCCAAAAATCATCGCGCTCCGCAATGACCAGGAGATCTCGCAAATGCTTGGGCAAGGGCGATTGCTCGAGCTGATTCAAGATCCGCGGATCATCGATGCCGCGAACGACCCGGATCTTAGGGCGCGACTGAAAAAATTCGATTTGAACGCGGCGCTCACCTACGCGACCCAAAAACAGCAATGAATTATGTCGCGACAATTGGACTGGAGGTTCACGTCCAGTTGAAGACGCGCTCGAAGATGTTTTGCGCGTGCCCGGTGGAATTTGGCGCGGCGCCGAACACACACACATGTCCGGTCTGTCTTGGTCTGCCGGGCGCTTTGCCGGTAACGAATCACGAAGCGTTGCGCATGACGGTGCTGACCGGACTGATGCTCGACTGCGACATTGCGCCAATCTCGAAGTTCGACCGGAAAAATTATTTCTATCCGGACATGCCGAAGAATTATCAGATCTCGCAATACGACATGCCGCTTTGCGCAAACGGCCGGGTGCCGTTGCACGACCTGGCGTATCCGAAAGATGCGCAGAAAAATATTGCCACGCCGGACAAGGAAGTGCACCTCGTCCGCATTCATCTCGAGGAGGATGTGGCCAAGAGTTTCCATTTTGAGACGAGTACCGGCATCGATTTCAATCGCGCCGGCACGCCGTTGATGGAAATTGTGACGCAGCCGGAGATCAACTCACCCGAAGAGGCATTCGCCTTTCTCACGTCGCTCAAACAAATTTTGATTTACGGCGGAGTTAGCGATGCCGATATGGAAAAGGGACAACTGCGCTGCGACTGCAACGTTTCGGTGCGGCCGGAAAAGCAGGCGGAGCTCGGCGCGAAAATCGAGATCAAGAACATGAACTCGATCAGCGGTGTACGGCGAGCGCTTGCGTTTGAAATTCAGCGACAAACTGAAGCGCTCGAGCGCGGCGAAAAACTCCAACAGGAGACCCGCGGCTGGGACGACGCCACTGGTGAAACATTTCTCATGCGGACCAAGGAATCGGCCCATGATTATCGATACTTTCCTGATCCGGATTTGGTCCCGGTAAAGAGCGAAGTGCTGCTGGCGGACGCGCGGGCGCGCGTTCCGGAATTGCCGAAAGCGAAACGCGCGCGTTTCATCGAGCAATATCAAATCACCCCGTATGACGCGGGCGTGCTGGCGGACGATGTCGATCTTGCCCGTTATTTCGAAACCGCCGCCAAAGGTGCGAAAAAACCAAAGAACGTCGCCAACTGGATCCTAAACGATTTGCAAAGCGCGCTCAGCGCGGCAGGCAAGACAATCAATGACTGCCCAATTCCACCGGAAGCGCTCGACGAGCTGGTCAACTTGATCGAGAGCGGAAAGATCAGCGGCAAACAAGGCAAGGAAGTTTTCGCGGATATGTTTTCCAGCGGCAAAGGTGCGGCCGTGATTGTAAAAGAAAAAGGGATCGAGCAATTGAGCGACACGAGCGCGATCGAAAAATTTTGCGACGAAGTGATCGCGGCCAACCCCAAACCGGCGGCGGATTTTAAGGCGGGCAATGCAGCTTCTCTCAATTTCCTCAAAGGCCAGGTCATGAAATTGTCGAAAGGCAAAGCCAATCCGCAGCTGGCCGGCGAAATCTTAGAGCGAAAGTTAAGAGTCTAGTCTCGGGCTTCGATTTGTATCTTTGTCATTCCGAGCGGAGTCGAGGAATCTCTCGCTATTTCGGAAATATTAAGAGATGTCTCGACTTCACTCGACATGACAGGAAGCGGCAATGCGGATCCTAATCGCCCCAGATAAATTCAAAGGCGCGCTAAATGCGCGTGAGGTTGCCGAGAGCATCGCGGCTGGCCTGCGCGAAGTTTTACCGGACGCCGAGATGGACGTCGCGCCGATGGCGGATGGCGGCGAGGGAACCGCCGAAGCGATTTGCGACGCGCTCGGCGGTTCGTGGTTAAAATGTAAAGCGCACGATCCGCTCGGTCGCGAGATCGAGGCGCATTACGCTTGGATCGATCAGGGCAAACTCGCGGTGATGGAGATGAGCGAAGCGGCCGGCATGAAACGTTTACGGCCGAACGAGTTCGATGTCGATCTTGCGACCACCTTCGGCGTTGGCGAAATGATTTTGGACGCCGCCGAGCGAGACGCGCGGCAAATCATCATTGGACTTGGCGGCAGCGCCACCAACGATGGCGGATTCGGAATGGCACGTGCACTGGGTTTTCGGTTCGAGCGAGAGCATGAGAGAAGACGTGTGAGTGATTTGATTACGCTTACGCGAATCGAAAAACCGAAGGATTTGAAGTTGCCGAAAATCGTTGCGGCCGTGGATGTGCGAAATCCGTTGCTCGGCGTGAATGGCGCGACCCGAGTGTTCGGTCCGCAGAAGGGCGCGACCCCGAACCAAATCGGCGAATTGGAACGCGCTCTGACGAGACTGGCGGATGTCGTGGCCGAGCAATTCGGGTTTGATTATCGAGATCAACCGGGCGCAGGCGCGGCGGGCGGCATCGGCTTTGGACTGATGAGTTTTTGCGGCGCAACAATTCGGCCGGGCTTCGACGTCGTTGCCGAATCAATTGGCCTGGAAGCGAAAATGAAAGATGTCGATCTGGTGATTACCGGCGAGGGAAGTTTGGATCGACAAACACTGGAAGGAAAAACGCCGGCGGGCGTGGCGCGACTTGCGCGGAAGCTCGGCAAGCGCGTTTTCGCAATCGTTGGCCGCGCAACTGAAGATCGACAAGCGCGCCAACTATTTGATGGTGTTTATCAAAACGCACGAACCGGAATGAGCGAGGAAGAGAATATGAAGAAGGCGGCGGATTTGTTGCGCGAGAATGCGCGGAAGCTGGCGAAAAGTTTATAGGGCGAAATTCTACGCTTCGTAGCCGTCTTTCACTTCGTTCCGGATGACAAAGCGGCTTTCATTTCGCACGCAGTGGGCGAAAATAGCCGACTCATGCAGGACGTTCCTCCGGGCGCGCTGACGCCGTTTGTTTTTTCCGATCCGGCTGGTAAACGCTGGCCGCGGTTGCGTCTTATTTTGCTCATTTTCGGCGTATTCGCCTTTCTGAGCACGGTGCTCTTTGTCCAGACACTGTTTGTCGCGCCGCAAATGCGGGTGCCGTTTTCGTTGCGCCAATTAAAGGGACAATTGAAGGCGCTCCAGAGAGCGAACCCGGCTGGCCAGGTTGCACCGAGCTCGTTGCTCTGGCAGAAGTTTGGAGCCGCCAAACAGGCTGCAAAAAAATTAGCCGGCGCAACGCCGACGCCGACCCCGCCGGCCAAGCCGCGTAAGAAAGCGCCACCAAATGAGGTGCGTCTTGCGTTTTACACCAACGGCGATCCCTACAGTTACTCGTCGCTGGAAGAGCACGCGTCGCTGATTACGCATTTGTGTCCGGAGTGGATCACAGTCGTGAACGGTCTCGGCGACATTCAGATCGACCCCGACATTCGGCTGCCAAAATTTTGCGCGAACAAAGGGATCAAGCTGATGCCGTTGGTAACGAATTTAGTCGGCGACTCGTGGCAACCTGAGGCGATCGAAAATCTGGCGCACGGGCCGGCGGATCGACAGGAGCGCTTTTTCGCAAACGTGATCGCAGCGTTGCGCGACGCGAAAGCCGCTGGTGTCGTGATCGACTGGGAACAAATCGATCCGGTTTACAAAAAAGACATTACTGCGTTCATCGACAAGTTTTGCGACGCGCTCCACAACGACGACAAGGAACTTTGGCTCACCGTTCAACCGGGTCAGGAGCTTGAGTACATCGATTTCGACGAGCTTTCGGACAACGTCGATCGGTTCGTCGCTTCGCTTTTCGATGAGACTTCGGACATCGATCCGCCGGGGCCGCTCGGATCGCGGTCGTGGTTTGAAGGCTGGCTGCATGTGCTGCTTGAAGAGACCGATACCAAGCAATGGATCATTACGCTCGGCAGTTATGGCTACGATTGGACGGTCGGCGGCAAAAAAGCGGAGCTGATCAGCTTCGCCGAGGCAATGAGTCGCGCGAACAACGCTGAAATCCAGGGCGCCGAGGTCAGCGGTCCCAGTTACAATCCGTATTTTTATTTCGAGGACGGCGACAAGGAACACGCCGTCTGGTTTCTCGACGTGGTTACGTTATTAAATGAGCTACGCGAGGTGCGCGGTCAAAAAGCAGGCGGCTTCGCACTCTATCGCCTTGGCACCGAAGATCCCGCGATTTGGGACGCGCTGGCTGTCCCTCGCGATTTCAAGATCGACAATCAGACACGCGATGCACTCGAAGTGTTGAAAGGCACCGACACAATCACTGACGTAGGTGAAGGCGAAATCGTGACGGTGGACGAAAGTCGCGCCGACGGGATGCGCAAACTCGCCGTCGATTCAGAAGGCTATCTCACCGCCAAATACACAAAGTTCCCCGAGTTTCCGACCCTGTATCATCAGGGCGCGGGTGGGGAGCATCAGGTTGCGATCACGTTTGACGATGGTCCCGACCCGCAATGGACGCCAAAGATTCTGGACATTTTGAAAACGGCAAACGCGAAGGCCGCGTTCTTTTTGGTCGGAGTGAACGCCGAGAAATATCCCGGGCTGGTCCGGCGAATTGTCAACGAAGGGCACGAGATTGGGAACCACACTTATTATCATCCGAATCTGGCGCTGGCCTGGCCCGAGCATGTGCGGCTTGAATTGAATGCGACCCAGCTTCTGATCGAAACAATTACCGGCCGCGCGACCACGCTGTTTCGTCCGCCTTATGCCGCCGACACCCAGCCGTCACAGATGAGCGAGCTGATGCCGTTGCAAATTGCGCAGGACTTGAGCTATCTCGTCGTTCTCGAAAACATCGATCCGCAGGATTGGGCGAAGCCGGGCGCGGACATTATTTTGCAGCGGATAAAACAGCAACGGCGTGACGGCAGTATCATTTTGTTGCATGACGCCGGCGGCGATCGTTCCCAAACGGTGGCCGCTCTGCCGCGCATTCTCGATTGGCTGCACACACGCGGCGATACGATTGTGCCCCTGAGCACTTTGTTGGGAACATCGCGCGATGCGGTGATGCCACCGTTGCAAACATCGAATCCGTCGTTGGCGCGGCTGGTCAGCGGCGCCGGGTTCCGCGTTTATCACGCGCTCGAAGAATTTCTCTGGGCTTTCATGATCGTCGCCACCGCGCTAGTGGTCGCACGCACGTTGCTAGTGATTTGGCTCGCTTATCGTTTTCGGCGCTTACCGAGACAAGATTTTGTAGCGCCGATCAGCATAGTGATGGCCGCTTACAACGAAGAAAAAGTGATCGCCGGTACTCTGCGCTCGCTGCTTTCGACCGATTACAACGGCGAACTCGAGATCATCGTGGTGGACGATGGATCGCGCGACCAAACCGCTGCGGAAGTCGAACGCGTGGCTGATGTCGATCCGCGCGTGCGTTTGCTGCGTCAGGAAAATCGAGGGAAAGCGCGTGCGTTGCAACGCGCACTGGCCGCAGCTCGCCACGGAATCATTGTGTTCGTCGACGCGGATACGCATTTTCAACGCGACACGCTGCCGTTATTGCTCGAGCCATTTGTTGACGAAAGGATCGGCGCGGTTTCGGGCCACGCGAAAGTTGGCAATCTGGGCACGTTCATCGCGAGGTGCCAATCGCTCGAGTACACCTGCGGATTCAATCTCGATCGCCGCGCCTACACGCGCTGGAATTGCATTACCGTCGTCCCGGGGGCGATCAGCGCGATCCGAAAAACAGCGATCGATCGAGCCGGCGGGTTAAGTTTGCAGACCCTGGCCGAAGACACCGATCTCACATTGAGTCTGCATAAAGATCGACAGCGCATCGTTTACGTGCCGCAGGCTATCGCGTGGACAGAAGCGCCGGAATCGGTGCGCACGTTGGCGCGGCAACGTTTTCGTTGGGCCTACGGCACGTTGCAATGTCTTTGGAAACATCGCGACATGATCTTCAACTGGAACTATCGCGCGCTCGGCTGGTTCAGTTTGCCGAGCGTTTGGTTCTTCCAAATCATTCTGGTGGCGGTCACGCCGGTGGTGGATTTGCTCTTGTTCGCTTCGCTTCCGTTCGGTGCCTGGAGCGCGGTGCTCCCGTTTGTAATTACATTTCTTTCCATGGACGTCATCCTGGCGACGCTCGCTTGCATTTTAGAACGCGAACCGATCACGCGCGCGTGGCGGATTTTGCCGATGCGGCTGATTTATCGGCCGATGCTGAGTTATTGCATTTGGAAAGCAATTTTGCGCGCGATCAAAGGCGCATGGGTGAGCTGGGGCAAACTCGAGCGCACCGCCAGCGTGCCGGTGCGAGCGTGATCTGAGTGACGAAGCACGAATGACGAATGTCGAAGGAATGACCAAGCACGAAGCCCGAAGGAGGGCTGACGAGGATGCGTTCTGGGGGCTCGATCAGACCCTGGTTGTGCGGGAGGACGTGCCGGCACAACGCGTTTACGATCTTGAGAAGCGAACCGCCCACTTCGGTGAAGCTGTAATCGATTTCGCGAAGACGATTCCGCAAACTGCGGTAACCAGTCGGCTAATTAGTCAGCTTGTCGGCGCCGCGACGAGTGTTGCCGCGAATTATGTCGAAGCGGATGACGCGATTTCGAAAAGAGAATTTCTGAAAAACATTGGAACGTGCCGGAAAGAAGCGTGCGAGGTGAAACATTTTCTTCGGATGGTTGTTCGCGCTGTCCCGGAGCTTAAGCCGACGGCACGACCACTTTGGTTGGAGGCGAAGGAATTGCACCTTATCTTTTCGAAGATCTGGCGAAGCAAATCATGAGCTTCGTCATCCTGCGTTCGACATTATTTCGTCATTCGTCATTCGTCATTCGTCATTTCGCCGTCACAATGGCCACGCTGTCGATCCTTTCGTGCAACAAGACGCCGTCTTCGCAAAACTCAACAATCGATCCAAATGGCCCGGTCGAAATCGCGGTTCCCGAGCATGGTGCCTACACCGGCTCGTTCATGGATTTCGGGGACGAAGAAGACGACGTCACGCTGGAGATGATCGAGGACTTCGAGCAGATGGTCGGCAAACATCAGGCGATCATCGCGTCGTCGAGCTATTGGGGTGAGCAAACTTTTCCGACCGCGAATTTAAATGTGGTCTGGCGACATGGGTCGCTGCCGCTCGTTTTTTGGTCGCCGTGGGACAAACCGTACGTGCAAAATCGCGGTCCGGACAAATTTAGTCTCAACGATATCATCGCCGGAAAATGGGACGCGTACATCGACAAGTGGGCCGATGGCGCGCGAGAGTTCGCCCATCCAATGATCGTCGCTTTCGGAGTGGAGATGAACGGCGATTGGTTTCCCTGGTCGGGAACATTTTATGGCGGCGACGATTGGGATGATGACGCCGATAACTGGAAAGGTCCGGAGACATTCCGGCGCGCATATCGCCACGTGGTCGACCGCGTTCGTGCGCGGGGCGCGACCAACATCAAATGGATGTTTCACGCCAATAACTATTCCTCTCCGCTCGATACTTGGAATTTCGCGCCCGCTTACTATCCGGGCCCGGATTATGTCGATTGGTTGGGCCTGAGCGTTTACGGCCAGCAATTCAAAGACGAACCGAATCCGGATATTACTTCACTGCTCGACTGGCCGTATCAGGAATTAAGCGGCCTCGATCCGAACAAGCCGATCATGATTGCGGAATGGGCGACCGGCGAATTTCCCTACCAGCCCGGTGAACCCGGAATCCATAAACCGGAATGGATCAAGCAAGCTTTGGAACTTTTTCGGACACGCTATCCGCGGGTGAAGGCAGCAGTCTACTGGCATGAGCGTTGGCAAAATGTTGATCAAACCTACAGCAATCTGCGGGTTAACTCGTCGGTCGAATCGCTGCAAGCGTACCGCGAGGGCGTGGCAAATCCGGATTGGTTGGGTAATTTGATTTTGAAGCCGCTGCCGAAATCTGAACCGAAGTGACAATGTCGATCTAATCGACGAAGCGGTGCTGCTATTTGTCATGTCGAGCGAAGTCGAGACATCTCTAGATATTTCCGGTTCTCAGAAACAGTAAGAGATTGAACTCGTTCGTCTCCCGACTCTCTCGCCGCTACCCTCGCGGCGCAAACTGTCCATGTCGCTCGTCCCACTCGCTCCATTCTTCGACGGAGTTTATCCTGAGCGAAGTCGAAGGACTCGGAATGACAGTTATCGCCAGACGGCCAGAATTCCGCCGAGCGCGATGCAGCCGAAAAAGTGGTAGCTCGCGTCGATTAACCAGACCTTAAACGGTTTCGATTCCCACAGATATTGGATCGTCAGGGCCGTTCCGGAAAATCCAAGGCCCACACCGGCGCCGAGTTTTAATCCGTGGCCGGCATCGATGATGCCCGTCCTCGAAATCAACCGCGCCATGATCACGGCGGCGACAAGGTTGCAGATGAAATTGCCGATCATCTTCGCGCCCATGCCGCTGCGCTCGAGCTTCACTCCGTGTTGCTCGATGCCCGCCGCCCAAATTTTACCGAACAGGGCCATGTACCAGATGGCGCCGATGACCCAGTAGACTGCTGCCGCACAGATTATTGCTATCCAGTTCATAATTCCGTTTTGTCATCCGTGACGTGGCTACACAAGCAAAATTATAGCCGAAGCGCCGACCTCCGTTCACGGTGCGGTCAATGGCCGCAACTACAAGCTGAAACAGCCCGCGAATTACGCGAATGATCAGAGAGAGGCGACTGAAAAAATTCTTTTTCCTCTCTGTCTGCTCCGTTCTCCCCAATGTGCTCGTATCCCCGCCTTCTCTGTA
>Ga0209056_10001800_pt1 | contig 23423 bp, 22 predicted proteins | sample GraSoiAngelo_114_FD_185876 | JGI IMG/M metagenome (GOLD analysis project Ga0209056, IMG submission 185876) | Grasslands soil microbial communities from the Angelo Coastal Reserve, California, USA - 14_0903_13_40cm (SPAdes) (version 2) | ecosystem: Environmental > Terrestrial > Soil > Grasslands... | reverse complement strand
TGGCCCGTGATCCAGCCCGCGTCCGCCGAGCACAGGAGCGAGACGGCATTCCCGACGTCCGCCGGCGTGCCGAGCCGGCCCATCGGCGTCCATCCCTTGTCCCCCTCGTGCCAGCTCCGAATCATGTCCTGCGCGACGTCCGGCAGGGCGTTGAGCACGCTGTCCTCGATCCACCCCGGGCTGATGGCGTTCACCGTGATGCCCCGCCTCGCGAGCGCCACGGCAAAGTAGCGGCACAGCGATTCCATGGCGCTCTTGGCGGCGCCCATGCCCACCCACGGCTGCCAGCTGCCGGTGCGACCGCCCGGCGCGTACGTGATCGCGACGATTCGCCCGCCCTCCCCCATGAGCGGGCACGCCGCCCGCACCGCCACCAGGAACGCCCTCGCCTGGGAGTTCATGGCCGTGTCCCATTGCTCCAGGGTGATGTTCATGGGCCCCTGATAGAACTCGGCCACGTCGGGTCGCGCGTTGCTGACGAAGATGTCGAGCTTGCCGAACTCGCTCTTCACCCGAGCGAACATGCGGGTGATGTCGTCGGGGCGGCACACGTCCGCCTGGATGACGAAGCCGTCGGAGCCGCGCTGTTTGACCTTGGCGAGGGTGTCCTTCGCCGCCGCTTCATTCTTGCGGTAATTGATCGCGACCTTGACGCCTTGCCCGGCGAGCTTGAGCGCAATGCCCCGGCCGATGCCGCGCGAGCTTCCGGTGATCAGTGCGTGTTTCCCGTTGTGCGCCATGACCCCCTCCAGGTGGAGCCGTGGCGGCTAAAGATGTACGTGGTACGGCGCGCTGCAACCACGCTCCCGCGGACGCGTTCCGGTGCGGCGCGGCAGTGGTAGCGCACCCGAACGAGGCGACGCGCGTTTCACTGTGAGCCATGTGCCGGTGCGATTGGGCAACGTCGCGACGGATCGTCACACCGACCGGGCGTCGGCGTCGGGCACGGAGGTTGAGTGCGCCGTCGGGGATCAGTGGGGCCACAGCCATGCGAAGACGCCCGCCGTGAGGAGCGCGTAGATCAGCCCATCCACCGTGGCTTTGATCGTGGTGATCCAGGAGCGACGGTACCAGATCGACATCGGCCACAGCGCGAGGGTGTACGCCACGAACGCGGTGAGGCCCGCGAAGTGGAAAACGGCGCGGGAGCTCGCGCCCGGGGGCAGCGCGCTTCCCGCGACGAACGCGGCGAAGATCCCCACGACTACTGAGAAGAGGAACCATTGGGTGAGTTGCTTCCCCATGGCCATGGAGGCACCCGGCATGACCGTGAACATCATGACCGGGCCCCGCTTGAACTTTTCGACGAATGCGGGCGACCGCATCTGCTCGGTGCTCTCCGGCCGGGGCATCATGTAGTCGCCGGGCGGGATGGCGAGCGGACGAAGCGTATCCATCACGCGGTCCTCGTTCGGGACTTTGAGGTAATCGCCCTTGTGCCAACCCGTGAACATGTGGAGGACGGAGCTCAGGAGGAAGACGCCCACGGCCGACAGCAGGATCGGGAGCCACAGCGAAACGAGCGATGTCATAGGACCTCCTTCGGGTCGCGGTTAAGCTGCGGGCTCTCCCGGTCGCAATCAAGGATCCTCGAGCGCCTCGCCGGACGCGCATAACGGGCATTCGGCCGGCACCCAAAGGTCGAACGGGGCGCGCTCTCGGCGTAGGTACCTCGGACCAAGGTTCGCGTGGTGTCCCGATTCGAGGCGGAAATGGCCGTGCCTCGGCGAGGCCAGGCTCAGGAGGTCCGCGCACAGCCCTTTCCCCACGAGCGCTCCCCGCGGGCCGCAATCACCTGCGATCGGGCTGTAGCCCCCGCTCCTCGAGCAACGGCCCCACCTCCGGATCCCGCCCCCGGAACGCGCGGTACAGGGCGCCCATGTCGCCCGTCCCTCCCCGCGACAGGATCATGTCGCGGAAGCGCCGCCCGTTGGCCCGCGTCATGCCTCCGTGCTCGGTGAACCAGGCGTAGGCGTCATCGTCCAGTACCTCGCTCCACAGGTATGCATAGTAGCCGGCGTAGTATCCGCCGTTCCAGATGTGCGCGAAGTAGCTGGTGCGATAGCGCGGCGGTACCTCGGGCACGTCCACCCCGAACCGTTTGAGCGCCTGGGCCTCGAAGGCGCCGATATCCGGTTGCGCCGGCCCCACCGGGAGGGTGTGCCAGGCCATGTCGAGCAGCGCGGCGGCGACGTACTCCGTGGTGGCAAACCCCTGGTCGAACGTGCGGGCCCGCTTGATCTTGTCGACCAGCGCCCGCGGCATCGGCTGCCCCGTCTGGTAGTGCTTCGCGTAATGCGCCAGCACGGTAGGCTCGAGCGCCCAATGCTCGTTGAACTGCGACGGGAACTCCACGAAGTCCGTCGGCACGTTGGTGCCCGCGAGCCGCGGGTAGTCGACCCGCGTGAGCAACGCGTGCAGCGCGTGCCCGAACTCGTGGAACATTGTCTTCACATCTTCGAAGCGAAGCAGGGCCTGCTGGCCCGGGGCGGGCTGCGCGAAGTTGGCGACGTTGAAGACGACAGGCTTTGTGCGCAACAGACCGGTGCCGTCCACGAACGTGTCTTCCCACGCGCCTCCGCTCTTGTTGTCTCGTTTGAAATAGTCGCAATACCACAGGGCGATGGACGTGCCGTCGGCATCGAACACCTCGAACACCCGGACGTCGGGATGGTATACGGGCAGGTCCGTCCGCCGCTTGAACGTCAACCCGTACAGCCGGTTCGCGGCGAAGAAGACGCCGTCGCGTAGCACTCGATCGAGCTCGAAGTAGGGTTTGAGCTGCGACTCGTCCAGCGCGTACTCCGCCTTGCGCACCTGCTCGGCGTAGTACTGCCAGTCCCACGGAGCGAGCTTGAAGCCGCCACGCTGCGCGTTGATCATCGCCTGCAGCTTCTCCACTTCGCGGTGGGCCTGCGCCGTCGCCGCCGGCACTAGGTCGGTCAACAGCTTGATCGCCGCGTCCGGCGTCTTGGCCATCTGGTCGTCGAGGACGTACGCGGCGAGGTTCGGGAAGCCGAGCAGCCGGGCGCGCTCGGCGCGGAGCTGCGCCAGCCGCTTGACGATGGCCCGCGTGTCGTTCGAGTCGCCGCGCTCCGCGCGGGTCGTCGAGGCGATGAACAACCGCTCCCGCAACGCCCGGTTCTTGAGCGAGGCCTGCGCCGGTTGCTGGGTGGTGTTCTGCAACGGCAGCACCCACTTCCCGTCGATCCTGCGCTGGCGCGCCGCTTCGGCCGCGACGGCGATCTCCGCGTCGCTCAGGCCGTCGAGCTCGTTCTTGTCGCCCACGATGATCGCCCCCGCCTTCGTCGCCGCGAGCAGCCGGTTCTGAAAGTCGGTCGCGAGCTTCGACTCCTCCTGGTTCAGGGCGCGCAGCCGCGCCTTGTCCGGCTCCGCCAGCAGCGCGCCGGCGCGCACGAAGTCGCGGTAGTAGCGCTCAACCAGGAATGCCTGCACGGAGTCGAGGCCGAGATCGGCGCGCCGCTCGTACACGCTCCTGACGCGGCGGAACAACGTGTCGTTCAAGTGGATCGCGTCGAGATGCGCGGCAAGCCGCGGTGCTTCTTCGGTCTGCACCCGCTGCAGCGTATCGTCGGTGTTCGCCTGCGTCATCGCGTTGAACACCTTGAACGCGCGCGTGAGCAGGGCACCCGAGCGCTCCAGCGCGACGATGGTGTTGTCGAAGCTGGGTACCGCGGTGTCGGTCGCGATACCGGCGATCTCAACCAGCTGCTGGCGCATGCCTTCTTCCAGCGCCGGCTGGTAGTCCGCTTCGTGAATGCGGTCGAACTGGGGAGCCTGGTACAGCAACGAACTGGCGCTCGCGAACGGGTTCGCGCTCGTGAAACGCGCGGTCCCGGGGGACGCGGGTGTGGAGACCCGGGTGCAGCCGAGCAAGGGGACGCACAGCGCAAGCCAGCGGCGGCGATTACGCCGTGGCATCGGCGTGGCCCCGAACGTGCAGAGAGCGGAACAACACCCGACCTGCGGTGGCTACATCCCGGACCGCGGTGTTGAACGCGGCCTCATTGGCCTTCGAGGGAGCGTGGAAGCCGCTGATCTTGCGCACGAACTGCAGCGCTGCGTCGTGCAGCTCGGCGTCGGTTGGTGCGTGATCCGGGTGTCGCAGACGCTTGATGTTTCGGCACATGGGACCGAGACCTTTGGAAGATGATGAACAGTTTACGTCATCGTGACGGCACGCCGTAGCCGCGGGCCATCGCCGTGGCTGGTCGTCATTGTCAGAATGAATAGAAGTCGAACCCGGCGGCGCGCCAGTCCGCTCCGTAGAGCACGGTGACGAGTGAGTTCGGTGCAGCGCCGAGTCCTCTGGCGTAACAGATGTGCACAACCGGTGTGCCAAGTCGCGAGATACCGCGACCTTCCACCGGATCGCACCCGACGAACATCCAGCCCCGTGCGTCTTTGAGCCGCCGACCGACGCTCTCGCGGAGGGCATCCGAGACGAAGGCCGTGAGCCCCGGCGCAACGTGGGGCGCTTCGGCTCGAGCTGCGATGTCTCGCAGCAGACGGTCGATCGGCTGGGGTGGTTTCACCTCGGAGGGCGCGCGTCGCAGCATGTGCGGAGGCGTCAGTCGCGGCTCCATGATCCCCGCGATCGTCACTGCCATCGCCTCGGGCAGCGATTGCTCGAGGTTATCGAGCACGATCACGGTCAGGTCGAAGTCGGGGTAGCGTTGGATGGCGGTGCGAAAGCCCTGCCAGGCGCCGCCGTGACCGATGCGGCGATAGCCCCTCTGCTGGGCGACCTGCCAGCCGAATCCGTAAGGGTACGTGCCCCCGTCGTTCAAGCGGACGGGAGTCCAGCTCGCCTCGAGCCCCGCCCGACTCGGGATCTTCCAATGGTTCAGCCCAATGGCCCATTGTGCCAGGTCGCGCACCGTGAAATACAGCGCTCCGTCCGCCGTCGTGTTGAGTGACGGCGACACCCAGTCCTGGTTCTTCAGCGTGTCGTTGACCAGGTGATAACCGGCGGCCCGATTCGGGATGATGTCCGCTTCGGAGATGACACGGGTCGTGCGCATGCCGAGCGGCCGAAAGACGTGGTCCCGCAGGAAGTCGCCGTAGAACACACCCGTGACGCGGTGGATGATGATCCCGAGCAGGACGTACCCCGTGTTGCTGTAGCTCCAGCGATCTCCGGGGGCGAACTCGAGTGGCCGATTGGCCGCGAGCTTCACGAGCTCGTCCTCGGTGTAGTCGCGGCGGGCGTCGAGCGTGCTGTCGGTGTAATCGGCGATGCCGGAGGTGTGCGTGAGGAGGTGCCGGATGGTGATGCCTCGCCACGTGGTCGGGCCCTCGGGGAGAAACCGCCTGATCGAGTCGTCGAGCGAGAGACGTCCCTGCTCGGAGAGCATGACTATCGCCGCCGCCGTGAACTGCTTGCCGACCGATCCGGACTGGTACACGGTACTGTCGGTCGCGGGCACGTGATGCTCCACGTTGGCATAGCCGTAGCCGCGCGCCAGCACAACGCTGTCGCCGCGGAGCACGGCGACCGAAAGGCCGGGGATCCGGTAACGGGTGACCTCGGTTCGGATATACCGGTCGATCGAGTCCAACGGCGCGGGGGTCTGCGCCGGCCCCGCAGGGACGAACAGCAGGAGGAGCCCGAACCAGGCGTGGTTCATGAGGCTAGAAGCCGAGCGCGAGGCCGGAGAGCGCGAGCAGGATGCCTAGTTGGGATTCGGCGGCTTGACGCCGCTCCGCGCCAAGCTCTCGCCCACCTCTCTGCCGATGACGGCGCCCCAGGTTTGCCCTACCTGCATGCTCTCCTGGAGGATCAGCGGCTGGACCTCACTCAAGTGCTTGCCGAGCGGGCTCTCGTAGAAGCGCACGAGCTGATCGAGCTCCGCCTGGCTGAAATGAGACGCGTAAATCGGAACGAGCGAGTCCACGAGCTGCGGGAGGCCGCGCCGAGCTCGCGTGAGGAACGCATCCCAGAAGGCGGCGGGGATTTGCGGATTGGCGGCCCGCTGTGCCGGCACCATCGCCTCCATACCGCTCAGCGCAAGCCGAGCGGCGCCGGTCAGATCCAGCAGGTGCCGAATGGTGGTGGCTTTCGCGGGCTCTACCGGCCCCAGGCGCCGCTGTGCGAGTACCGGAGTCGTCAGTACCGTCGCAACCAGCGTCAAGCCCATGAGCGTGTGTCTTGGAGCGGTCACTGTTGGTTCCTTCGTGGGGGTCTCCATCGCTTCGACCGACCTGGAATCCCATCAAGAATGGGGCGAGCCACGCCAATCGACCAGGGCGCGAGGGGTGAGTGGTGCAGGAAGATGTCCGGCGTCGTCACGCGACGCTATGCCATGCTACCTCTGGACGGTGCGACGCGGCAACCTCCCACCCCCGCCCGGCCCCTTGTCCCGGCGCATATATATGTGTATATACACGTATATATGCCGCGACGCCGTCTGCCGACTTCGCTCGACGAGATATCCAGTCACTGCGTGTGCTTCAGTGTGCGCCGCGCGGCCCGCGCCGTCACGCAAGCCTACGACCGCACGCTCGCGCCGAGCGGCCTTCGCGCCACGCAGCTGACGCTGCTGGTCGCCCTGGCGCGCGTCGGCACCGTCCCGTTCGCCAGGCTGGCGAGCGCTCTGGGAATGGACCGCACGACGTTCACCCGGAACGTGGCGCCCCTCAAGCGAGACGGGCTCCTGACCATGCGGCGAGGACCGGACCGTCGAGTGAAGCTCGTCGCGATCACCACCAGCGGCCGGAAGGCGCTGGCCAGGGCGATCCCGCTGTGGGAGCGTGCGCAGCGGCGCATCACCACAGGCTTGGGCGCGGGACACTGGGATTCCCTCCGCCGGGAGATCGAACGGATCACCGCGCTCGCTGACATCAACCCTCGAGAAGGAACCCGACCATGATCCCCCTCATTCCGTGGTACATCACGCTGATCGTGCTCGCGATCAACCTGACGATCGCCGTAACCGTCTGGCGCCTCGTGTCCAACGCGGCGGGGCGAAGCGGCCTCCCGCCCACCACGCGGCGCGCAGTCCGTGCAGGCTCCGCCCTCTTCCTCGGCGCGTGGCTCGGCGCAGCCCTGCTCGCCGCGCCCGCCCCGGCATCGCTCGCGGCCCGAGACGAGTTCTACATCACGCCGCTGATCCCGTTGTTCGCGGCGCTGGGGCTCACGATCGTGTCCCTGGCGCTGTGGCGCTCCGCAGCGCTCCGGAGTGTGGTCGCCGCGGCGTCTCTCCCCGCGCTCATCGGGGTGCAGTTCTACCGCACCATCGGGGCGGTGTTCGTGGTGCTGCTCGCCCAGGGACAGCTCCCCGCCCACTTCGCGCTGCCGGCCGGTTGGGGCGACGTGGCGATCGGGCTCACTGCCCCGCTCGTGGCGCTGGCGCTCGCCCGCGGCGTCCCGGGCGGCCGCACGCTGGCCATCTCCTGGAACGTGCTCGGTCTCTTGGATCTGGTCGTCGCCGTCGGGATGGGGACGGGCTTCTTGGCCCCGGTTCTGGCGCCGGACCTCGGCGCGCGGGTTCCACCAGCCGCGGCGATGGGAGTGTTTCCGATGATCCTCGTCCCGACCTTCGCGGTGCCGGTGTCGGTCCTGCTGCACGCGCTCGCCCTCGGGGGGTTGTTGCGGAAGGTTCGGCTGGACTCGGGGCTCGTGTCGGAGCCGCTGGTGTGACCTACGACGGAGGGGCGCGCACCGGAGCGTCTACGAGGGAGAGTACGGCGCAGCAAGCCGCAGAAGGAGCAGAGCCTCGTGAGCGACCCGCCCCACGCGTGTCTAGATCGGCTCCCCGCTCGTCAAGAACCCGTGATGGGGACTCCAGCCACCGAACAGACGGTGCCAGAGGGGAGCATCGAGCCCGAATTCGAGCCTGGTCGGTTGCCACGTACCGCCGGTAAGCGTCGGTGCTGTCCAGAGACATTCTTTCGGCGAGATGGCGTGGACGGGCACGTACCATGTCATGACGTCAGCCTGGCGCCGCCAGACGCTGCGTACCTCCCCATCGACGACGACCGAGACATTGATCGCCTGCACCGGGCCGGTTCCGGGATCAACGATGGCGCCGCCGATCAAATAGCCGACCAGGGGTCCGGTCGGCCCCGCGTGAACCGGCATCCCCATGCAGTGATCGGCCCCGGTCATGCGCCGGTACTTCGTGCTGCTTCGCGAGCACCACGCGATGAGCGCCACGAAGACGATCGCCATGGCGAATGCGGCCGCTCGGCCCACGGCGGAGGAGAGAGTCGTGTTGGGCATTGGACGCGACCGCGCCTAACCTGCGGCCTTCAACCCGCTGGCGCAATGCGCTGCCCTTGAAACCCCGCTTGAGACCGGCCCGCCTTGAACTGTCGGTGCGGTTCTGAGCGGGGTGCCAACTACCCGCCCTGGCGCAACCGGGCGCGCGGCCCGCAGCTTTGACACCAACGTCACGCACCCCGCCCCGGGGGGACTCATGCACACCACGCCCGGCATCCACACCACGCAGAGCATCCAAGACGACGTCTACGCCCAGTGGGTCAAAGACCCCGAAGGGTTTTGGGCCGAAGCCGGCGACGCGATCCACTGGAACAAGCGATGGGACCGCGTCCTCGATAGCTCGCGCGCCCCGTTCTACCGCTGGTTCCCAGGTGGGGTGGTCAACACGTGCTACAACGCGCTCGATTGGCACGTGGAGCACGGCCGGGGCGATCAGCCCGCGCTGGTGTACGACAGCCCCGTAACGGGAACCGTCAAGACCTTCACCTTTCGAGAGCTGCTGAACGAGGTCGCCCGGTTCGCCGGAGTGCTGGTCGGACAGGGCGCCGGGAAGGGCCACCGGGTCATCATCTACATGCCCATGGTCCCGGAGGCGGTGATCGCGATGCTGGCGTGCGCGCGGATCGGGGCGATTCATTCGGTCGTATTCGGGGGCTTCGCCTCGCACGAGCTCGCGGCGCGCATCAGCCACGCGGAGCCGACGCTGATCGTGTCCGCCTCGTGCGGCATCGAAGTGAATCGCGTCGTTCCCTACAAGCCGTTGCTCGACAAGGCGATCGAGCTCGCCACGGTGAAGCCGCGTCGCTGTATCATCCTCCAGCGGCCCGAAGAGCGGGCTCCGATGATCGCCGGGCGCGACCGCGACTGGGGGGAGTTGATGGCGGCGGCGCGGGGCGCGGAGTGCGTGCCCGTCGCCGCGACCGATCCGCTCTACATCCTCTATACGTCGGGCACCACGGGGATGCCGAAGGGCGTCGTCCGCGACAACGGCGGCCACGCCGTCGCGCTCAAGTGGAGCATGCCGCACATCTACGGCGTCGAGCCCGGCGAAGTCTTCTGGGCCGCCTCCGACCTCGGCTGGGCGGTCGGGCACTCCTACATCGTCTACGGTCCGCTGCTCAACGGGAACACCACCATCCTGTACGAGGGGAAGCCGGTCGGCACGCCCGATCCCGGTGCCTTCTGGCGGGTGATCTCGCAGCACCGGGTCCGCGTCTTCTTTACCGCTCCGACGGCGATCCGCGCCATCAAACGCGACGATCCCACGGGGGAACACGTCCGGCGCCACGACCTGAGCGCGTTCCGGACGTTCTTTCTCGCCGGCGAGCGGTGCGATCCCGACACGCTGCACTGGGCGGAGCAGCAGCTCGGCGTCCCGGTCATCGACCACTGGTGGCAGACGGAGACCGGTTGGCCCATCGGGGTGAATTGCGTGGGGCTGGGAATGCTCCCGGTGAAACCGGGGTCGTGCGCCAAGGCCGTCGCGGGGTACGACGTGCGCGTCCTGGGCGAGGACGGCCACGAGCTGCCCGCCGGGGAGACCGGAAACATCGTCATCCGGCTGCCGTTGCCTCCGGGCTGCCTGCCGACGCTCTGGAACAACGACGAGGGTTACGTGCGCTCGTACATGAGCCGGTACCCGGGCTACTACCTCACGGCCGATGCCGGCTACAAGGACGAGGACGGTTACCTCTGGGTGATGGGTCGCACCGACGACATCATCAACGTGGCGGGCCACCGGCTCTCCACCGGGGCCATGGAAGAGGTGCTCGCCTCCCATCCCGACGTGGCCGAGTGTGCGGTCGTGGGCGTGGCCGACGAGATCAAGGGGGAGATTCCGCTGGGGCTCATCGTGCTCAAGGTGGGCGTGCAGCGGCCCGCCGACGCCATCGCCGACGAGCTCGTGGCCAGGGTGCGTGAGCGGATCGGCCCAGTCGCGGCGTTCAGGAAGGCGATCGTCGTGCAGCGGCTGCCGAAGACGCGATCCGGCAAGATCTTGCGCGGTACGATCAAAAAGATCGCCGATGGGAAAGAGTACCGGGTGCCACCCACGATCGACGATCCCGTGAGTCTCGATGAGATCACGGCGACGTTGGCCACGGCAGGGTATCCACGGCGCTGAGCCGCCGGATCCGCCTCGTTCAGCCTCCGCCCGCCCACACCCGCTCCGCCTGCCACAAGTGCCGGTGCTGGTGCCGCGGCAGAATCGTGAAGCAGGCGAAGAGATTGTACCGCACATGCGCGTTGAACGGCGAAGTCACGCGCACCTGGGAAAGCGGCAGGCCGTCCGCCTGGGCGAGGCAGTCGAGCTGCGCGGCCTGGAGACGATCGAATTCTTGGACCAGGAGCGCAGGGGCGGCCAAGCTCGAGGGCAGGAACCGCGCGATGGTCTTCAACCGGACACGAACCGGCGGTCCCATCGTCGCCCACAACAGCCAGCCGATGGGATCCCGACGGTACCGGCCCGGCGGGCGCCGCTCCAGCATGCGAGCGCGAGACACGGCGTGCTGCAACAGCGGCACATAGGCCATTGACGTGAGGTTCAAATGCGCCACGCACTCGGCCACGGACCAGCGCTCCGGGTCGGCGCGCAGCCCCCAGCGCTCCTCCGGAATCGCGCGCACCAGCTCGTGAAGACGCGCCTGCGCGCTGCGATACTCATCGGCGATCAGTTGGAGTTGCGGATGCATGTGCGCCACCGCCTTCCCCGTTAGTTCACCCTGCCCTGCAAGCGTCGTAACCCCCCGACCGCCGGAGCGTAGCCCGGCATTTTATCTAGAGCCCTCCCGTACTCCGCCACCGCGTCGAGCACCTGGCCCTTCTTCTCGTAGATCCGCGCCAGGTTCACGTGCGGGAACTGCGGCGCCTCGTAGCGGGGCGCGTCCATTGCCCGCTTGAGCCACGGAATCGCGTCGTCCTCGCGCCCCAGCTCGATGAGATAGCACCCGATGTCGTTGTAGGGATTGCCGAACGTGGCATCCACCGCGATCGCGCGCTTGCACTCGGCGATCGCCTCGTCGTAGCGCCGGTCGAACGAGTACACCCAGCCGAGAAACGTGTGCGCCTCCGCCGTCGGCAGCTCCGCGACCGATGCTTGATACAGTTGCACCGCGCCCGCCAGATCGCCCGCCAACTGGCACTGGTACGCGCGCTCGAATAGCTTTAGCGCCCGAGCTCGATCACCCACACGCCAAGCTTATTCAGACCTCCCCGCCGCCGCCATCGCGCCCGTTTACCGGCCTGCCGCTCCTCGTCCTGCTCGCGGCGGTCGGGCTCGGCTGGAACCTGAACGGCTACCGCCTCTTCGACCCCGACGAGGGCCGCAACGCCGAAGTGGCGCGCGAGATGGCACACTCGAACGATTACGTCGTACCGCATCTGGACGGGCTCCCGTATCTCGACAAGCCGATCGTCTACTTCGCCGCCGCGGCCGCCACCATGGAGCTGCTCGGCCCGACCGAAGCGGCCGCCCGGCTGCCCGCCTATCTCGCCACGCTCGCCACCATCGGGCTGCTGGTGTGGTTCGCGCGGCGCCGCTGGGGCGACGAGGCCGGCTGGCTCGCCGGGCTCGCTTACGCCACCACCGTGCTGCCGCTGGCCTACGCCCGCACGGCGATATTCGACAGCACGCTCACGCTGTGCACCACCGCCGCGATCGCCTGGTTCGCAGACGAGCGGCCGGTCGCCGCCTGGGCGGCGATGGCAGCCGGCGCCCTCACCAAAGGCCCGATCGCCATCGCGATCCCGCTGCTTGTGCTCGCGCCGCACGGGCTCGCCACCGGCACGCCCGTCCGGCGACTGTTCCCGTGGCGTGGGCTCGCGCTGTTCGGTGCGATCGCCCTCCCCTGGTGCATCGCCGTGTCGATCGCGCATCCGGATTTCCTCGGCTACGTCTTCCTCCGCGAGACGCTCGAGCGGGTCACCACGCGGAGCTTCCACCGCACCGCGCCGTTCTGGTACTACCTGCCCATCGTGCCGCTCGCAGCCTTCCCCTGGATCGTCCCGGCGCTCGCGCGGGTGAAGAACTTCCGCGCCACCTGGGACGCCCGGCGTGACGCGGCCGTCAGCGAGCCGCTGCTCCTGGTGTGCTGGGTCGTCGTGCCGCTCGTCTTCTTGTCGCTCAACCAGTCCAAGCTGCCGCAGTACGTGCTGCCGCTGATCCCTGCGCTCGCCCTCGCCGCGACCCGGAACCTCGTCATGGGTGGGAGCCACACTGCGGCACGCGTCTACGTCGGCGTCTCAGGCGTCGCGGGCCTGGCCCTGGTGGCGCTCACCCGCTGGCTCCCCGCGCCCATCAGCCTGACGCCCGCCGAGAAGGCCGCTATTCCGCCTACGGCGGTGGCGCTCGGGATCGTGGTGCTCTGCTCCGCCGCCCTCGTCGGGCTCGGCGCCCTCACCCGCCGGCCCCGCACGACGATTTTCGGGTATGCTCTGGTCGTCATGGCCATCCCATTCCTCGGCGGAAAGCTGCTCGTCGCGGTGGGGGAGGACCGCTCCTCCGCGGCCGTGGCGAGCGCCACCGCCGCGGCACTCGACCGCAGCGGCGGCACCGGCACCGTGCTCGGCGTCCTCGCCTACCCGCCGTCGCTACCCTTCTACCTCGGCCGCCCCATCGCGGTCGCCACCGAGACGGGCCGAGAGCTCACGAGCAACTACATCGCCGACAACGTGGAGCGGTTCCGCTCCATCCCCGGTTCGCCGCTCCTCCCCGCGGGCTACTGGCGCGAGGCGCTGGCGCGCTGCCCCATGCCCACGGTGTTCCTGACGGGCGCCGGCCACCGCGAGGCGCGGGCCGCCCTCCTCGCCGCGCTGCCGCTCCTCGCCGCCGACGACCACTACGCCGCGTACGGCCCCTGCCGTCCCCCACAACCTCCCCAACCTCCCCGGCGGGGCGGGGGTGTGCGGTAATGTGCGGCATCTTCGGCGCCGTCTCGCTCACGGGCGCCCCGCTCAAGCACCCGGAGTGCGTCACCGCCATGGCCGCCGCGCTCGCCCACCGCGGTCCCGACGGCGAGCGCATCGTCGGTCACGAGCGCGCGCGCATGGGCGCCCGCCGGCTCGCCATCATGGACTTGACCACCGGCGACCAGCCGTTCCAGAGCCCCGATGGCTCCATCTGGATGATTTGCAACGGCGAGATCTACAATGCGCCGGAGCTGCGCCGCGAACATACGCTCGCCGGCTATCCGTTCCGCTCGACGGGCGACATCGAGACGATCGTTCCGCTGTATGAGCGCTTCGGTGCGGACGGCGTCGGACGGCTCGAGGGGATGTTCGGGCTGGCGGTGTGGGACGACCGGCACGAGCGGTTGGTGCTCGCCCGCGACCGCGCCGGTGAGAAGCCGCTCTTTTGGACCGAGCTGAATGGCGAGCTGCGGTTCGGATCGGAGATCCAGGCGCTGCTCGCCTACCCGGACCAGGCGCGTCGCGTGAACCTCGCCGCCGCGGCGCTGTACGGCGCGCTCGGCTACGTCCCCGCCCCGTACACGATGCTCGACGGCATCTCGAAGTTGGCACCGGCGCATTTGCTCGTCGCCGATCGCAAAGGCCTGGCGGTGCGCCGCTATTGGGATCCCGCCGCCGTCGCCGCGCGCCCGTCGCGGCTCGACGGCCCGGCCACGCTGCGCGACGTCCTGCTCCGCGCGGTCGAGCGCGAGCTGATGTCGGACGTGCCCGTGGGGGTGTTCACGAGTGGCGGGCTCGATTCGTCGCTGCTCGCAGCCGCGGCGGCGCGGGTCATGGCGGGCGAGCGGATCCACACCTACTCCGTGAAGTTCGCCGAGCCGGGCTACGACGAGAGCCCCCACGCGGAAGCGGTGACGCACGATATCCGCACCATCCACCACGTGGTCACGGCGGACGACCCGGCGCTCGAGCGCGCGTTCGATCACATAACCCGCTCGCTCGCCGAGCCGGTGGGCGACCCGGCCATCCTCCCGACGTTTCTACTCGCCGAGTCGGCACGGGAGCACGTCAAAGTGGTGCTCTCGGGGGAGGGCGCGGACGAGTTGTTCGGCGGCTACCCGACGTACCTGGGCCACAAGGCGGCGGGGTTGTATCACAGAATGCCCGGACGAGCGACGCTCCGCTGGCTCGTGAACCGGCTGCCGACCTCTACCGGCAAGGTCACGCTCGAGTTCTTACTCAAGCAGTTCGTCGCTGGCGCCGAGCTGCCGCTCGTGGAGCGTCACCTGACGTGGTTCGGCGCGCTGGGGCCGGACACACGCACGCTCGCGTGGGCCGGCGGGCTCCTAAACGGCTTTCCCGGAGATTTGTCGCTCAACCGAGTGTTGTGGCTGGACTTCCTCACCTATCTCCCGGACAACCTGCTCGTGAAGGTGGACCGTGGGACGATGCTCGCATCCATTGAGGCACGGGCGCCATACCTGGACCGCGAGGTGATGGAGCTGGCGCTGCCAGCGCCGTCGGCGCTCAAGGTGCGGGGGTTCACCACCAAGGCGATATTAAAGGAAGCGGCGCGCGGGCTCGTTCCCGACGCGGTGATCCGGCGCAAGAAGCGCGGGCTGTCGGTGCCGGTGGCGCGGTGGCTGAACGCAGGACTCCGTTCGCTCGCCGATCGTTACCTCGTGGCGCCCCGGCTGTTTCGGGACGCGCCGACGGCCCGCCTCCTCGCGGAGCACCGTGCCGGCGCGCGCAACAACGCCCGCAAGCTCTGGCCTATTCTCATAGCGGAGCTCTGGGCGGAGAAATGGAACGTGGAGACGACGTCCGCCCGGGTAGGCTAACCCCGGGGCCATGCCCCGGGGTTCACAGGAGTGGAGACCGAGTGACCCGCGACGAAGCCCTGCAACTGATGCACGAGCACACCCAGTCCCCCTCCTTGCGCCAGCACATGCTGGCGGTCGAGGCGGCGATGCGCGCCTATGCGGAGCAGCGCGGCGAAGACCCCGAGACGTGGGGGATGGTGGGGCTGCTGCACGACTTCGACTACGAGAAGTTCCCGAACCACGAGCACTCGCCCACCGACGGTCACCCCGCGTGGGGCGTGCGGCTGCTGCGCGAGAAGGGCGTGCCCGAGCCCTTGTGCCGCGCCATTCTCGGGCACGGGACGTACACCGGCGTGCCGCGGGATACTCTGATGGCGCAGACGCTGTTCGCGGTCGACGAGCTGTGCGGCTTCCTGGTGGCGTGCGCGCTGGTGCGCCCGTCCAAGAGCTTCGCGGATCTGGCGGTGTCGTCGGTGAAGAAGAAGCTCAAGGACAAGGGGTTCGCGCGCGGGGTGAACCGCGACGAGGTGCATCAGGGAGCCGCGGAGCTGGGCGTGGCGTTGGACGAGCACATCGCCTTCGTGATTCAGGCGCTCCGTCCCGCGGAGGGCGCGCTGGGCCTCGGCGCGCAGGCGCCCGCGGTGTGAGCGTTCCTGCCACGGCCGCGCTCGCCGCGCGCGACCAGCTGACCCTGGCGCTCGACCGCGCCGCCGGCGCGCGGCCGATCGAAGGCAACCGGCTCGAACATCACCCTGACAGCCCACGCGCGTTGGACGCGATGCTCGCCGCGATCGTCGCGGCGCGGCACTGGGTGCATTTCGAGAACTACATCATCCGCGACGACGCCACTGGCCGCCGGTTCGCCGACGCGCTCGCCGAGCGGGCCCGTGCCGGCGTTCGCGTGCGCGTGTTGTACGACGCCCTCGGCTCGTTCGGCACGTCGCGCCGCTACTGGCGGCGGCTCACCCAGGCCGGCGCCGAAGTGCGCGCCTTCCACCCGCTGCTCACCCGCCACGCGCTCGACCTGCTGGCGCGGGACCACCGCAAGCTCCTCGTCGCGGACGGCGTCTGGGCGATGACCGGCGGGCTGTGCATCGGCGACGAGTGGGCGGGCGACCCGGCACGCGGCCGCCGGCCGTGGCGCGACACGATGGTCGCCGTGTCCGGGCCCGCCGCCTCGGCGCTCGACGGCACCTTCGCGCGGATCTGGCGGCGCGCCGGCGCGGCCCTCCCCCCCGACGAGCTGGACGCCGACCCCGCGTCCAACGGCGACTCGACGGTCCGCGTGGTGGAAGGCGTGCCGGGGCGCGCCCGCGTGTATCGCGCGGTCGAGCTCCTCGTCGCGAGCGCCGCCGAGCGCCTGTGGATCACCGACGCGTACCTCATCGCTCCCGCCCCGTTGTACGCGAGCTTGCTCGACGCGGCGCGGAGCGGGGTGGACGTACGCCTGCTCGTTCCCGGCGCGACCGACCTACCGGTGCTCCGCAACTTCACGCGCATTGGCTACCGCGACCTGTTGCGCGCCGGCGTCCGGGTGTACGAATACCAGGGTCCGATGATCCACGCCAAGACGATGCTCGTGGACCGGCGGTGGGCGCGCGTCGGCTCGAGCAACTTGAATGTGTCGAGCCTGCTCACGAACTACGAGCTCGACCTCACGGCCGAGTGCGAAGTGCTCACCGAGGCGCTCGCGCGCCAGTTCCGGCGCGACCTCGCGTCGAGCCGCGAGATCGTGCTGCAGCCGCGCCGCATGCGGCTGCCGGCACGCCTCGCGGCCGGGACCGCGCCGGACGAAGGTGACACGCCGCACAAGCGCTCGGGCTACGAGCTTGGCGCCGTGGCGGTGGTGGCCCTGCGCCGGGTCGCGGGCGGGCTGCGGCGCGCCATTGCGGCGACCGCCGCGCTCGGATGCGCCGTCGTGGGCACCCTGCTCCTGGTCTTCCCCCGCATCATGGGCATCGCGTTCGCCGCCGGGGCGTTCACTTTGGCACTGGCGTTCGCCGTGTACGCGCTGGAGCGGCGCCGCGCGCGGGACTCGGACGATGGCTGATCTCCCCCTCCCCCCCCAACCGGCGCGGCAGGTCGCGCGTATAGCTCAGCAGGACGAGGCCGATCTCGTCGCCCGCGCCGTCGCCGGCGAGCGGGCGGCATTCGGGACCCTGGTCGAGCGATACGCCGGCGTGGCGCGCCGCGTGGCGCGTGCCGTGCTGGGCAATCCCGAGGACGCGGACGACGCCGCGCAGGATGCCATGCTGTCGGCGCTCGTCAAGCTCGAGCAGTACGACGCGCGGCGGCCGTTCGGCCCCTGGCTGTTGCGGATCGTCGCCAACGCCGCCACGGACCGGCGGCGGCGCCGCTCGGTCCGGCGCGTCGAGCCGCTCGACGTCGGGCTCACGGCCGGCGGCGCGCGGCCCGACACGACGACCGAGCGCCGGGCGTTGAACGAGCGGTTGCGACAGGCGCTCGCCGAGCTCCCCGAGCGGCGGCGCATGGCGGTGGTGCTGTTCGACGTCGAAGGCTATTCGCACGGCGAGATCGCCCTCATCCTCGGGATTCCCGAGGGAACGGTTCGATCAGAAGTGTTCCACGCGCGGCGCCGCTTGCGGGTGCTGCTCGCGGACTGGAAGGAGGAGGGATGAAGGATCCACTGCCGTTCGATCACCGGCCCGATCTGGTGCTCGGGAGGGCGCTGCGAGAGGCGCTCGACCCCGGCGGCGCGCAGCTCTTCACCGCCCGTGTGCTGGCGCGCGCCGAGCACGCTCGCGCGGCATCGTGGGACGCCGTGCTCGCCCGCTGGGCGCGCGCCGGCGTGGCGGCCGCCCTCGTCGTCGCGCTGGCGGCTGGCTATTTCGTGGGTCACGCGACGGCGGGGTCCCCCACCACCGTTCGCCCGACGGTCTCGGACGTCCTGATCGCGCCCCCGGCGCACCCGGGGGAGGTCGAGGTCGTCCTGGCCTCCGTGATCGGGAACAACTAGCACGCAAAGGAAGGGACCGTCATGCTGAACCGTTCCACAACGTGGGCCGTGGCGTTCCTGGTCGCCACGTTCGCGGCGGGGCTCGCCGTCGGGGCCGGTGGCCGGGCGCTCTGGGTCCGCTACGCGTCCGCGGCGGCGCCCGAGCGCGCGCGCGGACTCGATCGGTTGATGGACGAGCTGAACGCGGAGCTGCGCCTCGGCGCGGTGCAGCGCGACTCCGTGCGGGCGATCCTGCAACGTCACCGGACCCGGATGACCGCCGTGTGGGAGACGGTGCGCCCGCGCTTCGACTCGATGCGGGCGCAGATGGACTCCGAGGTCGCCCGCCAGCTCACCCCCGAGCAGCAGGCCAAGTATCGCGACCATGTGACCCGGTACCGGCATCAAAAGGAGCAGGAGAAAGCCGACACGGAGTCGGGAGGCCGGAAGAAATGATGGGCGCGCGACGGGGACTGTTCGGGGGAATCGTGTCTGCGCTCGTCTCGACCGGCGTCGCGGCGCCGCAGAAGCCGGCTCCCGCGCAGCCGGCACCGCTCCAGGTGTCGCTGGCGGAGGCGGTGCGGCGGGCGCTCGACGTGCAGCCGGCCGTCATCCAGGCTCGCGGCGCGGTGCGTACCGCGTCGGCGAACGAGCGAGCCGCATGGGGGGCATACTTGCCGACCATCACGACGAGTGGCTCGGCGAATCGCACAAACGCGGCGGGGGTCGACCTCACCACCGGGCGCCCCGTCATCGTCCCCGGGGAGTACAGGTACTCGGTGGGGTTGTCTGCGAGCCTCGATCTCTTCACCGGCTTCAAGCGCGGGGCAATGCGGCGCGCCGCGTCCGCCAGGACCGATGCCGCGGACGCGGGGTTCGTCAACCAGCGCTACCAGGTGAGCGCTGCGACCGCGCAGCTCTTCTATACGTCGCTCGCCAACGAGGAGCTCGTCCGGGTTGCCGAATCGCAGCTCGAGCGCGCTCAGGAGCAGCTCCAGATCGCCGTCAACAAGTTCCAGGCCGGCGCGGCCACGCGCTCTGACACGCTCACGGCGACCGTTGATCTCGGTAACGCCCGGCTCGCGCTGCTGCAGGCCCAGGCGAATCTGGCCACATCCCAGGCGAACCTCGCCCGGCAGATCGGCGCGGATCAGCCGGTCCGGGCGGTGCCGGACACGGCGTTCCCGTCACCCCCTGACACGGCGGCGCTGCGTGCCGACGTGATCGACCGCTCGCCCCAGGTACAGCAGGCCGAGGCTCAGGCGAAGGCGGCCGGCGCGGACGTGACCGCGGCGCGTTCCCAGTACTGGCCCACGCTCCGGGTGTCGTACAACGACACCCGACAGGGACCCGCCTTGAGGAGCTTTCCGCAATTCGACGAAACCTTCAGGTGGACCTTCGGGCTGTCGTGGCTGCTGTTCGATGGATTTTCGCGGGAAGCGAGTCAGGCGTCCGCATCGGTCCAGCGCGACGTCGCGCAGGCCAGTGCGGCGGACACGCGGCGCCAGCTCGGCGCCGACCTCACCCAGCAGCTCGCCGCGTTGTTCACCGCGTACGCCCAAATCGGGATCACCGGCACCAACGTCGTCGCGGCCACGGAGGCGCGCCGCGTCACGCAGGAGCGCTACCGGCTCGGCGCCGGCACCCTGCTGGATCTCCTGACGGCCGAGGCCAACCTGACCCAGGCCGAGGTGAATCAGGTCCAGGCGCGCTACAACTATCTCATTGCCCGCGCCCAGGTCGAGGCGGTGGTGGGACACGCCCTGTGACCAGCGTCCAGCCGACCACGTTCCGCACCGGCGACACGCCGCTGCCCGACACCGTCATCCTCACGCACAAGCTCACGCGCGACTACGACATGGGTGGCGAAGTGGTGCACGCGCTGCGCGGCGTCGAGATCCAGATGCGGCGCAACGAGTTCGTGGCCATCATGGGCCCGTCGGGCTCGGGGAAATCGACGCTGATGAACCTCATCGGCTGTCTCGACACGCCGACCGCGGGTGAATATTGGCTCAACGGGCAGCAGGTGAGCGACCTGTCGGACGACGAGCTCGCGCACATTCGCAACAAAGAGATCGGGTTCGTGTTCCAGACGTTCAATCTGCTGCCGCGCGCCAGCGCGTTGCACAACGTGGAGCTGCCGCTGATCTACGCGGGGGTGGCCGCGAAGGAGCGCCGCGCCCAGGCGGCCCGGGCGCTCGAGCGCGTCGGGCTCGCCGACCGGATGACGCACAAGCCGAACGAGCTGTCGGGCGGGCAGCGCCAGCGGGTGGCGATCGCCCGCGCGCTCGTGAACGACCCCTCGATCCTGCTCGCGGACGAGCCGACCGGGAACCTCGACTCCGCCACCGGCGAGGAGATCATGCGGCTGTTCGAGGAGTTGCACGACGCCGGTCAAACGATCGTGCTGGTCACCCACGAAGCCGACATCGCGGCGCACGCCTCCCGGCAGATCCACCTGCGGGACGGGCTCGTCGAGCGCGACGTGCAGACGAAAGGCAAACCGTGAAGCGATCCTTGGTGTTGCTGCTCGGCCTCGCCGCCTGCCACAAGGCGCAGCCCGCGGCGCTGTACGAGAAGATCCCCGTGGAGCACCGGGACATCGTGGTCGCGGCCTCCGCTTCGGGCGCGATCCAGCCGATCCTCACCTTGAGCGTGAAGTCGAAGGCCTCGGGCGAGATCCTCGACATGCCGGTGCAGACCGGCGACGACGTGAGAAAGGGACAGCTGCTCGCGAAGATCGACCCGCGCATCCCGCGGAACGACCTCACACAGGCCGAGGCGGGCCTCGCGGTCGCCAAGGCCCAGCTCGACAACGCCACGGCGCAGCTCAAGCGGAGCGAGGCCCTGTATCAGAGCAAGTCCATTGCCGAGACCGACTACGAGGCCGCGAAACTCAGCTACGCGACCGCCCAATCGGCCGTCGTCAACGCCGAGGCGAGTCTCCAGACCGCGAAGGACGCGATGGAGGACACGCAGGTGCGCGCGCCGAACACCGGCACCGTACTCGAGCTCGATGCCGTGCTCGGCACGGTGATCTCGAGCCCGACGCGCGACGTGGGCGGCGGCACCGTCATCCTCAAGATGGCGAACCTCGACACCGTGCAGGTCGAGGCGCTGGTGGACGAGACCGACGTCGGCAAGGTGCAGTCCGGGATGCCGGTGACGATCACCGTAGACGCGTTTCCCAACCGGCCGTTCGACGGTACCGTCCTGAAGATCGAGCCGCAGGCGCAGGTCAATCAGAACGTCACGATGTTCCCCGTCATCGTCAACATTCTGAATCCGAACCACCAGCTCAAGCCGGGGATGAACAGCGAAGTCGAGATCCACGTCGGCGATCGGCGGAACGTGCTCGCCGTGCCGAACGCCGCGCTGCGCACGCCGCGGGACGTCGCGTCGGCGGCGCAGGTGCTGGGGCTCGACCTGCAGACCGTGCAGCAGCAGCTGGTGCAGGCCGAGACGCCGCGCTCCGTCGCGCGGGACACGGCGGACGCCGGCAAGCTGCACGCGGCCGAAGCGACCAAGCCGGGAGCGCGAGCGACGTTCACGACGCCCAGCGGGCGGACCATCACCCTACCGCCGGGCGTGATGCCGGAGCAGGTGCAGGCCGCGTTCGCCAAACGGATGAGCGGAGCCGAGCTGACGCCCGCGGAGCAGGCGCTGCTGGCGCAGCTGCGCAGCCAGGGGGGAGGCCGCCAAGGACGCACGGCCAACGGCGGAGGCGGCGGGAGCTATATCGTGTTCGTGCTGCGCGGCGGCAGGATGATGGCCGTGCCGATTCGCACGGGCCTCACCGATCAGGACTACATCGAGGTGACGGGCGGGCTCACGGAGCAGGACACGGTGCTGGTGCTGCCGAGCGCGTCGCTGGTGCAGTCGCAACAGCAGTTCCGCCAGCGGTTCCAGAACGTGACGGGCGGCGGCTTGCCGGGCGTGCGGCAGCAGCAGGCGCAGCCCGCAACCCCGCGCTAGCGATGCTCGTCGGCGAGATCATCCGGGTCGCGCTCGAAGCGCTGCGGGCCAACAAGCTCCGCTCGCTCCTCACCATGCTGGGCATCATCATCGGCGTGGGCGCGGTGATCACGATGATCGCGCTGGGCTCCGGGGCGCAGAAGTCGGTGCAAGACCGGATTCAGGCGCTCGGCCCCACCCTGCTCAGCGTCTATCCGGGCCAGAGCTTCATGCGGGGCGTGGCGAGCGACCAGCGGGTCAGCCTCACGATGGACGACGACACGGCGCTCGCCAACAACGCCCGCTTCGTGACCGCCGTAGTGCCGGAGCTGAGCCGCAGCCTCCAGGTGCAGAAGGGCAACCTGAACATCAACGTGAACGTCGTCGGCACGACGCCGGCGTACGTCCCGGTGCGCAGCTACAGGCTCACCGCCGGCCGCACCTTCACCGCGGGGGACGACGCCGCGCGGCGCCGATTCGCGGTGATCGGGTCCGCCGTCCCCGACATGCTGAACGCGAATCGGGACGCCATCATCGGCCAGGAGATCATGATCCGCGGGATCTCGTTCGAGGTCATCGGCGTGCTGTCGGAGAAGGGGTCGCAGGGCTCCTTCTTCAACCCCGACGAGCAGATCCTCATCCCGCTCGAGACGGCCCGGTACCGCGTGATGGGCACCGACCGGCTGCGCTCAATCACGGTGCAGGCCGCCGACTTGAACTCGATGAACCTGGCGACCCTTGAGATCGAGCGGGTGCTGCGGCGCCAGCACAAGATCCGCCCCGGCCAGGACAATGACTTCCAGATCCGCAATCAGACCGACATCCTGAGCACGCTCCAACAGACGACCGAGACGTTCAAGTACCTGCTCGCCGGCATCGCCGCCGTGAGCCTGCTCGTCGGGGGCATCGGGATCATGAACATCATGCTGGTCTCGGTCACCGAGCGCACCCGCGAGATCGGCGTGCGCAAGGCGCTCGGCGCCACGCAGGTCAACATCATGATTCAGTTCCTGGTGGAGGCGTTGGTGCTGTGCCTCCTGGGCGGCCTGATCGGCGTGCTGCTCGGCTCACTCGGCGCGGTGGTCCTGTCCAGACTGGCGCACTGGAACACCCTCATTTCGCCGCTCGCGATTCTCCTGGCGTTCGTCTTCAGCGCCGCGGTCGGGCTGTTCTTCGGCATCTGGCCGGCCCGCCGGGCGGCGAGCCTCGATCCGATCGACGCGCTGAGATACGAATAGAAGGCGGAAGTCGGAACGCGGAACGCGGAACGGAAGAACGAGCTGACGATTCGTAAGTCCGGGCCTCGATGCTCGCCCGCCTGTTCCGCGTTCCGCCTTCCGCGTTCCCACTTATGTTTCACGCCATGCTCCCCCTCCTTCTGCTCCTCCAAGGCGCCGCGGACGGCGGCTCGAGCTACAGCGGCCTCGCCAAACAGCTCGACGCGCGCATCCCGCGCGTCGAGGCGGAGGCGAAGATCGACGGCGTGCTCGACGAGCCGGTGTGGAGTCGGGCGGCGACGCTGACGGGCTTCTCGCAGTAC
>Ga0209056_10001797_pt1 | contig 23448 bp, 16 predicted proteins | sample GraSoiAngelo_114_FD_185876 | JGI IMG/M metagenome (GOLD analysis project Ga0209056, IMG submission 185876) | Grasslands soil microbial communities from the Angelo Coastal Reserve, California, USA - 14_0903_13_40cm (SPAdes) (version 2) | ecosystem: Environmental > Terrestrial > Soil > Grasslands... | reverse complement strand
GGATTGCCGCCGCTCCATGTATATGCCAAAACTGGGTACTATGCTGCTACGCAATAGACTTGCCTGCGTTCTAGTCTTTGGTGTCTTTATCGTCAGTTTGGCGTGGACCCAAACACAACCGTCCACTGCACCCGGATCTCAACCAGCACCTCTCGGGCAGGGACAACAAGTCCAGGCTGCCCCGACGCAGAACCCGCCCGCTCAGAATCCTCCGAACCAGGCCGCGCCTCAGAACCAGGCACCCGCGAATCCGTCCAACGGTCAGCCGGCCGCCCCGGCTCAAGGGCAGGCTCCCCCGGGGCAGACACCGCGGGGGCCATCCGCTACCGACAATGGTGTGTTTACCTTTACCGCGAAGGCGGAGGAGGTAACCCTTCACGCCACCGTTGTGGACGAAAGAAACCGACTGATTACTAACCTCGGTAAAGGGGACTTTGCCGTTTTTGAGAACAGCCAGCCCCAGCAGATCCGTTCTTTCCGTCAGGAGGATATCCCGGTTGCAATTGGCGTCGTGATCGACAACTCCGGCTCGATGCGTGAAAAGCGCGACGAGGTCAACAAAGCGGCGCTAAATTTGGTGAAAGCCAGCAATCCTGAAGACCAGGTCTTCGTGGTGAATTTCAACGACGAATACTACCTGGATCAGGAGTTCACGGCCGACGTCAAGAAGCTCCAGTCAGCACTCGAGCACGTGGAGTCACGAGGCGGAACAGCCCTATACGATGCGATTGTGGCTTCGGCGGATTACCTGACCAAATCTCCATTGCAGCGAAAAGTGCTGTTCGTTGTGACCGACGGCGAAGACGATGCAAGCCAGGAAAGTCTAGAGCAAGCTGTTCACAAATTGCAGCAGGAAAACGGACCCACGGTCTATGCCATTGGGCTACTTGGGACCGAGAAGGCGCGCAAGGCAAAACGGGCGCTTGAGATCCTCGCGGACCGTACGGGAGGTATTTCGTTTTTTCCACCTAGCCTGGGCGAAGTGGACGACATTAGCCGCAGCATTGCCCACGATATCCGCAATCAATACACCATCACCTATACTCCGACGACTCCGAAAAATGTCGGCGGCTTCCGGACCATCCACGTTGACGCCCGTGCGCGCCCGTATAGGAAGCTGACCGTCCGCACTCGCAGCGGCTATTATCCTGGCCAGGAGCAGGCCGGTGCCGGCGGGAATTGAAATCAATAAACCACCGGGAAATTAAACCACTCAAACCTACTCACCTGTGCTTTTCTTCGCGCCCTTTGCGATGCCTTGGCGAACTTTGCGGTTACAAGCTTTTAACCGCAGAGCCGGCAAAGATCGCAAAGAGAAACATGCTTACGAGGCGGGCTTCAATGATTCAATCGCCAATGATTCAATTTCGTAGCGAATCAATCCAGAAATTGACGCCTCCCCGCCACTTCCGTACCCTGTAATGTGCCGCTCGTGTCCAATTCCTGCCTGCGCGTTGCAGAAGACATTACCGAACTGGTCGGGCAAACGCCCATGCTTCACCTGCGCAGGATTGTGCCTGCTGGTTCGGCCGACGTTTTTGCCAAACTCGAATATCTAAACCCGGGTGGGAGCGTCAAAGACCGCGCTGCGATTGGAATCATTCGGCGTGCGGAAATGGACGGTACCCTCAACCCTGGTGGCGTGATCGTTGAAGCCACGGCAGGCAACACCGGCATCGGATTGGCCCTCATCGGCGTCAGTCGCGGATACAAAGTTGCATTGTTCGTTCCGCAGCGTTTCTCGGAAGAAAAAGTCAAGATCATGCGAGCCTTGGGCGCCGAAGTAACGCGGACCCCCGACGACGAAGGCATGCAAGGAGCCATCAAGCAGGCGCAACAATATGCGTCGAAGACTCCGGGATCGTTCATGGCCGGGCAGTTCGAGAATCCTGCGAATCCCGACTATCACTACGAAACTACAGCCGAAGAAATTTTCGAGCAGATGGAAGGCCGACTCGATGCTGTCGTTCTTGGGTCGGGAACGGCAGGCACTTTCACCGGAGTTGCGCGCTACATGAAGAAGAAGCTCTCGCGTGTTCTGACTGTGGCGGTTGAGACCGAAGGCTCGGTGTTGGGTGGGGGACCTCCTGGCAAGCATAAAGTCGAAGGCATTGGTGCCAGTTTCATTCCGGGGAACTTCGACCGTTCGGTGTGCGACGAAATTCTGAAGGTGAGTGACGACAACGCTTTTCATACCGTGAATGAATTGGCGGCGAAAGAAGGCGTTTTTTCCGGATCCAGCGGAGGAGCAGCGGTATTTGCTTCGCTGCAGATTGGAAAGCGGCTCGGAGCAGGGAAGAGAGTTGTGACTGTGATTCCCGATTCTGCAGAGCGATATTTGTCGAAAAAGATTTTTGAAGGTGGAATTTAGAAACCGTCGTTGGTCGTCGGCCGTTGGTCGTTGGCCTGAAATGAAGTGACTTTGGGGGCACGGGCGTCCTCGCCCGATTTGGACTCAGTGCATTCCGTCATTTCCAGCGCGACCGCAGGTTAGTTAGCCCTCAAAGAGGGCGTAATTTAGTTAGCCCAGGGCGTAAGCCCTGGGGTAGGACGCAATTTGATCAGAGTCCCATTAGGGACGGCACCAATTATTCTCGCAATCCCATGAAGACGAAACCAGGCGAACGACCAACGACCAACGACCATCGACGCATTTTGATCCAACGACCAACGACCAACGACCAACGACGGGTTGTTCCGGGCTTCGCCACCCGCGCGATCCATGATGGCCAGGAGCCAGATCCGGTTACCGGGGCGGTGAGCGTTCCAATCTACGCGACATCCACCTACGTTCAGGACGAGCTCGGCAAACCGCGTAAAGGCTACGAATACGCCCGGGTCTCAAATCCCACTCGCGACCGGTTGGAAACCAATCTTGCTTCGCTCGAAGGCGGCACTGCCTCTCGTGTGTTCGCCAGTGGAATGGCAGCCATCAATGCCATCTGCACGATGTACAAATCCGGCGATCACGTCGTTTGCGGTCACAATCTGTACGGCGGAGTTCCCAGGCTCTTCGATCAAGTCCTCTCCGGCTACGGTATCGAATTCACATATGTTGACACCTCCGACGCTTCGAACGTCGAGCGGGCCATTCGGAAGCGCACACGCATGGTGTACGTGGAGACGCCGACGAATCCACTAATGGCGCTGAGCGACATTGAGGCCATCGCACGCATTACGCGACGCAAGAAAGTCGAACTCGTCGTGGACAACACTTTCATGTCGCCCTATTTCCAGCAGCCAATCGCGCTTGGCGCCGACATGGTCGTTCACTCGACAACGAAATTCCTCAATGGCCACAGCGATGGGCTCGGTGGTGTCGTCGTTTGCACCCGCCAAGATCAAGCCGAGCAACTGGGCTTCGTGCAGAAAGCCGCAGGGGCGATTCTGTCTCCTTTCGAATGCTGGCTGGTTTTGCGCGGCACGAAAACGTTAGCCGTGCGCATGCTGCAGCATGATTGCAATGGTCGCCGCGTCGCCGATTTTCTTGCCGGGCACAAGAAAGTAAGAAAAGTTTTCTATCCCGGATTGAATGACCATCCGCAATATGAACTCGCGAAACGCCAGATGACCGGCTTCGGAGCCATGATTACCTTCGAAACTGGATCGCTCGCCAATGCCGCGCTTCTGCTCAAGCGAGTGCGTGTGTGCACGCTCGGTGAATCTCTGGGCGGTGTGGAGACGCTCATCTCTCACCCAGCCACCATGACGCACGCTGCCCTCAGCGAGAAGGGAAGAGCGGCCATCGGAATCACCGATGGTATGGTGCGAATCTCCGTCGGGATCGAAGACGTGGACGACATCATCGCCGATCTCCATCAGGCGCTGGCATAGGTCCCTGATACAATTCCCAGCATCCGAGACGGGGACCACCGTGAAACGACCATCGTTGGGCGCGATTCTCCTTGGCTTGATTCCGTTCATCGCGGTTTGTTTCTCTGTGTCTCTTTGGGACCGCATAAGTCCCACCGTGTTTGGCCTTCCCTTTAATTTCTTCTGGCTGGTTGCCTGGATCGTTCTTACTCCCCTTTGCATGTGGGGAGCATATCGATTTGAGCTGCGGCGGGAGTCTGGCACTGAGAACCAGAAAGGCGGCGAGCGGTGAGTCCAACGGTGGTCGCACTCTCGATCATCACCGGGATCGTGGCAGTAGGTTCGCTTGCCGCCTTCTATGCAAAATCTCGTCACAAAATGGACCTGGAGCAATGGACGGTGGGCGGCCGCGGCTTCGGCATGGTGCTGGTTTGGCTGCTCATGGCGGGCGAGATCTACACGACATTCACATTTCTTGGAGCGAGCGGCTGGGCATACTCGAGGGGCGGCCCAGTTTTGTACATCCTCGGATACCAGCCGTTAATGTATGTCGTTTCTTTCTTTGTCCTGCCTCATGTGTGGGAAGCCGGCCGAAAGTACAGGCTGCAATCACAAGCTGACTTCTTCGAAGTGCGTTACGGAAGCAAATATTTGGCCGCGTGCGTGGCTTTGATCGGAGTCGTGTGCCTTCTCCCGTATGCGCAACTCCAGCTCAAAGGACTCGGCCTCATCGTCCAAGTTGCCAGTTATGGAGCCATTCGCCCCACTACCGCGATGATTGTCGCTTTCGTCCTGGTCGCGTCATTTGTATTCGTGAGCGGTGTCCGGGGAGTGGCGTGGGCAAGTGTTATCAAAGACCTATTGCTTCTGTTCGCAGCGTTGTTTATTGGGATCGCCATACCCCACATCTATTTTGGCGGGATCGGTCCCATGTTCGCTGCCATCGCGCGCGCCAAACCGGAGCATCTGGTTATGCCCGGCGCTACCAAAGATCTGGGCCACGCCTGGTACATATCAAGCGTCCTGATGACCGCTTTCGGTTTTTTCATGTGGCCGCAAAACTTCGCAGCATCGTTTACTGCGCGAAGCGGGAAAATCCTGCGGCGCAATGCTGTTTTCATGCCCCTCTACAGCATCACGATGCCGCTGATGGTGCTGGTAGGGTTCAGTGCGCTTCTCGTTTTACCTAAGTTGAGCAACGGGGACCTTTCATTGCTAGCTATCGTGCGGCAGACTTTTCCAGCCTGGTTCCTGGGCATCATTGGCGGAGCGGGCGCTCTCACCGCCATGGTTCCTGCGGCAATTCAAATTCTCACGGCTGCAACTTTGTTTGCTAAAAACCTGTGTCGCCCGATTCTGGCTCCTAGCATGACCGATCCCGAGGTTGCTAAGCTGGCCAAGCTTATGGTCTTGGTTCTTACTTCAGCCGCGCTGTATCTTGCTATTCAAACTTCCGTAAGCCTGGTATCGCTGCTTCTGCTGGGATACGCCGGCGTCGCGCAGCTTTTTCCTGGAGTTGCGCTCGGTCTTTTTTCGAGACGCGTAACAACATCTGGTGTTTTCGCAGGCATGGTCACCGGAATTGTCGTGGCAGCGTTGCTGATGCTGACTGGGCACGATCCGTATCGCGGTCTAAGCGCTGGATTCATCGCACTGTGTTTCAACTTTGCCGTTACCGGATTAGTCAGTGTGCTCACGCCGGTTCAAGTCAGCGGATTTGAGAAACCTGCTACGGCAGTTGCGGCCTCGTAGTGAACGCTTCAGATCCAGAACCGCTTGCTGTTTGTCCTGAGCTAGCGTTTGCGCCGGAGTTATAGGGTTGCCGGCTTGCAACAGCCGCGCCACAATAAGGCGGCACACCTCCGCGAGGGGCCGCTTTCCTCGCTATAATTCAACACTTCGCCCAGGAGCTTCCCGACTGTGGCGTTGTCTTCTTTCTGCCAAAAAGCCCGCATGCGATTCGCTTTCGACCCGCTTGCATAGTTGTAGCGCTCATCAAAAATATTCCGCCCAGTAGCGTCTGAGACGAACTCCGCGAAAGTCCGGTCGCTGAAATCCAAAACGTACCCGGTTTTCATGCCCAGGAGTCGTTCGAGTTTTCGTTTCTCTGTAAATGTGAGATTGGACATTTTCCCGAAGCTCTTAAGAGCTTGTAACAAAACTTGCACCCCGGCAGCTTAGGGTCCGCTGCCACTGCATGTTCGCGTGCTTCGCTTTGGCTTGCTTCAGGATGGGGACGTCGGGGATTGGGGTTACGGTAATTCCAAGTCAAGCGAGTAGATCTCGTCGGTGCTCAAGTCGCGCACGAAGAGGGCGGAACCGTCGGGCGCGAGACCGCTCCAGGCTCCGACGAGACCAGCACCAGCACCAGCACCATACCGGCGTAGATCCTTCAAGTCGAGGACCAGTTCTGAACGAGTTTGCCCGACCTTGACGCGCCGGAAAGTGGGATGATCGGTAGAAATAGTGTCATAGTAAACGTAGTTTCCGTCTCGCGACCAGGTGGGAAATCCGATCGCCTCTGGTTCATTGATCCAATCCGACCACTTCCCGGTCTTGAAGTCGAAAAGCACGAGCTTCTTCGAATACTCGGGGAGCGCAGCGAGGTGCCGGCCATCGGGTGACCAGCGCGGACTGTACAGGTTCTCTGAGCCAGGAATGATAGAGACGTGGAGAGTACTGATGTCCACGACTTGGATTGCCAGTTTTTCCGTGCTCCCGACCCCGATGCGACCGAAGGCGAGCTGTTTCCCGTCGGGTGACCACGCCGGATCAACCTGGTTGTGCGATTCCGGCAGCAGTTCCTGAGGCGTTCCGCCTTGGCCGGAGACCAAGAAAATCTTCAGGGGTCTGCCTAGCTCTGAGTCCACGAATGCGATTTGGGTACCGTCGGGAGACCAGCGAGGAAGGTCGGCGGACATCGGGGAAAGGTGAGTTGCAGGGGGTCGCTACCGTCCACGTGACTGCGCCAGAGCGCATAGTCGGGATAAGACACATAAGTGACCCACGTGCCGTCCCGTGAGAAGTCCAGTTCCCCAGCCGAGATGCCGGAGAGGAACTGCACAAACTGATGGGATCGAGCGTCGTAACGGACAAGCTCACCCCGGCCCTGTCGGCCAGCCACAAAGAGTTTCTTGCCATCCGGGCTGGGCGCCAAGGAGCCAAACGACAAAGGACCCGTAGTCAGTTGGAAGGGAGTAGAAGACTGTCTTTGAATGATGCCGGCAGATTCGCGCATGGCCCAGAGATCGAACCCGGCGGGTGTGGAATTCAGGAAGAAGTAGTAGCGGCCGTCGGGAGTCCAGACACCACAGCATTCGGCGGGTAACCGATGCCAGTTCGGCAATACGGGATGAAGCCCAGTGCCGTCGGTTCGGACCTCCCATAGCGAGCTCAAGTTACTCTCGGGATTCGTAACTGTGAGTCCAAGGCGGGCACCATCGGGTGAAAAGCGAAACCAGCCGGGAATACCAGAGACGGTGATCAACTTGTGCGCGTCGGTTCCATCCGCATTGGCCAAATACAGATCTGAGCCCGTAGCGAACGCAAGCTTGCGCTCGTCGGGCGACCAAGCGCCGGCGTGACCCACAACATCGGCCAAACGGCGGGGAGCTCCGGATGGGAGAGGTAGAGCCCAGAACGGGGCTTCGGTCTCCGTGCCTCTGAAACTGGCCACCAGGAGCTGGGTATGATCCGGCGAGATATCGCCCAGGCCAATGTTAGTGAAAGGACTTGGAATGGCCGAAGTTTGGCCACCGGCGGTTGATGCCTGGACCAGTAACTGACTCCCACCGCTCGTCTCAGTAATGTAGAGCCGCGAACCGTCCGTCAGCACAGATACTTTCGGTATGCCGTCGTGTGTGATCTGGGTGGTAGCGAGGACCTTGGGTGAAGGAAGAGGGGAGTGGAGCCAGGCGATTGTACAGGCAACCGCGAAGAGCGCGATCAACGCCGCTGCGATCCAGGGCCAGCGAGATTTGCCGACGGTAGCCGATGCACTCGCAGCCGGCATCTTTCCGGAAATCGTATCGCGCTTCAGGCGTTTCAGATCCGCGCGCAATTCCGCGGCACTCTGATAGCGGACTTCGCGGTCCTTCTCTAGAGCCTTGTTGGCGATGCGTTCGAGTTCCAGAGGAAGTTCGGGATTGAGGCGGAGCGGTGGTGTGGGCGCGTTATTGAGGAAATTGAACAAAGCGGCGGCGGTGTCACCGCGAAAAGGAAGCCTGCCCGTTGCCATCTCGTAGAGGACGGCGCCCATTGAAAAGAGGTCGGTACGGGCATCAAGTTCCTTGCCGAGTGCCTGCTCCGGAGACATGTAAGCCACCGTCCCGAGGGCGCTGCCGGGGCTCGTCAGGTGCTCTTCGCTGAGGGTGGCGGTTGCGCCGGACTTCGAACTGGTCATCGGGTTGATCTTGGCCAGCCCGAAATCGAGAATTTTTGCGTGACCCCGATCGGTTACGAAGAGGTTGGCGGGCTTGATGTCGCGATGAACGATGCCCTTGGCGTGCGCGGCATCGAGGGCATCAGCGACCTCAATGCCTAAGTCCACAAGCCGGTCGGTTTCGAGCGGCCGACCGAAGATGGTTTCCCGCAGCGTCCGGCCTTCCATGTGCTCCATCACAATGAACGGGCGTCCCTGGAATTCACCGATCTCATGGATCGTACAGATGTTTGGATGATTAAGCGCGGAAGCGGCGCGGGCTTCGCGGCGGAAACGCTCCAGGGCCTGGGAATCCTGGGCGACATCGTCGGGCAGGAATTTGAGCGCCACGAAGCGCCCGAGTTGAGTGTCCTCCGCCTTGTAGACCACACCCATCCCACCGCCGCCTAGCTTCTCGACGATGCGGTAGTGCGAGATTGTCTGGCCGATCAATGAAGAAGCATGCTCCGTGCGCGCCCATGTTAGTCGGCCAAACTGCGGCAAGTCAATGCATTGCGGGCAAAGCTAACTTTCAACCCTCACCCAATCGACTCGCAAGAAGCGCCAGCAGATCAGGGCGCATCCCAGGGATAGAAATGCCTCGTGAATGTCCGCCTGCTTTTCGTAGCGAACGCGCAGCCGCCGGAACTGATTCAACCAGGCGAACGTCCGCTCCACCACCCAGCGCCATCGGCCCAGCCCGCTGCCATGTTCGGTGTTGCGCTTTCGTGAACGACTGCAGGCGCAGATGGTCTGCTGGCTTCCAGTAAAAGCGCCAGCCATGCCAAGGCCAGTGATCAATGACCAATTGTTTCACCCGCCAGTTGTGACATATATTGTTCGTTCTTCCCGTCGAGCGCTTGTCGGATGAAGAAAATGTTTGTGCTCGGAGACCTTTCATGCCCTCATTGACTCGTCGTGATCTGCTTTGCGCCGGAGCCGCTGCCTCCGCATCCTCTCTCGCCACGAAATCGCTGCTGGCTCGTACTAATATCCTCTTCGCAGAGCCTACGGGATTGGACGCGTCTGCAGCGGTGGCTCCGCGCGAGCGTCTGCCGTTTGATTTCGATTGGAAATTTCAGTTTGGGCACGGCAGCGACCCCTCGCGCGACCTGGGATTTGGCAGCAAGCAGGAGGACTTTGCCAAGTCCGGCGACTTCAAGTTCGCCACTGAAAAGTTCGACGACTCCAAGTGGCGACCGCTGAACCTGCCGCACGACTGGGCAGTCGAGTTGCCATTTGTGCGCGATGAGAGTCTTCAGGGCCACGGCTACAAGCCTCTCGAGCGCAAGTATCCCGAAACCAGTGTTGGCTGGTATCGCCGCACGTTTGAAATTCCTGAAAGCGATGGTGGCCGGCGCCTCATGCTCGACTTCGACGGCGCGTTTCGTGACACACTCGTTTTCCTTAACGGATATTTCCTTGGCCGCAATAACAATGGCTATGCGCCTTTCGGGTTTGACATTACGGATTTTGCGAACTATGGCGGCAAGAATTATCTTGTGGCTCGCGTGGACGCAAGTTTCGGCGACGGCTGGTTTTATGAAGGCGCGGGTCTCTATCGGCACGTGTGGCTCACCAAGACAGACCCGCTGCACTTGGGACACTTGGAGAGTTATGTCCGCACTGATGTCAAAAGTAACTCCGCGACGTTGAACCTCGGAACCATAGTTCAAAATCAGGGCGCTAAGCCTGAGACGTGCCGCGTGCATTGGCAGATAGTCGATCCAGCAGGGAAGACCGTCGCCAGTGCGGATTCCACTGCGCAGCAGATCGCTGCCGATGTTTCGGCAACATTTACAGCCGTTGCGAAGCTGGCCAGCCCGGCATTGTGGTCGCCCGAGACGGCGAATCTCTACTCGGCGATGGCGACCGTCGAATCTGGCGGCAACGTTCGCGATGCCGAGCGCGTTATGTTCGGCGTGCGCTCCATCGCATGGGATGCCGACAATGGCTTTTTCCTGAACGGCAAATCGGTCAAGCTCAAAGGAACCTGCAATCATCAGGACCACGCAGGTGTAGGTGCGGCGCTGCCCGACAGGCTTCAGGCTTATCGCATGAATGTTCTGAAGGGCATGGGGTCGAATGCGGTCCGCACGTCGCACAACATGCCGACTCCGGAATGGGTCGAAGCCTGTGACCGGCTGGGAGTGATGATTATGTGCGAGACCAGGATGATGAGTTCGAACGCGGAAGGCATGGCGCAGCTCGAAAACATGATCAAGCGCTATCGCAACTCGCCTTCGATCATCATCTGGTCCATGGGCAACGAAGAGTTCACAATGATGCCGCAGCCGCAGGGTGTTCGCGTCCTCGACTCCATGATCGCGAGGTCGCACGAACTCGATCCGACGCGCCTTTGCACCGCTGCAGTCAACCAATCGTTCGAGACGCACTTTCCGGAGCAATTGGATGTTATGGGCTTCAATTACAGCCTCAAGGTGATTGACGCATGGCACGCGGCCCATCCGAAGGTGCCGTGTGTGGGTTCCGAGACCGCGAGTACGCTTTCCACGCGTGGCATTTACGAGACGGACAAACTGCGTAATTGGGTCAGCGCCTATGACGTGAACCACACTCGCTGGTCCGAGCTGGCGGAGGAGTGGTGGAAGTTTTATGCGACTCGCGAATGGTTGGCAGGCGGATTCGCCTGGACTGGCTTCGATTATCGCGGCGAGCCTACTCCGTATGGCTGGCCCTCAATCAACTCGGAATTCGGCATCGTGGACATGTGCGGCTTTCTACTACAAGGCGTGGTGGGGCAACGAGCCTGTTCTCCATCTCTTTCCGCACTGGAACTGGGAGGAGCGCGAAGGCGAGATCATCAGCGTTTGGGTGCATTCAAACCTGGACGAAGTCGAGCTTTTCCTGAATGGTAAGACTCAGGGCAGCCAGAAAGTTCAGCCCTTCACACATCTCGAATGGAAGGTTAAATACGAGCCCGGCGTAATTGAGGCCCGCGGAAGCAAGAACGGACAGGTGGTGCTCACTGAGAAACGCGAGACCACAGACAAACCCGAATCCATAAAACTGAGTGCCGACCGCACAACCATTGACGCTGACGGGCAGGACATTGCAATTGTGCGCATCGAAATCCTCGACAAGGATGGCCGTCACGTGCCCACCGCGGATAACCAGATCAGCTTTAAAGTGACTGGCGAAGGCGCACTCATCGGGGTGGGAAACGGCGATCCTAACTGCCAGGAATCAGACAAGGAACCGAAGCGCAGCCTCTTCAACGGCCTTGCGCAGTTAATTCTGCAAGCAAGCAGGATGCCGGGCACCATCACGCTCGAGGCTTACACGGAACCCTGGCCAGGGCCGCATTTGACCACGGCCAAGCTGGAGATTACTACCAGCAAGGCTCAACTGCGGCCGGCATTGTGAACTGCTGTTCAAATGTATCTTATGAATTCTTCGAGGGTCATTTCGATGTCTCGAAGGATGGCGCGTAGGAGGCCTGGCCCAATGATTTCGCCAGAATGCACCGGGACAGTTGTTACTCTCCCATCTTGATATTTCAGAAAAACATGACTACCGCGGATTCGGACGGTTCGAAACCCAAGCCTTTCAAGTGTCCGAATAATCTCCCGACCCTTGAGCCTAAGGGAGACGGCTCATATCGAAATTTGCTGACTCCCGACAAGCTCCAATGGTGCGGCTTCGCGCCCATTGTTTTTCAGGCAAAGCTCGATCACTTCCCGAGCGCGCTTCATCAGGGTGTCTAATGTTTTGGCTTGTGTATGACAGCCAGAAAGGCCGGGTACAGTTGCAACCTAGTAACCGTCCTCGTCCCGTTCAATGACGACGGTGAATTTTCGTTCGGCCTTCACGGGATAATTTTACACCTGAAGAAAAGAGACCAGCGGTCAGTCGTAATACTCCAACCCCAAGTGCGTAATCAGTTCTTCGCCCTTCAGGTGCCGGAGCGTGTTCTTCAATTTCATGAGCTGGATGAACAGATCGTGCTCGGGATAGAGCCCCGGTGCCGTCATCGGCGACTTAAAGTAGAAGCTGAGCCACTCCTGAATGCCAATACTGTTCAGCTCTGAAGTGCGTTTTGCCAGATCGAGGAACAACACCAGATCGAGCACAATTGGCGCCGCGAGGATCGAATCACGGCAGAGGAAGTCCACTTTGATCTGCATGGGATAGCCGAGCCAACCGAAGATGTCTATGTTGTCCCAGCCTTCTTTGTTGTCACCGCGCGGCGGATAGTAGTTGATGCGCACGACATGGCTCATTTTGCCGTAAAGATCGGGATATAGATCCGGCTGCAAAATGTGCTCCAACACCGATAACTTCGATTCTTCCTTGGTCTTGAACGATCCAGGATCGTCGAGCACCTCGCCGTCTCGATTGCCGAGAATGTTTGTCGAGAACCAGCCATTCAAACCCAGCAGCCGCGCTTTGAATCCAGGCGCCAGGATCGTTTTCATCAACGTCTGGCCAGTCTTGAAGTCCTTACCGCAAATGGGTGCTTCGTTCTTGCGTGAAAGCTCATGCATTACTGGAAGGTCAACTGTAAGATTTGGAGCACCGTTGGCGAATGGCACACCCTCCATCAGCGAGGCATAGGCGTAAATCATGGAAGGCGCGATCGCGTCGTCATTTGCGTGCATAGCCTTTTCGAAAGCCTTCACTGACTGGTGCGCCGCTGTGGGTTTAAGAAAAATTTCGGTGGATCCGCACCAGATCGTAATGAGCCGTGACGCTCCGGAGCTCTTCTTGAAGTCCTGTATGTCAGCCCGTAGCTGCTCGGCCAGATCCATCTTGGTTTTGCCCTTTTTCACATGACGGCCATCGAGCTTCTTGACGTAGTTGCGGTCAAAAACCGCCGGGCGCGGCTTGATCAAGCTCAGAAACGGCTTCACCTGATCCAGTAGCTCTCGCTCCAGCACTCCGGCTTTGCGGGCGGCGGTGTACATATCATCGTCGAATGGGTCCCAGCCAGTGAAGACCAAGTCATCGAGGCCGGCCAGGGGCACAAACTCCTTGACCTTTGGCGACCGACCATCGGTGCGCTTGCCCAGTCGAATGGTTCCCATCTGGGTCATGGAGCCGAAGGGACTCGCCAGGCCCTTGCGCACGGACTCGACGCCGGCAACAAATGTGGTGGCAACCGCACCCATGCCGGGAATCAGAACCCCGAGTTTTCCCTTGGCGGGTTGAATTTCAAATGTTTTGGACGATGGTTTTTGGGCAGTCTTTGGGCGTTTAGCCATTTCAGGCGTCATCCTTATGAGAGCAGTGGGTTTTAGGCAAACGGGTATGTTCTCGTATCGAGACAGCTTTTGCAACCGTGCACGGTCGAACGGTACGGTTAACCCATTGGATGGCGGCGGGGTAACCCGGTGAGGCAAAGACGCGTCATACCTTAATAGAGGATCTCAGGCACTGCTCCGTCGCACGGAAGAATATAATCAGTCTAGAGCCTCTAAGCGTGGGTGATCTGGAGAGACATATGAAACTGAGATTATTTGTATTGACCGTGGCGACGTTCGCATTTGCTTATCTGAGCCCAGCGGCTTTTGCCGGCGACGATGACAAGAAACAATCCTCCGCCGAGACCGCCCCGTCGGCCAGTAAGTCGGTCGAGCCTTCTGCCACAAAGGTCGCCCACAACGGCGGGATCGACGATCTGGACGCCATCGGCAATCGTAACGTGGGCTGTGCCAAGGGCATGGGCAATTGGTATGGCCTTGAGAAGCAGATTGCCTTGGGCAAACAGGTTTCTCAAGAGGTCGAAACCCAGTCCAAGATGATTAACGATCCGGTGGTCTCCGAGTATGTAAATCGTTTGGGGCAAAATCTGGTGCGCAACTCCGATTCTCAGGTGCCCTTCACCATCAAGGTGATTGACTCGGACGACATCAATGCTTTTGCGCTCCCCGGCGGTTTCTTTTACGTCAATTCTGGTTTGATTCTCGCTGCCGACGAGGAAGCGGAGCTCGCAGGCGTCATGGCCCACGAAATTGCACACGTTGCCGCCTGCCATGCTGCTCGCGAGAACACGCGCGGCAACTTGGCCCAGATCATGACGATTCCGTTGATTTTCCTGGGTGGCCCAATCGGCTATGCGGGATACGAGGCCGCCAGCTTTGCCGTACCCATGACATTCCTAAAGTTCTCTCGTGGATTCGAGGCGCAGGCCGACTATTTAGGCGTGGAGTACATGTACAAGGCGGGTTACGACCCTCAGGCGTTTGTTTCCTTCTTCGAAAAAATTCAGGCTCAGGAGAAGAAGAAGCCCGGCACTATTTCGAAGGCCTTCTCCACGCACCCGCAGACTCCGGATCGAATTGGAACTTCGCAGAAGGAAATAGCCACAATTCTGCCCGCAAAATCCGAATACACGGTTACGAGCTCGGAATTCGATGAGGTCAAGGCCAGGCTTGCAGCAATCGAGAACAAGCACAAATTAAACGATGAGAAGGACGGCAAGAAGCCAACCCTGCGCCGGACCTCTTCAACCGATAAGAATGGTACGGATGACAAGACCACCGACGATGGCCGCCCGACTTTGAAGCGCCGTCCTGATGACAATAATTAGCAAGTAGCTCCTCCTCAGAGGACTGGCAGGCTGACACGAGGCCTGCCAGTTTTTTTGCGCCGAACAAGACATTTCTCTTTGCCTCTAAAAAAGAACCTGTCATCCCGACCAAATCAGCTGATTCGCTTTGCGAATCAGCTGATGCGTGGAGGGACCTGCTGTTCTCCCGGAGGCGCCCGGAAAAGAAGCCTTCTCACTGCAGATCATCGCTTTTGCGAACAATTTCCTAATCGGGGAACGGGGATAGAGGCATTGGTCGCGCAAACAAAAATGGCGGGACAATGTCCCGCCATTTCTATTCGGTCGAGTGAAACGTTCTTAGGCAGCTTCCTTGGTCGCGAGCGAGGCCACCGGCGCGCGCTCGCGATTTGAGCCAACAATCTTCATCTGCTTCCAGTCGTAAGCAAACTCCTTGCCGCAATCGAGGCACACAACGTAGGTGCCCGTAGGGAAAGCCGCCGGACTACGCCGTCCCTTTTTCACCGTGATCGGAAAGCTGTAACGCCCGTGCCAGCAGCCAAACAGAGAACTCAGAACCCTGGAGAACATCTTTCTACCTCCCAGAACCGCGCGCTCCACTACTGCCGCCTACATGAAATTCGGCATCACCTACTTAGATTCTGTCTTTGACCAAAGGGTTCGACAGACCGAGCGGTCAGTCCGAAGAAAAGTGCAACTGCGCGGTTTGTAAGATCTTAGTGGGTAGTCCCTTCGGGGCCGGCTTTCTTACGGGATTGGCATTTTTGCACAATCGCCGACCGGAGGCGGGTCCGAAGGTTTTCGGGGAGTTCGTAAAGCTGGGAATCGCGGTAAATTTCGATAGTCTTCTTGGTTGTGTCGCAAACCACATAGCAGTTGTGGCACCAAGCCAAATGCTCTTCCAGTTCGGCCTTTGTCGGGCTGTCAATCACGCCGTCCAGATAATCGGTCAATTCGTGGAGAAATTCAGAGCATTTCACTGGTTGACATCTCCACTGCTTGGTTTTTGTTGCGATCCATTCGACTTCTCTCGCCTCTGAAAGTATTTGTTCAACCGCTCGCGTAATTGCAAACGCGCACGCAGCAATCTCGATTTCACCGCCGGAATGCTCAACTCAAGCGCTTCAGCAGTCTCTTCCGTGGAAAGTCCTTCCACGTCCCTCAGCACGAACACGGTTCGAAAAGTAGCCGGCAAACCATGAATCGTTTTGTCCAAAATCTCCCGCAACTCGGCCTGATTGTATTGCTGTTCAGGATTCGGACTCCAGTCAGCAACCTCACGAGGAACCGAATCGTCCTCGGTCTTTACCTCTTCGTCGAGCGACACCGTGCGTTCCGGGCGACGGCGCCGCAACTTCATCAGCGCTTCGTTGACCGCAATCCGCACCAGCCAGGTATAAAACTTCGACTGCCCCTGGAACTGCGCAAGATTGCTGTACGCCTTAAAGAACGCGTCTTGGACTACGTCTTCCGCATCTTCGCGGTTCTGCGTAATGTGCTGCGCGATGCGAAAAACGTTGCGGTCATAGCGGCGGATCAATTCCTCAAAAGCCTCGACGTCTCCGGCTTTTGCCGCTTGCACCAGAGCCATCTCATCAGAGATTGGCTCGCCTACTTTTGGTTGGATTGCGCCCATTCAGCATTCGATGCAGGATTTTTCACAGCCAACGGAGGGGGACCTGGACCGAAAGGTTATTTTACCGGGTGATGTGGATTCGTGACAATGTCTCGAGGCCACGGCTTTGGGACTTACGCAAAATCAGCACTGCGGCGATAGCGGCGCCCGGCTGAGCGCAGCTGGAAAGCTTTGGCGAGCAGCTCACCACGATAGCCGAGGGCGGCTGTCCCCACGCGAGGTTGACTAAATCTTTATTCCTCGTTCTCTCCTGCCTCTTCGTGCTCCGGTGGGCGCCCAAGATCAACGCGCGGCAGGTCAGCCGTGCCCAGCTTCAGGTTCAACTGACGCAGGTCCCCATTCTTCATCTCTTCCCACCGCTTTTGCAGATTCGCAAGGTCGGTATTCGTTCTGGTGAAGGCATCCGATTGCGCGTTTGTCGGCTCGACATCCGTCTTTCCCACTTCTTTATAGATCGCGATCATATTGCCGGCATTGTTTTTTAAAGCAGGTTCGGACTTGGTCGCGTCGGAATCTTTCGGACCATCGAGCAGATCGGAAACTTTATTTTTCAGATTTTCTGCTGTACTTTTCGTTCGGCCATTGGCCGACTCAGACAATTCCTTCAGTTGCTCCTGCACCGAGCGCGCCTGCATTACTGCGGTGGAGCTTTGCGTTATCGCGGCCGCGAGCCGCATCTCGAGCTCAAATTTCTTTTGCAATCCAGCCGATGAGGTCTTGATGCGCGGGTCAATTTTCACCACGAGAGGCGCCTTAAAGCTCTGCCCATTCGCCGTCAGTCGAACCGTGTACTCTCCAGGCAAAGCGGTCGGCCCAAGCGGATATCGGGGCGTATTGTGCGGGGTGGCGGCGATCGGGTACTCATGTTGGGTTGAGATTGGGGACTGAAAGCGCAAATCCCATACCCAGCGATGTATGCCGGCGCCGGCGGGAAGCGTCGTCTGCGGCTGCAGCCAGTAGCTGGGTATCAGTTCTTTCTGGAGCTCTGACTGTGTCAGTTCAGGCTGGTCCGCGCTCGAATAACGCCGGACGAGCTTGCCCAGAGTGTCGAGAATTTCGAGTGTCATGGCCCCGGAAGGCGGCTTGGCAAAGTAGTAATCAATGATCGCGCCATCAGGAGGATTTTCGCCTGCTGGCTCGTCAGGTGGTAGCGGAGTATCGGTGTTCGTGTTCCGGCGGACGCGGTAGGCCGGTGCCGGAGTGAACAGATGTGCGCCAGCATCGGCGATGCCTTTGTCGATCTGCCGCAGAGATGTGATGTCATCAAGCACCCAGAAACCGCGTCCATGCGTCGCAACGATGAGATCGTTCTCGTGCACCAAGAGGTCACGCATGGCTGTGTGCGGCAGATTCAGCTGCAGCGACTCCCAGTGATCGCCGTCGTCGAATGAGACCCAAACGGCATTCTCAGTGCCTGCGAACAGAAGACCTTTGCGGACCGGATCTTCGCGGATTGTGTCAACCGGAGCATTGTCGGGAAGCCCCTGGGTAATTTCTTGCCAGCTCTTTCCGCCATCATGTGTTCGATCGATGTGAGGCTTGAGATCGTCAATGCGGAGACGGCTCACCGATACATAAGCGGTGTCGTCATCGAAACGCGATGCGCTGATCTGCGTCACCTTGCTCCAGGCAGTCAAGCCGGGCGGGGTGATTTCTTTCCAGTCTTTGCCGCCGTCGCGTGTGATCCAAACCAGGCCATCGTCAGTGCCGGCCCACAAGGTACTCATATTCTTGAATGATGGTGCAAGCGAATAGATCGCGCCGCGCTGCATCTCCGCCTTGGTGTTCAAGTCTGTCTGGTCCCCGACGCTAGCCGGCATTCCTGGGTGTTCGCGGGTTAGGTCAGGACTGATGGTGCGCCAAGTGCGCCCGCCGTCATTGGTTTCAAAAAGCACGTTTGTGGAGTAGTAGAGCACGTGCGGATCAACTGGAGAAAACATGAGCGGCTCGGTTCTGTCGGTGCGAAAGTTTCCACGAATAGGAATTGGCGTGACGTTCTCCGTCTGTCCCGTGCTCCAGTGAAATCGTGAGACCTCGTTTCGCCCGGCGCCATAGACGATATCGTCGTCTAAAGGATCAGGCGCGACGTAGCCATACTCGATTACACCGACAGGATGCCAATCGCGGAACGTGATGCGGCCATCATTTCCGCGACTGGAGATGCACACCGAGCCGCTCTCCTGCTGTCCGGCACAGAGCTTGTACGGAAAGGTATTAGTAGCGCTCACGTGATACAGCTGTGCCGTAGGCTGGTTGTACCAGGAGCCCCAGCTTTCGCCGCCATTTACGGTGATGATTGCGCCCTGATCTGAAGCCAGCAGAATGATCTTAGGGTCATTCGGATTGATCCATAGATTTTGATAATCGTCTCCACCCGGCGCGCCGCGCAAGCTCATCCAGGTTTTCCCGCCGTCGGTGGATCGGACGGTTACCAGGCTTGCGCTGTAAATCACATCGGGATTTTTGGGATCGACGCGCGCAATCGGCAGATCGCCGCCGCCGATCTTCATCGCGGGCCGGGGATCGGTGGTAGCGCGATACCAGCTTTCGCCGGCATCATCAGATCGGTAGAATCCGAGCCCCGCATCAGACGCATACTCGGCTGGCTTCGTCGTCGATAGAGTCGCATACAGACTACTGGTCCGGCTGGGCGCAATGGCAATGTTGATTTGCACCAGCTCATCGGGCAAGCCTTTCGTCAGCTTTCGCCAGCTATTTCCACCGTCAGTGGATTTAAATAGTCCGCCGTTCGTTCCCGCGAAGGCATTGTTGTCTTCCCACGGACCTAGCCGTGATTGCCACATTCCAGCATAAATGACATCCGGATTCGAGGGGTCAATTTCGACGTCTGAGCCGCCGGTATTTTCGTCTTTGAAGAGGACCTTCTCCCAAGTAGCGCCGCCGTCATTCGAGCGAAATATGCCACGTTCGGAATTCGCACCATAGGCATGGCCCAGCACTGCCGCAAATAATCGGTCGGGATTGCGCGGGTCCACCGCCAGTGCCGGAATCTGCTGCCCTTCTCTCAGACCGAGGTGTGTCCAGGTTTTGCCCGCATCCTTGGATTTGTAAATTCCGTCTCCAACTGAGAGATCCGGCCGCTGCAAGCCTTCGCCGCTGGCAACGTAAATGAGATTTGGGTTCGATGGCGCGACAGCAATTGCGCCGATCGATTGTGTCGGCTGATCATCGAAGATCGGGTTCCACGTCCGCCCGTAGTCGTCGGACTTCCAGACGCCGCCATCAACCGCGCCCATGTAGAAAACGTTCGGCTGACTCGGTACGCCGGCAACCGCGCGTGTACGCCCACCTCGGAACGGGCCGATCATCCGCCACCGCATTTCCTGAAACATGTTCGGGAAAATCTGCTGGGCATCGAGAACAACCAAGCTGAACACGAGACAAGAAACGAGCAGAACGAGGCGGCAGCAGAGTTGCTTCACGAAACCTCCACCAATCTGAACCAGAGATGATTACAGGAGCGGACAGCATACGCAACTCAGGAGAGATTTCGTGTCCGCCTTCGTCTAACAGGAAATGATTGCCTTGGAGCTTCGCTTACGCTATAAATCTAGCGCATTCTAAATACTCCAAAATGACGCTCGTATGAGCGAGAACACTAAATCGCTGCCGAATGATCGCATGCTGCGCAAAGTAGCATACCCGGGAGCAGTGGTTGCGCTGCTTCTGGTACTGGCAGTCGAGTTGGTGGTTCCGGCTCGGCGGCAGTCGGCCGCCTACGACGAGGGTTGCCATGCTTTTGCAGGTCACAGCTATTGGAACCGCGGCGACTTCGGCGTGAATCCTGAACATCCGCCAGCGGTAAAGCTGCTTGCAATGTTCCCGCTCGGCAGGTCTCTGCAATTTCCGCCGCGCAAAAATGTTCAGTTCAAAAATGAATGTTTTGTTGGGGCAAGCCCTTCCTGTATTCCAATACCGTGAGTGCCGACACCATTTTGTTTCGCGGGCGGATGGCAGCTGCTACCCTTACGGTTCTTGCAGCAGTTGTGACCTTTTGCTTCGCTCACGAGATGTTCGGCGCCGCCGTGGGTTTGATTGCGCTGCTGTTGTTCGTGTTCGAACCGAATCTGCTCGCGCACGGTTCACTTATAACGACCGACATGGGCATGACGGCTTTTCTGATCGCGACTGTCTACGCCTTTTACCGCTATGTGAAGCGGCCGTCGGCCGTGCGATTGGTATTAACCGGACTGGCGGCGGGGTTGGCGCTGGCAGCCAAGTTTTCCGCGCCGCTGATCTTCTTCACCCTCCCCATCCTGGCGCTGTGTCAACTCATCCGGATTGACTCAGGAAATGAAGCGCAGAGACTAGGCGTGCCCTTCAACTTGGTGGAGCACTATTAGGCGTTGCGGCGATCTCTCTGGCGGTCCTGTGGTCGTCCTATGGTTTTAGGTACACGGCCCGCCCCGCAGGGCAGCTGATTAACCCCCCACTCGAAAAGTACGTTTCGCAGCTTCAACTTCCACGGGCCGAAAAGATACTGTTCTTCATCGCTCGCCGTCACCTTCTGCCTGAAGCTTATATTTACGGCCTCGCTGACGTGATCATCACACCACGATGGATGCAGTCGTATATTTTCGGAAAGCTCTACCGTCATGGCCAGTGGTTCTATTTCCCCGGTGTTTTCGTCATCAAGTCCACGCTGGGATTGTTGATCTTGCTGCTTATCGCCTTTCCGATCGTCATGGCTGTTCGCCGTGGCCCGCCGTTGCGAGAATTCCTGTTCCTGGCGGTTCCACTCACCGTTTACCTTGCGGCGGCAATGAAATCGAATTTCAACATCGGGGTGCGTCATATTCTGCCGATCTATCCATTCGCGATTATCTTTGCGGCCTTTGCCGCTTGGTCACTTGCAGGTTCCCGCAAAGCGTGGATGTATGCGGTCTCCGGACTGCTTGCATTTTCAGTACTTTCTTCGCTCCGGGCGTTTCCTAACTACATTCCTTATTCGAATGAAGTCTGGGGCGGATCCTCGCGCACGTTCAAAATCTTGACCGATTCGAACGTTGATTGGGGCCAGCAGCTCAAGCAGGCCAACGCTTACCTGGACTCGCACGGCATTAGGGATTGTTGGTTTGAGTACTTGGGGCGAAGCATCGCGGATCCGGGTTACTACCACATTCCCTGTAGGCCTTTGCAGAACGCGATGGGCAACCCGGTGCCAACGCCACCGCACATTTCCGGAACGATACTAATCAGCGCAACCGAGCTCACTCCTGAATTATGGGGACCGGGTGTGTTAAACCCTTACTTGCAATTTGCGCAACGCCGTCCCGATGATTCCATCGCCAACGGCATTTTCGTCTTCCGGGGAGATTTTGATATCCCACTGGCCTCGGCGGTGTCACATGCCGGCGCGGCATGGAGTTTGTTGAACGGCAACGACAAGCCGACCGATACACAAATCAATCAGGCACTCGTAGAGGCGCAAATTGCGGTCTCACTCTCGCCCGATATTTGCGCCGAATGCCAGGAATTGCTCGGCGATGTCCTGATGAAACTGAACAGAAAGCAAGAAGCTCGGGCGGCATATAAAAATGGCCTGGTTGATGCGCAGGCGATCTACCCGGAGTTCCAGGATTCCGAGATCGAATCGTTAAAAGGCAAGCTCAGGCAGTGACCCAATAACATCTTCCAGTCTCCACAGCGAAGGCTAAGCTCTAATCCCCACGTGACTAAAGTGACCTGCTGGACGCACCCCGGTTCACCCTATAATCCGGGAAAGCCTGGTCTATCAGAAATATGTCTGAAAATCGTGTCGAAGAGATCATCCGTGCTGCGGTAACGCAAGCACTTGAGCGCCAGCTTGCCTCACTTCGCGAAACCGTGGTGCAGGAAGTTTTGCGTGAGGTAGGGCCGGCGCTTGCCCGCAATGGCGAGTCATCTACCCGCGGCAGTTCCGCTGCGCTGCAAAAGGCGATTTCGGCAATCCAGGCTGGAACCACCCAAAAGGAAATTTTGCGCGCACTACTCGACAACACCGTCCTTTATAGCGGGCGCGCAGCGCTTTTCGTGGTCAAGAACGGGGCGGCAACGGGCTGGCAGGGAATTGCGTTCGGCAACAATGACGCAATCAAGGATTTTCCTCTGGACATCGGTTCGGGATTGGCTTCGAGGGTGATGCGATCGCGCGCTTCAGAAAAGGGCACCCCTTCAGACGTGGATCAGCATTTCACGTCAAAGTTCGGTGTCCCATCTGAAGGGGATGTTGTCTTACTTCCACTTCTGCTCAAGGATAAAATTTCGGCGCTAGTCTATGCCGATAGCGGGACTGAAGGGGGCACGCTCGACGTGGCTGCGCTCGATGTCCTTGTTCGGGCCACCAGCGCGTGGCTAGAAGTGATCTCACAACGAAAACAAGCCCAAAAAGATGGTTTACCTGAGCCGGAGATGCACGCCGCTCCTTCGGTGAACGACCCATTCGCCGCACATGCGCCCATCCACGGCAAGGCCCACGCCGAAACCGTGCCGGAGGTCGCAATGTCGGCGGCAGCGGCTTGGGGCGGCCCTACTTCAATACCCTCGGGCGAAGACGGCGAGATCCACCGCAAGGCCCAGCGTTTTGCCCGTCTGCTGATCGACGAGATTAAGCTTTACAATCACGCCAAGGTTGCCGATGGCCGTAAGCATAGGGATTTGTACGACCGGCTGAGAGAAGACATCGAAAAGAGCAGGGCAACGTACCAGAAACGCTATGGAAATTCTGCTGCCGGCGCGGCAGACTATTTCTCACAGGAACTCATTCGCAGTCTCGCCGAAGATGATGTTTCTCTCCTGGGCAGCAATTTTCGGCGATAATTAAAAGACGTGGCGGGGCATTTTCGCAGGCTTACTTTCTTCGCGGCATTGACTTGTGCATTGACGTGTCCGGTAGTCCGGACCGCTGCGCAATCTTCTGAATCTCCGCCTGCTCCTCACCCGACTCCGTCTCGAACTCCTGCGCCGCCCACGGCCGACCACGTCGGGCCAGACTCCGCCGCAGGAGCACAGACGAAGACGCCGCCTGCACATAAGCCTTCGAAAACG
>Ga0209056_10001795_pt1 | contig 23458 bp, 14 predicted proteins | sample GraSoiAngelo_114_FD_185876 | JGI IMG/M metagenome (GOLD analysis project Ga0209056, IMG submission 185876) | Grasslands soil microbial communities from the Angelo Coastal Reserve, California, USA - 14_0903_13_40cm (SPAdes) (version 2) | ecosystem: Environmental > Terrestrial > Soil > Grasslands... | reverse complement strand
GAGCTCGACCAGCTCCTGCAGAAGGTGCTTGCGAAAGACCCGGCGCAGCGGCCGCAAACGGTTCGGGAGCTGCTCGCGCAGATGGCACGCCTGCCTCAGCGTCGGGCGGCGCCCGCGGCTGCGTCGTCCGCTACCCCAGCCGGTGGAGTGGCGGTCCTGTCCCGACCGGCCACGACATCAAATGGGCCAGACACCGCCTCGATGCGCGCGATGCCATCGGCGGCGCCGCCGCCCACGATCCTCCACGGCTCGCCGCTTCCCACGCCGACGGCCGCCGGCGCGTCGACGATCCGGACGCTGGAGCTGATGGGCGTGCGGCCGGCAAGGGCGAGGGGTCGTTTCATCCTCAACTCCCACTTCAGCAACTTCGTCCATGTCGCTCGAGACGTGACCGGCGATCGGTGGCCCGAGGTGGCTTACGCCGCAGGCCTGGTCCAGTACATCGAGCAGGACGCGCCTCATGACGACCAGCTGTCGTCGCCGGTCGAGTCGTTGAGCCGGCTCAACGAGGCGTTCGAGACGATCTACGGTCCGGAGTCCGAGGACATGATCCGCGCTTGGGCTCGGCGCGCCACGGAGCGTTGGCTCGCCGACGGCCGGCACGGATTGGGCGGTGCTCGGCGTTTCGTGCCGGGCCGTCAGCGCAAGCTCGCCGGCGTCGTCAAGAACTTTTCCGAGGCGATGGACAACGTTCGTGGCGAGCACACGCATGCGTGGCTGCAGGTGGACGAGCACCAGTTCTGGCTCGTCAACTTCTCGAACATGTTCGCGCTGGGAAGGATCAAGACGGTGAAGTCATGCCATGTGTGGACGTCATCCATCGAGACGATCCTGCGTTGGGCGGGTCTCGCCAACGACTGGTACGTGGAAGAGGTCGAGTGCGGGTCGGTGACGGGGACGTTCGACTGCGCCTTCGCCATCCGAGCCTCAGAAACCAGCTAAGCCTCGATAGAGGGAAGGCCCTCCACCGGGGGGCAGAGGACCTTCAGAAAGGAGGGAGGGCAACTTACGGCTTAGCTCCCATGTTACCCCCGCCCGGCTGAGGGCGCGCGGGGATCTTTCCGCTCTACATTCATGTGGTGAGCCGGTTCGCGATCGACGTCACGGCATGCTGGCGGCCGCAGCGCGTGGGGATGCTGACGGTGGCGGTCGAGCTCTCGCGAGCCCTGGTTGAAGGCAGCTCCGGCGACCGGTTCATCCTCCTGTGCAGCCGCGATCGACCTGTGTCCCTTCGGGAGCTCGACTGCGAGGCCGTGTTGGCGCCCTACCGCCACGAGCTCGTGATGAAGGCGAGGTGGCTCCCGGTGGTCGAGCCGCAGCTCGAAACCGACGCCATCCTTTATCCGTACTGGCCCAGCCCACCCTTCCGGCACGCCGGAGCGCCGCCCGCGGCCATCTTCGTCCACGACCTTGCGTTCCGGATCCGCCCTCAGGAGGTGCCGTGGCAGCAGCGGATGTACTTCCGCGCCGTGCTTCCGCGGGCGCTGCGCCAGGCGGCCGCCGTCATCGTGCCCTCGGAGTCGACGCGCCGTGATCTGCTCCAGCTGTACAAGGTTGCGGGCCTCGAGCACAAGGTCGAGGTCATACCCGAAGGCGTTCCACCGGCGGTGGCCGCCGGGCCGCTGCCCGACGGCGTCGAGCCAGGATTCATCCTGGCGGTGGGCACGGTCGAGCCTCGCAAAAACTATCAGCGGCTGCTGGCCGCCTATCGCCAGCTTCGCGGGCACCGTGGCGCCCTGCCTTTCATCATCAACGGCCGCCCCGGCGTACCCCAGCTCGTGATCGCGGGTCGGGCCGGATGGGCTTATGGCGACACGCTGCAGCGGATCGCGGCCGAGCCCGGCGTCCGCTACCTGGGCCATGTGGACGAGCCGACGCTGGCCGCTCTGTACGAATCTGCTTCTGTGCTCGCGTTCCCGAGTCTTTACGAGGGCTTCGGCCTCCCGCTGCTCGAGGCGATGACGCGAGGCGTGCCCGCCGTGGTTGGCGCTACGGGTGCGCTGCCGGAGCTCGCGGTCGGATCGGCGATCACCGTCAACGCCGAGGACGCCGGGGCGATCGCCGGCGGCCTGGAGAGGCTGCTCGCCGACGAGGGTCTGCGCAGGAAGCTGGGCGAGGAAGGCATTCGCCGCGCGCGCAGTTACACATGGGCGAACGCCGCCGAGCGCACGCTCGACGTGCTGCGCCGCATCGGCACCACAAGAGAAAGGAAGGCCGCCTAGTGAGGATTTCAGTCCAGGCCGTGCTCGAAAACGGAAAGCACGACTACGCCCAACTGCAGCTCGAGCAGAGACTCTTCGATGTTGACTTCGGTTCCTTCTCGCCGTCCGGTGATCACGATGTCGTTCTGGTCGCCACAGATCAACCACTCGTTTCACGCCAGGCGTCGGCCCTGCGCAACTTCGTCCGACGGGGAGGCGGGCTGGTTCTGCTGCACAGCACGCTTGCCGCGTGGTCCTCGTCTGAGGCGATACGCGAGCTCGCGGGTTGGATTCCGAGTGGCCCGGGTCCACTGACCGAGCTGATCGTCCGGCCTGATCCGAGGCATCCGGTCACGCAGCGCATCGATGTGGAGTGGAAGGTGAGCGACGAGCTCTACCTCAGCGAAGGCCCTCCGCTCGATGCGGACGTCCTGCTGAGCACCAGCTGGCGATTCACCGAGCAGGTCGTCGCATATGAGCGCGCCTACGGCGACGGCAGGTTCGTCTACATGGGACTCGGCCATCATCCGTCGACTTATCAAGACCCGACGTTCCAGAAGGTCCTCGGCAGAATGGTCCTGCACGCGGCAGGTAGGGAGGCAGCCCCGCCGGTCGGAGTCGGCCTGATTGGTTACGGTGCGATCGGTCGCGAACACGCGGCTTCGATCGACGCGGTCAGCGGCCTGCGACTGGTATCGGTCTGCGACCTGTCGGAGGAGCGTCGCCAGACAGCCGCGCGCGAATGGCCTGTTCGCGTGCACGCCCGTCAGGAGGAGATGCTCGACGACCCGGAGGTTGGTCTCGTCGTGGTCGGCACGCCGCCAAGCACGCATCTGGATCCGGTCCTTGCGGCGCTGCACGCCGGCAAGCACGTTGTGTGTGAGAAACCATTCGCCGTACGGGTAGCCGATGCTGATCGGATGATCGACGCCGCTACATCGCGCGATCTCGTGCTGAGCGTTTTTCAGAGCCGGCGATGGGATCCCGATTACCTGGCGATGCGCGATGTTGTTCGATCCGGCAGCATCGGCGAACCCTTCTACATGGAGTCGTTCATCGGCGGCCACGATCATCCCTGCGACTTATGGCACAGCCACGAGCCGATCTCGGGGGGAATGATCTATGACTGGGGATCGCACTACTTCGACTGGATCTTGCAGCTGTTTCCAGACACTGTGCGCACTGTCGCGGCCCACGCGCACAAGCGCGTGTGGCACGACGTGACCAACGCAGACCAGGTGCGCGTCGACATCACGTTTGCTGGGGGAGCGCAGGCAACGTTCCTGCAGTCGGACATCGCGGCCGCTCGCAAACCGAAGTGGTACCTGCTGGGCACAGACGGAGCAGTGATCGGCGAATGGGCACAGGAGCCTCTGCCCGCGGACTTCCCCGCCAGGGTGAAGGTATTGAGGCGGTCGGGCGAGGAGGCGCTGAATCTTCGGCGCCGCGACGAGCACGGCTTCTACCGCAGCCTCGCCGATCATCTCGCCTGGGGCGAACCGCTCGCGGTGACCGCCGAGGAGGCGCGCCGCACGGTGGCCGTCATGGAAGCGGCGACCGAATCGATCGCGCGGGGTGGCGCCCAGATCTCGGTGAACATATAGCCACCCGTCTCGGCTGGGGCGTGCTCGGGGCGGCCGACATCGCGCGCCGCGCGGTGCTCGCGGCGATCGCGGCCTCGGCCAACGGCCGCCTGGTGGCGATGGCAAGTCGCAGCCCCGAGCGCGCCGGAGCGATGCTTGCGCCTTATCCCGACGCCCGGGTCACCGAGTCGTACGAGGCGCTGCTCGCCGACCCAGAGGTGGACGTCATCTACAACCCGCTGCCCAACCACCTGCACAAGGAGTGGACGATCCGCGCGCTCGAAGCGGGCAAGCACGTTCTCTGCGAGAAGCCATTCGCGATGAACGCGATCGAGGCTGAGGAGATGGCATCGGCGGCTAAGGCGTCCGGCAAGCACGTGATGGAAGCCTTCATGTACCGGTTCCATCCCGCGATGCGAGCGTTCGTCGAGCAGCTGCGTGACCCGATCCATGTGGAGGCGACCTTCGGGTTCACGGCGAAGGATCCATCGGACATCCGGCTCCAGGCGCCTTTCGGGGGCGGTGCGCTGCTCGACGTCGGCTCCTACGCGGTCAGCGTTTCGCGCTGGATTCTCGGTGAGCCGGGTGAGATTTTCGCGCGGGCCAGGATCGAACGGGATATCGATATGACAACCTCGGGGCTGCTCATGTTCGATGGTGACCGGACGGCATCCGTGTGGGCCAGCCTCGAATCGCCGGGAGCAGAGAACCTCACCGTGGTCGCCGCCGGCGGCGTGCACCGCCGGGAGCGCCCCTTCACCGCCCACCGCGACCCGCAAGACCCATACCAGCTGATGGTCGAGTCGTTCGGGGACAGCGTGTTGAACGACAGGCCGGTCGCGATCCCACCGGCCGAATCGATCGCCAACATGCGGACTCTCGACCGCATTCGGGAAGCCTCTAGGTCTTGATCGTCCCCGGCTAGGTTTGCGGCGCGTCGGGGTCAGGCAGGGTTCATGTCCGTGGTCTGCGTGCCCTTGAACGTGATCGGACCCGTCAGGCCGGGCGTCGTGGCGCCGGCCGTCATATTGAGCGTCATCGTTGCGTCGATAGAGCCTGATGAGTGCGTCTTCACGACGCGGCGCGCGCCGGTGTCGATCCACGACGTCACGTCGGAGGTCGTCGTGCCCTTCATCGACAGGCTTTGCAGTCCGGCGCCCGCGCCCGTGGGAAGCAGACTTCCCGCCTGCCCTGCCACGGCGGACATGTCGATCGTCAGGTCCAGGTTGCTCACGATGTTCGACTGCACCACGGCGGTGCTGACGTTCTTGACCTGCTCATCGCGCAGGTATTTGTTCTTGCTCGTCATGTGCACCGCTCCGGTGCCCATCGGGTTGGCCTGGTCGTAGTCCTTCGTCCAGGTATCGCCGGGCTTGACCGCGTGGTCGGGAAGGATCGCCGTCACCAGGCCGCCTCCGGTTCCGGAGACGCCAGGCAGGGAGCCGTTGGTGAAGGAACTTCCGTTGACGCCCACGATCCGCCCGTCGGAAGCGACCTTCATCTCGAAGTTGGTCGGCGCGCCCGTGGTCGTGGTGTTGGTCACCCCGTTGGTTGTCGTCTTGACCGACAGGTCGCCGAGCTCGACGGTGACATCGGCGGTGCCGCTCGAGTCCACCGACTTGACCGTGATCGTCTGCTTGCCGGTCATTTCGAGGTTGAAGGGGATCGCAAATCCTTCCGCCCCGATCTTGTAGTCGAGCACGGTATGCAGCGCGTACTTGTAGGTGTCGCCGGCCTTGTACGCGAGCGAGATGGTGTGGGCCTGGGCCCCGATTGAGCCGCAGGCGGCGAAGACCAGAAAGACGAGCGCGGCGAACCGCCTCATAGCCCCAGCTTAGGTTATGCCGCTGTTTTCGGAACCTGTTCCGGGGCCTCTTGCGGCTCAGCCGCAGCGGGTGTCGTCGCCGCCACAGGCACGATCTGGCGGAATCGGTGGAGCGCCTCTTCCCAGCCGGCCAGCATCTCGGCCGCGACCTTGCTTCCGGTCCTGCGGTGATGCTCCTCGATCAGCGCGCGCAGCTCATGCGCATCCTCGCCCGGGACCTCGCGCGCCACAACGCTGTCCACGTTCAACTGCCTCCATTCGACGGCGTAAGCGGTGCCGCCGGTCATCCCGGCGCCGGCGTTCCAGCCGACCGGGCCCAGCGCCACCGCGACACCGCCGGTCATGTACTCACAGAAGTGATCGCCCGCGCCCTCGACCACCGCGACCGCGCCCGAGTTGCGCACGCAGAAGCGCTCGCCCACACGGCCCGCGATGAAGAGCCTGCCGCCGGTGGCGCCGTAGGCGATCGTGTTGCCGGCAAGCACAGGCTCGGCCGCCGCGTCGTTCGCGAAGGGCTTGATCGCGATCACCCCGCCGCCCATGCCCTTGCCGACGTAGTCCTGGGCCTGGCCTTCGAGCGTGAGCTCGACATCGCGATCGAGAAACGCTCCAAAGCTCTGCCCGGCGCTGCCCCGATATTGTCGCCGCTCGCCGTGCGAGAGGTTGGCGCCCGTGGTGCGCTGCGAGTTGTCGATCTCGCCCGTGGGCGGCGCGGTCGTCGGCGCTTCCCCGTTTCGCTTCCACCGCCGGCTCCTCGGAGCGGCGACGTCGGTGGGCGCCAGCACGTAGGAGAGGTCGAGGTGCGCCTGGGTGTCCTGCTCCAGCAGCTCGACGCGCCCGACGATCTCATCCAGCGAGCGTGCCCCCAGCTTCGCGAGGTGCTCACGCACCTCCTCGGCGATCAGGAACAGGTAGTTGACGACGTGCTCCGGCCGGCCCTCGAACTTCGCCCGCAGGTCCTCGCGCTGCGTGGCGATTCCGGTTGGGCAAGTGTTGAGGTGACACTGCCGTGCCATATCGCAGCCGAGCGCCACGAGCACACCCGTGCCGAACCCGAACTCTTCCGCACCCAGGAGAGCGGCGACCACGATGTCGCGCCCGTTTCGCAAACCGCCGTCGGTGCGAAGGCTGACGCGGTCGCGCAGCCGGTTTGAGACCAGGACCTGCTGCGCCTCCGCCAGGCCAAGCTCCCACGGCGCGCCGGCGTTCTTGATCGATGAAAGTGGCGACGCGCCCGTCCCGCCGTCATGGCCGGAGATCAGGATGTAGTCGGCTTGCGCCTTCGCGACACCCGCGGCGATGGTGCCGACGCCGGCCTCCGAAACGAGCTTGACGCCGATACGCGCGCCCGGGTTGACGGTCTTGAGGTCATGGATGAGCTGGGCCAGGTCCTCGATCGAATAGATGTCGTGGTGCGGCGGCGGCGAGATGAGCTGCATGCCCGGCTGGGCGTGGCGCAACCGGGCGATCAGGCTCGTGACCTTCAGGCCCGGGAGCTGCCCGCCCTCGCCTGGCTTGGAGCCCTGGGCGATCTTGATCTCGAGCTCGTCCGCCCGCTTCAGGTAGCGGGGAGTGACACCGAATCGCGCCGAGGCGACCTGCTTCACGCGATTGTCGCGGCGCACTCCGCCTGCGTCGTCGTACATGTCGGGGTCTTCGCCACCCTCGCCTGAGTTGGAGCGCGCGCCGACCTGGTTCATCGCGATGGCGAGCGCTTCGTGCGCCTCAGGGGACAGCGCGCCCAACGACATCGCGGTGCTGACAAAGCGCCTGACGATGTGTGTTGCCGATTCCACCTCGTCGAGCGGAACCGGCTGGGTACATTCCTTGATGGTCATGAGCTCGCGCAGCGACTGCGGCTCGCCCATGCTGGACAGCCGCCGCCACTCGCGGTAGGCCTCCGCGTCGCCGGTTTGCGCGGCCTTCTGCGCCGCGCGCACCGCGAGGGGGTTGTAGGCGTGGTGTTCGCCCGCCTTGCGGAATCGCATGCGTCCGTGGTCGGGCATGGCCTCGGGTCGTGTGCGCGCCAGGCGTTCGAGGTCGGCCAGGTCCGCTCCACCGATGCGCGAGGGCACGGCCGGGAAGCAAAGCTCCATCACCTCGGCGCCGAGCCCCAGCGCCTCGAGCACCTCGGCTCCGCGATAGCTCGTCACGCAGGAGATGCCCATCTTCGCCATGACCTTGAGCAAGCCCGTCTCGAGGGCCTTGCGATAACGAGGCGCCGCCTCGTCTCCCACCGTGGCGAACGCGAGGTATGGATGTACGGCGGTGGCTCCGATCGTGATCAGGCACGCGACGTCGTGCACGTCGACCGCGTCGCCCGCGATGGCGACGATGTCGGTCGCCATGCGCCGGCCAGTCGCCAGGAGGTGCGAGTGCACCGCTCCCACCGCGAGCGCCATGGGCACGGGAAGGCGATGCCACACGGAGCGGCGGTCGCTCAGCGCGACCACACCGGGCGCCGCGTCCGCCTCCCGGCACAAACGAAGCAGTGCCTCGCGAAGAGACTCATCCGGCGAGTACGTCGCGTCGAGCACCGTTGCGTCTTCGAGCACGCGGGCAAGCTCGGCCGCTGCCAGGATCGGCGACTCCAGCTCGAGCAAGTGGGCGTCCGTTGGCACCGCGGGGTGATGCCGGCGGAGCAGCTCGCGATCGGCGCCGCCCTCCGGCTCCAGCGATCGGTGACGCGCCCCGAGCAGCACGCGCAGCGACATGACGGCCTTCTCGCGGAGGGGGTCGATGGCTGGATTCGTGACCTGCGCGAAGCGCTGGCGCAGATACCCGTAGACGCGCCGCGGCGTGCGGCCGAGGGCGGCGATGGGGATGTCGTCGCCCATGGAGTAGACGGGCTCGGCGCCCGATTCGCCCATCACGTCGACGACGAACTTCACGTCCTCGAAGCCCCATCCGTGCAGCGCGTGCTGACCGGCGAGATCCTCGAGCGGCTCGAGGTCGACGTGATGCCTCTCCACCGGGACGAGCGCACGGTCGGCGAGGAGCGCGTAGTCGTGCCGCGAGGCGGCGCGTTCTTTGGCCTGCGCGTCGCGCAGCAGCGACCCGTCGCGAGTATCGACGAGCAGCATCTGCCCCGGGCCAAGCCGTCCGCGCTCCACGACATCTTCCGGCGCCATGGTCACGACGCCGGCCTCCGACGCGGCGGCGACGAGCCCGTCCCGGGTTCGCTGCCAGCGCAGCGGCCGCAGCCCGTTGCGGTCGAGCGCCGCACCCACCACCACGCCGTCGCTGAATGCCAGTGCGGCGGGACCGTCCCAGGGCTCGAAACGAATCGACTGATAGCGGTAGAAGTCGCGCACCGGACCGGCCAGGTCGCCGCGCCCCTCCCACGCATCGGGCACAAGGCTCATGAGCGCCTCGCTCACCTCCCACCCGCGCTGCACGAGGAGCTCGAGCGCGTTGTCGAGCGACGCGGAGTCCGATCCCTCGGGCCAGATTGCTCCACGCAGCTCGGGCTCCAGCTCTGCCTCGCGCGCACGCATCCAGGCCCGGTTCCCCGTCACGGTGTTGATCTCGCCGTTGTGCGCGAGCATGCGGAACGGCTGGGCCAGCCGCCAGTCCGGCATCGTGTTCGTCGAGTACCTCTGATGAAAGACGGCGAGGCGGCTCTCGCATGCTTCGTCCTGCAGGTCGAGGTAGAAGTCGGCGAGGCGCGTGCCTGCCATCAAACCCTTGTAGACGAGCGTGCGACTCGAGAAGGAGGGGATGTACATGCGGACGCCGTTTGACTCGGCGCTCTTTTCCGCCCGCCGGCGCGCGAGGTAAAGGCTGCGCTCCCACTCCTCAGGGTCGAGGCCCGGGTCCTCGATGAGGCCGTGCCAGATCGCGGGCATCGTCTCGCGGGCGCGCTCACCGAGCGAGTCGACGTCCAGAGGAACCGCTCGCCAGCTCACGATGCGCATCCCGAAAGACCCGATGGCCTCCTCGACGATGGATCGAGACCGATCGTCCCAGTCGAAGAGCGCAACGACCGCGTACGCGCCGCCGAGCAATCGCGCCGGGACCTGGATCAGCAGGCCCGCCCCGTCGCCGCTCTTGCCGTCCGCGTCGAGCCCGCCGCGATGGGCGAGCCGGGCAAGCGCCCTCACCCCGAGGGCCACCGCCTCATGACCCAGCCCGGGCGTGGCAACAAAACCCATGCCGCAGGCGGCACGGCTCGTGGGGAGGTCCCCAGGCCATGCGAGGCGCGAACGAGACAGAGCTGGGGGCACTGGGCTGAAGGCTACCGGCCGTCGCCTGGCCGGGCTAGTGCGTCGCTACCAAAAGAAATCGCAAAACGTTATGCGGTTGCTACATTCCCAGAAGGGACTGAACTCGCAACGCGACCGAGAGGTTGAGCCGGGTTTCCGGGTCTTCCAGGTTCAAGCCGGTGATCTCGCGGATCCGGTCGAGGCGGTAGCGCAGCGTGTTCGGGTGCACGCGGAGCCTCTGCGCCGCGTGCTGCTGCTCGCCGGTTTCCAGGTAGGCCCGGAGCGTGGCGACCAGGGCGCTCTTGCGGGCGGCGTCGTGCTCGACGAGAGGACCGAGGTGGCGCCGGCTGTAGTCGACGAGGCGCTCGTCGCTGACGGCGGCGAGCAGCCCGGTCAACCCGAGCTCGGGCACCGCCACGACCTGCCCCCACCGCTTGAAGCGGGCCAGCGACTCCATCACAGAGGTGACCTCGCGCAGTGCGCCCTCGACGGCGCTCGGCGCCTCGATCGGGGCGCTGAACCCGACGGAGACTGTGAAGCCCGGCTTCCACTCGCTGATCGCCTGCTGGATCTGAAGCCCAAGGGCGTGGCTTTTCGCCTGGTGGTCGCCCACCTCCGTGCCGAGCGGCAGCAGCCCGACGACCTGGTCGGACCGGCCCTGGACGAGCGCGCGCTGGTAGCTGGCGCGCACGACCGCGGTGACCCGGCGCAGGAAGTCGCGCTTCAGAGCCTGGATCGCATCCTCGGAGATCTGGCGCGCGCGGTTGAAGCCGCGGAAGTCGTCGATGTCGACCAGCACCACGATGTGGCTGCCGTGGAGCGGATACCCGACGTGGCGGGCTCGGCGTTGAGCTGCGGCCTCGTCGCCATACGTCCCATGCAGCAGGTCCTCGAGGAACTCACCCCGCACCCGTCCCTCGACCTCGGACAGCTCGCGCTCCTTCGCGATCGAGAGCGCCAGGACCAGCGCCGCCTGCTCGATGGCCATGAAGGCCAGCTCTTCGTTGTGGGGCGGATGGTCGAGGATCGAGATGTAGCCCAGCACCTGGTTGGCGGCGAAGATGGGCGCGATCAGCCGCTCGCGAGACATACCGAGGTGGGGGAAGGCCGGAACCTTGACCGGCCCGCGCTTGGCCTCGACCTCGCGCAGCGTGCGCTGGATCTGCGGGTCGAACAGGACGCGGTGCGGCGTGCCCTGGCGAAGGATCGTCTCCTTGCGGTGCGGGTCGGCGCTCCCGCCGGCGTGCGCGAGCAGGTGGAAGCTCGCGTCCTCGACCACGACGGCGCTCTCGAGCAGGTCGGCGAGCGTGCGGCAGATCTCGTTGACGCCCTTGCCGTCCAGCACGAGCTCGGTGAAGCGGCGGTGGATCTCGATCGAGCGTTTGAGCCGCCAGTGCTCCGCGTTGATGATCCGCTCGAGCAGCGGCGCCATCAGGTCGACGAACTGGACGTCGGAGGAGATGGTGAACAGCGGCACCTTCAGCCGGTCCGCCTCGGTGATCATCTCGGGCGGAAGCCGGCGCAGGTAGGGCAGCGGGCGCACGACCAGCCCGGCGCCGCCTCCCTCCGCGATCCGCCCGACGAGGCGGATCTGGGCGTCGGGGTCGTCCTTGATCGGGAAGCCGCTCGTGAACATCAGGTCGCCGGCGCGTGGCTGGACCTCGGGCGTCTCCATGAGGCGGACCCACTCAACCTGGCGGTCCAGCCCGTCGGCGCCGGCGACGAGCTTGGCCGAAGCCAGCACCGAGCGCATGGCCTCCCGCACCGTCGGACGGGGCTGGTCGATCTCCGTCTCGAGCTTCTTGGCCGCCATTAATCGAAGCTTAAGGTGTGAATGGGCGACAAGCAATCCCGGCTTGGGGTTGTGCGGTGGTCACTAGGAGCGGTCAGGCGAGTCGGTCTACCGTCTGGCCATGACCTACGAAGAGGCCCCGGCCTGCGATCGGCACGAAGCAGGCGTGACGATGCGGCTGCGCACCATGCACTCCGACTCCACCCGGCCCGACGTCCTGGTCGGACTGTTCGAGTGTCCGGAGTGCGGGCACGAGCGCAGGCTTCCGATCGGCAAGGGCGAAACGGCCGAAACCGCGGCGTAAGCCCCTCCGTCCGGCCGCGCCGGACTCAGGGTCTACTTCTTCGCGATCAGCTCCCTGAGGACCAGCGGCAGGATGCCGCCGTGATGGAGATAGCCGACCTCGGTTTCGTTGTCCACGCGGCACCGGGTCGAAAAGCGAGTGGCCTTGCCGTCGTCGGCGACCGCCTCGACCTCGACCAGCTGCCCCGGCTTGATCGTGTCAAGGCCGTGGATGGTGTAGCGCTCGCGACCCGTCAGGCCGAGCAGGTGCGCGTTCTCGCGGGGCACGTATTGCAGCGGCAGGATGCCCATGCCGACCAGGTTCGACCGGTGGATGCGCTCGAAGCTCTCGGCGATCACCGCGCGCACGCCCTGCAGCAGCGGACCCTTCGCCGCCCAGTCGCGCGACGATCCCGTCCCATACTCCTTCCCCGCCAGCACGATGAGCGGCACGCCCTCCGCCTTGTAGCGCTGCGCGGCGTCGAAAATCGTGACCTCGCCGCCGTCCGGGAAGTGGCGCGTCCAGTAACCCTCGCGTGATGCGAGCGCGTTGCGCAGGCGGATGTTGCCGAACGTTCCTCGCTCCATCACCTCATGATTGCCCCGCCGCGCGCCGAAGCTGTTGAAGGCGAAGCGATCGACACCCTTCTCGATCAGGTAGCGGCCGGCCGGGCTGTCGATCGGGATCGATCCGGCGGGAGAGATGTGGTCTGTGGTTACGGAGTCGCCCACCATCACGAGCACGCGGGCGCCATCGATATCTGTGAGCGCTTTCGGTTGGGCAGAGAAGCCGTCGAAGTATGGAGGCTCCTTCACGTAGGTCGATTCCGGATCCCACGCGAAGATCGGTCCCGTTGGCGCTTCCATCGACTTCCAGTGCTCGTCGCCTTCGAAGATGCGCGAGTACTCGCGCCTGAACATCTCCTCCTTGACGCAGCGCTGGACGACCTCGTTCACCTCGTCCTGCGACGGCCAGAGATCCGAGAGCATCACCGGTTTGCCGTCGGCGGTTTGCCCGAGCGGATCCTTGGTCAGGTCCTTGTGCACGGTCCCGGCAAGCGCGAACGCCACGACCAAGGGAGGCGACCCGAGGTAGCTCGCCTTGACGAGCGGATGGATGCGCGCCTCGAAGTTGCGGTTGCCGGACAGCACCGCGACCACGCTCAGGTCTTCCTTGCTGACCGCGGCTTCGATCTCTGGGCTCGCCAGCGGTCCCGAGTTGCCGATGCAGGTCGTGCATCCGTAGCCGACCAGAAAGAACCCGAGCTTCTCTAGCGGCTCGAGCAGGTCCGCGGTCTTCAAATAATCGGTGACGACTCGTGACCCTGGCGCAAGACTGGTCTTGACGTAAGGCTTGACCGTCAGGCCGAGCTCCACCGCCTTCTTGGCGAGCAGGCCGGCGGCGATCATGACCGACGGGTTTGACGTGTTGGTGCAGCTCGTGATCGCGGCGATCACCACCGAGCCGTTCTCGACGGTCGCCTCCGGCTTGGCGGCGACGGCAACCGTCGCGCGGCCGTTGATGGGTCCGCCTTCCTGGGTCAGCCGCGAGATCGCCTCGGGCTCAGGCCTGGGGCCAGGCGTGAACACGGTCGTGAAGCTGCTCCATGCATCGCGCAGCGGGACGCGGTCCTGCGGCCGCTTGGGGCCGGCGAGGCTCGATTCGACCTTGCTCAGATCCAGCTCCAGCAGCTCGCTGAACTTCGGCGTTGCTGCACCGTCGACCCTGAACAGAGCTTGCTCTTTCGCGTAGCGCTCGACCAGGTCGATCTGTTCGCGGTCGCGGCCGGTGACCCGCAGGTAGCGCAGCGTCTGCTGGTCAACGGGGAACAGCGCCGAAGTCGCGCCGTACTCGGGGCACATGTTGCTCAGCGTCGCCCGGTCGGGAACCGACAGGCTGGACAGGCCGTCGCCGCAGAACTCGACGAACTTGTCTACGACGCCATGCTTGCGCAGCATCTCGGTCAGCGTCAGGACGAGGTCGGTGGCGGTCGAGCCCGCGGGCAGCGCACCTAGGAAGCGCACGCCGACGACGATGGGAGGCGCGAGGTACGCCGGCTGGCCGAGGATCGCGGCCTCGGCTTCGATTCCTCCGGTACCCCAGCCGAGCACGCCGAGACCGTTGACCATCGTGGTGTGAGAGTCGGTGCCCATCAGGGTGTCGGGGATCGCGACTTTCTTGCCCCCGACGTCCCTTACCTGGACGACCTTCGCGAGGTGCTCGAGGTTGACCTGGTGGCAGATGCCCATGCCCGGAGGCACGAGCGAGAAGTTGTGGAACGCCTGCTGCGCCCAGCGCAGAAGCGAGTAACGCTCGCGGTTGCGCTCGATCTCCTTCTCGATGTTGCGCGTGTAAGAATCGCGGAATCCAAACGAGTCCACCTGGACCGAGTGGTCGATCACCAGGTCGACCGGCACGAGCGGGTCGACGCGTCCGGCGTCCTTGCCGGCGCGCTGCATGGCGGACCGCATCGCCGCCAGGTCCACCACCGCCGGGACACCGGTGAAGTCCTGCATGAGGACGCGCGCGGGCAGGAACGGCAGCTCCGCGTCGGCGGGAGGCAGCGCGGGCCAGTGGGCCAGCACGCCGATGTTCGATTCGTCGGTGACCCCTGCCTCGGCGAGCCGGACGAGTCCTTCGAGCAGGATCTTGACGGTCATCGGCAGGCCAGACGGGTCTTCGATGCCGGCCTTGGCCAGGTCGTTGAGCGGATAAAACTCGAGGTCGCTTCCGCCGAGTCGGGCCCGCTGGATCACTGAGGCAAAGATACCGACTTCCTTGATCGTCCCGAACCGCCGCCGAATTCGTCCTTGACAGGATTCGGGCTCCCGACTAGATTCCGCTAAACCGATTTACGCCCGTTTATTAACCGTGCCCGAGCGGGGTGGCGGGGAGGATCGCGGCAGCTAAGGAGGAACGACTCGATGGCGTTGAATCGATGGGGTAGGTCGGTGGGCGTTGCGCTCGTCGCCATGGCGGCCATGGTGGTGGCGGCCTGCGGCGGCTCCGAAAACACCAATACGACGACCACGGTGAATCGCAGCGGCACGATCACGGTCTGGCACGGCTACGAGGGCAGCTACCTCGACGCCAAGAAGGCCATCTACGACCAGTACACCAAGCTCTATCCGAACGTCACGATCAACCTCGTCCACAAGGTCAACCTCACCGACGCGGTGACCGCGGCGGCGGGAGCGGGCCAGGGACCGGACATCGTCGCGTGGGTGGATGACCAGATCGGGAAGTGGGTAAAGCTCGAAGCCATCAAACCCATCGACGCCTACGCGAACAAGGACTACATGAACGCGCAGTTCAGCCAGGCGGCCGTCGACGCCGCCACGTTCGAAGGCAAGACATATGGCATCCCTGAGACGGTGGAGGCGATCACCCTCCTCTACAACAAGAAGCTGATCACCACCGACCAGATCCCGAAGACGACCGACGACCTCGTCACGTTCTCGAAGAGCTACAGCCAGAGCCACCCGGGGAGCTACGGTGTGGTCTGGAACCCGAAGGACGCGTACTTCCAGGCCCCGTGGATCTACGGCGCGGGCGGCTTCTACGTCAAGGCCGACGGCACGGTCGGGCTGAACACCACCGGCACCAAGGCTGGCTTCAACTACGTCGCCAGCTTCAAAGGCGCGATGCCCGCGGGCGTTGACTACGGGATCGCGGACACGCTCTTCAAGGAAGGAAAGGCGGCGATGATCATCAACGGCCCATGGTCGGTCGCCGACTACGGCAAGGCCGGCGTCGATTACGGCTTTGCCACCCTGCCGAAGTTCACCTCAGCCGGGAAGGCGGCGTCGCCTTTCGTCGGGGTCAAGACGCTGATGCTTGGCGCGACCTCCTCGAACCCGGCCCTGGCCGTCGACGTCATGAAGTTCTTCTCCAACCAGGCCAACCAGGCCACCATGGTCCTCGCGACCAAGGAGATCCCGGCGAACAAGCTGGCCCTGGCCGACCCCAAGGTCCAGGCCATCCCCGACATTGCCGGTTTTGGGGCTCAGGTGAAGAACGGCGTGCCGCTGCCGAACACCCCTTTCATGTCCGCCCTTTGGGACCCCGTCGCCAAGGCGCTCGAGGCGGTGTGGACAGGCAAGCAATCCGTTGACGCCGCGCTGACAGCTGCGCAGTCCGCGGCCGAGAAAAACGTCGCCCAGCTGAAGTAAGCGAATGACCGGGGGCTGCGTGCCCCGTGTTGGAGGGCGGCAGGCAATGCCGCCCTCCACCGGCTGACACATGTATCGGGTTCGAGCGGCAACGACGCTCGTGTACCTGTCCCCGATGATCATCGGGGTCGGCCTGATCAGCTTCTATCCGATCCTGTACAACGTCTTCATCTCAGCGACGAACCAGAACCTCTACCACTTCCGCCGTTACTCGTTCATCGGCTTGACCAACTACCAGAGCCTGCTCAAGACCTTCGACGCCGACTTTTTCATCGTCCTCGGAAAGACTTTTCTTTTCGTCGCCATCTGCATTCCATTGTTTCTCGGCGTCGGGATGCTGGCGGCGCTTGCGCTCAACCATCCCGCCGTCCGCTTCAAGGCCTTCTGGCGCGTGGCGCTCATCGTGCCGTGGGCCGTCCCCAGCTACATCACGGCGCTGGTGTGGAAGTTCTTTTTCAACGGCGAGTTCGGCACGCTCAACCAGCTGTACCGGGTGGTCGCTGGCCCGCAAGCCGGCCTGCCGTGGCTGACGGATCCCAACTGGGCGTTTGCCTCCATCGTCCTGGCGAACCTATGGATGTCGTACCCGTTCTTCATGGTCGTCATCCTCGGGGCGCTGCAGAGCATCCCCAGCGAGCTCTATGAGGCGGCCGCGGTGGACGGCGCCGGCGCGTGGCGCAAGTTCTGGCGCATCACCCTCCCGCTGCTGCGCCCCGCCATCCTCCCGGCGACGGTGCTCAGCGCCATCCTCACCTTCAACACGCTGAACACGGCTTACCTGATCACGACCGGCGGCCCGTTTGAGAGCGCGGCCAAGCCGGGCGCGACCGAGTTCGTGATGGTGTACGCATTCCGCGAGGCGTTTCAGCTGTTCAACTTCGGTTACATCGCTGCATTCGCGGTCGTGATCTTCGTGATGCTGTTCGGCGTCACGCTGGGAAGCCTCCGGTTCAGCGGCCTGGTCCGCGAGGAGGGTCGGTGAGAATCCTCGCGCGATTTGGGGTGCCGGCCCTCCTCTACGTCTTCCTGAGCGCGATGGTGATCTTCGCGTTGTTCCCGGCTTTCTTTGTCGTCCAAGCAGCCTTCAGGCCGGGCCAGTCCCTCTACACGCTGACGTTGAGCCTGTGGCCGGACCATCCCACGCTCGACAACTTCGCCTACATCTTCACGCAGATTCCATTCCCCTCATGGCTCCGCAACAGCCTGGGCGTGTCGGTGGGCACGATGGTGGCGGGCCTCATCGGCTCGGCGACGGGCGCGTACGCGCTGTCTCGTTTTCGTTTCGCCGGCAAGCAGATGACGTTGATATTGCTGCTCGCGATTCAGGCCTTTCCCTCCGTCCTCGCGTTGATCCCGATCTACCTGATCCTCAAGACGATCGGCCTGGTCGGATCGCCTTTCGGCCTGGTCCTCGCCTACATGTCGGTCGCGCTCGTTTTCTGCACGTGGAACTTGAAGGGCTACTTCGACACCATCCCGCGCGAGCTGGACGAGGCGGCCCTCATCGACGGGTGCTCCGTGACGCAGGCGTTCTGGCGCATCATCCTTCCCCTTTCGATCCCGGCGCTCGCGGTCACGGCGCTGCTGATGTTCCTCACCGCATGGAACGAGTGGGTGATGGCATCCGTCCTTCTGCTCGACGAGAACACGTACACAGTGCCGGTCGGACTGTGGGGCCTCCAGAACGACTACCGGGTGCCCTGGGGTTATTTCGCCGCGGCGTCGCTGATCGTTTCGATCCCGGTCATGGCGCTGTTCCTCGGGCTGCAGCGATACTTTCGGGCCGGATTGACCGTCGGCGGCGTGAAGGGCTGATCCGAAACCCACCGGGTCGGCTCGGCCCCTAGTCTGGGCCCACGCCGAGTACATCATCCTGGCGAAGGCGATCGCGACCGGAGCCGTCGACGACCGTCCCGCTTAACGTTTTGACGTCGAGCGTCACGACCATCCGCTCCTCGCCCAACACGCGCTCATAAACGAGCACATCGCCGTCGGCGCCCAGCGTGCGTCTCGAGCCGCGGCGGAGCGCGGCCGACTCGCGTCGCAGACGGCCCAGCCGCTGGAAGAAGGAGAGCAAGTCCTTGTCCTGGTCGTCGCCCCACAGCATCGGCAGGCGGGCCTCCGCGTTCTCCGTCACGCCGTCGTGCCGCTGGGTCAGGCCGACCTCGGTCCCGTAATAGATGACCGGCATGCCGGGCAGCGTCATGAGCAGGGTCGCCGCCAGCTTCAGGCGCCGGGCGTCGCCGCCCGCCATCCACAGAAAGCGGTTCATGTCGTGGTTGTCGAGCAGCGTGGCGAGGCCGAGACCTGGAAACGCGTCGTCGTGGGCGTCCAGCCAGGCAGCAAAATCCGCGAGCTTCATGCTGCCGCGCGCGAACGTGTCCCTGACGACGTGAGCGAAATCGAAATCGAAGATCGCGTCGATTCGTCCCGCGTAGCGGGCGAGCCAGGCGAATTGGCCGGTTGCCTCGGCGAGCACGAGAGCGTCGGGCTTGACCTCGCGCAGCCCTCGCCGCAGCTCGACCCAGAACGAGGGGTCCACGCCGGCCGCGTGGTCGCACCGCACGCCGTCCGCCCCGTACTCGGTAACCCAGTGTCGGGCTGCGTCGACCAGGTAGTCCTGCACGCGGCGGCTGCCGGTGTCCATCTCGGGCAGGGAGATCACGTCGTAGAAGCAGCGGTAGTAATGAGGCCACTGCCAGAATCGGTAGAAGTCCGCAGCGTCGCCGCCGTGATTGATCGCGTCTCGGAACAGGTGATGACCGCGACCCGTGTGGTTCGGCACGAAGTCGAGCAGCACGCGCATGCCCCGGGCGTGCGCCGCATCGATCAGCTGTTTCAGCGCGGACTCACCGCCGTATCGCTCCTCGACCTGGAAGAAGTCCTCATGGTCATAGCCGTGGTGGGAGGGCGACTTGTGGATCGGCGTCAGCCAGATCGTGTTGCAGCCAACGCTCGCGATGTGATCCAGCTTCGCGCGCACGCCGTCGAGCGTGCCTCCGTACAGAGCGGTTGATGGACCGGGCCTCGGCAGGTCGCCGTCGGGGCGCGCGAACCGGTCGACCATCAGCTGATAGATCACCGCGTCGCGTGTCCAGTCCGGCGGGTCGGGATCCAAAGCCAAGGCGAACTCCTGGCCGCCGATGCGCGGGTCAGAGTCCGAAGCCCACAGGCTGCCTGATCCCGTTGTGACCTTGATCTTGTAGCGGCCCGCGCCGCCCGGCTCCACCGCGATCGTGGTGGGTCGCAGGTCCGGCCGCACCTCAACCTCACGACCCGGATCATGGCCGCGGGCGGTGAGGCCGCCGTGAAACGCGCCGCCGTAGAGCGCGCGAGCCCGGCGGATGCCCTGCACATCCGCCTGATGCTCGAAAAAGAAATCCTCGCCACCGCGCACCTTTGGGATGAGGGCGTGAATGGAGATCAGGAACCTCGCATGCGTGGCGAGATCGATGCCTTCTTCGTTGACGAAGAGATCGAGCTCCGACCGGCGCTCGAGGGCGGCGCGAATCGCACCGCTTGGAGGCTTCGGCAAGTCGAGCGGCTGCGACGCTGGACGCTCGCTCAAGGCCTCGAACCTCCCGCGCAGCTCGCTCCCGTAGGCCAATCGCAGATGCTGCTCCAGGCCCCACATCAACCTGCCGTCCATCCGGCGATTGGTCAGAGCCCACTCGAAGAATGCCTCGGCCGCGCCGCGCTCACCGCACACGTCGAGCGCGTGTGCGAGCAGGACGTCCTGTCCGTCCGGCGCGAGGAACCCGCCTGCTCGCGTCTGATGCTGCGCGATCACGAGCACGCTGCGCGCGTAGACGTCAGCGATCGCACCGCGATCCCCGAGCTCGGCGATGCGCTCCACGATTGCCGCCCTGGTGGCGCCGCCCAGCGGCGGCGGGTCGAACTCGAGCGGCCACCCGTCGCCGCGAGCGGCGACCTCGATCTCGTCCCCGATCGCGGCCACGCGCGTCTCGCTTTCGCCGGAAATGAGCCGGACCACGTTGCTGCCGCGCACGTAGGCCAGCCGTTCGTTCGGCCGCGCCACGACATAACAGAGGACAAGGCCGTTGCCGACGGGAGCGAAGGCGCTCATCGTCCCGCCGCCTTCATCTCACTGGCGATCCGCGTGACCCCATCGGCGCTTTCGATGTCTTCGACGCTGACCGGCAGCGCCAGACGCCAGTTCGGGAATTGGTCGATTGTGCCCGGGACGTTCGGCCGCTCGTGCACACCAAGCGCGTCTTCCAGCTGCACGAGGACGATTCGCGGCTTGCCCTGGGCGAGGTATCGGTAGGTGGCGATCGCCACATCGACGGCTGGAGTCTCGTCGGGTAGATGCGTCAGGTCGACAAGCTTTTGGCGCAGGTGGTGCAGCCGGTGCTCGGGCTCGCTGCGCGTCCAGATCCCCGCGATGGTCGGCAGGTCGTGTGTGCCCACCGCGGCAACCGCGTCGTGTGGCCAGCGTCCCGGCTCCGAGCCTTCGAACCAGACGAGGCGGTAGGAAAGCGAACCCTTCTGCTTGAGCTGCTTGCGCACGACCGGTTGAACGAGGCCGAGGTCCTCGCCGATCACAAACGCGCGGGCGCGGCGACTTTCGTTGGCGAGCAGGGACAGCAGCGTCGAAGCGGGATAGCGGACGTACGCACCCTGCGCTGCGTCCATACCGTCCGGAATCCAGAACAGCCGGAACAGGCCCATCACGTGGTCGAGGCGGATGCCCGCGGCGTGGCGCCCGGCGGTGCGGATCGCTTCGATGAACGGCATCCATTGCGCCTGGCTGAGCTTCCACGGGTTGAGCGGTGGCAGGCCCCAGTCCTGTCCGTCGCGGAAGAACTCATCCGGCGGCGCGCCGACGCGCATCCCTGGCGAGATGTAGTCCCTCCAGCGCCACGCGTCGAAACCGTCGGACGCAAATCCGACGGGGACGTCGGTGATGAGGCCGATCTCGTGAGAGGCTCGTGCGAGCTGCCGGTCGGCATGGAACTGCAGCCACTGGTGGTACGCGACGCGGTCTGGGTCGAGACGCCCGATGTCCTGCGGCCAGCTCCTCCAGGCCGGGCCTTGTATCTCGCATACCGCGTTGAACGTCGCGAAGTCGCGCAGCGCCTCGCCCTGGCGGCGCACGAATGAAGCCAGGCCGTCGGGTTCGGGTGCGACGCGAAAGATCTTCTCGAGCGCCTTCGACTTGAGCTCGAACACCCGGTCGTAATCGATGATCCGCTCCGCGTTGAGCCGTTGCGCCGCTTCGCGCTCCGCTGAGAGATCGATGCCCTCCGCGCCCTGTACCTCTTCGACCCGCAGGTAGACGACGTTGCGGAACCGCCGCGTGGATGCGTAGTAGGGGGAGGGCTGATAGGGATGCGTCGGCGTCTGCGCGCCGAGCGGGTTCAGCAGGATGAGCGACGCGCCTGCTCGTCGCGACCAGCGGCCGAAGCGGCGTAGGTCGGCGAAGTCGCCGACGCCCCAGCTTTCGCGCGACCGCAGCGCGTAAAGCTGCACCGCCCAACCCCAGGTGCGCTCCGGCGCCGGATGGCACGGATCGTCAGCGAGCGGCGGTCGGCGAAGGCGCGGTGGGCGGTCCTTCGTCGCCCCCATGGCGGCGAGGATCGCCTGCTCGGCCTCGGGCGAGGTGCGGACGACGTCGCCCTGCCAGCCGTGATAGGCGGGCAGGATGCCCCATCGGCGCGCCCGCTCGGATGCCTCTGTCAGGCCAGCGTCTCGGTTCGGGCCCTACTTCTTCGCGCCATTCGGGTCGCCGGCGGTCTCGCTCACGGCGCGCCAGATCGCGCGCACCTCGTCCGGAGTGACCTGCAGCCGGTGCGCCGAGAGTCCGTGCTCGCGCACGTTTTCGACGACCTCGGACTTCGATCCACGCGTCACCCAGCCACACCGGCAGGTGACCTCCATCAACACGCCGCACAGCCTAGCGCGGTATTGGGACGCGTAGGATGCTGCCATGGCGATCGCCGAAGACCTGGAAATCGCCGCGTTTCTCAAGGGCCAGCCGAAAAAGCTCTTCATCGGGGGGCGTTGGGTCGAGGCCGCGAGCGGCAAGACATTCGAGACCCTCAACCCGGCCACCGGCGAGGTGCTGGCGAAAGTCGCCGAGGGCGGAGCGGACGACATCGACCGCGCGGTGGCGGCGGCGCGCGCCTCGTTCGACCGAGGCACCTGGCGCGACCTGCCGCCCTCGGAGCGGGCCAAGGTTCTCTGGCAGGTCGGCGACATGATCGAGGAGCGGGCGACCGAGTTCGCCCAGCTCGAAACCCTCGACAACGGGATGCCGATCAACGACGCGCTGCTCTTCCACGCGCCCCTGGCCGCCGCCACGTTCCGCTACTACGCAGGATGGGTCACCAAGCTGGACGGCGCCACGCAACAGATCTCGCTGCCGGGCAACTACCTGAGCTACACGCTGCGCGAACCCATCGGGGTCGTCGGCCAGATCATCCCCTGGAACTTTCCGCTCCTGATGGCCGCGTGGAAGATCGCGCCCGCGCTGGCCTGCGGCAACAGCGTGGTGCTCAAGCCGTCCGAAGAGACGCCACTCAGCGCGCTGTTGCTGGCCGAGCTGCTGCAGGAAGCGGAGCTGCCAGCTGGCGTCCTGAACGTCGTGCCCGGTCGAGGCGAGACGGCCGGCGCGCGATTGGCCGCGCATCCGGACGTCGACAAGATCGCATTCACGGGCTCGACCGAGGTGGGCAAGCTGATCGCCAAGGCCTCAGCGGAGAGCAACCTGAAGCGCGTCAGCCTCGAGCTCGGTGGCAAGTCGCCCAACATCGTGTTCGCCGACGCCGACCTGACGAAGGCGGTGTCGGGCGTGTTCTTCGGCATCTTCTTCAACCAGGGCCAGGTGTGCTCGGCGGGATCGCGGCTGTTCGTGCAGGAAAAGGTGTACGACCAGGCGTTGGACCAGCTGGTCCAGACCGTGAAGGAAGCGCGCATCGGACCAGGCATCGACCCGGTGACGCAGATGGGACCGCTCGTCTCGAAGACACAGATGGAGCGCGTGCTCGGTTACATCCGAACCGGCAGCCAGGAAGGCGCGCGGCTCCTGGCGGGCGGCCACAGGCCCGGCGGCCTCGACTCCGGCTACTTCGTGGAACCGACCGTGTTCGCCGACGTCGACGGCAAGATGCGTATCGCGCGCGAGGAGATCTTCGGGCCGGTGGTCGCCGCGATCCCGTTCAGCGACGAGGACGACCTGGTCGCGAAGGCGAACAGCACGATCTACGGATTGGTGGCCGGTGTCTGGACGGAGAACGTGAGCCGCGCCCATCGCGTGGCGCATGCGCTCAAGGCGGGCACCGTTTACGTGAACTGCTACCACATCGTCGACGCGGGCACGCCATGGGGAGGCTACAAGCAAAGCGGATGGGGGCGTGAGCTCGGCCCTTACGCGC
>Ga0209056_10001792_pt1 | contig 23466 bp, 20 predicted proteins | sample GraSoiAngelo_114_FD_185876 | JGI IMG/M metagenome (GOLD analysis project Ga0209056, IMG submission 185876) | Grasslands soil microbial communities from the Angelo Coastal Reserve, California, USA - 14_0903_13_40cm (SPAdes) (version 2) | ecosystem: Environmental > Terrestrial > Soil > Grasslands... | reverse complement strand
CCGAGCCAGGTAGTCGTCACACGCCGCGCGGACGCCCGCGTCACGGACGCGGCCGACCGCGACGACACGATACTGCATCAGGCATACATCCCACGCAACCGGTGCATCGCCGCCACGCGGTCGACGGCCAGCATGTAACAGGCGATGCGAGTCGAGACCTTGTGCTTCTCGACGATGGCCATCACCTCGTGGAACGACCGGGTCATGATCGACTCGAGTCGCCGGTTCACCGTGTCTTCGTCCCAGAAGTAGCCGCCGCGATCCTGCACCCATTCGAAGTAGCTGACGGTCACCCCGCCCGCGTTCGCGAGGATGTCGGGAATCACGAAGATGCCCTTCTTTTCGAGGATCTCGTCCGCGGCCGCCGTGGTAGGACCGTTCGCCCCCTCGCAAATCACCTTCGCCTTGATCTGCGGCGCGTTCTTGCGCGTGATGACGTTCTCGGTCGCGGCCGGCACCAGCACGTCACACTCCGCCGTGAGGAGCTGATCCTTGGCGATCGCATCGGCCTGGGGGTAGCCGGCCAGCTGGCGGTGCTCCCGCACCCACTTGAGGAGATCGGGAACGTCGAGCCCCGTGGCGCTGTACAGCGCCCCGGACTTGTCCGAGACTCCGACGATCAGGGCCCCCTCTTTCGCCATCAGGTCCGCCGCGACCGACCCCACGTTGCCAAATCCCTGCACGGCGACCCGCGCGCCCTTGAGCGTCATCCCCAGCTTCCCGAGTGCCTCACGCGTGACGATCATGCACCCCCGCCCCGTCGCCTCGCGGCGCCCGAGCGAGCCTCCCATCTCGATCGGCTTGCCGGTCACCACCGCCGTCACCGTGTGGCGGTGATGCATGGAGTAGGTGTCCATGATCCACGCCATCACCCGCTCGTTGGTGTTCACGTCGGGGGCCGGGACGTCCGAGTCGGGACCGAGGGTTTCGATGATGCTCGCCGTGTAGCGGCGCGTGACGCGCTCCAGCTCGTTCAGCGACATCGTGCTCGGATCACACACCACCCCGCCCTTCGACCCGCCGAACGGGATGTTCACGAGCGCGCACTTCCAGGTCATCCAGGCGGCGAGCGCCTTGACCTCCTCCAGCGTGACGTTCAGGTCGAACCGGATGCCGCCCTTCGCGGGCCCGCGTGACGTGTTGTACAGCACGCGGTACCCGGTGTAGACGTCGAGCTCCCCCGAGTCGCGCAACACGGGCACCGACACGATGATCTGCTTTTCGGGATTGCGGAGGACCTTGTACAGGCCGGGATCGAGGTTCAGGAGCTGCGCGGCGTGGTCGAACCGCTCCATCATGGCTTCGAAGGGATTCTCCTCGGCCAGAAACGTCTCCTTGTCCGGTCGAATGATCACCGGCGGGGATTGCGGCTTGATCGCAGGTTCGCTCATGTCCCTCGCGCACCAGTGGGCTCTCAGGAGCGTCCGGCCGGCCCGAGCGCGGCGTCCAAGGCCTGCTCGAGCACCCGGCCATCACGCTCCCAGCGGACGCCGAGCACCGCGACCAGCGGTTCCGGGATCCCCTCCGGCCAGCGGCCGCGGAGCTTCACGGCATCTTTTTCAGTGACTACAACATAACCGCCCGCTGCCGCGGCCCGCACGAGCCGCCCGAGATCGCTCGGGCCGTACGCGTGATGATCTTGATACGCCAGCAGTTGCACCCGTGCTCCCGCGGCGGAGAGCTGCGCCGCGAAGCTCGCCGGGTCCGCGATGCCGGCGGCCGCCACGACGTCGTGCCCCGCGAGGATCCCGAGCCCCGAGTGCGTTCCAGACTGTATCCCCTCGAGGCGCTCGAGCGTGAGCCATGCGATCGCGATCGGCGTCCCGGGCCGACGGCGGGCGAGCCGCGCGGCGACCTCCACCGCGACGGGCGCCGGCGCATGTTTCCGGGTCACGACGATCAGGTCCGCGCGGCGCAGCGCTTCCCACCGCTCGCGCCACGGACCAGCCGGCAACGGCCAGGGCGATCCTGCCCAGCTCTCGGTGCTGACGACGGCGACGTTCACGTCGCGCGCCACTCCCAGCAGCTGGTACGCGTCGTCCAGCACGAGCACGCGGGCTCCGGCCGCCCGCGCCGCCGCCGCGCCCGCGACGCGATCGGGGTTCGCCACCACGACCGCCTCGGGCACTAGCCGGCGGTGCACCAGCGGCTCGTCGCCGCCGTACCCGCGGAGCAGAATCCCCGGCTTCCATCCCAGGCGCGCGTAGTAGGCCGCGATCCAGGCGGCGAGCGGCGTCTTCCCGGTGCCTCCGACCGACAGGTTCCCCACGGCGATCGTCGGCAGGGACAGACGCACCACGCCGCCGCCGGCGTAGCGGGCGGCGCGGAGCCGCATGGCGGCCCAATACACGCCGGCCAGCGGCACGAGCGGTAGCCGCGCCACGCGCGCCGCCGGCGACGTCCCCCACAACCACCGTACGACGCGAGCCGCGCTCACCCGTCCCCCTTCCCCCTTCCCTCGTCCCCATACGTCACACGCTCCAGGTCCTCCTCGGCGCGGGTGAGCGCCTGGCGTAGCGCGGCCTTGCCCTCGTCGACTGCGAACGGCGGGCTGTACACGATGTCTACGGCCGCGAACGGACGCGGCAGGCAAAAGCGATCCCACGACCGGATCCACCAGGCAGACGACGTACGCGCGCCGGCGGCGATCACCAGGGCTTTGGCGTGCTGGGCGGCCGCCAGGGCGCCCGGCTTCATCCGCTCCGCCGGGCCGCGCGGCCCGTCCGGGGTCAGCGCCACCTCTCCTCCCTGCCGCAGGTGGCGCACCAGCCCCAGCAGCCCTACGTCGCCGCCCCGCTTCGACGACCCACGCACCACGCGGTACCCCCAGCGCTCCGACAGCTCGGCGAGGTATCCCCCGTCCCGGTGACGGCTGATGAGCAGGGCCATGCCTTCGTTGCGGCGATGATAGAGCAAGGGGAGGATGCGACTGTGCCACAGCACGTAGATCACCGGGCGGCCGCTGGCGCGCGCCGTCGTCACGTGCTCCCACCCCCGCACCCGGTAGCGCCACGTCGCCGCGAGCAGGCGCACGAGCCCCGCCAGGAGCGTCGTCACCCCGCGAGCTCGGCGGCCAGGGCGGCGACGCGCTCCGCGGCGCCCGGCGGCCCGAGCCGCTCCCGTACCAGGGCGAGCCCCTCGCGCTGGCGGCGGGCCGCGTCGCTCTCGGGGTCGAGCAGCGGCAGCACCGCGTCCGCCAGCGCGGCGGGCGTGGCGGCGCTCTGCAGGAACTCCGGCGCCACCTCGCGCTCCGCGATCAGGTTCACCAGGCCGACGTGGGGCACCTGCAGCACGCGGATCGCGATCGCGAAGGACACGGGATTGAGCCGGTAAGCGATCGCCATCGGGACGTCGGCGAGCGCGGCTTCGAGCGTGGTCGTGCCGGACTTGCACAGCCCGGCCTCGGCGGCGGCGAACACGGTGCGCGGATCGCCCCGATGCAGGCGGATGGCGCCGGCGCCGGGGTAGTGCGCCCGGCTCGTCGCGGCGACCACGACCTGCACCTCGGGCCGCACGGCGACGATCCGAGCCGCGGCGCCGCGGAACGCGGGCCACAGATGGTTCACCTCCTGGGAACGGCTCCCCGGGAACAAGCCCAGCACCGGTCGCGCGGGGTCGAGGCCGAGGGTGCGCCGGGCCTCCACGCGCGGCGGAGGGGGCGGCCGGTCCCGCAGCGGATGGCCTACGAACGTCGCCGCGACTCCGTGATCACGAAAGAACCGCTCCTCGAACGGCAGGATCACGGCCAGGCGCCGCACCGCCGCGAGCCGGCGCACGCGCCCCGGCGCCCATGCCCACATCTGCGGGGCGATGTAATACAGCACGGGGATTCCCGCCTCGCGGGCGGCTGCCGCCGCGCGCAGATGGTAGCCCGGATAGTCGACCAGGATCACGAGGTCGTAGCGCTTCGCCCGGAAGGCGTCGCGCACGCGGCCGAGCAGCCGGAGGTGAGCCGGGAGCTTCCACAGCGCCTCGACGAAGCCCACCACGGAAAAGCGCTCCATGCGGTCGAGCACGACGGCGCCCGCGGCCTCGAGATCCGGCCCGCCGAACGCCTCCACCGTGGCGGCGGGGAGGCGGCGCTTGAGCGCGCTCACGACGGCCGCGGCATGCGCATCCCCCGACGGCTCGCCGGCGGAGATGTAAATCCGCGGCGCGCGGCTCATGCCGTTCCAACTGCAGTCGCCAAACGCGTAGCGGACTTGCCGGGAATAGTTGGAACGGCACTCACGGCCGCGTGGCGGCGTGGGGGACCGGGGGCGCGGGTGGTGGAGCGGGCGGCGCGAGGGGGGAAGCCTGAACGGCCGCGGCGACGCGGAACGCGAGCGCCAGGGCCTGCGCTCCTGCGGCGCCCGACACCACGACCTCCTCCTCGCCTCGCACGGCGCGCACGAAGCTCTCGAGCTCGAGCCGGAGCGGCTCCGCCTCGGGAGCCTCGAGCCGCACGTGCTCCACGATCTGCTCGAGTTTCGTGGCGCCCAGACCCTGCCAGCCGGGTTTCAAGCGGAAAAAATCGCCGCTGCCCTGCGCCAGGTCGAGCGAGCAGTAGCCGGTCGGCTGGAAGATGCGCAGCTTGCGCGTGCGCTCACGCGACACCCGGCTGGCCGTGACATTCGCGATGGCGCCGTTGGCGAACTCGAGTCGCGCATTCGCGATGTCGACGTGAGGCGTGAGGATCGCGACTCCTGTGGCGCGAACGTCCGTGACCGGGGCGCGCACCAGCTCCAGCACGAGATCGAGGTCGTGGATCATCAGGTCGAGGATCACGGCGACGTCGGTGCCACGCGGCTGGAACAAGGCGAGGCGGTCGATCTGGAGGAAGCGTGGCTCCTCCAGATAGGGCGCGGCGGCGCGCACGGCCCGGTTGAACCGCTCTACGTGACCGACCTGCAGCACCACGCCGTGCCCGGCCGCGCACCGCACCAAGTCTTCCGCGCCTGCGAGCGTGTCGGCCAGGGGTTTTTCCATGAGCAGGGCGATCCCCCGCTCCAGCACGGCGCGCCCCACCGCGGCGTGCGCGGGCGTCGGAACGGCCACCGTCACCGCGTCGACGCGATCGAGCAGCGCCGCCATGGTGGGGTGCGCCACCGTGCCGAGCTGCTGCGCCACCTCGGCGGCGCGCGCCGGGTTCTTGTCGTAGATCCCCGAAAATCCCACGCCCGGCATGCGCGAGAGCAGCCGGGCGTGGTGGAACCCGAGCGCGCCGGTGCCGACCACCCCGACGCGGATCGGCCGGGGGGAGGAGCGGGCGCTCACACCAGCACTCCCCGCTGCGACCCTTCGATGAACTTGAGGAAGTTCTCCACCTCGGGGATCTGCGGCAGCTCGGTGCGCGCCTTGGCGATGCCCTGGCTCACGGTCATGTCGGAATTGAACAGCAGGCGGTAGGCGCGCTTCAAGGCGAGCTTCACCTCGGGCGAGAAGCCCGCGCGCTGCAGCCCTACCGAATTGAGCCCGTAGAGGTGTACCGGATTGCCGACAGCCTTGGTGTAGGGCGGCACGTCCTGATTGACGCGCGAGCCCCCGCCCACGAACGAGAACGTGCCGATGCGCACAAACTGATGAATCGGCACCAGTCCCGACACGACCGCGCGGTCCTCGATGGTGACGTGCCCGGCCATCTGAACCGCGTTGGCGATGATCACGTCGTTGCCGATGTAACAGTCGTGGGCGAGGTGCACGTACGACATGAGGAAACAGCGCTGCCCCACAGCCGTCTTCCCGGTGGCCGACGTCCCCCGGTTGATGGTGCAGTACTCCCGGATCACGGTGCCGTCGCCCACTTCGACCCAGGTATCCTCGCCGCGGTACTTCAAGTCCTGCGGGTCGTTGCCGAGCACGCTGCCGTATCCGATCCTCACGCCGGTGCCGATCTTGACATTGCGCTCGAGCACCGCGTGCGCGGCGACGTGGCAGCGCTCGCCGATCGTCACCCGCGGTCCGATGATCGCGTACGGCCCGACCGTGACGTCGCTCCCGATGTGCGCGGTGGGATCGACCAGGGCAGTCCGGTGGATCACCGATCGACCACCGTCGCCATCATGTCGGCCTCCGCCACCACCTGCCCGTCCACGTACCCGACGCCCTTCATCTTGCACGTCTTGCCGCGGAACTGCAGCATCTCGAGCTCGAAGCGGATCTGGTCGCCCGGCACGACCGGGCGGCGGAATTTGACGTTATCGAGCGACATGAAGTAGACCACCTTGTCCTCGACGTTCTGCCCTTCGAAGTAGCCCATCAAGAGCATGCCGCCCACCTGCGCCATCGCCTCGATGATGAGCACGCCGGGCATGATCGGGTGGCCCGGGAAGTGCCCCTGGAAGAACGGCTCGTTGATCGTGACGTTCTTGATCCCGACGATGCGCTGCTGGCCTTCGACCTCGATGATGCGGTCCACCAGGAGGAAGGGATAGCGGTGCGGCAGCACGTCCATGATGCGCCCGATGTCCATCTTGGGCGCGGCGCCGGTGCGTCGCGCCGCGCGCGCCAGGGCGCGGGCCAGCGCGATGTTGCCGCTGTGGCTGGGTCGCTCGGCCACGACGTGCGCCCGGATCCGCGCGCCCGTAAGCGCCAGATCGCCGATGATGTCCGCCGCCTTGTGGCGCAGGAATTCGTCCGGCCAGCGCAGCTGGGCCCCATTGGCGAGCCCCCGCTCGTCGAGCAGGATGGCGTTGGCCTGGGACGCGCCCTTGATCAGCCCCCGCGCCTTGAGTGACTCGACCTCACTCACGAACCCGAACGTGCGCGCGGGCGCCAGCTCCGCGGCGAACGTCTGTGTGGTGACCGTGTAGCTCCCCGACTGGCGCCCGATGAGGGGGTGTGGCCACTCGATCGTCACCGTGAGACGCAGCTCCTTGGCGGGGGCGACGACGTACGTCGAGTCCCCGTCGGTGACCGTGAACGGCGCCGGCACGGTCAGGATGACGGGCTCGCCGCTCGTCTCGGTCGGGCCGGCCTGCGTCAGCGCTTCGAAGTAGGGCTGGACGCTGCCGTCGAGAATCGGCGGCTCGGGGCCCGTGAGCTCGACCGTCAGGTCATCGATCTCGTGGGCCGCGACCGCGGCGAGCAGGTGCTCGACCGTGTGGATGGTCGTCTCGCCCTTGCCGATCGCCGTGCGCCGCTCGACCGCCTCGACCTCCGAGAGCCCGGCCGGCACCTCGGGCTTCCCCTGCCCCGCAGGCGCGGGCAGGAACGTGGCTTCGGTGCGCGCTCCGGTGTGCAACCCGGTGCCCGACACCGCCGCCTTGTGCTTGATGCTGCGCCTAGTGCTGGGAGCCATCGGTCCGCTGCACGAGTGCCTCGAGCTCGTCCACGATCTGCGCCAGCCGGTACAGGGCGCCCTGGGCCCGCAGAAACTCGCGGTGCTGGCGCGCCGGATACCCCGACACCGTGGCGCCTGCGTCGATGTCCCCGATCACCCCTCCCTGCACCGTGACGCGCGCGCCGCGCCCGATCGTCACATGGTCGGCGAGGCCGGCCTGGCCCGCCAGGAAGACGTCGTCTTCGACATGGGTGCTGCCCGCGATTCCCGCCTGACCGGCGATCAGACAGCGCGCCCCAATGCGGCAGTTGTGGCCGATCTGCACGAGGTTGTCGATCTTCGTCCCCGGGCCCACGACGGTGTCGTCCACGCTGCCGCGATCGATGGTCGTGTTGGCGCCGATCTCGACGTCGTCGCCGATGATGCAGCGCCCCACCTGGGGGATCTTGCGGGGCAGCTCCCCGCGCTTGCCCGGCACGTAGCCGAACCCGTCCGCCCCGAGCCGCACCCCGGCGTGCAGGATGACCCGGTTCCCCACCACGGTCCCACCGTAGCACACTACCTGGGGCAACAGTTGCACGTCGTCACCCAACTGGACGTCGTCCCCCAGCACGCACCCCGCGCCGATCCGCACGTTGCGCCCGAGCCGCACGTGCCGACCCAGCACCGCGTAAGGGCCGATCGCCACGGGCTCCTGCCACACCACCCCCGCGCCGATCACGGCGGTCCGGTGGATCCCCGGCTCCCAGGCTGGCTCAGGATAGAGCACCGGAATGACCGCGAGCAACGCCACGTGCGGATCGCGCACCAGCACGCGACAGGCGGGACCCTCCGGCGCCTCCTGAACGAGATCTGGCTTGCAAAGCACGACGGCAGCGCTAGACCGTTGAAAATACTGGAGATAGCGTCTGGCGGCAAGAAACGACAGGTCGTTCGGACCGGCTCGGTCCAAGGGCGCGACGCCCGATACGGTCACGTCCGGAGGGCCGACGAGTTGACCGCTGGTCAGGGCCGCGATGTCGCGGGCGCTCAGGCGCCGGACGGACCCGGCGCCGCTGTCCCCGCCGCCCTCCGACTGTTGCCGGTCGCGCACGGGCTCGGCGCGCCCTATTTGGGCTGCTTCAGCCGCTCGATCACCTTGGCGGTGACGTCGAGGCTCGGGTCGACGGCCAGGAAGACGCTGCTGTTTTGACCGTCCATATCGAAGATGAGCGCGTAATTGGCCTCGGCGCGGATTCCCTGGACGATCCCGATGACCCGGGCCTGGATCGGCTGCAGCAACTCCTGCTCCCGCTGCTGGTAGCGGTTCTGCATCTCGGTCTGGCGCTGCTGCAGGCGCTGCTGCATGGCCTGCAGGTCGCGCTGCTTCGCCTGCTTCCCGGCCGAGGAGAGCGCCAGGGATTGTTGCTCGAAGGCCTTCATCGCTGAGTCCCACTGCGCTTGCATCCGCTGCAGCGTGTCGCGGATGCTCTGGCCCTCCTTGCTGAGCGTCGATTCGGCGGCGGCGTATCCCGGCGTCTGCTCGAGGATCGCCTGCGAGTGGACGAAGGCGATCTTGAGCGTGCCCTGCGCCTGCGCGCCGAGTGCGACCGGTGCCGCCGCGACCAGCCCGACCCACGTCCACACTGCCACCACACACCTCATAGCTGTCTCCCCGCGAGAAAGACCGGTGTCCGTTGCCCCCCCGCCCCCCCTGCCCGGGCGGGGAGTCCGATCAGAAGAAGTTGCCCAGCTTGAAGTGCAGCTTGAACCCCGGCGCCGGGCGGCCGAAGGAATCGGTACGGTCGAAACCGTACGCCCAGTCGATCCCAATGGGCCCGAGCGGCGAAATGATGCTCAAGCCGAGGCCGGCCCCGCGGAACAGGCGCGTGGGATTGAACTCACCGGCGTTCGCCCACACGTTGCCGGCGTCCACGAACATGTTCACATAGAACATCTGCGACAGCCGGGCGCCGATCTCTCCCGTCATGGCGAAATACGCCTTCCCGAACGAGCCGGCCGTCGCCTGGCCATTGACGGCGGTCGGGTCGTATCCCCGGGGCGTGATGGAGAACTCGTCGTAGCCACGCAGCGGGATGCCGTACTGCACGCCGCCCATAGTGAACAGCTGATCGAAGAAGGGGGAATTCCCGAACACGAGCCCTGAGCGCGACGACAGGCCCATCACGAAGCGGATCGGCGCCGTGCTGGCCGCACCGCCCAGCTGCCCCAGGGGAGCGTACCAGCGGCCCTCGAGATCGAGGCGTTGGAAATCCCCCGAGCCGCCCAACGGCCCACCGGACTGCGACAGCCCGATCGAGTGCATGGTGCCCGCGGTGGGGAACGGCAGGTCGATACGAGTGTCGCGCAGCAGCGAGACGCCGAAGGTGGATCGGATGCAGTTGTTGCAGCGCAGCGCCGCGAGCCCGGTACTCGCGCCGGTGAACGACTGGTCGTCGATCCCGTACGACACGAACAGTCGCGTGTAGCGGTCATGGAACAGCGGGAACCCGAACTGCACGCTGGCGCCCCGGCGGCGCAGCGTGCCGAGGTCCGCGATGGTGTAGCGCAGCCGGGTGTTGTGAACGTCGAACGTCCCGGAAACGCGGGACTCGCGGATCCCGGGATCGGTGTAGGTGACGGAAAAGTCGCTGATGTTCTGACCGAATTGCCACTGGAAATGACCCTTCTTGCCCTGCCCGAACAGGTTGGGCTCGTCCAGTCCGAGGAACCCGCCCACCCCGGTGCCTTGTCCCACCGACGCGCCGAAGTTGATGTTGCCGGTGTGCTTCTCGGTCACCCGGAAGATCACGTCCACGTCGCCCTGGTCGTTGGCGGGTCGAGTGTCCGGGAACGGCAGGGGCTGCTGGAAAAAGCCGAGGTTCGAGATGTTCTGGTACGAACGGATGAGCGCGTCCTGCCGGAACACGTCTCCGGGCAACAGCACGATCGCGTCGCGGATCACGCGCTCGTGGGTGACGTCGTTGCCCGAGATCTCGATCTTGTTGACGATCGCGGGCTGCCCTTCATTGATCGCCCAGCGCAGGTCCACTACCGGCTTGCCGTCCGGGGCCGTGCGCCGGATCACCTGCGGCTGCACGTTCACGTAGATGTAGCCGTTGTTGTAGTAGAGCGTCCGCAGCTGCTGCGTGGCGTCGTCCCAGCTCGCGGCGTTGAAGTAGGCGGGACCGTGCTCGGTGCCGCCCAGGCCGAGGAAGCCGCTGCGGCTTTCTTCTTTGAAGGGGAACAGCTGCTGCAGCTCGTCGGTCGAGAAGCGCCGGTTGCCCACGATTTCGAACGTGCCCACGCGGTACGGCTCGCCCTCGCTCACGCGCACGACGAGCGTCGCCTTGCCGGTCGAGTCGTCCACGAGCAGCGTGTCGCCCAGCACCTGGAAGTCCACGAAGCCCTTGTCGCCATACAGCTTGGGCAGGTGCTCCTGGAGGTCGGAGCGCAGCTTTTCGTCGTCGTATTCGCCCGAGCGGAACCACCAGAAGCCCTCGGGCCGGGTCTTCATGGAGCCCACCAGCCGGTCCGTCGGGAGGTGCGTGTTGCCGTCGATCGCGACGCGCGCCACGGCGACGCGCCGCCCCTCGTCCACGTCGAACACGACCCGGACGCGAGCCGAGTCGGCCTCGTACACCTTGATCACGCTCACGTGGGCCAGGTAGTAGCCCTCGGCGCGGTACAGCGAGTCGATGCGGCCGCGCCCGCGCGCCAGGGCCGCGGGGTCGAGCGGCCGCCCTTCGGCGAGCTGGGCTTTGTCGCGCACGCTCGATTCCGAGAGCCGGCCCACGCCGCGCACCGCCCACTTCACCAGAATGGGACGCTCCCGCACGTGCAGGATGAGGAGCTGGCGGCCGCGGGCCGTGTCCTGCTCGGCGCGGACGTCGTCGAACTGGCCGGTGGCGTAGAGGGCCTGGATGGCGCGCTGTACATCGCGGTACCCGAGCGGCCGGCCGGGCGCCAGGCCGCTCTGGTCGAGCACCTGCTTGCGGTCGACGCGGCGCAGGCCGAGGACCGCGATGGAATCGGGTGCGACGGCGGCAAGCGCCTGCGCGGGCGCCTCGCCCTGCGCGCGCACGGTGCGCGCCGGCAGGAGCGCCAGACCACCCAGCAAGATGACGAGCGAAGCTGTGCGGGTCACGCCTTCGAGCCGGAGAGCGCGCGGAACGCCAGCCGTTCCTTGTCCGGGGCCACGTCGACCTCAATTTCGTCGCCCCGTGCGAACTCGCCGACCAGGATTTTCTCCGACAGCGGATCTTCCACGTACTTCTGAATGGCGCGCTTCAGGGGACGCGCGCCGAAATGCTCATCGTACCCGTGGTCCACCAGGAAATCCGAGGCCGCCGGCGTCAGCCGGAGCGTGAGCTCCTCCTCGCCCAACCGCCGCTGCACTTCCTTGAGCAGAATCGAAACGATCTGCGCGATGTGCTCCCGGGTGAGCGGGTGGAATACGATGATGTCGTCCAGCCGGTTCAGGAACTCGGGATTGAAGGTCTTGTTGATCTCCTCCTTGACCTTCTCCGCCATCTTCTCGAAGCTCGCGCGACTGTCGGGCTGCGCGAACCCGAGTGCCTTGCCCTTCACCATGTCGCGGGCGCCGACGTTCGACGTCATGATCACCACGGTGTTCTTGAAGTCGATGACGCGTCCGTAGTTGTCGGTGAGGTGCCCTTCGTCCAGCACCTGCAGCAGGATGTTGAAGACGTCGGGGTGCGCCTTCTCGATCTCGTCGAGCAACACCACCGAATAGGGCTTGCGCCGCACCGCCTTGGTGAGCGTGCCGGAGTCCTCGTAGCCGACGTAGCCGGGGGGCGCGCCGATCAAGCGGCTCACCGAGAACTTCTCCATGTACTCCGACATGTCGACCCGGATCAGCGCGCTCGCGTCGGCGAACAAGAACCGGGCCAGCCCGCGGGCGAGCTCGGTCTTGCCGACGCCGGTCGGACCGGAAAAGATGAACGACCCGATCGGCCGCTTGGGATCCTTGAGCCCGGCCCGACTGCGGCGGATGGCGCGCGAGATCACCGTGATCGCTTCGTCCTGGCCCACCACCGTCTGGTGCATCTCCTCTTCCATGCGGAGCAGCCGGGCCGTCTCGGCCTCCTGGAGGCGCGTCACCGGAATCCCCGTCCACCGGGACACGATGAAGGCCACGGCTTCCTCGGTGATCGTGGGCCGGTGGGTCTGCCGCTCCTTCTCCCAGGCTTCCTGCTTGCGCCGGATGTCGGCCTGGAGCTCGCGCTCCTGGTCGCGCAGCGCCGCAGCCCGCTCGAAGTTCTGGTCGCGGACCGCGTTCTCCTTGTCGCCGTTGATGTGCTCGAGCTTGTCCTTGAGCGCCGCGACCTCGGGGGGCGGCACCTGCGTAGCGAGGCGTGCTCTCGCCCCGGCTTCGTCAATAACGTCGATCGCCTTATCGGGCAGGAACCGGTCCGTGATGTAGCGCTCCGACAGCTTCGCAGCGGCGTCGAGCGTATCGTCGGGGATGACCACCCGGTGGTGCTCTTCGTACCGCTTGCGCAGCCCCTTCAGGATCTCGATCGTCTCGTCCACCGTGGGCGGATCGACGATCACCGTCTGGAAGCGACGCTCGAGCGCGCCGTCCTTCTCGATGTACTTGCGGTACTCGTTCAGCGTGGACGCGCCGACGCACTGCAGCTCGCCCCGCGCGAGCGCCGGCTTCAGCATGTTGGAGGCGTCCACCGCCCCCTCGGCCGCGCCCGCGCCCACCAGCGTATGCAGCTCGTCGATGAAGAGGATGATGCTCTTGTTCTGAGCGATCTCGTTGATGATCGCCTTCAGCCGCTCCTCGAACTGGCCGCGGTACTTCGTGCCCGCGATCACCGCCGCCATGTCGAGCGACAGGACGCGATGATCTTTCAGGGCGTCGGGGCACTGGCCGCTCGCGATCAGCTGCGCCAGCCCCTCGACGATCGCCGTCTTGCCCACGCCCGGCTCGCCGATCAGGACGGGGTTGTTCTTCTTGCGCCGCGACAGGATCTCCATCACGCGCTCGATTTCCTTCTGGCGCCCGATGGTCGGGTCGAGCTGCCCCTCGGCCGCGAGCTGCGTCAGGTCGCGGCAGAAGTGATCCAGCGCGGGGGTCTTGGATTTCTTCTCGCTCTTCGGGCTGGGGGCTTGCGCCCCGGTGCCGGAAGGCGCGGGTCCCGACGGCATCTCGCTCCCGAGCAGCCGCAGCGTCTCCGCCCGCGCCTGCTCCAGGTTCACGCCCGCGTCGGTGAGCACCTGCGCCGCGATGCCCTTCTCTTCGCGCAGCAATCCGAGCAGCAGGTGCTCGGTGCCGACGTACGAATGATTCAGCTCGCGTGCCTCGCTCATGGCGAGCTCGAGCACTTTCTTGGCGCGCGAGGTGTAGGGCAGGTCGGGTCCGGCGGCCGCGGCCGCCTTTCCTTTCTTGACCGTTTCCTCGATCTTCTGCTGAATCTCTTCGAGGTCGACGTTCAGGTTGGTGAGGACCGCCGCCGCCACCCCTTCCCCTTCGCGGATCAACCCCAGCAGGATGTGCTCGGTCCCCACGTACTCATGGTGCAGGCGGGCGGCCTCTTCCCGCGCCATCTGCAGGACCTTGCGCACGCGATCCGTGAAGTTGTAGCCGTTCATCTATCCCCCTGCCTCACACGGCCTCGGCCTCGAGCACCCGACGGACATAGGTGGCGCGCGCCGTCGGCAGCTCGGGATCGCCGGTCTGACGTCCCTCGAGCGCCGCGAGGTGCGCGGGCTGGGTGAAGATCAGCAGCTTGTTAAGGGTGTATACACTCAATCCGGGGATCAGATTCAGCCCGACCCCTAATCGTACACCGCTCAACAAGTTCATCGTCTCTTCGAATGTCAGCTTCCGCGCGTACTTCAGTAACCCGTACGCCCGCCACGTCTTGTCGGCTACCTCGTCGGGCGCCGTGCGCAGCAGCACCTCGCGTGCCTGCTCCTCGTACTCGATCACCTGTCGCACGATCTTCCCCAGGTGATCCAACAACTCGTCTTCCGACTTCCCGAGCGTCGTCTGATTAGATAACTGAAAGAAGTTCCCGACGACCTCGCTCCCCTCCCCATACAACCCCCGAAACGTCAGCCCCACCTGCGTCAACCCTTGAAGCACCTTCCCGACTTCCTTTGTCAAAACGAGGCCCGGCAAGTGGATAAGTACGCTCGCCCGCAGCCCCGTCCCGGCATTGGTCGGGCAGGACGTAAGATAGCCAAATTCCGGATGAAACGCGAAGGGCAGCAGCCGCCCCAAGTCGGCGTCGAGCGCCTCCAAATCGGCGTACGCCTCCTCCAGGGCGAATCCCGAGCGCATTCCGTGCAATCGTAGGTGGTCTTCCTCGTTGACCATGACGCCGACCGTCCCCTGCACCACCAGGGCAGCCCCGGGGCGGGGGCGGGCCTCGCGATCGAGGCCGGCCAGCTCCTTGGAAACGAGGTGCCGCTCGTGCAGCAGCTGCCGCTCGATCCGCTCCAGCCGGTCGAGCCGGATGGTCGCCGCGACCTTCAGCAGGTCGCTCGCCGCGCTGGCTTCTTCCACGCGCGTGAGTACCGCGGTGCGGTCGGAGTCCTTGGCCCGCTGACTGAACACGTAGCCATCGAGGTTGCGCGCCAGGCGAATCCGCGTCGACAGCACGATGCTGCCCTTCGGGCCCGAGGCGTCCAGCCAGCCGATGCCGCCGTCGGGCAGGAGCGAGAGGTCGATCATTCGAGCACCCGGATGCGGTCGCGCAGCTCGGCGGCGAGCTCGAAGTTTTCGTTGTCCACGGCGCGCCGCAGCTGCTCCTTGAGCTCGAGCAGTTGCAGGCGCGGGTCGGTCGCGCCGGCGGCGCCGGGTGGCGCGTAGCGCTCCCCCACATGCTGGCTCGAGCCGTGGAGCCGGCGCAGTAGATCCTTGAGGTGTGCCGAGAAGGATTCATAGCACTGCGCGCACCCCAGTCTGCCCGACTCGCGGAAGTCCTTGAGCGTGCTGCCGCACGCGGCGCAGCGCAGCCCGTCGGCCGGCGTGGGGAGGACGTTGGTGCTCCCCTTCCCCATCGCCTGGATGAAGCCGCCGAGGGGGGACTTGAGGATCGAATCGCCCGTCTCGAAGCCTTTTTGCTGCGCGCACTGTTTGCACAGGTGGAGCGTCACTTTCGTGTCGTTCTCCACTTTGGTGAGGTGGATCTCCACTTCGCGCTCCTTGCAGTTGTCGCACAGCATCAGGGTATCGCGTCCACCGAGCCTACGCTCGCGAGCCGGCCGTCCTCGAGCATCATGATCCGGTCCGCCCGCCCCGCGAGCTGCCGGTTGTGCGTCACCACCACCACCGCCGTCTCGTACTCTCGCGCCAGGCGGAAGAACACATCGTGCAACCGGTCCGAGTTGGCGTGATCCAGGTTGCCCGACGGCTCGTCCGCCAGTACCACGCTGGGGTCGTGCACCAGCGCGCGCGCCACCGCGCAGCGTTGCTGCTCGCCCCCCGACAGCTCGCCGGGCCGGTGCGTCATGCGCCCCGCCAGCCCCACCAGCGAGAGCACTTCCTCCGCCCGCGAGCGCGCCCGGCGCGCCTCGTGTCCGCCGATCAGCAGGGGCATCATCACGTTCTCCAGGGCGGAGAATTCCCGCAAGAGATGATGGAACTGAAACACGAAGCCCAACTTGCGATTCCGCAGGTCCGCCAGAGCGTCCGGCTCCAGGTCGGCGTAGCGCGAGCCGTCGAGCCACACGTCCCCGCCGCTGGGTCGGTCCAGCGCGCCCAGCAGGTGCAGCAACGTGCTCTTGCCCGCCCCCGACGCGCCCACGATGGCGACGAACTCCCCGCGCCGCACCTCGAGATCGACGGCGCGCAAGACCTCGAGCGGCTGGCCGTCGCCGCCGGCGAACACCTTGCGGATGCCCCGCGCCTCGAGCAGCGCCGTCATTCGTAGCGGATCGCCGTCACGGGGTCGAGCCGCGCGGCCTGCAGCGAAGGGTAGAGCGGCGCGAGGGTCGCCACCACCAGACTCGCCGCGATCACCAGGAGCACGTCGACGGGCTGCGTATGCACCGGGAGGTGATCGATGAAATAGATGGACGGGTCGATCGGGATCCAGTGACCCCGGTTGACCATCCCGCCCACGACCAGCCCCAGCCCCACGCCCAGCGTCGTCCCAGTGAGCCCGATCAGGATGCCCTGCGCCAGGAAAACCCGGCGGATCGCGGCCCGCCGCAGACCCATCGCGAGCAGGATGCCGATCTCCCGCGTCTTGTCGCGCACCACCATCGAGAGCACCCCCACCACGTTGAACGCGGCCACCACACAGATGAGGAACACCACGAACGCCATCGCGAGTTTCTCGAGCTTGAGCGCCGAAAACAACGACGCGTTCTGCGATTGCCAGTCGAGCGCGCGGTACGGGTAGCCGAGCCGCGTTTCCAGCGCCGCGCCGAACGGCCGGGCCTGCCACGGGTCGGCGAGGCGCACCTCGATGCCCGTGACCGCGGTGTCGAGACCGGCGAAGCGCTGCGCCACGCGGCGGTCGAGCGCGACGTAGCTGTTGTCGTACTCGTACATGCCGGTGTCGAAGATGCCGCTCACCTCGTAGTGGTGGAACTTGGGCACGTAGGCGCCGACGCTGGGGTTGAACTTGGTTCCGGTGAACGGCACCAGGCTCACCACATCGCCGGGAAAGGCCGAGAGCTTGGACGCGAGCCGCGTGCCCAGCGCGATGCCGCCTTCCACGTCGCGGCGCGTCGTCCGGAAGGTGAGGTCACCCTTGGCGAAGTGCTGGGCGAAGCTCGTCACGGCGCGGCTCCCGGTGTCGGGATCGACCCCGTACACCACCACGCCTTCGGCGTAGTCGTGCCCCGCCGTGATTCCTCCTTGCGTGAGCACGAAGGGGGCTGCGGCCTCGACGCCCGGCGTACGCCGGACCTGGCCGAGCACCTTGCGCCAGTCATCGAGCCGCAGCCCTTCGCCGTAGGTGAGGACACGGAGGTGGGGGTTGGCGACGAGGATCTTGTCGCGCAGATCGGCCTGCAGGCCGTTCATCACGCCGAGGACCACCACCAGCGCCATGACGCCCACGGTGACGCCCCCAACCGCGATCACGGTGATGAGCGACAGCAGGCGCGACGAGCGACGGCTGCGCAGGTAGCGCAACGCTAGCCCGAGCTCCAGACGCGTCATCATTCGGGCCGCAGCATGGGAAAGAGGATGACGTCGCGAATGTGCGGCTGGTCCGCCAGGATCATGAGCAGGCGATCGACTCCAAGCCCCACCCCGCCGGTGGGCGGCATGCCGTACTCGAGCGCCCGGATGAAGTCCTCGTCCAGCTGCTGCGCCTCGGCATCGCCGGCCGCGCGCAGCCGGGCCTGCTGCTCGAAGCGGCGGCGCTGCTCGTCGGGATCGTTCAGCTCGCTGAAGGCGTTCGCCAGCTCGCGCTTCTGAACGAGCAGCTCCCAGCGTTCCACACGCGTCGGGTCGCCGCGCTTGAGCTTGGCGAGCGGCGACAACGCCACCGGATAGTCCAACACGAAGGTCGGCTGGATCAGCGTCGGCTCGGCGTAGCTCTTGAACACTTCATCCACCAGCTTCGCTCCCGCAAACGTGTCCGCGTCGGCGACGTCCTTGCGCTTCAGGGCCGCGCGCAGCTCGGCCTCGGTGGCGCGCGTGAGGTCGATCCCGGCGGTCTCGCGCACCAGGGCGTAATAGTCCTTGCGCGCGAACGGCCGCTTGAAATCCAGCGTGGCCCCGTGCCGCTCCAGCGTCGTGGTGACGAACAGCTCCTGCACCATCCCGGACACCATCGCTTCCGTGAGCTGCAGCATCACCTCGTAGTCGGCGTACGCCTCGTACCACTCGGCCATCGTGAACTCGGGGTTATGGAAGCGGTCCATCCCCTCGTTGCGGAAGTCGTGGCCGATCTCGTACACCTTCTCGAGCCCACCCACGATGCAGCGCTTGAGGTAGAGCTCGTCCGCGATGCGCAGGTAGACATCGGTGTCGAGCGCCTCGTAGTGCGTGACGAACGGCCGGGCCGAGGCGCCCCCGTACACCGGCTGCAGCACCGGCGTCTCCACCTCGAGGTAGCCGCGCGCATCGAGGAAACTTCGGACGTAGCCGACCGCGCGGGCCCGCAGCCGGAACACGTCGCGCACCTCCGGGTGCACCGCCAGATCGGCGTAGCGCTGCCGGGCGCGCAGCTCGGGGTCCGACAGCTCGCCGTGGCGCTTCCCCTCCGCATCCTCCTTGCCGAGCGGCAGCGGGCGCAGCGACTTGGTGAGCAGGGTGAACCGCTGCACCCGGACGGTGACTTCACCGGTCTTGGTCCGGAACAGCGGACCCTCGACGCCGATCACGTCGCCCAGATCGAGCAGTTTCACGACCTCGTACGCCTCGGCGCCGACATCGTCGACCTTGAAGTAGACCTGAATCCTGCCCGAGCGATCCTCGAGATGCGCGAACGTCGTCTTGCCCATGGAGCGCAGCAGGATGAGCCGCCCCGCCAGGCGATGGACGGCGGTGTCCCCGTCCTTGAACCCCTCGAGCGCCGGGGCGATGGGACCGGTGCGGTCGAACCGATAGGCGAACGGGACGATGCCGCGCTTCACCAGCTCGGCGAGCTTCTCGCGGCGCGCCGCCTCGACGAAGCTGGTCACGCGGCCTGTCTCCCGAAGCGTTTCAGATATGCCTCGATGAACGGGTCCAGGTCGCCGTCCATCACCTTCTGGACGTCCGCCACCTTCAGCTCGGTGCGATGGTCGTTCACCATGGTATACGGCTGGAACACGTAGGAGCGGATCTGGTTGCCCCACGAAATGTCGGTCTTCTGCTTGTCCACTTCCGCCTTCCTGGCTTCACGCTCCGCCACCGCGCGCTCGTACAGGCGAGCCTTGAGCATCTTGAGCGCCGTCGCCTTGTTCTTGAACTGGCTGCGCTCCTGCTGGCAGGACACCACGATGTTCGTCGGCAGGTGGGTGATGCGCACGGCCGAGGACGTCTTGTTGACGTGCTGCCCGCCCTTGCCCGATGCGCGGAATGTGTCGATGCGCAAATCGTCCGGGTCGATCTCGATCTCGATGTCCTCCTCCACCACCGGATAGACGAACACCGACGCGAACGACGTGTGCCGGCGCGACTGCGAGTCGAACGGCGAGATGCGCACCAGACGGTGCACGCCCTTTTCAGCCTTGAGCAGGCCGTAGGCGTACTGCCCGCTGATCTGGAGGTCGACCGACTTGATGCCCGCTTCTTCTCCCTCGAGCAGGTCCAGCAGCTCCACCTTGAAGCCGTGGCGCTCCGCCCAGCGGGTGTACATCCGCATCAACATCTCGGCCCAGTCCTGCGACTCGGTGCCGCCTGCGCCCGGATGAATCGTGAGCAGCGCGTCGCGCGCGTCGTCGCCGCCGCGCATCATGTTGCGGAGCTCGAGCCGCTCGAGGTCGCCGGCGATCTGCGCCGCTTCGGTGTCGAGCTCCCGCGCCAACGCCTCGTCGTGCTCCGCGTCGGCCAGCTCGGCGAGGCCGCGGGCATCGTCGAGCCGCTTGCGCAGCGCGTTGTAGGGCTCGAGCCAGCTCTTGAGGCTCTTCACTTCGTCCACCACCTGACGCGCCCGCTCCGGGTCCGCCCACACGCCGCCTTCGGCCATGGTGTGCTCCAGCTCACCCAGCCGCTTCGTCTTCCCCGCTACGTCAAAGGAAGCTCCCGAGCTCGGTGAGACGACGGTCGAATTCGACGAATCGGTCGGCTAAGGCCACGGTACCCCCGGCGCCAGTCTCAAAATACCTTATTGCCCCCGGCGAGAATCTCGTTCAACGCTTCGGCCCAGAACGACGTGCTCTTCGCGATCTCGGCCCCGACCTGCTCGACGTATTCCTGCCAGCTCTTCTCGATCTCGTCCTTGAACAGCTGCGGCAGCGTGCCGTCGCGCAGCCCCTGTTGACGCTTTTCGGGATGGTACACCACCAGGTCGGACACGAGCGCCCGCGCGAGCCGGCGGGCCTTCTGCTTCGGGTCCTGCACCATGAACGGATTCACCGGCCGCAACGGGCCCGTCATGCGCTGTCCGGGGGCGGCGCCCGCCGGCGCACCCGGCGCCGCGGGAGCGGGCGACCGGGGCGGCGCGGGGGGGGCGGGGGGGGCGGGGGGCGGCGCCGCCGGACGAGCGGGCCCAGTTGCCGCGCGAGCGCCGTGGGCCGGGGCCGCAGCGGGGGCGCGCGCCGGGGCCGCGGGAGACGGCGGGGGCGACGGAGGCGCCGGCGGCCGGAACGTGGGCGTGGGCGGCGCTGCGGTTGGTGCCGCGGGCCGCGCCGGAGCGGCCGGAGCAGCCACCGGCCCCGAAAAGCGCGGCATCCCGGGCGGGCGCGGAGGCACCGGGGCCGATGGGGGCGGCGGCGGTGGCGCGGGCGGCCGCGTGGCAGCCGCGGGAGCGGCTGGCGGAGGCGGGGGCGGGGGCGCAGCCGCGGACGGCGGCGGCGCGGCGGCACCCGCCGGAGCAGCGGGCACCCGCTGAGCTGCTGCGATCGCGGGTGCCGCCGCGCCGGCGCCCGCGGGGTTCACCGCAAACACGCTGCTGCATACCGCGCAGCGCGCGCGCACCCCGCCCGGCGGGACCTTGGCGGGGTCCACGCGATACACGGTCTCGCACGACGGACAGGTAACGTTCATCTCGCGCGCCCCTCGGTCTCATCGAGCTCCGGGTCGTGGCGCCGATCGACCACGAACACCGATCCCGGCTGCGTCTTGGCATAGCTCTTCATTTCGGTCGCGAGCTCGCTCACCTGCGCCGGGTGCGCGAAGCGGCGATGCTGATTCGTCACGATCCCGATCGACAGCGTCATGAGCGGCACGCGGTGCAGCTGGCCGCGCCGGTCCTTCCCGAAATAGTACCCGGCGCGCCGGTCCTGCTCGTTGTACTGGTACGGAATCAGCGTATCGAACACCTCCAGCACCTCGCCGCACACCTCGGGAATGTCGTCGAACGGGATGATGAAGATGAAGTCGTCCCCGCCGATGTGCCCCACGAAGCCCCGGCCGGCGAGCAGCCCCTTCACCACGTCGTGCAGGATGCGCGACAGGATGTAGATGACCCGGTCGCCGTCGTTGTAGCTGTAGCGGTCGTTGAACTCCTTGAAGTGATCGAGGTCGGCGTAGCAGACGGCAAACAGCTCGCCATTCTCCATGCGGCGCCGGATCTCGCGCTCGATCTCCGTCGTGCCGGGAAGCCGGGTGGACGGGTTGACGGCGACGTCGCGCGCGGTCCGGGTCATCAGGCCGTCCAGACGGCTCGCCTGCTCCGCCGGCTCGAACAGCGGGCTGATGACCTCATCCGCCCCCGCCGTGAACCATTCCTGGACCCGATCGGTGGTATGCCGACTGGTGAGGACGGCGAGGGGCACGATGGCCGAATAGGAGTCCGCCTTGAGCCGGCCGCACAGGGCGAGCCCCTGCGGGCCGTCGTCGGCATCGATGACGACGAGCTGCGGCAGGGATCGCAGCACCCGCTGCTCCACGTCACCGGGGTCCGGCACCGGAATGATGGTGAGTCCTTTGCCGTTCACCCAGTGCGTCAGGAAGTCAGGTACCGTGCGACCAGCCGGCGAGAAAAAGAGTATCGTCGGGCGCGTTCCGCGCACCTGGCTCCTCGCGTAAGGGTCGAGCGCGCCTAAACTTAGGCCTCGTGGAGGCGGGTGTCAAACAAATGCGCCAGCGGCGCGTTCAGAAGTGCTTCGCCTCGTCGATCAGCATGATGGGAATGTCGTCTTCGACGGCGTAGATGAGGCGGCAGGCGTGGCACACCAGGGCTTCGGCGGGCGCGGTGCGGTGCTCGAGTGGTCCCTTGCACTTGGGACACACCAATATTCCCAGCAGATCGGGGGCGAGGCTCATGGGACGTACCCCAGGCGTTTGAGCGACGCGTCGCGGCGCCGCCATTTGGGCAGCACCTTCACGTGCAGGTCCAGAAACACTTGTGTGCCGAGCAGGGCCTCGACCTTGGCGCGGGCGGTCTGGCCGAGCGCCTTGATGGTCCGACCGCCGTCGCCGATCACGATGCCCTTCTGGCTGGCGCGCTCCACGTACACCACGGCGCGAATATACACCGGGTCGGCCCCTTCTCGGAACTCGTCGATCTCCACGGCGACGCTGTAGGGCAGCTCTTCGTGCAGCAGCTCGAACGCCGCCTCGCGGATGAACTCGGCCGCGAAGAAGCGCATCGGCTGGGTGGCCATCTCTGCGGGGTCGTAGTGGAACGGGCTTTCGGGGAGATGGGCGCGGAGGGCGGCGAGGAGCTGCTCCAGGCCGGTACCGGTGACAGCCGACACAATGGCGGTGGAGGACGGAGGAGGGCGGTGGAGGACGGTGGAGGTTGGCGCGAGATCCGCCTTGGTGTAGACCGTCACGATCGGCGCTTTGGGCGGGCGGTCGAGTTTCGCGACCTGTGTGAGCGGCGGCGCCGGCGACTCGGGCAGGGGATGCAGATAGGCGATGACCTCGGCGTCGTCGATGGCGCGCAGGGCGGCGGCGCGCATGACGACGTGCAGCTGGTATTCGGGCTCGAGCAATCCGGGCGAGTCCGTGAAAATGTACTGGGTGTCGTCGCGGGTGAGCAGGCCGACGACGGGCAGGCGGGTGGACTGCGGCTTGGGGGAAACGATGGCCAGGTGCTCTCCGAGTAGAGCATTCAGGAGGGAGGATTTCCCAACATTCGGTCGCCCTGCCAGCACGACTGTTCCGCAACGGGTCATGAGGGGAAAGGAAAGGCGTCGCGGGAAAACGTCAAGGAAAGGCGTCGCGGGAAAACGTCAAGGAAAGGTCGTCACGGAAAAACGTCACGGAGAACCGTAGTTGACGATGCTCCGTGACGTTTTTCTGCAACGCTTCTTCGCGACGCCGTTTTCGTGACGTCGTTCAGCAGTAGGGAAGCTGGCAACGGCCTACTCTCCCACGACCTCGCAGTCGCAGTACCATCGGCGCTGACAGGCTTAACGACCGTGTTCGGGATGGGAACGGGTGTGGCCCTGTCGCGCTAGTCGCCAGCAAGATTGGGGGCTCGGGATTAGGGGCTCGGGACTAGGGATAAGCCCTAGTCCCGAACCGCGAGTCCCGAATCCCTGACGAGCGTGTGTGATGCTGAGGCTCACCTCGAGACCGAGAAGAGATCAAGCCTCACGGGCAATTAGTACGGCTCGGCTGAAGCGCTCGCGCGCCTTACACCTGCCGCCTATCAACGTGGTAGTCTCCCACGGCCCTTCAGGGGTCT